>Ga0316204_10000735_pt1 | contig 107061 bp, 87 predicted proteins | sample 6monrhotite_MG_2_FD_205661 | JGI IMG/M metagenome (GOLD analysis project Ga0316204, IMG submission 205661) | Microbial mat bacterial communities from mineral coupon in-situ incubated in ocean water Damariscotta River, Maine, United States -... | ecosystem: Environmental > Aquatic > Marine >...
AAGTGACGCGCGTGGTCTTAATGCCTTGGTCTTCAAGGCTTTGCAAAAGTTTTGGCGTAAAATGAAGCCCAGCCGTGGGAGCAGCAACGGCGCCCAAACGTTCCGCGAATAAAGTTTGGTAATCGTCAATGTCTTCGGCTTGTCCGCCCTTGGTCCGTTTGATATACGGCGGCAACGGCATTGACCCTTGGGCATTTAAAAACGCCATTAAATCAGCGCCGGCAATGTTAAAGCCCAACGTGACCTCACCCCCCAATCCCTTAGCGGTGACCGTGGCATGAACGCTTTTAGCAAAATCAATAACATCATTGACCTTTAATTTTTTCGCGGGACGGGCAAAAGCCAACCAAGTATCGGGGGCTTGTTGTTTGTGCAAGGTGACTTCCACGCCCGCGATGCCCCGTTTGCCTGTCAGCCGCGCGGGAATGACGCGGGTGTTGTTAAACACGCACATGTCGCCGGGTTTTAAGAAATCGGCCAAATCTGAGACACCTTGGTCCAACAACGCACTGTCTTGGACCACCAACATTTTAGCGCTATCGCGAGGCGATGTTGGGGTTTGGGCAATGTTGCGTTGGGGTAATTCAAAATCAAAAAGATCGACGTGCAATTGAATATCTCGCGTATTCTAATAAAGGGCTGAAGTGCGCGGACATTAAGGGAATGAGCGCCGTTTGCAAGCCCCTGTTTGATTTATTGTTAACGAAAATTAAAATGCAAAACATAACCACAAACAACAAAAATAAGTGTGTAATAAATAAAATCTTTCAATTTTTTATGTTAAATGATTGTTTTTGTGGCCCTAAACGGCTATATCAATGGCGCTTCACGCTAGATTTACTTGGCGGAAAGACCACAACCGCTTATAACAAAAGTATTCAACCTAAATTGAAAGATTCTGCACCCATGGCGCCCCCAAAAATGATTGCCGTTGAAGGCGGCGAAGCCGTTGCTTCCGTTGCCCACCGCATGAACGAAGTGATTGCGATTTATCCGATCACGCCGTCATCTACCATGGGTGAATTCGCGGATGCATGGTCTGCAGCCAAACAAAAAAATATCTGGGGCAACATTCCTGATGTTGTGGAAATGCAATCCGAAGCAGGGGCTGCGGGTGCGGTGCATGGGTCGCTTCAATCTGGGGCTTTGACCACAACCTTCACGTCATCCCAAGGTTTGCTGTTGATGATTCCCAATCTATATAAAATTGCGGGTGAACTTCATGGATTTTGTATGCATGTGGCAGCCCGTACCATAGCCACCCATGCGTTATCTATTTTTGGCGACCATTCTGACGTGATGGCGTGTCGGCAGACGGGCATGGCAATGTTGTCCAGCGCCACGGTGCAAGAAGCCCAAGATTTTGCCTGTATCGGTCAGGTCGCTTCCTTGCAATCGCGGGTACCGTTCATGCATTTTTTTGATGGCTTTCGCACCTCGCACGAAGTTTCTAAAATCCAGCCGTTAAGCAATGATGACTTGCGCGCGATGATCGACCAAGACATGGTTGATGTGCATCGCCACAATGCGTTGACGCCTGAAAGCCCGGTGTTACGAGGGTCATCGCAAAACCCTGATACTTTCTTCCAAATGCAAGAAGCCCGCAATTCCATTCATGATCGGGTCCCTGATATTGTAGAAGAAGCGTTTCAGAAATTCGCCAAGATCACGGGTCGCGCATATAAATTATTTGAATTTCATGGTGATCCAAATGCCGAACGTGTCGTTATCATCATGGGGTCTGGCGGGGAAACATGCCGCGAGGTTGCCGATTATTTAAATGCCAATGGGGAAAAAGTTGGCGTTCTTCAAGTGCGTTTATTTCGTCCGCTCGATTGGAACCGTTTTATGGCGGCGTTACCCAATTCTGTCAAATCCATTGCGGTTTTGGATCGCACCAAGGAAATGGGTGCGTTGGGCGAACCTTTGTATATGGATGTCGTGGCATCGCTCAACCGTGCTGGTCGTGCGCTTAAAGTTATTGGCGGACGTTATGGTTTGTCGTCCAAAGATTTCACCGCCGCCCAAGCCAAAGCGGTGTTTGATGAATTACAAAAAGATCAACCTAAGCCCACTTTTACCGTTGGTATATTGGATGATGTGACGCGGTTGTCTTTGCCTGTGGATGACGATTTCGAATGTGAACCGGATGGCGTTAGACGGGCTATATTTTTTGGTTTAGGTTCAGATGGCACCGTGGGTGCGAACAAAAATTCTATCAAAATCATTTCCGAAAACACCACCGATTACACCCAAGGTTATTTTGTTTATGATTCCAAAAAAGCCGGTGCGATTACCATTTCGCATTTGCGGTTTTCGCCGCAACCGATCCGGTCTAGCTATTTGATTAAATACGCCGAATTTGTTGCGTGCCATCAATTCCATATGTTGGAATCCGTGGACGTGTTGAAACATGCCTCAAACGGTGGCACATTTTTGTTAAACGCACCGTATGACAAAGATCAAGTTTGGGATCATTTACCGCAAACCATTCAACGCCAAATCATCGAAAAAAATCTGGCCTTTTATGTCATTGATGCTAGCCGCGTTGCCTTTGACGCGGGCATGGGTAAACGCATTAACACAGTCATGCAAGTTTGCTTTTTTGGGTTGTCCGGCGTTATTGAACACGATGAAGCGATCGCTCAAATCAAAGCAGCCATTGAAAAAAGCTATGGCAAAAAAGGTCGTAAAATTGTTGAAATGAACTGGGCTGCTGTGGACGCGGCTTTGGCTCATTTGCAACAGGTTGATGTTCCAAAATCTATAAGCTCAAGTTTTGACCTGCCGCCAATCGTGTCGTCCAAGGCTCCGGACTTCGTGCAAAATATAACGGCAAAAATGTTGGCAGGACAAGGCGATCTTTTACCGGTCAGCGCCTTTCCCATTGATGGGACGTGGCCTTTGGGTACGGCAAAATGGGAAAAAAGAAACCTCGCTTTGGACATTCCCGTGTGGGAAGAAGGTTTGTGCATTCAATGTAACAAATGTGCGTTTGTGTGCCCTCATGCGGCGATCCGCGTAAAGGCGTATAATGAAAGCGAATTGGACGCGGCGCCTTCGACCTTTAAATCTATGGATTACAAAGGGCGTGAATTCGGTGAAGATACAAAATACACCGTTCAAATCGCGCCCGAAGATTGCACGGGATGTACATTGTGCGTCAAAGTTTGTCCGGGCAAAGACAAACAAAACCCAGAACGTTTATCATTGGTGATGCAACCGCAACCGCCGCTAAAAATGGCTGAGGCGGAAAACTTTGAATTTTTCTTGAACTTGAGCGAAGCTGACCGCGCAAATTTACGCCCTAATTTAAAAATGAGTCAGTTCGCCGAACCTTTGTTTGAATTTTCCGGCGCCTGTTCTGGGTGTGGTGAAACGCCGTATATTAAGCTGATGACGCAATTGTTTGGTGATCGTTCGGTGATTGCTAATGCAACAGGCTGTTCGTCAATTTATGGCGGAAATTTACCGACCACGCCGTATGCTTGCAATGACGATGGGCGCGGCCCAGCCTGGGCGAATTCATTGTTCGAAGACAATGCTGAATTCGGGTTGGGTATTCGATTGGGCATTGATCATCACGTTGAACATGCGCGAGAACAGCTTTGCAATTTAAGCGAAGTCATCGCCGATGATGAATTGGTTGATGGGCTGTTGAAGGCCGACCAATCGGCGGAATCCGGCGTGTTGGATCAACGCGCCCGCGTCGTGAAATTGAAATTACGCTTGCAAGAAATTGGTTCACCAGATGCCGAGCAATTGGCAGATATGGCGGATTACTTAGTCAAGAAAGTCACTTGGATTATAGGGGGAGACGGTTGGGCTTATGACATTGGATTTGGTGGGCTAGACCACATTTTGGCATCGAACCAAAACGTCAATATTTTAGTGATGGACACCGAAGTTTATTCCAATACCGGGGGCCAACAATCCAAAGCCACGCCGATGGCGGCGGTTGCAAAATTTGCCAGCGCCGGCAAAACAACGGCCAAAAAAGATCTGGGGCTTATGGCCATTAGCTATGGTCATGTCTATGTTGCCAGCGTCGCTTTTGGGGCCAAAGATGCCCAAACCGTCAAAGCCTTTTTGGAAGCCGAACAATTCGATGGCCCGTCTTTGATTATTGCGAATTCACCGTGCATCGAACACGGTTATGATTTGTCAGATGGTATCCACCATCAAATTCTGGCGGTTGAATCCGGCTATTGGCCGTTGTATCGTTTTGATCCTAGGCTTGAAGCCCAAGGCAAGGCTGCATTACAATTAGACAGCAAAGCCCCAACCCGATCCTTAGGCGAATACTTGGTCCAAGAAAACCGCTTTCGTCAAGTGCAACGCAAAGATCCTGAAAAATTCGATCAATTGGTTAAATTATTTGAGGCTGACCTTGTGCATCGCCGCAAAGTTTTTGCGGCCTTGGCCACGGTGAAACCCGATCCGGATCCTGTTAATGATCCGGGCAAAGACGCATAGGCCGTGATGAACAAGGATGATCAGTCCAAACGCTTAACGTCTCTTCGAACGGTCATGAAAGGTCATGACGTTGCGGCTTATCTTGTGCCCCATGCGGATGAATTTCAAAACGAATACACGCCTCCGTGTGCGGAACGCTTGCGCTGGATATCTGGCTTTGATGGGTCTGCTGGAATGGCTGTCGTTGGTATAACCGAGGCCGCTATTTTTGTGGATGGGCGTTATACATTGCAAGTCAAAGGCCAGGCGGATGCAAAGTTTTGGCATCACTTTCACCTTGTGAATGACCCCGCTGAATTATGGTTGCAACGCCAATTGAGCAAAGGTGATCGTGTTGGATTTGATCCACGTCTTTATACCCCCAGCCGCTTGTCCCGGTTAAAAACAGTTTTAAAGAATTCTGGGGTTGAATTGGTCGCTATTGAAAACAATTTAATAGATATGATTTGGCTCGATCGTCCGGCCTCGCCATTGGGCCATGTGTGTTTGCACCCTGAAATTTACAATGGCGAAACGGCTGCCAACAAACGCCAAGATGTTGCCAAAATGTTGCAAGATGACGGCATGGATGCGGTGGTCATTACATCACCCGACAACTTGGCTTGGTTGATGAATTTACGTGGCCAAGATTTGGAATTTACGCCAACCGTTTTGGGCCATGCAATTTTGCATGAGCATGGCAAAGCTGAACTTTTTATAGATTTGCTGAAATTATCAGCGACGGTCAAACATACCTTGAAGAGCGAAGGCGTCCTCGCCTGTGAACCCGACCAATTTGCACAGGCGCTGATGGCATTCAAAGGACAAAAAGTGCGTTTGGAACGGGATACCGCGAATGTGTTTATTCATGAAATTTTGCAAACAGCCGGCGCTATTATTGATGTCGGTGTTGACCCATGTACGCCAGCAAAGGCCATTAAAAACACCACCGAAATCGAAGGCATGAAACAAGCCCATATACGTGATGGGGTGGCTTTGGCGCAATTTTTCAATTGGTTTCGTGATATTGATTTAAGCCAAGAAAGTGAGTGGACCGTTTCGCAAAAACTGGCCAAATTTCGCGAACGGAATGATTTATACCAAGGGCCAAGTTTCCCTACCATTTCAGCAACAGGCGCCAATGGCGCCATTGTGCATTATGGTCTTGATCGTGACCATGCCAGCCCGTTGAAAAAAGACCAATTGTATTTGGTCGACAGCGGCGGTCAATATTTGGACGGCACCACCGATGTCACGCGTGTTGTGATGAATGGCACGCCAACTAAAGAAATCAAACGGCGATATACCCAAGTCTTAAAAGGCCACATTGCGGTAAGCCGGGCGAAATTTCCCGTGGGTACGACAGGGGCGCAAATTGACCCATTGGCCAGACAGTTTCTATGGGCGGACGGGGTTGATTATGATCATGGCACTGGGCACGGGGTCGGGAGCTATTTATCCGTTCACGAAGGCCCGCAAAGTATTTCAAAACGCGGCACCGAAGTCGAACTGAAACCCGGCATGGTGTTGTCAATTGAGCCCGGTTTTTATAAAACGGGCGCGTTTGGAATTCGCATTGAAAATTTGGCCGTTGTCATAAAAATACCCAATCCATCACCAGGCGCTGACAAATCCATGTTAGGGTTTGAACCTTTGACTTTGGCGCCCTATGATCGCCGGCTTATGGAAATGAATTTATTGAATCAAACCGAACGGGATTGGATCAATGATTATCATGCCAAAGTTTTTGCCGCCATCGCTCCATTACTTAACGATGGCGATGTCAATTTGCTGGCCCAAGAAACCAAGCCCTTACCTTAGCAACCACAAATATTCTAGTTTAGAATTTATATAAACTACTGAAAATAAGTGTATAATTATTGACAGGTGAGCCACGGACATTCATACTATAATTATCGTGCAGACTATAAATGATGCGATGTTTTTGAAAGAACATTTTTCTTCTAGGCCTTGAGGCGTAGTTCGTGCAATACATTCCGATCGAACGTTAATTTTTAACGCGCTTAAAAGGAAGAGCAAAGGAACATGCCGTCCCAAAAACCCAAGAACAATATGGACAATCATTCGTCGGTCCCAGACGAACAAACTTTAAGGCGCGAAATGCGCGCCAACAGCTATTATGATTTTCTTATCGTCATAGTGTTAACCGTATTGATTACGTTGGTCGGTGGTTATTTTGATTTTTTTGAACGCTGGCACACATTTGTCAGGTTGCATGAACACATGGAACTTGACGAACTTACTATTGGTGTTTTTTTCTTTGCCGTTGCGATGATTTGGTATTCGTGGCGTCGACGCGACGAAGCACAACGATTAAGGCGCCTTTCCCAATATTTTGAAAACAAAGCTCGCCAAGAAAGCGAAGCAAAATCTATTTTTGTCGCCAATGTCAGCCACGAACTAAGGACCCCCCTAAACACGATTATCGGTTATAGCGAAGCCTTGGTGTTGGGTGTTTTTGGAGGGTTCAAAAATAAAAAACACGAAGAATATGTCCGCGATATAAATGCTTCCGGTCAATTTTTATTGGCCTTGATCAATGATATTTTAGACATTTCAAAAATTGAAGCCCAAAAAATAAAACTAGATGAAAGCAAAATTCAGATTTATTCATTAATTGATAACAGTTTGAAAAACGTACAAATTCTGGCCGAACAAAAGCATATTGAATTATCCAAAGATATTCCCGAAGGTTTGCCTCATTTATGGGTGGACGAAAGGCGCATTGTCCAAGTTTTGATCAACATTATAAATAATGCCGTGAAATTTACGGCGGAAAATGGAAAAGTGCGCATAAAAGTCATAAACGATAATGAGAAAGGTGTGTTGTTTCAAATTACAGATAACGGAAGAGGTATCGCGCCAGATGATATCGCCCGAATCTTTCGCCCCTTTGAACAAGGCAAAACGTACATGAAATTTGAAGAGGGAACGGGGCTTGGGCTTTCGTTATGCAAGGGGATGATGCAGCTTCATGGCGGCGAGTGTTTTGTGGAAAGCACCCCTTGGGCAGGGCACCACGGTGACAGTGTGTTTCCCCCGAAAGCGAATGGTTATGGCTGAATGTTCCAACGGTGGACATGAAGCAATTCAGCATGGCCTTTGACTTTTATGACTTCTTCGTCTTTAAAGTCTGTAGAGCGTGCCGTTCTTATGGTTTGGGTGTCGACGACAACTTCCCCGGATTGGGCATGGGCGCATAATCTTGCAGACATATTGACGCTGTCCCCGATGACCGTAAAGTCTCGCCGTGATTTCGGTCCAACGGCTCCGGAAATGACCTGACCCGTGTAAATTCCGATCCCCAACCCACGAGCAAGGGAGGCTCGATCCAAGGCATCTAAGATCGCCTTGGCTGCATCAATAGCGCGTTTTTCGGCATCCCTGCCTTCGAAACGGACCAACAAAGCATCCCCGATCATTTTGTCAACATCACCACCAAATTTGGTGATGATTTCAACTTGTATGGTCATTAAATCATTTAAGAAAAAGACTACACGTTCGGGAGTGTTATTTTCGGCATAGCTGGTGAAATCGCGAATGTCAGAATGAAACAACGTACAAGTCATTTTGCAGGAAGGAATCGTTTCTGACGCATCGGCATTCTTGGCGGCATTAATCGCGCTCGATGACATAAAAGCTTCTAGCCTGTGGCTTAATTTTCCAATGGCCGTGGTTCGTTCATCTATGTCAAGTTGGGCGCGGCGGACCAGACCGCCAAGCACCAACATCAAAACCAACATTAATGCGGTGGGCACGGCAATGGCCGGAACGGCGGTTTCTATTAACAAAGAATCAAGATACCCGACTCGTTCATAAAGTTCGAAAATAGCTAACAAATTGCCCTGTGGATCCAGGTGCGGGGCATAAATTTCATAAGCGACACTGCCGTCAAGTTCAAGTTTGCGAACCAAAGTCGGCTTCAACGTTACAATGACTTCGCGTAATAATTTTGAAGTTTCTAAGGTTCCAGTGCTAACGCCCTTGCTGTCATATATTACTTTTCCCCGCAGATCATAAACCTTAAGGCTGATCAGCTTTTGCCGTTCGATTTGTTCGGCAAAAGCCGTGCTTAAAATATCAAGGTCTGATGGCGTGGCTAAATCTGACAGAAACGCTTGCCAAGCATCGGGGGCTGAATCTTTTAACGCATCAACAATAAACCCCGCACGGGTTTGGTTTTGTTGCAGATAAATATTGCGGGTGACTTGGTGAAAAGCAAACCAAATCAGGACGGCAAGCGCCACCATAAAAAGAAAAATAATGGGTACGACGCGCGTGTAATACGAACGTTGCAAAGGGAAAGGCGTACCAACGGGATGGCTTTCGGATGGGGAGATCTTAGACATGAAAAAAAACTAAGAGGAATGTAAAAAATTTGCAAGCAGTTCGCGAGCTAAACGTGAATAAAGGCCATTAACACGAAAGTTGTTCAATGCATTGATCTAAGAAAAACATTTATGCCAATATGCATGGCTTTTTTCTGAAGAACGCTACATTTGAATAATTCTTAAATACTTGGTGAGTTTGGGTATAAGCTGTTAGGGTATCGCCACAACGAATGAAGGCAAAACCTAAATGACCCATGATGCGTTGTTAATCCATAGCAAGTGCCATTGAATAACAATTCTTTGCGATGCTAGATAGGTCATAAAGGCCATGAAAATTAACGAAAAGTTTTGGGATTAAAGATTGTTGTGACATACTTTTTAAATAGGCTACCTTCGGGCTTTGGCGTTATTTGCTTATTTTTTTGGGCCAGCATTATGGGCGGAACATTCGTCCAACCCGTTTTTGCGCAGTCGAGCAATCAAATTGACCTGACGCCTTCACAACAACATTATTTAAAGACTAAGGGGCAGTTAAATGTCTGTGTGGACCCAAAACGGTTGCCTTTTGATGGTGTAAACGAAAAAGGCGAACACAGCGGGCTGTCTGGGGATTACTTTAAAATAATCGCCAACATGTTGAATATACGCATGGTTTTATTCCCGGTTAAAAATTGGGATGATTTGATGAAAGCGGCGCGTAATCGTGATTGCGATGTTGTGTCTCAAATAAATGCAAGTGAAGACCGAAAAGCCTTTCTTGATTTTACAGAACCTTATTTTAATTTACCGTTGGCGGTGGTCACGCGTTATGACCGGATTTTCGTCGAAGCCAGCCTACAAGGTTCTGGAACTTCTTTTTCCGTCATCGCCAATGACATTGCCATCAAAAAGCTGAGAATTCGGTATCCCGAAATCAAACTCGTCGAAGTCGCAAATAATATTGTGGGTTTAACAAAGGTTCGTGATGGGGAAGTGTTTGGTTATATCGGTGCGCAAGGTGCGGTGGTTTATTCACTGCAGACCAACAAGCTTGATGAATTGGCTGTGACGGGCAGTTTACCATTAACATACGAACTGTCGATCGCGACCCGCAATGATGAGCCGTTATTGGGGCAAATCTTTAGTAAGGCGCTTCGATCAATTGATCCCAAGGTTGCACAAAGTATGCGTGATAAGTGGATATCAATTACCATTAAAAAAGTGTCGGATTATACGTTGCTTTGGGAAATTATTTTTATTGCGACGATCTTGCTGTCGGTTTCTGTGTATGTAAATCGCCGTTTGGCTCATGCAAATTTGAAAATTCGCAGTACGATGGCTGAATTGAATCTGGCACACAGCCAACTTGAAAAACACAATGAGCTACTCAGAAAAATATCAATTACAGATCCTTTGACCAATATTCATAATCGATTAAAACTTGATCAGGTCTTGAAAATGGAAATCCAACGCGCCGCAAGAAATGGTTCTGAATTTAGCGTAATTTTGCTGGACGTTGATCATTTCAAAAAAGTCAACGATACCTTTGGGCATCAGGTTGGTGATGAAACCTTGACCGCGTTCGCTCTTTTGCTAAAAACGTCCTTGCGCAGTGTGGATATTGTTGGTCGGTGGGGCGGAGAAGAATTTCTGATTATCTGTCCGGGCACCGATAAAAAAGGGTGCGCATTATTAGCCGAAAATTTGCGTGTCTTAATAGAGACCTATGATTTTCCAGTAACCAAAAATCAAACGGCTAGCTTTGGCGTTGCGTGTCATCAGTTAGGGGAAAAATTGGAAATGCTTATTGAACGCGCAGATAAATTGCTTTACCTGGCCAAAGAAAATGGCCGTAATCGTGTCGAAGTCGATTAATTATTTAAGGGATTTACCAAGGCTCGCTATTAAAGCTCATGGATAATAAACTGTTCAAAGCTTATGCTTCTTGGCCTATGCGTTTATGCATAATTATGGATACAAAGATTGTCTTTTGCCGTGAACACGGCCCCTTGGCATATAACCCAAAGCACACCGATGATGCCCTGATAAAATTATTGAACTGGTACGGCTTCCCGACAGTGAACATCCCCACAATGAAGGCAACCAACGACAGCCCCCAACAACGAGAGAACCACTATGCGCCTATTCGGAAACATCGTTTCCAGAGGCTTTCTTGGCGGTTGGATGGGGCCAACGCGATTGTGTTTGCAAGGGTGCAGACGTGGGCGGTTGCGCGTGAGATCGAGTTTGGGCTGTCTAGGTCTTGATTCATACCCACCAAGCCTTTCTTCAAACATGCCTGCGGCCAGGTTTTTCAAACGCGAGAGGAATTAGAAAAAGGAAGCTCATACATGGGAGAACAATATGATGAAAAAGCAAAGGGTTCTTTAAGTGTTGGCACTGTAATACATACAAGAGCACCTTGACCTTACGATCTTAAAAAATAATGAAATAACCCAAAGGCCATTGAATGAGACGCCATTACTGCTAGTATCCATTCATGTTTTTGTTTCGTATTACGTACGCTTTTATTTTGTTCCTGAGCCTTTTTATGCTTGGTCCATCACCATCTTGGGCAGGAGAAAAAAGCGATGCATCTGCCATTGTTGATGCGGCCAGACGTTATCTGAAAGGCGATAGTGTCGACAAAAATATAGGTGAAGCTTGGTATTGGCTGAAACGAGCACAACAGAAAAATGTCGATACGTCCTCCATTACACAAAAATCACTGAATCAGATCCTTGAAGAGATGGATGAGAATGAAAGGCGGACGTTAGCCTATTTAGCTCATTACCATGATGACCTCGATTTAAGTGGCATCGATATACCTTCGTCATTTATGCCTTTATCTGCGCCCCCCCCTAACCCCTTATCCGATCTGGAAGTAACGCATTTCACCAAAAGGTTTGTTGGGCTCAGCAGAAAAAGGGACAGAAAGGCATACAACTTAGTTGAGCGTGAGCTTGTTGCTCGAACTGTAGGCATCCGTTATTTCGGCAATGTTTCCATAGATGGGCAAATCCGCCCCTTTGGCATGAGCAATGAAGAATTTGTGCAACGAAAATGTAACTATCACCGGGCAATTGGAAAAATCTTCCCCCAAGGACGTGACAAAATAGGGGGCCAACTCCGCAGTCAGATCGAAGCTCTTTCTTCTCTATTTAAGAAAAGTGCATCCCGGTATGTAAATGATGTTTTGCAGGCTGGACGTTTCTGCCCAAATCCAGAAAGTAAAGCGATTGCAAATGCGCTCGTTTGGGCAAAACGGATGGGTCAATTAGACCCATCTGCTTTACGTGAGCGCGCACAGAAGCATTTCAAAAAATCTGGCTCAGTCAGCAAAACGAGATACAAAGCATCCCCAAGTCACTCCAAGATCGACAATGAAATAGAACCAGTGATGAATTTTATTCTTGCGAAAACCATTTGGAAATTTGCTGCGCTTAAAGAGCAAGGGAAATAACTTCCTCGGCCTAGTGATGTTGAGCGTATTTGTCTTATTGGACCTTATTTCCCCATACACTCATCGTAGGCTTGCCGAGCAATTATTTCTTTATTTTTAATGCCTTGAAACTTAGTTTCCAGTCTCAGGATTAATCGTCCCAGAACCGCCTTTGTTTTTTAACATTATAGCTTCCGCAGGTATGATGTGGGCCAATCAAGTGTCACCGACGCGGGTGGGGCTATCCACTATTGGGATGGCAAAACGTGTCATCAAATGCCGGGCCATTCGTCCTCGATTTATCCGTTGCTTTCTCGCACAGGCGGTATACGCCCTACGAATCGCCATGACTTCCAGTTGTTCCTTGCCATCAATGACATCAAACACGCCAAAACCAAAGCCAAATCATCACAGACCAACGCCATCTGTGAGCGGTTCCACAAAACCATTTTGCAGGAGTTCTATCAGGGCACCTTCCGCAAAAAAAATCTATGACAGCGTCGAAATGCTACAAAAAGATCTGGACCTGTGGATCGATCACTATAACAATGAACGCCCATACAGACCTTGATGACTGGAAAAACCATCTGGAAGGAAAAATTTATAGACCAAATTTAACCTGACAGACATTGCGTCCAAACCGATAGCTATCAGATGAGGCTGAATGAAGACCGTTAATTGAAGCAGGATACCTAAGAGATGAGTGTGAACAAAAAGTATATTTCAACCTTATTTACAATGCTCATGTTTGTGCAGATTTTCTGGGTAACGCCGACCCCTAGCTATGCTCAATCCCTAGAAAAAATTTCCGTACAATTACACTGGCTTAATCAATTTGAATTCGCAGGTTTTTATATTGCGAAGGAAAAAGGGTTTTATGCAGATGCGGGCTTGGATGTTACCATTCTTCCCTTTTTGATTGGCAAGACGAATGTCGTAAATACTGTGGTATCAAATAGGGCTCAGTATGGGGTGAACTATTCATCCTTGATCATTGACTATCATAAAGGCATGCCCGTTACATCGTTGGCCGCAATTTTTCAAGAATCCCCCTTGGTCCTAATGACCCGCGACGACGGAAATATTAAAACGGTGAAAGATCTTGAAAATCGCAAGGTCATGATGGGCGGTGATGCCCTGAATGCCGCACCTATCATGGCTTTGTTGAATAGTCATGGTTTATTTCGTTCAGATATTCAGCAGATACCTCATACCCACAACATCGATGATTTAATTTTGGGCCATGCAGATGCGATGACCGCATACATCAGCAATGAACCCTTTGACATGGCTGCGCGTCAACAGGCTTATCGCATTTTTCACCCCAAGAATGTCGGATTATCTTTTTATGGCGATTTGCTGTTTTCATCTGAAGCCGAAATCCGTGACCACCCAGATCGTGCTGATGCTTTTACTAAGGCTACATTAAAGGGCTGGAAATATGCCTTTAGCAACATTGAAGAAACCATCCAACTTATTCAGAGTAAATACAATGACCAACATAAGTCATATGAAAGCCTCTTGTTTGAAGCCGATGAACTTAAAAAATTAGCTTACAAAGGTCGCCAGCCGTTTGGTAATATCGATATTGTAAAATTACAAAATATTGAAAATGCATACCGGCTGATGGGGGTTGAACTATCCAAAAAATCAATCCGTAATTTCGTCTGGACTGGCGCAAAACACACGAATAATACGTCCATCGTTTTTACACCCAAAGAAGAGAAGTTTATAAAAGAAAAGTCTGTCATGGCGGCAACAACAACCAATTGGCCACCATTTGCCTTTGTCGACAAAAATACCGGACGCGCCTCAGGAATAGGTTTCGATTATTGGGAGGAAATCAGCAAAACCGCAAACCTAAAGGCTGAGATTATGAAATTTGACGATTTTTCCAAACAGCTTCAAAGCCTGAAGGATAAAAAAGTTGACCTTATGTATAGCTCGGGTGTGACAGAAGAAAGAAAGAAATTTGCAAAATTCTCGCAGCCGTACGCCAGCTTTCCCATATCGATTGCCACCTCAAAAGACGAACACTTCATTCAAGACGCCAGTTTATTAAAGGGCAAAAAAATTGCTGTGGGTAAGAATTTCACCTCTCACAAAATGATGCTGAAGGCTTACCCTGATTTTGATTATATCCCCGTAAAAAATGCAAAAGAGGGGTTACAGTTATTATCTCAAGGTGATGCATACGCCTACGTCGATATCATGCCGACTCTTGCCTACGAAATAAATAGGTTTGGTTTTACAAATTTAAAAATTTCCGGCAACACAGGCTTGATGTTTGAACTTCGCCTTATGATTCGTGATGATTACCCAGAACTGTTATCCATCACCAATAAAGTGATTGCCCATTTTAGCCCAGAAAAAAAACAAGAAATCATAAAAAAATGGATTAATGTTAAATACCAACAAGAATTCAATTATATGCGCTATTGGCCCTATGCGGTTTTTACCGTAATTGCGTTAGGCACCGTTTTTCTGTGGTTATTACTTTCCAGACTGAATGCGATTCAAGCTAGTCGAGCTAAGTCTGAATTTTTATCATCTATGAGCCATGAATTGCGAACACCTCTAAATGCAATTTTAGGCTTTGCACAAGTCCTTGAACTCAACAAAAAATTTCCGTTACAGCCCTCTCAAAAAAATGCGGTCGATCAAATTATAAAAGGCGGCAATCACTTATTAGCGCTTATTAATGATGTTCTTGATTTATCTAAAATTGAATCCGGAAACCTTGATCTACAGTTTGAACCCGTTAACACTCAAATCCTCTTGGGTGAGTGTGTTAGCACAGTGACACCTCTATTAAAGGATCAAAACTTAACGATTGATACGAAAAGTTTTTCAGGCTCCGTCATTCAAGCTGACTATGTGCGTTTTAAACAGTCTTTGTTGAATATTTTATCGAATGCGATCAAATACAACAAAGAAGGAGGGGAAATCACGATATCCTCCTCGCTGTTAAAAAATGAAATGCAGCGTATTTCTGTTTCAGATACGGGCTATGGCATTCATGCAGATAAACTGGCTCTGTTGTTCGAACCATTCTCTCGCTTAGGCCGCGAGGCTTCTCAGATTGAAGGAACAGGGATTGGTCTGAGCATTACACAGAAATTAATAACGTCTATGAATGGGGTCATTGGCTTTGAAAGTATTGAAGGAGTTGGCTCTAACTTTTGGATAGATATTCCTTTAGCTGCGGCACACTTTCAGGAACATTCAATCGCCTTAGGTCATAAAAATGAAGCATTCGATAATAACGTTGAAAAGAAAATAGCATTAGAAGACGGCAAAAAATTGGTGATATATATTGAAGATAATCCCGATAACATAAGATTAATCGAAACGATTTTAGCGCCCTTTTCAAATATTGTTTTAAAAACATTCCATACAGCAGAATTAGGTTTATCTGCAGCACAAGAGCAGCACACGGACCTCGTTTTAATGGATATTAATTTACCAGGCATGAATGGACTTGAAGCCTTGTCTGCATTGAAAGCACAAGAAAGGACCTATGACATCCCTGTTATTGCCATCTCTGCATCCGCCATGCCGCACCAAATTAAAGAAGGGCTAGAGACTGGGTTCTTGGCATATTTGACCAAGCCTCTCTATATCCCAGAATTTCTCGAAAAGGTTACAAAGACCCTGAATATCGACCAAGATAATTTGAATGGAATATAACTCTAACGTCGTTCTACTTTGTATGAACGGGGAACATCCCCTTTGTAAGCAGACTGGAGGCTGTGCGGTGAGCTTTAAGATGTGTCAGTGCCCAACGGAGAGATTTCCAAACACTGGGTAAGCGTACAATTCAAGATACCGCCCCCATTTCTTTTTATGGCGGCTGTCTTTCCATGTGGCCTTGTGGGCTCAGGGCTTTGCAAGGCCCTAATCCGTGGTCATAAGACTTGCCGTTTGAGAAATAACGGTAAATCCACGACTTGCTGCCAGACGATTTTATTTGCAAATACAGACCGCCACCGTCATGAAACATGTCTGATTTCATCCAATTCTTTATTTGAAGTGCTGTCAGCTGAGCCATGGCAAAAATCACACTATATAAAGCGAGCGGGTTTCTACCCATAAATTTACCCAAAACACACCCAAAAAAAGGCGAAATCAAGCGAACTCTGGCGAAAGTCTCCAGAGTGTAACGCGTTGATTTACGGTGTATTTTATGGTGTTTGCGAACTTCTGCGAAAGAAGTAGTGGTGCCCCCAGTCGGAATCGAACCGACACTCCCTTGCGAGAACGGGATTTTGAATCCCGCGCGTCTACCAGTTCCGCCACAGGGGCAACGGGTGGTGTGCGGCGTCATAATACTCACCAAATGCCATTGGTCAACACTTTGCGTAGGATATTTTTCGTTGTACGAAAAGCTATGATTGATGAATGACTTGCGGCCTGCTATGACCTGATCTGTACAGGGCATGTTACTGTACACATATATGCTTTGAGGAGAACTTACGTGGTACGCCGCCTGTATGACTGGACTATGGATTTTGCCGCTAATCGCAATGCGATGTGGGCATTGTTTATTATAGCTTTTATCGAAAGTTCGGTATTTCCCATTCCACCCGATATTTTGCTGATACCGATGATTTTGGCGGCACGGGAAAAGGCGTGGAAAGTCGCAGGAGTCTGCACTATAGCTTCCGTTCTGGGTGGTCTGGCGGGATATGGAATCGGTTTTTTCTTGTACGAACAAATCGGCCAACCAATATTGGAAATGTATGGAAAGGTGGATAAATTCACAGAATTCCAAGGCATGTACAATGAATGGGGGGCTTGGGTGGTCGCCATGGCTGGATTGACGCCGTTTCCGTTCAAGGTCATCACCATCGCCAGCGGTGTCACCGGGTTGGATCTGCCAACATTTGTTATGGCCTCGCTTTTGTCCCGTGGCGCACGTTTTTATATAGAAGCCGCTATGTTATGGTATTTCGGAGAACCCATTCGTGATTTCGTCGAAAAATATTTAGGCTGGTTGGTGACCATCGGGTTTATTGTGTTGTTCGGTGGGTTTGTCGCTCTAAAATTTGTGCTGTAAAAAGGGTCTAAGCCATGGATAAACGCCGTCTGTTTTCGTCTTTGTTGGCCTTGGTTGGCTCAACGGCTTTGATCATTGCCTATGTTGCGCAATTTGGTTTCGGTTTGGAACCCTGTGTGTTGTGCTTGTATCAACGTATTCCTTATGCCTTGGTGGCTATTTTGGGCTTCATTGCCATGAAACGCCCAGAAAACGTAAGGCTTATATTATTATTAGCGGCGATTACTTTTGCCATTGGTGCTGTCATTGCGGCATATCATTTTGGCGTGGAAAAACATTGGTGGGCTTCGGCCACGGGCTGTACGGGTGATCCGTCTAAGTCCACATCGGTCCAAGATTTGATGCAAAGCATGGAAAAGAAACAAGCCAAGGCTTGTGATGCGGTAGACTGGACTTTGTTAGGTATTTCCATGGCGGGGTGGAATGTACTATTCTCTATCTTTTGTGTGCACGCGACCATTATTGCGCGCCAGCGATTAAAAGGGATTTGAAATGCCTGCGAAAACCACGACCCCCGTGAATGGCCATATGCCCGGCGACCCGACCAAAGATGAATTGATCGAAAACATTATTCGCGTTGATCAAGCCGGAGAATACGGCGCAGTGCGCATCTACCAAGGCCAACTGGCTGTGTTGGGCAAAGGGCCAAAGGGCGATATGATCCGCCACATGAAAGACCAAGAAGACGTACATTTGGAAACGTTTTCAAAAATGGCGTCTGAACGTCGGGTGCGCCCAACAGCTTTGATGCCGTTGTGGCATGTTGCGGGTTTTGCCTTGGGGGCGGGGACCGCTTTGTTGGGGGAAAAGGCGGCCATGGCGTGTACCGTTGCAGTCGAAGAAACCATTGACGAACATTACCAAACACAAATTAAAAAACTGGGTGATGATGAAGCCGAACTCCGCGATACCTGTGTAAAGTTTCGCGAAGAAGAATTGCAACATCGAGACATCGGCTATGAAAACGGCGCCAAAGAGGCTTTGGCTTTTCCGGTCTTAAGCCGCGCCATAAAATTCGGAACGGCCATGGCGATTAAGCTGTCGGAAAAGATTTAAGCTTTTTTATTTATATTTTCGCAAAAAACGGCACCCCGCACACAATGAGGGCACCGTTTTTATGCCAGCAGTCTTATGGGGGAAACCTAAGACAACTGACGAACAGCCTTAAGGGAACCATCCAATTCGAATTCTGGGAAATAGCTGATGCCAATCCATGAATGCAACATGGCCGCCCACAAGCTAATACCTTCTAATGATTTGGCGATTAATTGACGTCCACGAATGGAATGTGGATCTTGAGGGTCAAGATAGTCCATGCCCATAATGCTATGGTGTTCGTCAGCTTCAACGTGCACATCAAAATACGCGTCGCCAATACCCAATTCGTGCATTTTTGGAGAAACGGCTCTAAAGAAGTCATTTGAACACCGCTCAATGCCGCAATTAATGGTTAAAATCCATTTATACCTGTCTGCTTCAATGGCTAATTGATAGGCTAAATTTACACAGGCATTGGTGGCTATGGTGGGAATAACGGTATCTAATTCGGCCCGTTCCCTAAGCAAATTATGTTGCAACATCCACTGCATTAACATTTCATGGTGATCCGCCTCGCCAAAGGCATGTTTGGCGTAATAAGGCATCATATGATTTTCACTCAACGGCGTATGACCTAACATAAGTCCCATCACTTTTGGAAATGTCGCAGAATGCCGGTGAAGCTGGGTTGCCGCTTGCTTGAAATCTTGGGGGCTGTTGATTTGCAGAAGCCAATCATAAAATGGCATCTCTTTGACAAGGTTGCTGGCTTTGTAAACTGGCTTTGTCACCCAAGCATGTAAATCTTGGAGACGAAGAAGTTCAGAGGCATCAATTTTTTCGTATACACCAGCATCGTACATTTCGACGGCGGTTGAGGGTTGGATGGTTTTCTGTGACATTATATATCCTTTTCTGTTGTGTTGATGGGCGAGAAATTTGGGTGCCTAAATCCAGTACGTTGGATAGGGCCGTTTGGATGTGATGGTGTGAAAAAGCAAAGCGATAACAAACAAAGCCACGGCTCCAATAAGGGTCGGCGTCAGCAAAAAGGGCCATGTCGCGTGGGTGAGCATAATAATCACAGGGTTTGACCCCGCCGGGGGATGAACCGTTTTGGTCAATTGCATGACGGCTATGGCGGTGGCTAGGGCTAGCGCGGTGCTCCACCACGAAACGCCAAGGGCCATGATAAATACAAGCCCCACCAGCGATGACAAAAAATGCCCGCCAATAATGTTTCGCGGTTGAGAAAAAGGGCTGTCTGGGAATCCAAAGACCAGAACGCAAGTGGCCCCAAATGATCCCAGTAATAAGGGTTGGTGAGCAAAATCGGTTAATAAGCTAAGGGCGGCAATGGCAATGATGCCACCAAGCCAAGCTATGAAAATAGCATTGGAAGAAGCCCTTGGCGGTTGATTGGCGTGACCACCTTTTACTTTTTGCCAAAGGCCCAAGGGGACGTTCATTGGTATAGGCTGCGTATTTTTGTCAATGGTTGTTTGAGATGATGTGCTGTTCATAATAGGTCCTTTTGCTAAACAAACGTTTGGTAAAATATAGAGCTCAAGAAATTACAAAAAAACAAAGATGCGATAACAGTGTTTAAGGCGTTAGAAGCTTGGTCATTACGGTGATACGGTGAAAAAACTTAAGACGTAAAAAGTTAAGGCTTGGCTGCGGCGGTGTTAAAACGTTTAAAGTCTTGAGGCGAAAAAGCGTAACCTGTCATTTTAAGGCATTTAGGGTTTAGGTGTAAAATCGATATTTATATTTTGATCGTGGCGGCCGTTTTTTGTATGTGGGTTACAAAGCTGGCGGTTGCGATAAATCATTCATAGCGCCTTTCAAAAGTTTCGGATCATCGAAAATTCTCACCATCATGAGCGTGCCTTGAATGGTGGAGACGGCCTGTTGAGATTTAATTTTTGCCTGGCGTGGAGAAAGGCCAAGTTCTCTATAAATGGGCTCATAAGCGTCCATCCAGTCTTTGAAATATTTTTTAATGATCGGCCTAAAAGCTGGTGTTGTGTTTATAGCTTCAAGGGCAATATTTCCCATTAAACAGCCATCTTTTCGACCGATAAAATAATCCAAGGTCAAGCGAGATAAAGCTTCTAATCGTTCTTTGGGGGGGCGTGTTTTGTCTTTGCCCAAGGGAAAAACATTATCTTGGAAATGCCGATCAACATGACGAAGGACGGCTTGGGCCATATCTTCTTTGCTGGAAAAATAATGATATAAACTACCCTTAAGCAAGCCACAGGCTTTGCCCACTTCATTCATCGTGGTGCTTTGATAACCCTTGCTTCTCAACAAAAGCAAAGCTTGGTCTATAACACCTTCTTCGTCTGTCTTTTGAACAGGCATAATCACTCCTTATGATCGAGCAGGGTATTTACCAAACGGTCGTTTGTCAAACATTATCGTGATTTTATTTTTGGTGGTTTTTGACCAGCCCTGAAATAACACCTCTGAACGTGCGAACTTCTTGTTCCGTCATGTCGGCCCGATCGAACATATTTCGTAAATTGCGGACCATGTTTGGGCGTTTATCCGGTTGAGCCAAAAAGCCGCAATTATCCAGTTCCCGTTCAAGGTGTTCGAACATACCGATCAATTCTTTTTTGGTGGCGCGCCGGGTGTCTAACCTTACTTCATTGACTAAGGGCGGGCGATCGGAACCCAATTGGTACCATTCATACCCAATCAATAAAACAGCTTGGGCCAGATTTAGCGAGCTAAACGCAGGGTTCAAAGGCACCATCAATAGGCTGTCGGCTATGGCAACGTCATCGTTATGTAAACCAACGGCTTCGCGCCCAAACAAGACGCCGCATTTGTGTTGGTCCGCAACGGCTGTATGCATTTCGTTAGCGGCTTGGTTCGGCGTGACCACGGCTTTGGTCATATCGCGCGCCCGGGCCGTGGTGGCAAATACATGATGCAGATCGGCCACCGCATCTTTGGTCGTTTCAAATACTCTTGCATTTTCGATAACGACATCTGCACCTGATGCGGTTTTAAAAGCCAATGGATGGGGCCATCCATCGCGAGGATTGACCAAACGTAAATCAGTCAGGCCACAATTCAACATCGCGCGGGCCACCATACCAATATTTTCGGCCATTTGTGGTTGGACCAAAATAATAGCCGGCGAAGCTTTGCCGATGTCCGCCGCTTTTGTTTTTGAAGGCCGGCGAAATTTGGTTGAGGTTTTACGAGCCGTCATTTGTTTTGAAACCAATTTAAGTTGTGGGCAAGGACGTGACATCGTCACGCAAAAGTTTGAACACGATGGAATCGCGCAGCGCATTATAAGCGGCATCAATAACGTTAGGGGAAACCCCCAAGGTTGACCAGTGGTTTCCTGTTCCATCCGTGCTTTCGATAATGACGCGGGTAACGGCGGCGGTGGCATCGGCGGGCGTCAAGATACGCACTTTGAAATCAACTAAACGCAAATCTGCAAGGTTTGGATAAATGGGCAACAACACTTTCCGCATAGCGCTGTCCAATGCATTTACGGGGCCATTACCTTCGGCGACCGCCATTTCTTGACCGCCTTCGACGGCCAGTTTAACGGTGGCTTCGGATAAATTAATAATGCTGCCATCAGCCCCCCAACGTCGTTCATTCAATACGCGAAAGCTGGTGCAGTTAAAAAATTTGGGTACTTCCCCCAATGCACGCCGGGCCAACAATTCAAAACTGGCCTCGGCTCCGTCATAGGCATACCCTTGCATTTCATTAGATTTAACCGTGTCTAATAAATCATTTAGGCGGCGGTCGTTTGGGTCAACATCCAGACCGATTTCGCGAAACCGGACCAACAAATTAGATTTTCCGGCTTGGTCCGAAACCAAGATTTGTCGCGTGTTGCCAACGCTTTCAGGAGTCACATGTTCATAACATTTAGGATCTTTCTCCACGGCAGAAACGTGAAGCCCGCCTTTATGCGCAAAAGCCGCGTCGCCAACATAAGGGCGGTGATGATTCGGCGCGCGATTAAGGCGTTCGTCTAAGGCCATAGAAACTTTGCGTAATGTTTTCAGGCCTTCGGTGCTGATGCCTGTGGAAAATCCCATTTTAAGCATTAGCGTGGGGATGATACTGACCAAATTGGCATTGCCGCATCGTTCACCCAAACCGTTGATGGTGCCTTGGATCATTCTGGCGCCGGCACGCACAGCCGATAAAGAATTAGCAACCGCATTTCCGGTGTCGTCATGGCAATGAATTCCAATTTTGGCGCCAGGAATAGATTTGATAACGGTGCGAATAATGTCTTCTATTTCAAAAGGTAAGGTGCCGCCATTGGTGTCGCACAGAACAACCCATCTGGCTCCGCCTGCCAACGCTGCGTTTATACAGGCCATGGCATATTGTGGATTGGCCTTAAAACCATCGAAAAAATGTTCTGCGTCAAAAAGAACCTCATCGCACTTGCTGGCCGCATAAGCGATGCTGTCTTGGATCATGGTCAAGTTTTCAGCGAGCTGAATGCCCAAGGCTATTTCCACTTGGTAATCCCAAGATTTGCCCACCATGCAAAGTATGCGCGCTTGGGAATCTAATACTGCGTTTAATCCGGGATCATTATCGGCGCTGCGGCCCGGTCGACGGGTCATGCCGAAGGCTGTTAGGCGTGCATGGCCAAGGGTGGGGGGGTGTGCAAAAAAAGCATTGTCGGTTGGGTTAGCGCTCGGCCAGCCGCCTTCGATGTAATCAACGCCTAATTTATCAAGATCAAGGGCAATGCTTTGTTTATCAGCCGTTGAAAAATCAACGTTTGAGGTTTGCGCGCCATCACGTAAGGTCGTGTCATATAGATATATGCGATCTGAACCCATGATTATTTCCTATTATAAAGCCAAGCGGCGCCTTGGAATTGATGTATTTTTGCAGAAAATGCTAGAGGCAGACAATGTTTTTCAATAATTACAAGTATTTCGAAAGGCTTAACTTGGCTGAAACCACTTATGGGTATATTCTTTTTAATATGTGTCGTGACATCAACCCAAGTCAATATGTACCTACCCGTTGAGAAAAGAAAATATGAGTAACGATTTTAACTTTGATCATGACGATGCTTATCCAGCCTTCCGGGAACGTGCGGTGGGAACTAACGTCAATGAACAAACGTTGTTGGCAACGGATTATTTGAATCATTTCAACGAACTCGTCATGACTATGGAAATGTTGGCCGATATGCCTGAATTATTCGAAGAAGTTCAGGCGTGGGCCCCAAAACCCTATAAGGACCATTTCCGCGACAGCACCATTGCTGATAAAGAACTTGCCGTCGAAGCCTTTGACCATGCGCCTCCCAAATTCAAGGAACCCTTTGAGCAAAATATTGATAAAATCAATGTATTGGTTGGAAAATCAGTCGCCCGTTTGGAGCACGATATTGCTACTGGTGATATGGACTTGGTGCGCTCAAACGCCAGTACGGTATCGCAATTAATTCAACGGCTTTTGGATATGTGCAGTGCCAACATCCACGGTTCTGGCACGACCATGGATCAATCAGAAATTGATAATTTAATCGGCTAACTTTTTAGGCCCACGCTATTTAGGCCGAAGTTTTGCGGGCATTTTTTGTGGGAAATGGCGTCACATTACCGCCAGCTAACTTAATAAAATCATCCAAAGAAACAGGTCGGCTGAATAAATAGCCCTGACCAATGTCGCTTCCCAGCCCGTGCAAGAACGTGCTTTGGCGCTCGGTTTCGACGCCTTCTGCTATTACTTTAAGGCCAAGGTTTTGGGCCATATTGACAATCGCCTTGGCCATGGTGACGGCATCTGGGTTATCGGGTAATCCGGTGACGAAAGACCGGTCAACCTTTAATGCATCCAATGGGAATTTTGTAAGGTAACTGAGCGATGAATACCCGGTGCCAAAATCATCAATGCTTAACGACACGCCAAGGGCTTTAAGTCGGGATAATAAATCGACAGTTTCTTCGGCATTTTCTACCAACATGCTTTCGGTCAATTCAAGGTCCAGGTTTTTTGCTGGTAATTTTGTCTCATCCATAATTTCAGAAACGCGTTCGACCAAATTCCCTTGTTGAAATTGGCGGGCAGACAAATTGACAGAAACACTGATGTCCACAAGGCCCTTGTCGATCCATTCAGTTGCTTGACGGCATGCGGTTTGTAAGATCCAATCTCCGATGGGAACGATCAGTCCAGTTTCTTCGGCAACGGGGACAAATTCAACTGGTGAAATAGGCCCCAATTCCGGGCTGGTCCACCGTGCCAAGGCTTCGGTCCCAACGATTCTCCCCGATCCCAAATCAACCTTGGCCTGATAAGACAAATGAAATTCGTTGTTTTCTAGTGCATGACGAAGTCCGTGTTCCAAAGACATGCGACGAAGTGCGTTGGCGCTGAGCGTGGAAGAGTAAAATTGATAATTGTTGCGGCCTTGTTTTTTGGCATGATGAGAAGATGTATAAACGTTTTTCAACAAGTCATCCACATTATCACAGCTGTCTGGATATGTGATGATTCCGATGGAACCAGATGTATAGAGTTCGGTGCCATCTACATGAAAAGGCTGGCTAAGTTGCTGTAGAATATGCTGAGCAACATTTTGAATTTCCAAATTACCCTTCACGGATTCCAATATGACCGTAAATTCATCACCGCCCAATCTGGCCACCATGTCTTGACCGCGAACACAGCTTTCAATGCGTTTCGCCGCCAATTGCAACACGATATCACCCGTTGGATGTCCCATGGCATCATTAATATTTTTGAAATTATCAAGGTCAATAAACATCACCGCGATGCTATCGCCGGCTTCATCGGAACGCCCCGCCGCGTCATGTAACCGTTCGTTAAAGGAATTGCGGTTGGGAAGATGCGTGAGGGGGTCACATGTGGCTAAGAATGTGAGCCTGTCTTCGGCACGTTTACGTTTGCTGATATCGCGCATAACGGCGATATAATGAAAATGACCACGTAATTCAAATTCGCTGAGGCTGACTTCAAGGGGGAAAGTATCGCCATTTTTGCGGCGCCCTAGCATATCGTGAGCCGGTACATTTGGCTCTTTCGAAGCTCGCAATTTTCGAATGGCTGCTTCACCGTTTTGGTGTGGACGCCCCCGTGCATCGGGAATAAGGGTGGCAATATTTCTACCTTTTAAGCTACCAGCTGAAAAACCAAATATTTTATCGGCTGCCGGGTTGGCTGTGTTGATGACGCCCATTCGGTTGATGGTCATCAACCCATCAACGGTGGTTTCCATAATAGATCGTAAATATTCTTCGCGATCCGTAATTTCTTGCATGCGACGGTTTCGTTCCGTGACATCACGCGCCATTACCATGATTTTTTGGTTTGGGTTATTGATATTAATTTCTTCAAAAACAATGGCTGCTAGTTCGACCTCGCAAACACGGTCATCACGGGCATTCATTTTCATCGTGGTTCTGTGGGTTTCCGCCAACAAAGTAGAAAAACCATCCTTAAACAATGTGGCGAATTCGGCATCAATGAAATCGGTAATCGGCAGACCCATAGCTTGGGCTGTGTCGGTGGCCAACAGCGCACACCCCGCCGGGTTAATTTGCAAGATATTACCATCATCATTGCAAATGATGATCAGATCAGGTGCCAAATCGATAAGGTTGTCGTGTTCCCCGCCGTCCGCAGGCAAATTGGCAAAACGATGGTCTTCTAAAAGGTTATTCAAAAGGTCCAAAATGCTTTGCCCGGAACGGCGGATATCTTCGGCATATTCGCGATATTGCGGATGCGACATGGGGCCAAGCATTTCGGCGCTCATCATGTCGGCAAAACCAATAATATTGTTTAACGGGGTGCGCACTTCATGGCTAAGGGCGCGCAATACAGTTTGCTCACCCTTCAGCTCGTCTTCCATGTTAGGTGAAGCCGGATCGGTAACTTTGCTTTTTGTAGCGCTAGACCGGTCACCGTTCGTTGCTTGAATTTTTGCCATAAGCGCATCTTAACATATTTAAATCACCGGAAAAACCTAATTATATAGTCCAAGGTGATTAGTCGCCATGCGCTTCTTATTGGCGGCGCCAAGCGGTGCCTTCTGCACCGTCTTCCAAGATAATGTCTTGGGCTAACAGCTCATCACGTATGCGATCAGATTCGGCAAAATTTTTATCGGCGCGGGCCTGTTTTCGGGTCGCGATCAAGGTGTCTATATCTGCATCAGACAAGCCTTCGTTTTGGGGCATCGTGCGGCCCTTAAACCATTGTTCTGGGTCACATTGCAAAAGCCCCAAAAGCTTGGCATCAGCTAATATTTTTCCTTTAATTTCAGCTGCTTCATTGTCATTTAAGCCTTTGACGACTTGCGCACAAAGGTGATGAAGATGGGTTAGCGCCATGGGCGTATTGAGATCATCTTCTAGGGCTTGTACGACAATATGTTCTGCGCCGTTGTGGCGAGGGGTCACGTCTTTTAACATTCCTAAAGCCCGATACATTTTATCTAATTCATGTTTGGCTTCTTTGATGCCGTCTTTGGTGAAATCCAATGGTTTACGGTAATGGGTTTTTAACAACACCAAACGAATGGCTTCGCCGGGAAATTCAGCCAACAAGTCATGAACGGTATAAAAATTTCCCAATGACTTGGACATTTTTTCACCTTCTGACAACAGATAGCCATTGTGCAGCCAATAATTGACAAATTTTGCGCCACCATGCGCACAGGTCGACTGAGCCACTTCGTTTTCATGATGGGGAAAAATTAAATCCTGACCGCCGCCATGAATATCAAAGGTCTTGCCCAAATGCTTTTCGCTCATGGCGGAACATTCAATATGCCAACCCGGACGGCCTTTGCCCCATGGGCTTTCCCAACCAGGTTGGTCAGCAAGGCTTGGTTTCCACAATACAAAATCTGCGGGATCTTGTTTGTAAGGGGCAATTTCGACACGCGCGCCAGCGATCATCTCGTCGCGATTGCGATTTGATAAATGACCGTATTCATCATAGCTTTTAACGTTGAACAAGACGTGCCCTTGGGCGGCGTATGCGTGTCCTGATGTAATCAAGCTTTCAATCATTTTGATCATAAGGTCAATATGTTCGGTGGCCCGAGGCTGGATATCGGGGGCTAAGGCAGACAAGGCTTCCATGTCATTTAAAAATGCGGTTTCTGTGCGCTGGGTCAGTTCGTTAATGCTGATGTTTGTTTCATGCGCGCGCGCAATTATTTTATCATCTACATCGGTGATGTTGCGCGCATACATGACGTGATCTTGGCCGTACGTTAATTGTAACAACCTGTACAATACATCAAAAACAACCACCGGACGGGCGTTTCCAATATGGGCAAAGTCATATACGGTTGGCCCGCAAACATACATTCGCACGCAATTTGTATCTATGGGTACAAAGTCCTGCTTAACACGGTTTAAGGTGTTGAAAAGACGGATTGTCACGTCATTATCCCCGTTGACCGTTTAAACGGGCCGCAGCGCGTGTGCGACCGATAATTGGTAAAAAGACTTTAAGTTCTGGTCCATGTTCCAACCCGGTTAAGGCTTTACGCAAAGGCATAAACAAATTTTTTCCTTTACGTTCAGTTGCTTCTTTTACCGCTTTGGTAAATGCCCCCCACGTGTCATGGTCCCAAGGTTCAGCCGGCAACAGTTCAGACGCTTGGGTTAAAAACGCATCGTCGTCGCCATCAATCACCGGGGCGATATCCCCGTTGGCAATGTCGAACCAGCCTTGCACATCGTCTATATTTTGAATGTTGGGGCGCACCGCCAACCACAATGCTTCATCGACTGAGTCCGGCAAACGCGTTTTGACATCGGCAAAATCAGTGGCGTGTAACAATTGAGCATTCAAACGCATCAGCACCGAGGGATCAAATTTTGGCGTGGCGCGGGAAAAGTGATTAAAGTCAAAAGCTTGAACAAGCGCCGACAAGTCTTCATCGACCTTGATGTCATCCGATGTACCCAAATGGGTCAAATACGAAGCCAATGCCAGCGGTTCAACGCCATCGCTGCGCAAATCTTGCAAGGCCAACGATCCCAAACGTTTTGACAATCCGCCACCGTCCAAATCCGTTAACAACGGCAGATGAGCAAAAGTTGGAACGGGTTTGTTCATGGCTTCAAACATTTGTACTTGCAAGGCGGTATTCGCAACATGATCTTCGCCACGTACCACATGGGTGATGTTCATATCGGCATCATCCACGGCACTGGGCAACATATACAGCCATGATCCATCTTCGCGGCGGATTACAGGATCAGAAAGATTTGCGGTATCAAAGCTGACGGGACCGCGTACCAGGTCATCAAAGGCTATGGTGCCGGGGGTTAATTTAAAACGCCAATGCGCCACTCGCCCTTCTTCTTTATAGCGTTGTAATCTTTCATCATCAGGCGGGGTATAAATTGGTGGTTTGCCTTGAGCTCGGGCGAGCTTGCGTTGGCGGTCCAAGTCTTGGGGTGTTTCATAACATTCATAAACCCGCCCAGCTTGTTTCAGGGCTGTAAAAACGGCCTCATACGCATCCAAGCGATCGGACTGTTTTTCCACGGTGTCCCAATTTAACCCCAACCATTGCATGTCGGCTTGAATGGCTTCGGCAAAGGCCGTGGTTGAGCGTTCCTTGTCTGTATCGTCAAGGCGCAACACAAATTGCCCGCCCATTTTTTTGGCAGCCAGCCAATTTATCATGGCTAGTCGGGCATTGCCCACATGAAGGAAACCGGTCGGACTGGGTGCGAAACGAAAAGCTGTCATATTTTTAAGCCGTATAGCCATTGGTTAAAGGATAGCGACGATCACGGCCAAAAGCCCGTGAACTAATTTTGACGCCCGGAGGTGCCTGACGGCGTTTGTACTCTGCCCGGTCCAACATATGCCAGACTTTTCGTACAATTTCGACATTATGTCCTCGCGCGACGATTTGGGACACTGGCAATTCTTGTTCGACCAAGCCATATAAAATATCATCCAAAGCCTCATACGGGGGCAGGGTATCTTGGTCTGTTTGATCGGGCTTCAATTCCGCCGACGGGGCTTTGGTCAAAATGCGTTCTGGCACCACTTCGCCCTTTGGCCCCAATAAATATTGGTCAAAATAGGTGTTACGCCAATGACATAGTTCATAAACGCGGGTTTTATAGACGTCTTTTAAAACGTTAAAGCCGCCACACATGTCGCCATAAAGGGTCGAATAACCGACCGACATTTCTGATTTATTTCCCGTAGATACGACCATAAAACCAAATTTGTTAGACATAGCCATCAATAACAAGCCACGGGACCGGGCTTGGATATTTTCTTCGGTGGTGTCTTGATCTTGGTCAATGAAACTTTCCTTCAGCATTTGATCAAATGCCTGCATCGCGGGCAAGATATTGATGTTGTCTAACTTAACGCCCAATTGAACGCACGCCTGTGCGGCGTCTTCTAGACTTTCTTTTGATGTGTAGGGGGACGGCATCATGACGCAATGCACCCGGTTCGGTCCTAAAGCATCGACCGCTACGGCGGCTGTGATGGCGCTGTCGATGCCCCCCGACATGCCGATCATGACGCCTGGAAAATGGTTTTTATTGACATAATCTCTAAGCGCCAAGACCAACGCTTTGTAGATCGTTTCGTTATCCGACAGGGACTTTGCCATCAGTCCCTTTTCGGGAACCAAGGTGTCATTGTCTAAATTAAAGGTCAGGCAAGAAAGGTTGCTTTCAAAGGCAGGTAATTGAGCTTGGACTTGACCGTGGGGGTCTAAAACAAAAGAAGCTCCATCAAACACCAATTCATCTTGTCCACCAACTTGATTGACATAAACTAAGGAAAGGCCGCTTTCGTTGACCCGTTTTTTGGCCAAATTGATGCGGGTGCCGGTTTTATCCATTTCATAAGGGGAACCGTTTAACACCAATAAAATATCGGCGCCGTCTTCCATAACGTGCCGCGTGGTGTGCGGTCCCCACATGTCTTCGCACGTCAAAATGCCAAGTTTTAAGCCTCTAAATGACACCGCTCCTGGGCGAGAGCCCACGGCAAATAATCGTTTTTCATCAAACACGCTGTAATTGGGCAGGTCCATTTTTGGGCACACGGCTTCGATGCGCCCGCCATCCAATAATAATGCGGCGTTGAACAGGTTATTTTTTTCGACCCAAGGCGCGCTGATGAGCAGACCCGGACCGCCATCGCTGGTTTCCAAGGCCAATTCTTCGACCGCCTCACGTACGGCGTTTTGAAAGCTGCTTTTTAGGACCAAATCTTCGGGCGGATATCCCGATATGACGAGCTCGCTTGCGACCATCAAATCGGCCCTTTGTGTGGCGGCTTCGCGCCTTGCTTCGCGAATCAAACTTGTGTTGGCCTGAATATCTCCAACACAAGGATTCAGTTGAGCCAAGGCGATGATAAGGCGGTCTGTCATGGGGGCAAATGTCTTTGTCTATTAAGATTTCGGCGCAAACGCAGTGGAGCCTAATCTTCGCCATATGCTCTGTCAACGCGGCAACTATAATTTCGGATGGATTTTCATGGTTTAAGCAGGTAGGTTCTTATCACTTAGAATTAGGGAACACATGACATGACACCGCAAAAACAAGTTGAAACCCTTGGCAAAAAACGCATTCACGATCGCTCGCGAGCCATGGCAGAGGCTGTGGTCTCGGCTTTTTCCCAAGTTTTAAAGGAAGAGGCCAACAAGCACGGGGGCTTTTTGGGGCTGCGCCACCTCGAAGAAATTGATGGTGTTTTTCAAACAAAACTTGAAGAATTGTCCGAAGTCTTTGAAAAAGCCTTGCAAGAATCTAAACGAGAACAAGAAAATTTAAAATGGCACGCCATCAAACGCCCAGCTTTTGACCGTTTGATGGTCCGTCACTTTGAAAGCTTGTTTTTGTATGTCGGCGGCGATGAATTGGTCTATGGCGATATTTCTAGGCGCGTTTTACCGGGCTTTTTCTTGGCCTTAAATATGATGTTGGGCCCCGAAGCTCTTAAACGGTACCAAAACCATTGCGATGAAGCGCTCGATCGGGTGATGGCCGGAAAGTTACCCATAGATTGGGATTTGGTCGAAAAAGACGCCAACGTACATAACGTTTTGTTGGATGCTCAATACACCATTGCCCATTATTTTGATGACCCGCAACAGCGCGCGGCATGGTTCATTAACATCATCAATGCTAACTTGGCCCCGGCTCAAGCCGGCGCTTTTGATGAAGAGTGGGTTCTGGACACAGCAGGCTTGTTCAAAATGATTGAGTGTTTGTTGTTGGATCTGAAAACAGCCGTGGACGACGATGTCGCCTGGACCCATTTGGCCGTGCGTCACGAAGGTTCAGACCGAAGCAAGCTGCTGACAATTTTTAAAAATATTTAGCCAATCTGCATGCGTTGACGTTCTGCTTTAAGCTGTTCGGCCAATAAAAATGCTAATTCCAAAGATTGCGTTGCATTCAAACGTGGATCGCAATGGGTATGATAGCGTTGAGATAGATCAGCTTCGCCAATGTCCTGTCCACCACCAACGCATTCGGTGACGTCGGTTCCGGTCATTTCAAAATGGACGCCGCCCGCATGGGTGCCTTCGCTTTTGTGAACTTCGAAAAACGCCTGAACTTCGCTTAAAATTTGATCAAAGTGACGCGTTTTAAAGCCTGTGTCGCTTTTCACCGTGTTGGCATGCATGGGATCACATGACCACACCACGTGGCGGCCTTCGCGTTCTACGGTGCGAATAAGTTTAGGCAACAGGCGTCCCACGTTTTCCGGCCCCATACGCACGATCAAGGTCAAGCGCCCAGCTTCGTTGTTGGGGCTAAGAGCATCAATGAGGCGGATCAATTCATCCTGTTCGATGGTTGGGCCGATTTTGCAACCCACGGGATTCGCAACGCCTTTTAAGTATTCAACATGGGCACCGTCCAATTGCCGGGTGCGATCGCCGATCCACAACATATGGGCGGATGTATCGTACCAATCATCGCTAATAGAATCGATGCGGGTCATCGCTTCTTCGTAATTCAAAAGCAACGCTTCGTGGGACGTAAAGAATGATGTGCCGCGCATGGCTTGGGTGTTGCGGGAATTCATGCCGCATGCGCCCATGAAATCCAAGGCCTCTTGGAGGCGTGTCCCCAAATCGCGATAACGTTCGCCCAACGGGTTATCCTTAACAAAGTCCAGATTCCAACGTTGAACCTTGTTTAAATCGGCAAATCCACCTTGGGCAAAGGCCCGTAGCAAATTAAGCGTTGCCGCCGCTTGGTTATAAGCTTGGACCAAACGTTCGGGATCGGGGATGCGGGCTTGGGACGTGAAATCCATGCCATTGACCATGTCGCCACGGTACGCGGGCAAGGTTACGCCATTTATGGTTTCATCATCGGCTGAACGAGGTTTAGCAAATTGCCCAGCCATACGGCCAACTTTCACAACGGGCATAGATGCCCCAAAGGTCAATACCACAGCCATTTGCAGTAACACTTGAAAAGTATCGCGAATGTTGTTGGGGTGGAATTCAGCAAAACTTTCTGCGCAGTCCCCACCTTGCAACAAGAACGCTTTACCTTGGGCAACATCAGCCAGCTTTGTTTTCAAGCTGCGTGCTTCACCGGCAAACACCAAGGGCGGAAAGACGCCTAAGCGGTCTTCCACGGCCTTAACGGCCTTGGCATCGGGGTAATTTGGCATTTGCAACGCGGTCCGGTTTCTCCAGCTATCGGGAGCCCAGTTCGCTTTGGAGTCTGCTGACATTCGTCTGTCCTTATTCAATCCAGTATCAAAGGCTATACTCCGCCTTGTTCCGTAATTCCAGAATTATTACGCCTTTTATGAATCTTCGTCATGGCTGGGAAGCTTGGCGCGCATGGTGACAAATTCTTCGGCCGAAGTCGGGTGAATGCCGACCGTGGCGTCAAACTGTGCTTTGGTGGCGCCGCATTTTAAGGCCACGGCAAAGCCCTGGACGATTTCCGGAGCGTCTTCGCCGACCATATGTAAGCCGACCACGCGCTGGCTGGCACGGTCAACAATCAACTTGGTCATCGTGCGGGTGTCCCGCCCCGACAAGGTGTGTTTCATCGGCTTAAATTGCGACAAGTAAACATCCACATCGCCCTGCAAACGGGCTTGGTCTTCCATTAAACCTACCGTACCAACGGGCGGTTGGCTGAAGACGGCGGCGGGCACAAAATCATAATCCATGGCTTTTGGGGTGCCTTCAAATTGGGTTGACACAAACGCCATGCCTTCGTTAATGGCAACAGGGGTAAGTTGGATACGAGAAATAACATCGCCCAAGGCAAAAATAGATGGTTGCGTTGTTTGAAAAAAATCATCGACAACGATAGCGCCTTGGGAGGAAAGCTTGACACCCGCCTGCTCAAGGCCTAGCCCCGCCGTGTTGGGCCGCCGTCCGGTGGCATAAAAGACTTTGTCACATTCCATGATTTCTTGTTCGTCAAGGTCTAGGGAATACCCGTTTTCATTGGCTTCGATGGATTTAACCGTGCATTCCCGTCGAATGGTGATGCCAGCTTTTTCCATTTCTTCGGCCAAAGTATTGCGAATATCATCATCAAACCCGCGCAAAATATTGCTGGCGCGAATAATGACGGTAACATCTGATCCCATGGCCTTGAATAAGCCCGCAAATTCTACCGCAATATATCCACCGCCGACGATGACAATTTTTTTCGGCAACTTGTCCAAATCCAAGGCTTCGTTTGATGTAATCGCGTGTTCCGCCGCTCCGGGTACGGGGGGCAAGTGAGGCCATGATCCGGTGGCGATTAATATTTTTTCAGCCGTGTATGTTTTTCCGGCAACATCAACGCTGTTCGGTCCTGTGACGATCCCGCGCCCGTCTAAAATTTTGACAGAATTTTCGCGTAGGATGCGTTGGTAAATGCCTTCTAATCGGTTTAGTTCTTTGTTTTTTGTGGCGATCAGCGTGGGCCAATCGAAAGACGATTTTCCAACGGTCCAGCCAAAGCCTGCAGCGTCTTCAAAGGCATGGGCAAAATGAGACGCATAAACCAATAATTTCTTAGGCACACAGCCACGCATCACACACGTTCCCCCCATGCGGCTTTCTTCAACGATGGCAACCTTTGCCCCGGTGGCTGCTGCCATGCGGGATGCGCGAACACCACCAGAACCCCCGCCGATGGTGATCAAATCAAAATCAAATTCTGCCATGATTACAGTCCTCCCATGCACAGGTATTTGATTTCGACAAATTCATCAAGACCATACGCCCCGCCTTCACGACCAAGGCCGGATTCTTTTACCCCACCAAAGGGGGCCAGTTCGGTGGAAACGACACCTTCGTTGATGCCGACCATGCCATATTCCAAGGCTTCGGACACGCGCCACACACGTCCAATGTCGCGGGCGTAAAAATAGGCAGCCAAGCCATAACGGGTGTTGTTGGCTTGGACAATCACATCGTTTTCGTCCGTAAAGCGGTATAAACAGGCCACAGGGCCAAAGATTTCTTCGTGTGCACAATCCATGTCGGGGGTGACATTGGTCAAAATCGTGGGCGTATAATAGGTGCCTCCAAGCTCATGGCGTGTGCCGCCTGTGGCAACAGTAGCGCCTTTGTCCACGGCATCTTTGACTAAACGTTCGACTTTTTGTATGGCGGCTTCGTTGATCAAGGGGCCTTGGGAAACGCCTTCGCCAAAACCATCACCGACATTTAATTTGGTAACGGCTGCGCTCATGTTTTCGACAAAGGCGTCGTAGATTTTATCTTGGACATAAATCCGGTTTGCACAGACACAGGTTTGCCCCGTATTTCGGTACTTAGACGCCATGGCTCCCGAAACGGCAGCATCAAGGTCGGCATCGTCAAATACGATGAACGGTGCATTACCGCCCAGTTCTAAGGACATTTTTTTGACTGTGCTGGCGCATTGTTGCATCAATAATTTTCCGACCGCCGTTGACCCGGTGAACGAGACTTTGCGGACGATGGGGTTGCTGGTGATTTCTGCTCCAACGTCAACGGGGTCTCCCGTAACGACGTTAAACACCCCTTTGGGAACACCAGCACGTTCGGCAAGTTCCGCCAAAGCCAAGGCGCTAAACGGTGTGTCTTCGGCTGGCTTGGCAACAACGGTACAACCTGCGGCCATTGCCGGGGCACACTTGCGCGTGATCATTGCCATCGGGAAATTCCATGGGGTGATCGACGCGACGACACCTACGGGTTGCTTGATCGCCAGCAAACGACGATCCGAAGACGGCGTAGGAATAGTATCGCCATACATGCGTTTGGCTTCTTCTGCGAACCATTCAATGAACGATGCTCCGTAGATGACTTCGCCACGGGCCTCTGTTAACGGTTTGCCTTGTTCCAAGGTCATAATAGTGGCTAGGTCATCGCTGGCGTCCATCACAAGCGCGAACCATTTTTTCAAAATAACGGCGCGTTCCTTTGCCGATTTGTCACGCCACGCCGGAAGGGCAGATTCGGCAGATTCGATGGCCTCGCGGGTTTCTTGGGCGCTAAACTTAGGCACCGAACCCAATTTGGATTTATCAGCAGGGTTAAAAACATCAAATGTGGCGCCAGAATAAGCGTTCATCCATTGTCCATTGACATAGGCTTGTTGGCGAAAAAGATCAGGATTATTTAGTTTCATAAAAGACCTCAAAAATTGGGGAGCTATACTAAACGAGAGTATAGCCACCTTAACCATTATGACAAACCGTTTGACCTTACAGTTGATGGAATGTTTAGGGTGCTGGTATGAAAAATTTCTCCCATGACATAGCACCAGGTGATGGCCTTTCGCGGCGAACCGTCTTAGGTGGAATGGCCGGCAGTGCGTTTTTGTGTGCATTGCCCTTGGCGGCATCTGCGAAAGCCTCAAACGTTCGCGAATTTTCCTTAAAAGCCCAGCCCGGAACGGCCACAATTTTGGGCGGCAAATGGGCCGATACCAAGGTGTGGAATTATTCGGGTCAAACACCGGGTCCGGTGTTGCGGGTAACACAAGGTGACCGCGTTCGCATTCACGTTGAAAATGGTCTAGATCAGCCCACGACGATTCATTGGCACGGGTTACGTATTCCCATTAACATGGATGGTGTGCCAGACATCAGCCAGGCCCCCATACAACCCGGTGAAACGTTCACATATGAATTTGTTGTGCCCGATGCCGGAACATTTTGGTATCACCCGCATGTCAATACATCTGAACAAATTGCTCGCGGGTTAAACGGTATTTTGATTGTCGAAGAAAAATCGCCACCCACAGTCGACCGGGAAGAATTGTGGGTGATTGATGATTGGCGTTTAAACCAAGATGCCACCATTCAAGAAAATTTTGGTCACGGCATGGATATCAGCCATGGCGGGCGTCAAGGCAACCTGGTCACCATCAACGGCAAAGTGCCGGACATATTTTCGGTTAGATCTGGGGAACGCATTCGGTTGCGTCTCGCTAATGTCGCCAATGCGCGCTTGTTTGGTCTTCGTTTTGAAGGCCATGAACCTCAGGTCATCGCCATAGATGGACATCCTGTTCTGCCCCATGTTCCTCAAAATGGGCAATTGATTTTGGCTCCCGGTCAAAGGGTGGATATCATTTTAGATTGCACCGCCAAACCGGGCACAGCCTTTAAGGTGATGGATGAAATATATGCAGACCAAGCTTATGCCTTGATTGATATCGCCTACAGCAAAGACAAGCCCGTACGCACAAAACTCTTGGGAAAAATAAAGCCGTTGGCAGATAACCCATTGAGCGAACCTAATTTGGCTGATCCCAACAGAAACAAATACGAAGTCATCATTGATGGTGGAGCCATGGGATCAATGCAAGGAGCAGATTTTAAGGGGCAATACCTAACCATAAATGAATTGATCAAACATCGGCGCATTTGGGCCATAAATGGCGTGGCGGCCGACACCACGGCGATGGCTCCGATGTATACCGTGAAACGTGGTTCAACCAACGTGTTTAGCATCAAAAATGATACGGTTTTTCCTCATCCCATGCATTTGCACGGGCATGCTTTTCGTATTCTTAGCATCAATGGTCAAGCCGAACTGTATCGTCCGTGGGCTGATACAGTGTTGTTGCCGCCACAAGGTTCTGCCAAAATTGCTTTTGTTGCCGACAACCCCGGCGATTGGTTGTTTCATTGTCATATCTTGGAACACGTCGATGGTGGTATGCTTTCGGTTATTCGTGTGCGTTAAAGGGAATCGTTTATGGAAATAGGTTATCGGGTAAAATGGGCGGGCAGATTTACGATTTTGGCTTTGGTGCTGTCGGGTTGTTCACAAAGTTTTGAAGCGGCAGACGCCACAAATGCTGAGGCCGTAGCCCAAGGTAAAATCCTTTACGCGCAAAATTGCGCGGCTTGTCATGGCCAAAATTTAGAGGGTCAGCCCCATTGGAAATCTATCAAAGCCGATGGGACTTTGCCGGCTCCCCCGCACAATGATGAAGGCCATACGTGGCATCATGCGGACACATTGTTGTTTGATTACACCAAAAATGGGGGGGCTTCGATTGCTCCCGAAGGCTTTAAAAGCGCCATGCCTGCATTTTCTCCACCCATGAGCGATAGCGATATTTGGGCAACGTTAAGCTTTATTAAAAGCCAATGGAGCCCAAAGGCTCAGGCTCGCCAAGCCCGCATGAACCCAAAACCTTAAAAACCAAACTTAATCTTGTTCCTGTCCTCGCTTAAGGCTACAAATGCTTAAATTATTAACCTTATCAAAGAGGCTTACGCACGATGCGTGCAGAAATAGAATCCATCACTCAAGACCTTGAACAGTCCCTTGAACTGTTGAGGAGGCACCTTTGACTATGGCCAAGCGGTGGTTCGTTTAGAAGAGCTTAATGCACTATCCGAAGACCCCAACCTTTGGAATGATGCTGCCAAAGCCCAAGCGTTAATGAAAGAACGCACTAAACTTGATGGGGCGATCCAAGCCATTAATGATTTGCAATCTGACCTTAGCGATAGCGTTGAATTGATCGAAATGGGTGAGCTTGAAGGTGACCAAGGTGTCATTGAAGACGCCGAAGCCACCTTGATGGAAGCCAAGGTTCGCGCCGCCAAGGCCGAATTGCAAACGTTGTTGTCGGGCGAAGCCGACGATCATAATTGTTATTTAGAAGTGCATGCCGGGGCGGGCGGGACCGAAGCCCAAGATTGGGCGGAAATGATGGCGCGCATGTATGTGCGTTGGGCCGACCAACATGGCTATAAAACCGAATGGTTAGAAGAAAGTCCGGGCGAAGAAGCTGGCATTAAGTCGGCAACGATGAAAATCACGGGTGAAAATGCGTATGGCTGGGCCAAAACGGAATCGGGCGTTCATCGCTTGGTTCGTATATCACCGTATGATTCTTCGGCTCGGCGTCACACCAGTTTTTCATCCGTGTGGGTATATCCAGAAATAGACGATGATATTGACGTTCAATACGATGACAAGGATTTGCGGGTGGATACGTATCGCGCATCCGGGGCGGGTGGACAACATATTAATAAGACAGATTCAGCGGTGCGTATCACACACTTGCCATCCGGTATTGTGGTGCAATGTCAAAATGATCGTTCCCAACACAAGAACCGCGCGGCGGCTTATAAAATGTTGAATGCACGGCTGTACGAAGCTGAATTGCGGCGCCGGGAAGAAGCATCACAAGCCGAACATGATGCAAAAACTGACATCGGTTGGGGCCATCAAATCAGGTCTTATGTATTGCAACCATACCAAATGGTTAAGGATTTACGCACCGGTATTGAAACGTCAAATACCAGCGCAGTTTTGGACGGTGCCCTTGATCAATTTATGGAAGCAGCGTTGGCTCACCGAGTCAAAGGCGGTGGCGCCGTGGTCGAAGACATTGACGAGTTCTAAATGGCATTTAACAAGATCAGGCCAAAGTCTAGCGGATCATAATTTCTTTGTACAACACCGAAATAGCCGCTTGTGGCCGGATAATATTGTTGATGATGCTCAATAAATCGGTGCGCAAACGTTGCGAGCCGACATTTCCTTGAAGGTCTTCGACCGTCAAGCTACGCAGGTGGGTTTGCATGGCATCTAAAATTTGCGCTTCGCGTTCAATGAAGGCTACTTTTGCGGTTTCACCTTGTAATTCGGCTTGCATGACTAAACGAATAAAGGGCCGAGGGTGACCTTTTGAAGGGCTAATATCCACGGTGACTTTGGGGATTTCATAAAATACGGCGGCTTCGGGCAAGGCCAAATTAACTTCGTGAACGGGGTGAGTTTTCAACATACCCGTAAAATAAAGCCCGGCGCCGGTGCCAACCATCAACACTATGACCACGGCCGCAATTACAATTAATTTGTGTTTGGCAAGCTTGGCCTTAAGACCTTTGGGTTCTTCGGCAACAACCTCTTCTTCGGCCTCATCTTCTTGAGATTCCTCGGATTCTTGCTCTACGGCCTCATCCTCGGGGGCTTTATCGTCTTGTTCGGCATCGCTCATGCGTAAAATCCAAATTATGAAATTAGAATAGTTTTACCCTTGAAAGCCGTGGGTTTCAAGCAACACTATTCATAATAAGCACGGTTCATACGGGCTTGATCACGGTCTGAGGTGTTAAAGGGTGGTTTGAGCGACCCTTTGTAATGTTCTGCTAACAAGGCCTTAAAGGTCTCGTGCGGCGGCAAATGTCTTTTGTCGCAAATATATTCAAACCATTTGGTGCCGGCGGCGACGTGTTGAATTTCTTCTTGGCCGATGGTTTGCATAATATCGGCGGTGTCATGATCACCATTTTTACGCAATTGTGCGACGGTTTTGGGGGTGGTGTCTAAGCCCCTCGCTCCAATACCATCGGCACCAAGGCTAGCCGCGCCAAGACGTCGTGTTGGGTTTTTTGCGCCGCTTCCCATAATCCATCATGGGCCAAATGGTCGCCGTAAGTGGCGTCCAATTGGTGTAACCTTTGCGCAAGCATTTCAAAGTGGCGGGCTTCGTCTTGGGCGACCATCACCCAATCGTCATAGAATTCTTTTGGCAAGCCTTCATCTCCAAAACGCGCCACAATATCCCAACCTAAATCAATGGCGTTCAATTCGATGTGGGCGATGGCATGAATAAATGCGGTGCGGCGTTTGCCCAATCCCTTGGATCGTTTTGGCATGTCGCCCGGTTCGCAAAGTTTGGGGCGTTCTGGTCTGGCTGGGCGAGCGGGGGGCTGCGTATCGCCGATTGAAGAAATGGCGCCCGTTTGCCATGCTTTGGCATAAACATAAGTTAGGCGTACTTTTTCGTTGGGATCACCTTGGTTTATGACTTTACAAGCGGCTTCAGCCAAGGTTTGGGGCAAAGCCGTCATGATAAAGCTTGGGCAACCGCTAAGACTTTTTCAGCGTGGTCTTTGACGCGTACTTTTCGCCAAATTTCAGCGATTTTACCGTTTTCATCAATCAAAAACGTAGCGCGTTCAATGCCCATGTATTCCCGCCCATAGTTTTTTTTCAACACCCAAACGCCATAAGCTTCGCACAAGCTACCGTCTTCGTCCGACAGCAATGTAAATGGAAATTCGTATTTGGTTTTGAAATTGTCATGGCGTTTGACGCTGTCTTTGCTGGCGCCTAACACCACTGTATTGACCGCCGTGAATTGGTCATGCAAAGCGGCAAAGTCTTTGCCTTCGGTGGTGCAACCGGGCGTGGAATCTTTTGGATAAAAATACAAAACAACTTTTTTACCGCTGAGATCTGAAAGCTTTACCTGTCTATCACCATCAGTGGGACGGTCGAAGGCAGGGGCTGGGTCATTAATAGCGAGGGTTGTAAGGATGGCAGTGGTCATGAAAGCAGGTTCCGAATATTGTTTTTTGACAGTTTAATACAGATCCATAAATATTCCAGCTTTAACGTTTAAGCATAAAGCATTGAAAAGTGTCGATATGGTAAATTCATATATTAAATCACAAATATACTAATATTACTTGTTTTTATAGATTGTTTAAGCTACTTGTAGCTTTGGAAATATAGGGGGGGGACATGAAATATTTATCTATTTTGTGCATGGGCATGTTGCTTGCTGCGTGTGCAACACCACCAGAAAAAATTGCTAAGGCATATGTGTCACCGCTTCAATACAAGGATTACGACTGTGATCAAATTGCCATGGAAACTGATCGTGTCAGCCGCCGAGTCCAGAACTTAAATACAAGCTTGAAGAAAACGGCTTCTGATGATTCCGCGCAAATGGCCGTTGGCATGATTTTGTTTTTTCCGGCCCTGTTCTTCCTAGAAGGCGGCGACGGTGCCGAAGCTCAGGAATATGCCCGCCTTAAAGGGGAAAGCGAAGCGTTGCAGACTGCGGCCATTCAAAAAAAATGCATGGTTCATTCAACTCAAAAAGATGAAGATAATAATCCACCAAAATCAGGTGGATAATGTTTTTTTGTGATGAAAATTCATAGGTAAAAAATGATGTGGGTCAACAAATGTCTAGGGCTAATTATTGTTGCGGTTTTTGCTTCTGCGTGTGCCTCACCTGCTGAAGTGAAAAACATGACGGTTGCCCCCGTTTCGTTGAGCACTGCCTCTGGCTCCCCATTTTCACATAACCTACGCATTGCGAATGTGTCTGGGGGAAAAGACACCAACCCAATGTGGACATCACAAGTGAGCGGAACGGCATATGAACTTGCCTTGCAAAACTCACTGGAAGCCAACAATCTTATTCAAAAATCAAACCCTGATCCAAAATTTGAAGTTCATGCAAGACTTTCTAAGTTGGATCAACCCTTTTTTGGCTTGGATATGACCGTGACCAGTAAGGTTGGTTACGAGGTGATTGAAACGAAGACCCGAAAATCTTGGTTTGATAAGGAAATTTTAGCGAGTTATACGGCTAAATTTAGGGATGCACCAATCGGGTTGGTGAGGTTGCGATTGGCTAATGAGGGTTCAATACGCGAGAATATAAAAAAATTTATAAATGAGCTCTTTAACACGCACTCACAAACAGCATTAAAGACAAAAGCTAAATAAGCTGAATCCAAATCGTTAAATACGGCGTTTATCCCTCGTAAAAACCTAATACAAATTGTACACCCAAAAATTTTGCAAGCGTGACCTGTCCATCGCCATCGGTGGGGTGGTCGAACTCGGGTCCGTTATATTGGTCCATTTATCACCAAAGGTCTGGCGTAATTCTGCCACATTGAAATGGCAAAATGCCCTCAAACATGAATAGTAATCATAAAAAAATTGTTGCTCTTTTTCCTCCCCCATCGACAGAAGGACCCTCGGTTATGAGTCAATTTCAAAATTTACGCCGCTTTCCGGCGTTCGTTGTGGCCGCCAGTATTTGTGTCATTTATATCCCCCTTGATGCAAAAATGCATTTCCATGCCTTAGATAAGGTGTTGAATGCATTGTCGCTGTTTGAAGATCTTCAAGCGCATGAAATTATTTTGATGATGCTGTTTCTTATCTGTGCTTTTGCGTTTGATCAATACCGCCGTGTGTTGCATCTGCGCCAGCAACGCGATAACGGGCGCACGCGGGTTTGTTTGGTTAGAGCCACCTTAGCAACGGTTCAAGATGTCGTTAACAATGCCCTGAACGGTTTTGTCTTTATTCATCATGAAGCAGAAACAACTAAAACACTATCACCGCAGACGTTGCAAGTTTTTGAAGGTTTGATTGCGAACACATCTCAAGAATTGAAAAAAATTCATGAAATAGAGGACGTATCCGAACGTAGCCTTGGGGACAGTATGAGCGTTTTAAATGTTGAGGAAAAACATTCAGATCAGCTTAAAATGCATTCATTACCAACATAATGAAATCGCATCATTTTGAAATTTCGGTGGTTAAATCAGACGACACAAAAGGTCTGGCTTTGTTCGCAGGTTCATCAATCATGCGCTTAAAATGTTGGCTTACGTGATTGGCTATGGTTTTGATTTTAGCCTCGGCCGCTTGGATATCCGAAGCATCGAATATTTTGCAAATATGGCGTTGCAGGCTTATGGGCATGTCGGTTTCGGCGTTGCCGTGGGGTTCAATGTTGATGGTTAATCGCAACAAGCCCTGTAAGGATTGCCACAGCATAAGCGCGTTGATTAAGTCATTAGCCGTCGAAGCATCTAAAATGTTTGCGGTGCTTAAATTTTTAAGCGCCTGGCAGGTGTTTGGCGATAAAATTTCAGGGTGTGTGGCGCTGTGTGACAATTGCAAATATTGGGTTAAAAACTCAATGTCGACCAAGCCACCGCGAAAATATTTGATCGCCCACACTTGGTCGGTATGGCGTTCTTTGTCCATACGCGCTCGCATGTCGGCAACATCTACGACTAATTTTTTTTGATCCCGAGGTGCGGTTAAAATGTTAAGGATGAGGTTCTGCGTATGTTGCATCAGATCTGGTGAACCGGTGATCAGGCGGGCACGGGTCAAGGCCATGTGTTCCCACGTCCACGCTTCATTTTGTTGGTATGTTTGAAAAGCCTGAAGCGAAGTGGCCACAAGACCAGCATTTCCACGTGGGCGCAATCGCATGTCGACTTCGTACAGCATGCCTTCGGCGGTGGGGGCTGATACGGCATGGATCAGCCGTTGACAAAGTCGCGTGTAATACTGGCTGATGGCAAGCGGTTTTTCGCCATCCGATGTGGTTGCGCCCGTGTCAAAATCATAAACAAACGCTAAATCCATATCTGACGTTGGTGTTTTTTCTTGGCCACCCAATTTTCCATAGGCCAAAATACCAAGCGATCCACCGGGCACCCGACCATGGCGAATGGCAAATTCATCTTCGACACGAGGTTGTAGCGTTTGTAATAAAATTTCGCCTACGTTTGTGAGCGTGCGTTGGGATTCCTGTTCGGTAATGGCTTCTTTCAAGACTTGCAAGCCAACTTGAAACTTGCGGTCCTTGGCCCAACGCCTGCAAATGTCCAAGGTTTCTTCCATACAGGTGGCATCTAGCAACGCTTGGTCTAGGTCCGCTTTCATGTCGGCGGCGGTGGGCAAATCAGCGAAAAACCCAGGTGTTAAGACGCCATCTAAAATGCCTGCTTTTTGGGCTAAATGTTCGGCTAGTCGTGGGGCTGTACCCATAATTTCGGCAATTAATTTCAACATCGTCGGATTAGATTGAAACATGGAAAAAAGCTGAACACCGGCGGGTAATTTAGATAAAAAATCATCAAACCGTAAAAAGGCAGAATCAGGATCGGTGGTGTTGGCCATGGTTGACAAAATTATTGGCATCAATTCGGTCAAGATTTCTTGCGCTCGACTGGAACGCATGGCGCGGTATCGGGCGTGATGCCAACCACGTACGGCGGCATCTATGGCTTGCACGTTTTTGTACCCCATTTCGCTAAGGGTGCTAAGCGTTTCGGGGTCGCTGTCCGCTCCGGTGAAGACCAAGTTAGATCTTTCGCTACCGTGAACGGTCACGTCGGATTGGTCTGAGAATAATTGCGCGTACAACGCTTCGACAAGGCCTAAGGTATGCAATAATGCAGCTTCAAAATCCTGAACCGTTTTGAATCCCAAAAATATCGCGATATGGGCTATGCCTTCAGGGGTTTCGGGTAATGAATGGGTTTGCGCATCGTCGACCATTTGCAGACGGTGTTCGACACGGCGTAAAAATTCATAAGCCTTGATCAAAGTGTCGGCATTGGATTGTTTTTCGTGTTCGGCTTGGACCAAAGCATTTAAGGATTGACGCGTTGGCACGGTCCGTAAAGTTCGATCCCGCCCGCCCCAAATCAATTGTTGGGTTTGGGCATAAAATTCAATTTCGCGAATACCCCCACGCCCTAATTTAACATTATGCCCTAATAACTGAATGTCATGGCTACCGCGATGGGAATTGATTTGGCGTTTGATGGATTGAATGTCTTTGATGGTATCAAAATCAAGACTTTTGCGCCAAATAAAGGGCTTTAGGAATTTTAGAAATTCAGCACCCGCATCTTTGTCGCCCGCCACCACGCGGGCTTTGATCATGGCCGCGCGTTCCCAATTTTGGCCAATGCTTTCATAATAAATTTCGGCGGCATGGGTTGATAACGCCAACGGTGTTGATCCCGGATCAGGGCGCAACCGTAGATCGGTGCGAAACACATAGCCATCGGCGGTTCGGTCATCCAATGTGGATACTAGGCCACGGGCCAGTCGCACAAAACTTTGCCCCAATTGTAACGGATCGGGTGTGCTGATTCTGTCAGGATTAAACAACACGATCAAATCAATATCGGAAGAATAATTTAATTCTCGTCCGCCCAGCTTGCCCATACCCAATATGACCAGACCGGAACCTTGTTCGGGGTCGTCGAAATTTTGAAGGTTAATTTTTTTACGTCGCGCCAATTCCGTTAAATGAAAAGCCGCTGCTGCTGATATGGCAGCATCCGCAAAATCAGACAACGCCTTGGTTACCGTTGTTAAATCCCAAAGCCCGACAATGTCGGCCAAGGCGGTGGCAAACGATACGCGGTATTTTTGGGTGCGCAAATGACGCTTTAAGGCCCCATCGTCCAACCCTTGAGAGTCAGACCTTGTAGCGATTAACGCGGCCTCAATTTTGGATGTTGGGCCTTGTTCCAATAAATCTTTGGTGAACCTGATCTCGCACAGCCAACAGGCCGTTAAAAAAGGAGAATTGCCAAAAATTGCATCCCCAAGTTTTTTGCCTTCTGGGGAGGCGTGCAAGGCTTTTGCAAAGCGTTCAAGAGCAAGGTCGCCTTTGGATGCGTCTAAAAAACGTTCCCAGCCGATCACCGCACGGGCTTGATCGGCGCCGTTGGGAACATTGTCTGGGTTGAATTTAAACAGCCGCATGAGTAATTTTTATATTTCTACCGTATTGATTTGTCGAAGTTTCGTTTATGACTATAGGGTGCTTTGATGTGTAGAGGAAAGTCCGCTGTTAAAATATGCTGTGAGTGGATGTGCGAAAGCGGTCGCAGGCCTTGGTCTGGGGGTGTTGGTGGCTGTGTTGTTAGTCGGTTGGCGGTTGGCTTCCGGCCCGGTTTCCATTGGTTTTTTAACGCCTTATGTCCAAGCAGCATTGAATGATGTGCAACAAGGCACGTTTAATGTCACGGTCGAAGACACCATTTTAACATGGGCCGGATGGCAACGAACGTTGGATATTCGGGTCGTTAATGTTCAAGTAAAATCACCACATAACGGCGCCGTGGTCGCCACCATCCCCGAAGTGTCGGTCTCTTTAAGCGTTCCGGCGTTGTTAAAAGGCGTGGTCGCTCCCCGGTCGATTGAATTTTTTGGCCCCACCTTAAAAGTACAACGCTATACCGATGGTCGATTTGCCTTTGGTTTCGAAGGGGCGCAACAAGGTTCCGATGACTTGGTCAGTGGCCTGTTGTCGGTGATGTTGCAAAAAGCAGATAGCCGCCGCCCCTTGAGCTATCTGCAACGCATCAACGTGGTCGCCGGGGAAATCACATTCCAAGACCAAGCTCTTGGCACAACGTGGCATGCACCATCGGCTGATGGTCAATTTGTGCGCACCGAAGAAGGCCTACGTGCTGAATTAGATATGAATTTACGTGCCGGGGACCAGTTGTCTTCGGTATCCATCGTTGGCTCGTACGCAGTCGACCTCAAACGCACTGATATTGGAATCAGCTTTTCAGACATGACCCCATCTTCTTTTTCCGACCTGTCTTCACAAATGAACGGACTACAAGCGTTTGATTTGCCGTTATCGGGCACGGTGACCGCTAGCATTAATTCAGATGGAGGCGTCGAAGGCGTTGGCTTTGATTTAGCGTCTGCCAGCAGTGGTCATTTGGCTCTGCCTGTGCAAATGGCCTCGGATATTGGTGCCCTTGGTTGGGCGCAACGTATGGCGGTCGAAAGTTTGTCTGTAAGGGGACGGTACCTAGGCGCAGGCAAGCGCGTGGACATTGATCATTTTGACATCAAGCCTAAAGCCGGAGAAAGCGTATACCTGCCGTCACCCATTGACCACAACGTGTCGTTCGATACGTTGAAAACACAATTCAGCTATTTAGGGAAAAGCGGAGCTTTTGATGTCAAAGAGCTGACGCTTGAGCTGGGCAAGACTTTTGGCGGGACCGAAGTCAGTTTGTTTGGCTCTGTCAGCAAAACCAAGGACGGGAGCCGGGATTTAAACATCACGGGAGTTGCAGAAAAGGTTCGTTTTGATGATTTGACTAAATTATGGCCCAAGGGCATAGCCACAGATGCTCGAAAATGGGTGCTATCAAGCCTCAGCAAGGGTGTTGCCGATAAAGCCAGCCTAGATGCCGAGCTTCAAATAGACGAGAAGGGGGCTGTGAACCTTAAAACGTTATCGGGTGAAATGACGGCTCACGGTGTTGATGTTCGCTATATTGATACTATGCCCAAAGTCAAAGATGCCCGAGGTCACGCTACGTTTAACAAAGATCGTTTTGACATTACGGTTGAAAGTGGTCAAAGCGATGGTGGATTAAGCATTACGGCGGGTAAAATCAATTTGGTAAAATTGCAAGAAGACATGCAATGGGCCGAAATTGATCTGAATATCCAAGGCCCCATTCCAGCGGCTTTGAAATTGATAGATTCTGAACCGCTTGGGTTTGCCTCAAGTCTGGGTATTAAACCGGAAACCGGACAAGGCATGGCGGTTAGTAAAATCAGCCTGCGAATTCCTTTGAAAAATGACCTTCTGGCCAAAGAAGTTGAAGCCACGGCTACGGCGCAATTGGTTGATGCCGGAATCGAAGGTGTGGTTTTTGAAAAAGATATTTCCAAAGGCAAGCTGTCTTTGGTCGTTGATGCAAATGGGTTGTCTGTAAATGGCGAAGCTCATTTGGGGGACGTTCCGGTGGAAATGAAATGGAATCATGACTTCCGCAAAAATGCCTTGTTTACGGACCGTTATGAATTATCGGGACATATTGAAAATGTTCTCAATATAAGTTCGTTGGGTATTCAGGTCCCGGAAGTTTTGTCGCGTTATATGAGCGGCGGCACGCAAGTTAATGTTAATTATACGGAACTAAACAATGGCCGACAATCTTTGTCGGCGCGTATTGATTTGGCCGATGTGGTGTTGTCAGCCCCTCAACTGGGCTGGTCTAAGCCTCAAGGTGTGCCGGGTACTGCGGCATTGGAATTACGTTTGAACCAAGGGCTTCCCAGCGAAATTCCAAAATTTTCGATTTCCGCCCCCAATATGGATATTGCTGGGTCGGCAAGCTTTTTGACAAATGGAAAACTGGAACGGGTCGATTTGCAAACCTTGCGGTCAAATTTGACTGATGTCGCGGGGTCTTTGACACCTTTGAAAAGCGGAGCTTGGGAAGTGGTGTTGCGGGGAGAAAGTCTGGATGCCTCTGTGCTTTGGGATGAACTGTTGGGGCTTAAGGGTAATACTCCGCCAACGCAAGAAACGGACAAGACTGCATCACAAGACAATCATTTGGTGGTAAATGCCGCAGTGGATATACATTCGTTGCTGGTCAGCAAGAATCACGTCATTCATGATTTTATCGGCTCTGTTTATCGAGATCGCGGAGTGTGGCGTAAGGTTGATATCAGCGGCGTTGTGGGAAAATCGGGGGCTGTTGAATTGATGTTGGATACCGCGAAGGACGGCTTGCGGTATTTGTCCATCACGTCCAATGATGCGGGCTCTACGTTGAAAACATTGGGCCTGCATGACAACATTTTGGGGGGCGATTTTGACCTTAAGGCCGCGTATACAAAACCTCATGCGGTTTCTCCCCTTGAGGGCGTGGTAAAGCTGCGTGATTATGCGATGATCGAAGCCCCCGCATTCGCCAAACTGATTGGCGTTATGTCCTTGACGGGTATCTTGGATGCTCTTCAAGGTGACGGTTTGAATTTCGATGTTTTGAATTTGCCGTTTAAATTGGAAAATGGTGTTTTGGAAATGACCCAAGCTCGAGCATCCGGACCAACCATCGGTGTCACCGCAAGCGGCAAAGTAGATATGGCCAACAAAATTTTGGATTTGGAAGGTACGGTGGTTCCCGCTTATGCCATCAACGCGTTGTTGGGAAAAATCCCCCTTATTGGGAAATTATTTTCCGGGAACGAAGAAGGTGGTGGTTTGTTTGCCGCAACCTATACCATGAAAGGCCAAGGGAAAAACGTGGACATTACGGTGAACCCGCTCAGCGTTTTGGCTCCGGGGGCCTTGCGTAATATCTTTACGGGCACCAAAAAGGCCAAAGAAATGAGCAAACCCACACCCATGCCGGCGGCCCCCATTTTGCGGCCCGTGCCGGTTGTCCCTAATTTGGTGCCTGCCCCAAAACCTTAATCTAAGGGGTTATATGGCTCGTAATAAAACGTGGCGTTTTTTTCCGGCAGATATTTTGATGACGCCGTCTTCATTTAAATCGGCAAGGGTGACGGATTGATTAACGTCTTTGATGGCGTGGTCATTGATGCGCGCCCCTCCCCCTTTGATCAAACGTTTGGCTTCACCACCGGATTGGCTAAGCTTGGCAAGCATCATCACGTTAAAGGCTGGAATGCCAGCTTCTAAGGTTGTGCGTTCGATATCTATGGTTGGCAAATCTTGGCCCAATTGACCTTCTTCGAACGTTTTTTGAGCGGTGTCGCGAGCTGTTTGTGCGGCGTTTTCGCCATGACACATGGTGGTGACTTGGTCGGCCAATATTTTTTTGGCCTCATTGATGGCTTGACCTTCTAATGATTCAAGGCGCTGGATTTCGGCTTCTGGTAATTCGGTGAACAAACGCAAAAATCTGCCCACGTCGGCGTCTTCGGTGTTGCGCCAATATTGCCAATAATCATAGGGCGAAAGTTGATCTTCGTTAAGCCACACAGCACCAGCCGCCGTCTTGCCCATCTTGGCGCCCGATGATGTGGTAAGTAACGGTGTGGTTAAGCCAAATACTTCGTTGCCATCCACCCGGCGGGTTAGTTCAACGCCGCTTACAATATTGCCCCATTGGTCTGATCCGCCCATTTGTAAAGTGCAATCCATGCTGCGGTTCAAAGCCAAAAAGTCATAGGCTTGTAAAATCATGTAATTGAATTCCAAGAACGTCAGGGGTTGTTCGCGATCAAGGCGTAACTTAACAGATTCAAAACCCATCATACGGTTAATGGTGAAATGAGGGCCAAAATCACGCAAAAATTCAATGTAATTTAAACCCTTAAGCCAATCGGCGTTGTTCACCATCACCGCATCGGTGGGTCCATCACCGAATTTTAAAAATTTAGAAAAAACCCTTTTTATGGAATCCATGTTGGATTGAATTTGATCGGTGGTGATCATCTTGCGGCTTTCGTCTTTGCCGGATGGATCACCGACCAAGGTGGTGCCAGCACCCATTAAGACAATAGGCTTGTGCCCGGTTTTTTGTAGCGTGCGCAACATCATAATCGGTAATAATGATCCGACGTGCAGGCTGGGAGCAGTGCAATCAAAGCCGATATAGGCCGTTATTTTGCCGTCCATTGCTTTTTTGTCCAAGTCTTCAAGACCTGTACATTGGTGCATATACCCGCGTGCGGTGACGCTTTTCAGAAATTCAGATTTAAGATCGCTCATGGTTAAGCTTGGTCCTATTGCATGTTTGCCTCGGACTTAGCACAATGGCGACGCGCATACAATGAGCCAACGGGATTTTGACCATGGATAGCGATAAAATTTATACCGCCATTGGCTTGATGAGCGGCACGTCTTTGGATGGCATTGATGCCGCCTTGTTAAAAACCGATGGCCAAGGATTTGTCGAATGTGGTCCATCTTTGACCATTGATTACGATTCCGCCTTTCAAGATCGGTTGCGGGGATGCCTTGGCATTTCTCAATACCAAGCGCCAAGCGTCAAAGGCGTCGAACAGGACTTGACTTCGTTGCATGTTGAAGCCGTCACAGCGCTTTTGCAAAAAGCTAAATTAACCCCCGCCGACATTGATTTAGTTGGCTTTCATGGACACACCGTACACCATGATGCCAAAGCCAAATTAACCATACAGTTGGGTGATGGGGCCAGGCTGGCGGATGAGCTGGGGATGGCTGTCGTTTCAAATTTACGCACAGCCGATGTACAGGCAGGCGGTGAAGGAGCGCCCTTGGTGCCAATTTATCATGCTGCGTTGGTGCGGGCGCAATCGCAAATACCCACTCCGGTAGCAATTGTAAACATCGGCGGCGTTGCTAATGTCACGTGGATAGGGCAAAAATATGACGATTTGTGGGCCTTTGACACAGGGCCGGGCAATGCCCCTTTGAATGATTGGATCAAACAAGGCATCGGCATTGATTTGGATTTTAATGGTGAACATGCGGGCCAAGGTCACATTGATGAAACCGTCCTTAAAAATTTACTCAGCCATCCCTATTTTGATCGCACGCCCCCAAAATCGCTTGACCGGCAAGACTTCAAAGCCTTGCCACCGGACACCTTAAATTTGAATGATGGGGCCGCGACATTGACCGCATTTATTGCCCGCGCCATCGCCACGGTACAAAAATTCTTTCCTGAACCCGCACAGATGTGGATCATTACTGGAGGCGGCAGAAAAAACCCAATCTTGATGAAAGGCCTTGAAGACATCTTTGGAAATTCAGTACAACCTGTCGAAGCCGTGGGTTGGGATGGGGATGCGATGGAAGCCCAAGCCTTTGCCTATCTTGCGGTTAGGCACAAATTAGGCCTTGCCATAACGTTCCCAAACACAACGGGTGTAAAAACCGCCATCACAGGGGGCGAGCTTCATGAACCTTACAAAGATTTGTCGAGATAATCGTTTATGATTTGATTCAACTGTTTCATATGAGCGCCGAAAAAGTGATCACAATCTTTGAGTACTTCGTAATCAATAACGATATTTTTTTGGCTTTTCAGTTTGGCCGCAAGCTTATCAACGCTATCGAGCGGTACGATTTCATCCTTGTCGCCATGAGCAATCAGCCCTGAGGCCGGGCACGGGGCCAAGAAAGAAAAATCGTGTTCTTTCGCTGGCGGAGCGACCGAAATGAAGCCCTTAATTTCAGGGCGTCGCATCATCAATTGCATGGAAATCCAGGCCCCAAAGGAAAACCCTCCAATCCAACAAGCGTGGGCGTTTGGGTTGTGGGCCTGCATCCAATCAAGCGCAGAGGCGGCATCGCTCATTTCCCCTTGACCATTGTCAAAGGTGCTTTGCGAACGCCCAACCCCGCGAAAATTGAAACGCAATGTTGAAAATCCACGCTGTACGAAAGATTCATACATCGACAGGACAATCTTGTTGTTCATGGTGCCGCCAAATTGGGGGTGCGGATGTAACACCAGGGCAATCGGTGCGCCGGGGGTTTTTGAATGATGGTAACGTCCTTCAAGACGCCCTTCGGGTCCGTTAAAGATAATTTCAGGCATGGGTGCGAATAAACCAATATCTTTCTTAAGGTTGACTCAGAGCTCTTGTGTTTAAGGGGCCATTTTTTTTGTGAATGATGGCCTTTTGAATAGTTGACTAAAATACTTGGTTATAATATATTCAAAATAGTTAAAACGAACTCAGGCTAAGTGCAGGTTGTACAAACGATTAAGTGCGCAGTGCTTTATACGGCGTTATATACGGTATTTACTAGGGAATTGCCTCATAAAAAACACCAAGGGTAAATTTTTTAGTGCGCCGCGAACGATTATTTAAACCTAACATATTGGAAAAGCCATGTTTTTCAAGAGGCTTCAACAAGATATTGACTCGTTTATTGCCCGCGATCCGGCCGCACGGTCCCGGATAGAAGTTGCTTTTTTGTATCCGGGCTTTCATGCGATTATGTTTTATCGCTTTTCCCATATGCTTTGGACCCATGGTTTTTGTTTTTTCGGGCGTTTTGTATCTCAACTTGCACGGTTTTTTACGGGCATTGAAATTCACCCCGGCGCAACCATTGGCGCCCGGTTTTTCATGGATCACGGCGACGGCATTGTGATTGGAGAAACCAGCCACATCGGTGATGATGTAACATTATACCAAGCGGTGACTTTGGGAGGCACATCCCCCAGCGTCGATAGCCACACACAAGTGAACCAAAAACGTCATCCAACCCTAGAAGATGGGGTTATTGTAGGTTCCGGCGCCCAAGTTCTAGGGCCGATCACGATTGGTAAAGATGCCCGTGTTGGCGCCAATGCCGTAGTGACATCTGATATTTCTTCCGGCGTAACGGCGGTCGGCATTCCAGCCCGCGTGGTGATGCCCAAAGACAAAGAACATGCCAAAGATTTTGTGGCTTACGGCACGCCCAGCGATGGCTGTCCTGATCCTGTGTTGCGCACCATAGAAAGCTTGCGCAGCCAAGTGACATCTATGAAAGAACGCATTGACGAATTGGAAGCGGAACAGCAGCCAAATCAGAAAGCTGTTTCTGCGCGCCCAAAAAAAATTGCGACAGGCACGGCACGCCGTAGCCATAAATAAAGGAAACAAGAGAAATGAAACTCAGCACAAAAGGGCGTTACGCCGTTATGGCCATGGTTGATCTTTGTAAGTCGACCGTGGATAAACCAATCGCGTTGGCTGATGTAGCTGAACGTCAGGAAATTTCACTTTCGTATCTTGAGCAGTTATTTGGGAAATTACGTCGAGCCAATGTGGTCACAAGTGTAAGAGGGCCAGGTGGTGGATATATGTTGGCTCGCGCCGCTCAAGAAATTTTCATTTCTGAAATCATTGTTGCCGTTGATGAAGAAATTTCCACAACACGCTGTAGCGAAACCGAAGGCTGTCGTTCTGACAAGGCTCGTTGTGTCACGCATAATTTGTGGGAAGCCCTAAGCGATCATATCTATGCATATTTGGGATCCATCAGCCTTGCTGATGTTATTGACCGCAACGTTTTGGGGCAATTAACGGCTGAGGTGGAACAACATACGTCAGATACCATCGCTGCTGAATAAAGGCATAAACGGATGAACGCGACTGTATACCTAGATCACAACGCGACGTCTCCTTTGCAATCGCTTGCAAAGCAGCGGATGGTCGAGGTTATGGATATGGAGGGCAACCCATCCTCTGTACATACCGTGGGCCGACAAGCCCGCCGGGTGGTTGAAGAAGCGCGCGAACAGATGAGACAAGTCATTAACGGACCACGCAACGCGTCTCTTGTGTTTACGTCATCTGGCACCGAAGCCAATACCTTGGCCTTAATGGGATCAAATGCCGACCGTATTTTGGTCAGCGCAGGCGAACATGCTTCAATCATGGGAATAAACAAGGCCCTTGAACACGTCGTGATTGATAAAAATGGCTTGGTTGATTTGGACCGTTTGCAAACCCTGCTTGCCGATAAAAAAGGCAATGCCTTGGTGTCTGTAATGTTGGCAAACAACGAAACGGGCGCGGTGCAAGATTTAAAAACGATTGTAAAATTGGCGCACAATGTTGGGGCTTTGGTGCATACGGATGCGGTCCAAGCCTTGGGCAAAATCAAGGTAGATTTTTCAGATCTAGGTGTCGATATGATGAGCCTGTCGGCGCATAAAACCGGCGGCCCTTTGGGTGTTGGGGCCTTAATCGTTGACGCAAACGTAAAGATGAATCCTATTAATCGTGGTGGGGGACAAGAATCGGGTTTGCGCGGCGGTACAGAAAATATTCCCGCTATTGCGGCTTTCGCCGTTGCCGCACAGCACGCTACAGCCGATATCGGTCGCATGGAACGCGTAAAAATTTTACGCGATGAATTGGAACAGGAAATCTTGAAAATCGCGCCCCAAGCCCAAATCATGGCCCAAGCCGTTGATCGTCTGCCCAATACGAGCTTTGTGACCATGCCGAACGTGACTTCGGAAACGCAAGTGATGGCCTTTGACCTTGCAGGCGTGTGTGTTAGCGCCGGTTCGGCGTGTGGTTCGGGAAAAACCAAATCCAGCTCCGTATTATCCGCCATGGGTGTTGCGGACGATGTAGCAAAAACAGCGGTGCGGGTAAGCTTTGGCCCCGATTCCACGAAAGCAGACATGGAAAGCTTTGTTTCTGTGTACAAAGATCTTTATCAACGCAAGGCACACAATTTAAACGCGGCTTAACGGCGGCTTTGAGCAAAAAAACAAAAAGGTACTGAAGTGATGACAGCACAAACATGGACCCAGAATAATCCGCTTTATTTGGATTACCAAGCGACCACCCCCACCGATCCCCGCGTGGTTGAAACAATGACACCCTATTGGACGGAAAAATTTGGCAATCCTCATTCCCGCAACCATCATTTTGGTTGGGAAGCCGAAGACGCGGTGGCAATCGCCCGCGAACGGGTGGCATCCATCATTGGGGCTTCGTCCAAGGAAGTGATTTTTACGTCCGGCGCAACGGAATCCAATAATTTGGCGATTAAAGGCATAGCTAAGTTTTATGGCGATCAAAAAAACCACATTATTACGTGTGTCACCGAACATAAATGTGTTTTGGAAACATGCCGGTCTTTGCAACAAGATGGTTTTGATGTGACCTATTTACACGTTAAAGAAAACGGTCTTATTGATTTAGATGACTTAAAAGCGGCCATCACGGAAAAAACCGCGTTGGTATCGATTATGGCGGTGAACAACGAAATTGGCGTGATACAACCGCTTGCTGAAATCGGTAAAATCTGTCGTGACAATAAAGTTTTCTTCCATACCGATGCGGCCCAAGCCGTGGGTAAAATTCCATTGGATGTGGAAACCATGAACATAGATTTAATGTCGATTTCCGCTCATAAAATGTATGGACCCATGGGTGTTGGCGCGTTGTTTGTGCGACGCCGTCCCCGCGTTCGGTTGGTGCCGTTGATCCACGGTGGTGGTCAAGAACGCGGCATGCGTTCAGGCACGCTCCCTACCCCTTTGGTGGTGGGATTTGGCATGGCTTGTGAATTGGCTGAAAAAGAAATGGGTGCCGAGGCCGAGCGTTTGCGTGGGTTTCAACACCGCCTTTACGAAGGCCTAAGACAACGCATCCCGGAAATTTTTATAAATGGCGACAAGGAAAATCGGGTGCCTGGTAATTTAAATATTTCCTTTGCTTATGTCGAAGGCGAAGGCTTGATGATGGGTATCAAAGATTTGGGCGTATCTTCGGGTTCGGCTTGCACCTCGGCTTCTTTGGAACCCAGCTATGTTTTGCGTGCCTTAGGCGTTGAAGAAGAATTAGCCCACACTTCCCTAAGATTAGGATTGGGACGTTTCACAACTGAAGAAGATATTGATTACGCGATCGAACGGATTTCTGTTGAGGTCAATCGGTTGCGTGAACTTAGCCCGTTATGGGATATGGCACAGGCCGGAGTCGATTTGAAATCCATCAAATGGGCTGAACACTAAAATTTAAATGTCCGCATCTTCCCCCTGCGGCAAGGAGATAGAAAATGGCTTATAGCAAAGAATTGATTGATCATTATGAAAACCCCAGAAATGTGGGTGCTATGGATGAAACTGAAGCAGATATTGGCACCGGCTTGGTCGGCGCACCAGCATGCGGCGACGTTATGAAATTGCAAATCAAGGTAAGCGTCGACGGCATTATCGAAGATGCAAAATTCAAGACCTTTGGCTGCGGCTCGGCAATCGCTTCAAGCTCGCTTGTGACCGAATGGATCAAAGGTAAGACTTTAAACGAAGCAAGCGAAATCAAAAACACTGATATTGCCGAAGAATTAGCTTTACCGCCTGTGAAAATTCACTGCTCAATATTAGCCGAAGATGCTATCAAGGCGGCGGTCGATGATTACAAACAAAAGACAGATCCTCACAAGGACGCGGCAGAATAATTCCGTAAGGATACAAGTGATGAATTTACCAGCACCTATAAATATGACACCTCGGGCAATTGAACAGGTTAAGGCTTTGATGGAAAGCCGTGACAAACCATCCGCTGGCATTCGTATTGGGGTCCGCACCAAAGGGTGTTCGGGTTTAAGTTATACATTGGAATTTGCCGATGAAAGAAATGAATTTGACGAAACAATGGAAGTCGATGGGCTCACTATTTTGATAGATCCCAAAGCCACCATGTTCATCATTGGTACAGAAATGGATTACGTTCAAGACAAGCTGGAAAGCGGCTTTGTTTTTAACAACCCAAATGAAAAAGGGCGTTGTGGTTGCGGCGAATCGTTCCACGTCTAAGCTTATGAATGAAGCCATATCCCCTCATACGGATGCCATTGTAAAAGCGTGCTGGTCCTGTCATGGCCCGGTCCATGTCGGTATTTTGTTTTGCCCCACGTGCAAGGCAGTCCAAGGGCCAGCAGCGCTGGATCATTTCCAACGCCTAGGCTTGAAAATACATTTTAAAATCAGCCATAATGTTTTAGATCAAGTGTATTTTGATTTGCAACGCCAATTGCATCCTGATCGGTTTGCTGGAAAAAGCCCGAAGGAAAAAGCCCTAAGCCAACAACAAGCCACGGCCTTGAACGACGCGTACGAAACGTTAAAGGACGATTTAAGGCGCGCTGATTATATGGTGCATTTGCAAGGCACAGAAGTTTTGAGCGAAGGTTGTAATTTGGTGAGCGATCAATCCATTTTAATCGAAGCGATGGAAATGCGGGAACATTTGACCACCATTGATACCATGCTGGAATTGAATATTTTAAGCAAAAAAACCAAAACCGAAACAGATGCCATCGTTGAACAAATTGCAAAGGCCTTTGAAAGCAATGCCATTGAAACGGCGGGACGGCTCACCACACGGTTGAAATACCTGCACAAAATGATGGACGAAATTCGCCATGTACGCGCCAAACTGCTGGCCTAAGCTGGCCAAAAAGGAAACAAAGTAATGCCGCAATTGTTGCAAATTATGGAACCCGGCGAAGCGTCAACCTCCCACCCGGATGAAACTGAACTGGCCATCGGCATAGACCTTGGCACCACCAATTCGGTTGTCGCCATCAGCGCCAAAAATACAGTCGAAGTTTTGAAAGATGAAGACGAAAAGGCATTGGTGCCATCCATCGTGGCCTATGCGCCGGATGGTTCGGCAATCGTTGGAGAACTGGCAAAGCGATTGTTGCTAAGCCGCCCTGACAGCGTGGTTAGTTCCATTAAACGATTGATGGGACGCGGCATTGAAGATCTTAAATCATTGGGCGGGCAATTGCCTTTTGATGTGATCCCCCATGATGTCGGTGACAGCCACTTGGTGCGCCTGAACATTGCCGGACGGACATTGACACCCGTGGAAATATCAGCCGATATTTTGCGCGCGCTTCAAGATCGCGCGCAAACTCATTTGCGAGCTGTGGTGAAAAAGGCCGTAATCACGGTCCCGGCTTATTTTGACGATGCTCAGCGCCTTGCCACTAAAGACGCGGCGCGCTTGGCGGGGCTGGATGTTTTACGTTTGGTAAATGAACCCACGGCGGCGGCTTTGGCTTATGGTTTGGACAAAGGCGCCGAAGGCTTATACGTGGTCTATGATTTGGGCGGCGGTACCTTTGACGTTTCGGTATTGCGATTACAAAAAGGCGTATTTCAAGTTTTGGCGACGGGTGGTGATGCGGCATTGGGCGGTGACGATTTTGACCATGCCATTGCAGATCATTTTCTAAGTCAACGTAAAATCAAATTGGGCGAGGTTCATTTAAGTTCCGCCGAAGTCAAAGTGGCTTTGATGACGGGGCGGTTAGCCAAGGAATGTTTAACACATGCGGAGAAAGGTGAGTGGGTTTTGACGGCGGGCGAAATGCCTACGCAACACACTTTGACGCGTGAAGAATTCGAAAATTTGATAGCACCTGATGTTAACCGCACCGTTAAAATTTGCCATGAAGTTTTAGTTGATGCCGGATTTGATCCAGCAGACGTCAAAGGCGTAGTTATGGTTGGAGGGTCGACTCGCGTGCCGTTGGTGAAAAATTCTGTTGCTGATTATTTTGGCTTTGATCCCTTGGCAGACATTGACCCCGATCAAGTGGTTGCGGTCGGCGCGGCGCTGCAGGCCGAAGCCTTGACCACGGGTTCCGATACCTTGTTGTTGGATGTAACGCCCTTGTCGTTGGGGTTGGAAACCATGGGCGGCCTGGTGGAAAAGGTGATAGCGCGCAATACCCCGATCCCGGTGTCCAAGGCCCAAGAATTTACCACCTTTAAGGACGGGCAATCGGCGATGTCCATTCATGTCGTTCAAGGCGAACGTGAATTGGTGGATCAAAACAGATCTTTGGCTAAATTTAACTTAAACGGTATTCCGCCGATGGCGGCAGGGGCTGCACATATTCGCGTGACGTTTCAGGTCGATGCGGATGGGTTGTTAACCGTGTCTGCCGCCGAAGATACCAGTGGCATTGAACAAAAAGTAGAAGTCAAACCCACCTACGGGTTAAGCGAAGAAGAAATGACTAAAATGCTTTATGATTCAATGGCCAACGCCCAAGACGATATTCAACTTCGTTTGTTGACCGAGGCAAAAGTCGAAGCCGAACGAGCTATGAATGCGGTAACATCGGCCTTACAAGCTGATTGTCATTTGTTAAGCGTTGAAGAACGAGAAGCCATTGGCGATAAAATGGACGAAGTTCTGCAATGCATCAAAGGCACGGATCGATCCGAAATCAATAAAGCCGTCGAAAATTTGGATATTTCTACCAAAGCATTTGCTGAAAAACGCATGGATATGGGGATTCGCGAGGCGTTAACAGGCGTTTCAGTGGCGGCTTTGGATGAGTAAGTCTTGTTTAAAGGCCGGTTCCCCTGTAAACCTTGCCCCATAGTTTATTGTTGATTGAGGAGTTGATAAAGCATGCCAAAGATTACATTTATTGATGGGGACGGCAAACGCACAGAAATTGATGCCCCTGTTGGTCTTTCCGTATTGGAAGTGGCCCACAAGCATGGTTTGGATTTAGAAGGGGCTTGCGAAGGCTCGCTCGCGTGTTCCACGTGTCATATTGTTGTCGCCGATGAATGGTTTGAAAAATTGGATGAGGCATCAGAAGAAGAAGAAGACATGCTAGATTTGGCTTTTGGCTTAACCCATACATCCCGGTTGGGGTGCCAAATCAAAATCACCGAAAGCTTGGATGGCTTGGAAGTTACCATTCCTACCGGCACCCGCAACATGGCGGTGGATTGATTGTAAATTAAGGATCATTTATGCGTTGGACCGATATCTATGACATTGCGATTGAATTAGAAGATGCGCATCCGGATGCGGATATTATGCAGACGCGGTTTACCGATTTGTGGCAATGGGTACAGGCGTTGCCCGGTTTTGACGATGACCCTGAAAAATCCAGCGAGAAAATTTTAGAAGCCATTCAGATGGCGTGGCTAGATGAACGCGATGACTAGGGCGACGAATAGGACAGTCTTAATCACACCGGCTACAGTCAGAATTGTAACCTGAAATTCCAAATCCGCCCTTTTGAGTACCCGTACGCAAGGTGCGGTTATGGGCTTTTTGCTTTTCAGTTTCAAACATAAGGCATCTGTTTTCGTGGCGAAAAATAAATCTACCAGCTGCTGCGGCTCCCGTGCTGAATTAAGACTTTCATTCAAGCATGGTCGTCCTCATGTTATAGTTTTTATCGTCCTCATGTTATAGTTTTTAAGTCTAGTTTGATTGTTTTTTTGAAAGCACGGCAATGTCTTACGTTTCCCAAAATAATCTGATGGCCCCTACATTGACGTTGTATGGCAATGTTCCCAACCCGGCTGTGGAACTGGATGTAAAAGCATGAAACTGGATTTACCCCAAAGCATAAAATCCTTAAATCCCGCTGATACCCGTGTTGTGGTCGCGATGTCAGGCGGTGTGGATTCTTCTGTGACGGCGGCGTTGCTCAAAGAAGCCGGGTTCGATGTTGTTGGTATCACGCTTCAATTGTACGACCATGGGGTGGCAATCGACAAACCAGGAACCTGTTGTGCGGGGCGCGATATCCACGATGCCAGACGCGTGGCTGATCATATCGGCATTCCTCATTACGTTTTGGATTTCGAAGACCAGTTCAAACAACACGTGATGGAAAGCTTTGCCGATACGTACCTTGATGGGCAAACGCCGATCCCGTGCGTTAAGTGCAATGATACTGTTAAATTTGGCGATTTATTGGCACGTGCCACGGACTTAGGAGCCGTTGCCTTAGTTACAGGCCATTACGCTCGCCGCGTTGATGGGCCGTTGGGAGCCGAACTTCATCGCGGTCAAGATCATAATCGCGACCAAAGTTATTTTTTGTTTTCGACGCCTAAACCAGCATTGGATAAGCTTTGGTTCCCATTGGGAAATTGCACCAAAGATGAAACGCGTGCTGAAGCTGAACGATTGGGTTTAGATATCGCGGCCAAGCCTGACAGCCAAGACATTTGTTTTGTCCCCGAAGGTAAATACTTAGACGTATTAGAAAAACTTCGTCCCGGCGCGCTGAGCGTGGGCGACATTGTTGACCAAAGCGGAACCGTTTTGGGCCAACATGATGGCGTGGTGAAATTTACCGTGGGGCAAAGACGTGGGTTGGGCATTGCCGCGCCTGAACCGTTGTATGTTTTAAAAATAGACGCTGATAAAAACCAAGTTGTAGTGGGGCCAAAAACGGCATTGAAACAACAAAACTTGAATATTCGAGATGTGAATTGGTTGGGCGATGGCGATAAATTCCCAACCAACGGCTTACATTGTGGCGTAAAATTGCGCTCGTTATCAAACGTCGTTTCTGCTCATTTGACGTCATTGAAAAATGGCCGTGCAAAAATTAACTTAGACGAACCTTTTTCAGCAATAGCCCCCGGACAGGCGTGCGTTTTTTATGAAGGCGAACGGCTATTGGGTGGCGGCTGGATTGAAAAAAGCTAGCTAAGCCTGATATATTCTTTAAGCATTCGCGGGCCAAGGTTTCGCCGTTGGTTGGATTAATCCCAAGACTTCGACAATTGTTGAAGGGATGTGGGTGCCCGGCTCATAAATCCCCAAAACGCCAGCTTCCTGTAAAACTTTGTGATCTTCCTCGGGCACAATGCCACCGACGATAATTGCCACATGCCCAGCATCCCGAACTTTTAATTCTTTGATTAATTCAATCACCAAGGTCTTGTGCCCTCCCGCTAAGCTGGACACCCCGATCACTTGGGCATCACAATTAATGGCTTCTTGAGCAGCTTCAGCAGGGGTTTGAAACAATGCCCCCAAGGTGACTTCAAATCCGGCATCAGAAAAAGCGCTGGCGATGACTTTGGCGCCACGGTCGTGTCCGTCTTGGCCCATTTTGATCATCAACATTCGTGGGCTCCGATTGCCGTTGTTTTGGGTAAATTGAGCAACGCTGGTTTTGGCTTGTTGAAATATTTGATCCGCCTTATGGGCGTCGCCATACACACCAGATATTTTGGTTAGCTTGGTTTCATAACGGGTAAATACTTTGGCCAAGGCTTCGGATATTTCGCCAACCGTAGCTCGTGCCCGTGTGGCCTGAATAGACAAGTCTAGTAAATTACCTTCGCCTGTGCGGGCACAATCTTGCAAAGCTTGAAGGGATTGTTGAACGGATTCCGCATGACGATTTTTGCGCAAGATCGCTAGGCGCGCGATTTGCTTTTTTCGGACGGCTGAATGATCAACGTCTAAAAGATCAAAACGGTCTTGGCTTTCCGCTTGGTATTTATTGACACCGACCACAGTGTCTTGGCCCAAATCGATACGAGCCTGTTTGCGCGCGGCGGCTTGTTCGATGCGTTGCTTGGGCAACTCGTTTTGTACGGCTTTTGTCATGCCGCCTAAATCTTGGACTTCGTTGATTAATTTGCGGGCTTGAAAGGCTAAGCTGTTGGTCAAGTGTTCCACATAATAGCTACCCGCCATGGGGTCAACAACCGATGTGATTTCAGTTTCTTCTTGCAAGATCAATTGAGTGTTACGAGCAATACGGGCAGAAAACGGTGTTGGCAGAGCCAAGGCTTCATCAAAAGAATTGGTGTGCAGGCTTTGGGTGCCGCCAAACACCGCAGCCATGGCTTCGATGGTTGTGCGCACAATATTGTTATAAGGGTCCTTGGCGGTAAGCGAAACACCGGATGTTTGGCAATGGGTACGTAACATCTTAGAGCGTGGATCTTTGGGTTTAAATTCATCCATAAATTCAGCCCATAATAAGCGTGCCGCTCGTAATTTAGCGATTTCCAAAAAGAAATTCATGCCGATGCCAAAAAAGAAACTCAGGCGGGGAGCAAAAACATCGACGTTTTGTCCGGATGCAATTGCGGTGCGAACGTATTCAATCCCGTCAGCCAATGTATAGGCTAATTCTTGTGCTGCCGTAGCCCCGGCTTCTTGCATGTGATAGCCAGAAATTGAAATTGAATTGAATTTGGGCATGTGGGTGGATGTAAAATCCATAATATCGGCAACGATTTTCATGCTGGGTTCGGGGGGGTAAATATAGGTATTGCGCACCATGAATTCTTTAAGAATATCATTTTGAATCGTGCCGCAAAGTTGATTGAGGCTAACGCCTTGTTCTTCGGCAGCAACGATATAGCCCGCCATGATCGGCAACACGGCTCCGTTCATCGTCATGGATACACTCATCTTGTCCAGCGGGATGCCTTTAAACAAGATTTGCATGTCGTCAATGCTATCAATGGCAACTCCGGCCTTGCCGACGTCGCCGATAACGCGAGGATGATCTGAATCATACCCCCGGTGAGTCGCTAAGTCGAAGGCTACGGAAAGCCCGTGTTGTCCGGCTTTTAAATTTTCCAGATAAAAAGCATTGCTGTCTTCGGCGGTGGAAAACCCGGCATACTGACGTATGGTCCAAGGGCGCCCGGCATACATGGTGGCTCGTGGCCCCCGCACAAACGGATCAAGGCCCGGCATTGTATCTAGGTGTTCTATGCCTTCAAGGTCGGTGGCCGTGTACAAAGGTTTAATCTTGATACCTTCGTTCATATCACCTTCAAGGTCTTTTACAGACTTGTCGTTTAATTCACCTTGGGCAATTTTTTCCCAATCGGAAATGGTTGGCTTGGCGCACATGGGATTTACCAATTCGGATATATTTAAATTCTATGGCTAAGTTTACGTATATACATAGACAAAGCGCAAGTGAGGCTGTGCTTTAAAAACACACATAATATGCCTAGTATAGGCGGACCGACCACTTATCCACAACATATTGTGTCTTTTTGTTCCACAAGAGGCAAAATGTTGTTAATATAATTTTGTTGCGGCGGGTTGCCGCGCGTTTAATTTATAGTATTTGCCAATTTTTATCGGAGAACGAAATGAGTGCCGTTGAATGGACGCCCGATCGCATCAAAATTTTGATTGCCCATTGGGAAGAAGGATTACCCACCAGTGAAATTGGTCGCCGTTTGGGTGTGACCAAAAATTCCGTGGTTGGTAAAGTGCATCGGTTAGGATTGAAAAAGCGTCAATCACCAATCCGTCAAGCCGCTGCGGGAACGGCGCAACCCAGAAAATCCAAACCCCAAATAAAAAATGCTGCGGCGAAGACTGAATCGGTGGCGCCTGCTCCAAGACCCGCACGTCCTACTGGCGATGTCGTGCGTTTAGAAGAATTAACAGGTTCCATGTGTTGCTGGCCAGAAGGGGAACCCGGAACGCCTAATTTTTATTTTTGCGGCGAACCTGCGATTTCCGACAAGCCATACTGTGCTTCGCATTGTGCACGGGCGTATGTAAAAGTTTCAAAAGACAAAAAGAAAAACCGCCATTCAGCGGCGTAATCACATACGTATAGTGGTTGTTGTTATGATTGTTTTGCGCAAGCCTTTGGCTGAAGCACTTGATGGGTTCTCCTAAATCAATGTGCGGCGTAAAGAAAAGGCTCTTAAAATGACCCGGGTAACGGGAACTTTTAGGGGCTTTTTCTTTATCAGGTGTACCAACAAAATTTAGCCAAAAGCGCGAGCGGCAATGGCGATAAGGTTTGTCATTGACGCGTTTAGGTCTTTGTCATCAATATCATCTTGGAATCGGAACTGAAGATCTTCGGATAGCAAAACGCGCTTGCGGTCGCTCATGTTGGCAAATACCTTTTGATGAAGGTCGGGGGCATCTTCGCTACATTTTAAAAAGATTAACAGGTCTGAATCCTTGGCATTCATAATGAATTCTTGGATGTCATCGTCATGGGCGAGGCTTATTTTTGCCATCAGACTTTCTAAACCAGCATGCCAAGAAGATTCCGGCAAGACATCGGGCGACAAGGCCCTGACCGAGGCCATTACCAACTTTTTCAGATCCCAAGTGTCCAGCGTATAAACCGTTCCGTCGATCGACAACGAATAAGACCCGGCTTGGGATGGCATTTTATGGACTTTAATTTTCATAATAGAAACTTTGCAGGCTTTCGAAAACTTGAGAATATCCATAGCTTATGGTGAAGTTTGAACAAAAAAACGAGACCAAAGGCCTCGTCTTTTCGGGCAATAGTGGTGGTTGTAAAGACTAACCTTCACCGTTAAGGCGTTGGATCAGTTCCCCTAAAACTTTTTCGGCGCGGTCGTTTTCAATTTGGCATGTTCCTGCGTTGGCATGTCCCCCGCCACCGTATTCCAACATGATCGAACCGATATTAACGTTGTTGGTGCGGTTCAAAATTGATTTTCCAACAGCCATGATGGTTTTTTCGCCGTTTGCTGATGGGGTCAACTGAATCGATATGTTGCAATTTGGGAAAATCGCATAAATGGTAAAGCGATTACCAGCAAATATTTCTTTCTCGTTGCGTAAATCCATGACCACAACGTTGTCGTGAACTTTTGCACTGTCGCGCAGTTGAATTTCGAATTTTTCTTCGTGTTCCATATACAAATGGACGCGTTCTTCAACATCGGGGATGGTCAGAATTTCTTCGACGGGATGATGACGGACATAAACCATCATGTCTTTCATCAACTGTTCATGGCTGATTTCAAAGTGTTCGTATTTTGAAAGGCCCGTGCGGGGGTCCAAAATAAAGTTTAGCATAGTCCATGGCTCAGGCGCCAAAATGTCTTCTTCTGTGTATTGAGCGCTATCGGCTTTGTCGACGGCTTCCATCAATTCATCAGGTATTGAGGGGAATTTTTCTTTGCCCCCAAAGTGATTGTAAACCACCCGAGCCGCCGAAGGCGCATCGGGGTCAATGATGTGGTTTTCACGATTTCCTACACGTTCTATCTCGCTGACGTGGTGATCAAAAGAAAGATGCACGCCTTCGACATAGGGAAGGTTCGTGGTGATATCACTGCCAGTAATTTTGACAAGACCATCTTGCATGATTTTTGGCTCGTGAAATTCAACATCATTTACCAAGCCCAGCTCAATGAGCAGGCCACCAGCGACAACGCCGTCAAAGTCAGCTCTTGTCAAAAGGCGATATTTTTTATCGTCGGACATTTTTTCCAATCTCTTCGCACCAGTATGCCATGGCATTATGCCCGAGCATAAACTCCCCTTTGCCCCGATACGGGCTTGAACTTGTCAGACACACCAAGAACGGTTTCAGCACCACCCAAAAACATCATGCCGTCGTCGGGCATAAGTTTAGAGACGCCTTCTAAAACGCGACCTTTGGTTTCAGCATCAAAGTAAATCAATACGTTTCGACAAAAAACAATGTCAAAACCGCCTAAGTTTTTAAGATCATCAAGCAGGTTCCAATATTTAAAGGTAACCATGTTTTTAATCTCGGGCTTAACAATCCAATTTTCATCGACTTTATCAAAATATTTTAAAAGCAACTGGATCGGCATGCCGCGTTGAACTTCAAATTGTGAATATTGACCTTTTTCAGCCTTGGTGAGGATATCCTTAGAGATATCAGTGCCAATAATTTCAATATTCCATCCGGCTAGCCTCGCGCCTAATTCCTTGAGCACGATGGCGATGGAATATGGTTCTTGGCCGCTTGATGCCGCCGCACACCAAATGCGCAAACGCTTGTTTGAAGAGCGTTTGTCCAAAATGGGCGGAAGAACTTCGTCGCGTAATAAATCAAAAGGTTTTGTATCACGAAAAAAGAACGACTCGTTGGTCGTCATGGCTTCCGTGATTTCTACGATTAAAGCTTCTTCTTTTCTTGAACGGACCGTTTCAATAAGGTCTTCAAGACCTTTTAACCCATGCTTACGCGCAACGGGCATGAGACGACTTTCCAAAAGATACGACTTATCGGGGGTCAGTACCAATCCAGAACGGCTCAAAATTAGAGAGCTTATGAACTCAAAATCTGCGGGGTTCACGTCAAGATCTCCGTGATTGGGGTTAAATTAACCCAACTTGTTGGAACTTTGCTTGAATGATGTCGGAATCAAACGGTTTCATAATGTATTCGTTTGCACCAACGTTCATAGCCTCTTGAATATGATCCAAGTCATTTTCCGTGGTGCAGAAAATAACGATTGGTTTGTCACCACCGGGGGCTTTGCGTAATTCACGCAAAAAAGTGATGCCATCCATTACGGGCATATTCCAATCCAACAACACAGCATCAGGCATGCTTGCGTTACAAGCATCTAAAGCTATTTGGCCATCGGCGGCTTCTTCTGTTTCAAATTCAAGTTCTTGTAAGATCTTTCGGGCAACCATCCGAATGACCTTGGAATCGTCAACAATGAGGCAGGTTTTCATTGTGATGAAATCTTCTTTCCAAGAGTTTATATTTATATGCATGATTGAACCAATCATACGATTCATAGGCTTAGATACGATTGAGTAGTCTTTTTATTTTCGTATCACCCCGTCAATAAACTGCAAACTACGGATGTGTGCAAGTTTTATCTTCAAAGTCGTGAAAGAAATTATCAATTTTAGGCTTTAATTTTAAATGATTACAATGGACCAATTTCGTTTTTGTTATGGTTTGTCGCAACAAGAGCTCTGATCGTTTGAGATTGATCCCGCTTGGCAAACCGTTTGCCATCAAAACCTAATAATAATTCATGGTGATGATAAGTGGGGACGTTGAGCTTTAACAAGGCTTGAAGCAAGCGATGGATATGGGTTGCCCTAAATAAGTCTTTGCCGCGCGTGACGATGGTGACATTTTGGATGTGATCGTCCACAGTCACCGCCAAATGATAACTGGTGGGGGTATCTTTACGCGCCACCACCACATCCCCGAAAATTTCCGGAGTGGCTTTGATGTCACCGTGTTGCACATCCGTCCATGTTAAAGGCCCGGCTAATTTGATGGCTTTATTCATATTTAAACGCAAGGCATAGGGAAGGCCGCTTTGTAGTTTTTGCGCGCGTTGTTCAGCATTCAAATCACGGCATCGTCCTAGATAAAGCGGTCCATCGGGGCCGTTGGTGATCAGGTGGGGCGCACTTGAAGAGCTGTTGATTTCGGCCAAAATGTCTTTGCGGGTGCAAAAACATGGATAAATCAAGCCCAATGCATCTAGTGCTTTTAAGGCCACTTGGTAATCGTCCATGTTTTCTGATTGACGCCGCACGGGAAGTTGCCATACCAAGCCGATACGCGCGAGGTCGTCAAATATGCCTCGTTCAAATTCTGGGCGGCATCGGCCTTGGTCTATGTCTTCGATTCTCAGCAAAAACGTACCCCCGTTGTCATGGGCAATTTTTTCTGCAAAACGGGCAGCATAAGCATGCCCAACGTGCAAGTATCCTGTTGGGCTGGGGGCAAAACGGGTAATCGTGGGCAATGTTTTTTTCATAACTTAAAGATGAAAGCAAAACGGTCTTCTGGCAAGGACGTTCCTTGGCCTCTTGGAATGTAGGAAAACCCCTTGCAAGCCGGGCGTTATTGCGTATAGTGCGCGCTCATCACTTTCTGGGAATGTGGATTGCGCCCTTTGTTGGCGTATTTCCCGTCCATCCTTGACGACGGATGGAACTACCGGGACAACAAACAACGTACTGAAAAACAAGGTAGAAATATAATGTCGAAGCGTATCAGCTCGAAATACAAAATTAACCGCCGTTTGGGCGTTAACTTGTGGGGACGTCCAAAGTCTCCTGTTAATGTTCGTGATTATGGTCCAGGCCAACACGGACGCCGTCGTTCTAAACCCACCGATTTTGGCACTCAATTGATGGCCAAGCAAAAACTTAAGGGGTATTACGGCAACATTTCCGAAAAACAATTCCGCAAATATTATGCCGAAGCCGTTCGTCGCAAGGGTGATACGTCTGAAAACCTTATTGGTCTTTTGGAACGCCGCTTGGATGCCATCGTGTATCGTATGAAATTTGTACCAACGGTGTTTTCTGCGCGTCAATTTGTGAACCATGGTCATGTCACCGTGAACGGCAAACGTGTAAACATCCCGTCTTATATGGTTCAAGAAGGCGACGTTGTTGAAATTCGTGAAAAATCTCGCAATATTCCCATGGTCATCGAAGCCATGGGCTCGTCAGAACGCGAACTTCCTGAATATATGGAAGTTGATCTTTCCAAGGGTAAAGGTACATTCGTACGCACCCCTAAATTAGAAGATGTGCCGTACCCCGTACAAATGGAACCAAATTTAGTTATTGAATTTTATTCGCGTTAATACGCGACGAAATCAGCTTAAAATTAAAAAAGGCCGCTCCTTCAAGGGGGTGGCCTTTTTATTTGACAAAAAGTACGGATAATTTTTGTAAAAAATACGGGACGGATAAAATTAGGGGCTTGCGAAGCCATAAGTTGAAGGCCACAATATTGACAAAATTCGGCAAAAACAGACCGAATCACTTATGGGAGGTTCTTTGTAATGGAAATGGCGTTGGTTTTGGATTCCGAAAAATGCACTGGTTGTGAACAATGTGAAGTGGCCTGTTCAACGGTTCACGAAGGAGCCTCTAATCCGGCTCGATCACGGATAAAGATTTTCAATTTTCACGACGAAGGGCGTTTCGTGCCCTACACCTGCACCCAATGTGATGAAGCTTGGTGTATGCAATCTTGCCCGGTGGATGCCATTACGATGGCAGGAACGGGGGCCAAGGTGGTATCTGATTCTTTGTGTGTGGGATGCAAGGTATGCACCATTGCCTGTCCATTTGGCACCATTAATTACAACACCGCAACGGGCAAAGTAAATAAGTGCGATTTGTGCGATGGTGATCCGGCCTGTGCCAAGGCTTGCCCGACCGGGGCAATTACATATACGGACGCTGGGGCGACCGGGTATGCCAAAATGAAATCTTGGGCCAAGGCGACGAACGCCGGCCTTGAAGCCACGGTTTAAGGGAGGGTATGATATGTCTTGGGCAAAAAAAATTCTCCGCGTTAACTTGACTGACGGAACATGTAACGAAGAACCTTTGAATATGAAATGGGCGGATCAGTATTTGGGCCAACGGGGATTGGCGACAAAATATCTGACCACCGAAATAGATCCCAAGGTGGATCCGTTATCGCCTAAAAATAAATTAATTTTTGCCACCGGGCCTTTGACAGGTACCGCTGCGGCTACAGGCGGACGTTGGTCGGTGATCACCAAGGGTGCCTTGACCGGCGCCATTGCGTGTTCAAATTCAGGCGGTTTTTTTGGTGCCGAACTGAAATTTGCAGGCTGGGACATGGTCATCTTAGAAGGTAAATCGGCCAAACCTGTGTATTTATTGATTCAAGACGACAAAGCCCAATTGTTGGATGCGGCTGATTATTGGGGCCGGACCGTTTGGGAAACTGAAAAAGCCTTGAAAGCCGACCTTCAAGATCCACAATTGCGGGTCGCGTCGATTGGACAATCGGGTGAAAACGGTGTCAAATTTGCCTGTATTGTAAATGATTTACATCGTGCCGCCGGGCGTTCCGGGGTGGGCACAGTAATGGGTTCTAAGAATTTAAAAGCGATTGCTGTGCGGGGTACACAGGGGGTGAAGGTCAATGACCAAGCCGCTTTTGACATCGCGACTCAATCTGGCAAGGCGGTGCTGGCAGAAAATGCTGTCACTGGCGAAGGCTTGCCAGCCTTGGGCACCCAAGTGTTGATGAACGTGATAAATGAAAGCGGCGCCTTGCCCACACGCAACCATACCGACGTTCAATTCAATGGCGCGTCCAGCATTTCCGGCGAAGCCATGCATGAAACCCGTCGTTCGGATGGCAAAACCAATATGGTGCGTAACAACGCTTGCTTTGGCTGTACCATCGGCTGTGGTCGTATTTCGACCATTGACCCGACCCATTACACGGTCAAGGACCGCAAACAATATCAAATTGCTTCGGGTGGTTTGGAATACGAAGCCGCATGGGCTTTGGGAGCCGCCACCGGGGTTGATGATTTGGATGCGTTGACCTTTGCCAACTTTATTTGCAATGAACAAGGATTTGACCCCATTTCCTTTGGGGCTACGGTTGGCGCTGCTATGGAATTGTTTGCCATGGGCGTGTTGACGCTAAAAGAAACGGACGGCTTGGATTTAAGTTGGGGCAATGCTAGGGCGTTAACGACGTTGGCTGAATTGACCGGGCGAGGCGAAGGGTTTGGGGCCGAAATTGGCTTAGGATCAAAGTTGTTGTGTGAAAAATATGGACACCCAGAATTGTCCATGTCGGTCAAAGGTCAAGAATTTCCGGCTTATGATGCCCGTGGGATTCAAGGCATGGGCTTGACGTATGCCACATCAAATCGGGGCGCTTGTCACTTGCGCAGCTACACAGTGGCGTCTGAAATTTTGGGTATACCGGAAAAAACCGACCCGTTGTCGTCCGATGGTAAGGCGGGCCTAGTCATCGCGTTTCAAGATGCCACTGGGGCTGTGGATTCTGCGGGCCTGTGCGTGTTCACCACTTTTGCTTGGTCAATGGATAATATTGCCCCGCAAATTGATGCAGCTTGTGAAGGCGATTGGTCGGTTGAACGATTGTTAGAAGTCGGTGAACGGATTTGGAACTTGGAACGCAAATTCAATCTAGATGCGGGCTTTACAGGCAAAGATGATAATTTACCTAAACGTTTGATCAAAGACGTTGCCAAGACCGGTCCGGCCGAAGGCAAAGTGAATGAATTGGGCAAAATGTTGCCTGAATATTATGCGTTACGAGGCTGGACCGAAGAAGGCGTTCCGACCAATGAAACCTTAGATCGGTTGGTGTTGTGACCGTTATGAACTACGTCATTTTGGGAGCTGGCCCGGCGGGTGTGGTGGCTGCGGAAACGTTGGTTAAGTCTGATCCCAAGGCCCAAGTTGTTTTGGTTGGTGGCGAAGCTTTGCCGCCGTATGCGCGCATGGCAATTCCGTACGTGTTGACGGGCAAAATCAAACCCCAAGGCACGTATTTACGAAAATCAAAGGATCACTATGAAAATTTAGGCATTCGTTATGTCCAAGGCCTTGCGACCAATGTTGATGCGAAATCAAAAACGGTTTCGCTTTCGTCAGGTGATCCCTTGGTGTATGACAAATTGCTCATCTCCACGGGGTCAACACCCGCAACACCACCCGTTTCAGGTTTGACGTTGGAAGGCGTGCACCATTGTTGGACTTTGCAAGATGTTGAATATATAGCCGCCCGAGCCAAAAGTGGGGCCAACGTGGTGCTCATGGGCGCTGGCTTTATCGGTTGTATCATTTTGGAAAGTTTGGTTGAACGCGGTGTGAATTTAACCGTGGTCGAAGCCGAAGACCGCATGATTTCCAAAATGATGGACACCACGGGCGGGGATATTCTTAAAAATTGGATCGAATCCAAAGGGATTCGGCTTTTGACGTCAACCAAGGTCACGAATATTGCTGAAAATGGAGACGCCTTGGTGGTATCGACTGACCATGGTGGAAATATTGACGCCGATCTTGTGGTGGTGTCGGTTGGGGTTGTCCCTAATGTTGGGTTTTTAGAAGGCAGCGGCGTAAAAGTCGATGCTGGTATTTTGGTTGATGACCATTTGCAAACGTCTGTTGATGGGATTTATGCCGCCGGTGATGCCGCCCAAGGCCCAAATTTTGGCGGTGGATTTCAAGTCCATGCGGTGCAACCGACTTCGGTAGATCACGGACGGATCGCGGCCTTGAATATGGCGGGCGCCGATATTAAATACCAAGGCAGTTTGATTATGAACGTATTGGATACGCTGGGCTTGGTGTCTGTTTCATTCGGGCATTGGAAGGGTGAACAAGACATGGCGGTTAAAATTGATATTGAAAACCACCGCTATATGAAACTGGCTTTTCACCAAGATCATTTGGTGGGGGCTTTAAGCCTTGGGCGCACGGACCAAATTGGTGTGTTGCGGGGCTTGATTCAAAGCCGCGTGAAGTTGGGGCCGTGGAAGGAAAAATTAAAAGCCAACCCAAGCCTGATCGTTGAAGCTTATGTAGCATGTACACGCGGATAGTCGGAACGAATATTGAAAATCACCATAAAACTTTTTGCATCTCTAACAAAATTTCTTCCCGACCAAGCGGTGCGCAATGTGGCTGATTTGGAAGTTGAAGAAAGTTTGTCCGTTCAAGCTCTGATCGAGCACTTAAAATTACCCACAAAGCATTGCCATTTGGTTTTGGTTAACGGTGTTTATGTCCCGCCCAATGAACGCGCGAGTCGTGTGCTAAAAGACGGCGAAACTTTGGCTATATGGCCACCCGTGGCCGGAGGCTAACGCGTTGTGGCAATGAATGATCTCAATGTTGTTCAAAAAGAAATGGCTTTGACGCGAAAGATGTTTTTTGAAACATTGCCACATGCTTTGGGGGGCGACGATTTCAATGTTGATGGGGATGAAGTAACCATTTCAAATTCTTCTCAATCGCTGGTCATTTTGTTTCAGGAAAAAGCGAATTTTAAATTGGGCGGATTTTCCATTCCGCGCGCCGATGTCACTTTAACATTTACGGGCTTCGATGCTGAGCAAAGGGAAGAAGTATTGTTACGCTTTAACCGTTATTTTCATCGCGGAGGGGGCTAGAGCATTCTCAAGGTTTTATTATGAGTCTTCTCATGATGTTGGTGCATATGGTCGCGGATCGGCGCTAGGGTTTTAAGTTTTGTTCTAGTATGGTAGGGAAACGCTAAACACAAGGGGATGGCTATGAGCAATGGGGTGAATGATTTTTTAAAAGATCTTCAAGATACTGGATTTTTTGAAGACGTTGGTAATCTTCAAGGAAGCCTGAGCAAGTTATCCCAAGACATTTCTACGATCGGCGAGCAAGCAACCCAGCGTTTGAACGAAGTGGAAAGTCTGGCGGCTCATGTGATGGCAATCGAAGCAGTGTTGGCGGTGATGTTAAAATCACATCCCGTTGATGCTGATGAGGTCAAGAACATGGTTGCCGTGCGCACATCTACTTTAACAGGTGATGAAAACGGAAGCCCTTCGGTGCAGGCCGTGGCCGCTGATATCTTATCTTCAATGAACTCACCCGAAGCTTAACATTTTAAGCGATTCATGGTATAATACTTGTCGTTAAGTACACGTTTTTCCTGCTGGTTAGGAGGCTAAAATGTTTAGAAACCCCTCCCTCGTCACCCGCATCGCGATCGGTAAAGTGTTGGGTTTTACCTTTGGCTTAATAGGCTTTGTTCTGCTGCCGCTGTTTTTGCCCGAAGCGGACTTAATGATCCGGTGGGGCATTTTGCTGTGGTACACCACGTTGGGGGCTGTTGTCGGTGTGTTTGGTGTACTTACGTATCATCCCGTTTTAAAACTGCGAATGCCATGGTGGCTCAGAGCCCCGGTAATTGGGGGGTGGATGAATTTTGTCTTGACGTTTTTTGCCTATGATAAAATTCAAGAAATGCTGATTTACACGTTTGGTGTTGGTGGTTTATTCAGTTCGCCGTTTTGGATCGTTGCCGAAGGCGCTATTGTCGGTTTTATCATAGGTTATGTTGCGACCATGTTGGGGGGCGAAGGTAAAGCAACCATAGAAGGCGATGAGTTGCTTTAAGTCATTTCAAGCGTCCCAAGGCAATGTCGATTTTATGGGATTTACCTTGGGTGCATGTGGCAATTTTTTGATCCACTTCTAAGATGTGGTGGAACAACCAATCGCGCATGAATGTGCGAACCGAATTAAGGTTTTCTTCGCTGTGTTCGGTTTGCCATTTATTCATTAAACCGCCATTTTTGTTGTATTTTACGGCGTTGCTTAAAAAGTTAATCAGAATTTTTTTAAAGCGCCTTTTGTCGGTTCTTAGTTCGACTTCATTAAGATTGGGTAATTTATTGATGATCGTAATGTTCTTTTTTTGAGCCAAGGGCACGGTCATGGAAACACAATTTTTAATGACTTTGGTGGCTTCGACACTTTCCAAGAACAGGACGATCTGATCGGCTTCAATGCGGGCTAAATCCAACACATCATTAATCAGCTCTAAAAGATGATTACCGCCATCAAGGATATTTTCTACATATTCACTTTGGGCCTGAGAAAGAGGGTGGTTCGGATCAAACTGCAATAATTGTGAAAACCCAAGAACCGCATTCATGGGGGTGCGAAGCTCATGGCTTATAGAAGCCAAAAATTCAGACTTTGCCCGGTTGGATTTTTCCGCATCTGCCTTGGCCGCAATCAAAGCTTTGGTGTTGGTTTGGCGTTCGAGTTCTTTGCAAACCCGATCGGCATAAAACTGGATCAAAGAATATTCTGCTTGACTAAATGGGGCCGCATGAGGTTCCGGGTTTGAAAAATTCAAAGTGCCATACATGACCCCACCGATGATCAATTTGATGCCAATATAAGATTCTAAACCAAAATCCGTGTAACAAGGGTGGTCCGCTATGTCGCTTTTTTTCGCATAGTCAAAACCCGTGGGCTGGTCAGATTTTAACGTATGAAAACAATAGGTACGACCAAGGTCAAATTTGGCATTTGGTGCGGGTGCCCAATCTGATCCATGAATGAATTTTATGGTGTAGTCACCACCTTCAATATGGCTGATAATACCCAGCGGCATGTTAAATGCTTCACATCCCAATTTCAGTAAATTTTGCATTCGGTCTTCAAACTGGATGTCGATTGCTGATGATAAATGCTGCAGACGCATTCAGTTTTCATAATGAACCGAAAGCTCGTGTTTGGCTTTTTCGCGATCTTGGATGACGTTTTGCAAAGATTTTGTGCGCCGTTCGACCGTGTGCCGTAAGGAAATTGTCCATATCATGAAAACAAGAATGATAGAAAGGATAGCGCCAACACCCCACAATGCGTACTTATATATAATTTTTTGAGCCATGCCACGGGGATCAACAATGCCGAACCATTTGTCGTAAGTTTCATCATAACGTCCGGTTTCTTTGATGATGGCAAGGCCTTGGTTTAGCTGGTTTAGCAAGGCATCATCACCTTTGATCACAGCAAAACCATAACCTCGTCCATAAACCGGAATGTTGGGTCCGGTGATTTCAATATGCTTAAGGTTTAATTTTTGAATCTCAAGCAAACCCACTAAACGGGGCAACAGAGCATATTCAGATTTAGCATTAGATAAATTCAATACTGCATCGTGTATGGTTTTGGTTAGGATGATCTTGCCAGTGGTTGATGTTTTCAAAAGCCAGTCGTGTGTCGCGTCTGATTGCATAGTGACGATGGATTTGTTTTTTAAATCATCTAACGAATTGATATTAGGCGAACTTTTGCGTTTAAAGATGGCGGCATAAGAAATGGTATGCGGGGTGGTGAAAGCAAATATTTTAGCGCGTTCGGCTGAATAAGAAACCAATGGAAGCGCTTCGACTTTTCCGTTTTCCAAAGCCTTGCGGATTTCATTCCAAGGGCCTGCTTTAAACGTAACCTTGATGCCCATGGCATTGCATACGGCTTTCATCAAATCCACGCTAAAGCCATCGGCTTCGCCTTTGGCATTGACCAAGGCATAGGGGGGTAATCGATCTCGCTGCCGACCAAAATTTCTCTGTGTTTAAGGGCTGGCTCGTCGGCCCAAAGGGGCACCCCGTACAGAACCAAAGATGCCAAAACAGCTAGACCCGCTAAAACGTTAGAGCAAAGTTTTGGAACTGACCTTGTAACACGGCCCACGGTTAGAAAATCTAAAGTCATTTTGCCCGAAATATTCTATATGTTTGTTGTTTTAGGCAATAAGCCAATTTTTGAAAGCTTAATTGTGCCATAATTTTGTGACGCGTCTGTGAACGCGTTCTATCTTTTGGTGCGTTCAACACGAACAGCACAATATTTGACCTCGGCGATTTTACCGAATGGGTCTAGGGCCGGATTGGTGAGCAGGTTTGCCGCCGCTTCCTTAAACGCGAACGGCATAAAAACCACACCCTCAGGGGTGGTGGAATCTATGCGCACATGGGCAGACAAGGTGCCTCGGCGGCTGGTCACGGTGGCCCGGTTGTTGGGGTTAATTTTCAACCGTTTAGCATCTTGTGGATTGATGGATAAGGTTGGCCCGGGTTCAAGCGTGTCTAGAACCTTAGCCCGTCGAGAAATGGCCCCGGTGTGCCAATGTTCCAACATACGCCCGGTGGTTAACACAAAAGGATAGTTTTCATCGGTCGGTTCGTCGGGCGGGCCAGGAATGGCAGGGACCAACTTGCCGCGCCCCGTAGGCGTGGGAAACCGATCTGAAAACAGTACGGCTTTGCCGGGTTGTTCTTCATTTGGTGCCGGATACGTAACGCAATCTTCGATTTCCAGCCGGTCGTGGCTGATGCCGTGGTGGCTGGGCATCACTGTACGCATTTCTTCAAAGACTGCGCGAGCATTTTCGTAAGCCCACGCTAAGCCCAGCCGCTTGGCGATTTCTTGAATGATCCACAAATCTTGCCGAGCATCGCCGGGCATATCCAAGACTTTGCGGGCCAATTGTACTTGGCGGTTCGAATTGGTAAATGTCCCTGTTTTTTCATAAAAGCTGCTGGCGGGTAAAATGACATCGGCAAAAGCCGCCGTTTCGGTAAAAAAGATATCTTGGACCACCAAATGATCCAAGGTCGCCAAAGCCCGCCGGCTTTTGTTGAGGTCAGGATCTGACATCGCTGGGTTTTCACCCATAATATACATGGCGCGAATTTCACGGGCCAAGGCCGCGTGCATAATTTCCACCACCGTAAGTCCTGGTTTCGCATTCAACGGTGTATCCCACGCCTTTTCAAAACGTTCTCGGGCTTGGTCGTCGCCCACTTTGGCGTAATCGGGCAGAACGATGGGAATCAGGCCTGCGTCCGATGCCCCTTGGACATTGTTCTGGCCCCGTAAAGGATGCAAACCCGTGCCCGATCGGCCGATGTTCCCGGTCAACAAGGCCAAGGCAATCAAGCACCGCGCATTGTCGGTGCCATGGGCATGTTGAGCCACCCCCATACCCCAAAAAACCATCGCTTTGTCGGCGCGGGCAAAAGTTCTGGCAACAGTGCGAATGGTTTCGGGATCAATGCCACACAATGGCGACATTTTTTCAGGGGTGTAGGCTTTGATATGTTTGGCAAAACCTTCATAGCCTGAAACATGTTCGGCAACATATTTTTTATCTACTAGTCCCTCAGTAACGATAACATGCAAGATACTGTTTAATAAAGAAACATCTGCCCCCGGAGTGAATTGAACCATGATATCGGCATGTCGGGATAAAGCCTGTCCTCGGGGGTCCATAACGATCAATTTTGCGCCGTCACGTTGAGCGGATTTAATAAACGTCGAAGCCACCGGGTGATTTTGCGAAGGTCTAGACCCGATAACAATAATAGCATCGGTTTTTACGGCATCCGTAAAGGGGGCTGTTACGGCGCCTGAACCAATACCTTCCATCAGGGCGGCAACCGAAGACGCATGGCATAAACGGGTGCAATGGTCGACATTGTTGGTGTGAAAAGCTGTGCGGATCAGTTTTTGAAATAGATACGCTTCTTCATTGGAACCCTTGGCAGAACCAAAACCCGCTAGGGCATCTCCACCTTGGGCTTCGAAGGCGAGCTCTAACCCTGCGGCGGCACGGCCCAAGGCTTCTTCCCATGTGGCTTCCCTAAATTGCGCGCGCGGATCATGGTTTAATATGTTGGGGTCTTTGTCGGCACCTTCTAGGCGAATCAAAGGCTTGGTCAGGCGGTCTGCGTGTTTGGCGTAATCAAAGCCAAATCGCCCTTTTACACAAAGGCGCCCAAGATTGGCCGGGCCATCCCGTCCGTCTGCATAAACAACGTGGTTGTCGGCAACGTGATAAGTAATTTGACAACCGACGCCGCAATAGGGACAAAGCGAATTTATAGCTTTAAGAGGGGCGTTTTGCGGGACTAAACCTTTGGGTAACAAAGCCCCGGTGGGGCATGCTTGAACGCATTCGCCACAAGCCACGCACGTGCTTTGGCCCAAATGATCCTCTTGGTCAAACACGATTTTGGCATGACCGCCACGTCCGGCAATGCCAATCACCGCGTTGCTTTGCACTTCGCGACAGGCGCGTACACAATTGGTGCATAAAATGCAGCGGTTCATGTTGACGTCGATGGCGGGGTGGCTGGTGTCGGGCGCGTGGCTAGGTGATGTTTTTGGCAAACGATTTGGGGTATCTGTGGTTAGGCGATCAAAGCGCTTGGCAGGTTCAAAAGGTGTTGGGGCAAGCTCACCCAAATCGGCTTGCAACATTTCCAAGACCATGGCGCGTGCTTTTTCAGCGCGTTCGCTGTGGCTCCACACTTTCATGTCGGAGGTGGGATGGCGTTTGCAGCTGGCGGCAAGTGTGCGTTCGCCTTCGATTTCCACCACGCATAGTCGACAGCTTCCATCAACACGGTAATGTTTGTTTACCCCCGAACACATGCCGGGTATTTCATGGCCCAGACGTTTTGCGCATTGGCGGATAGTTTCTCCGGGCAGGGCTAAGGCGATTTGATCGTTGAGTAAAAATTTAATGGCCTCGGTCATGGTTTTTCTGCTCCATGATTAAACAACGTAATGACGGGATTCGCCGCCGCTTGTCCCAATCCGCAAATCGAAGCTTCTCCCATGGTGGTTGCTAATTCCCGGATCAGCTTTTCGTTATCTTTAGCATTATTCAGCAAGGCGATAATTTTTTGTGTACCGACCCGGCACGGCGTGCATTGACCACAGCTTTCATCGGCAAAAAATTGACTTAATGTTCGGGCCACATCCCATACATCGTCGTGATTCGAAAGTATCGTCAAAGCACCAGATCCTACAAAGCCGCCAAATTCTTCGAACACGCCAAAATTCATGGCTTTGTCGGCAAAAGAGGCGGGGAAAATACCGCCTGATGCCCCTCCGGGCAGAAATGCTGTGAAAAGATGCCCTTCAATCATACCATCTGCGGCTTCAATCAATTCTGTAACGGTGGCGGTGCTGGGGGCGCGGAAAACGCCGGGTTGGCGTATCCGTCCTGATACCGAATAAAACCGAGGGCGTTGTTGTTGGATGTATCGGTTAACACCGTGTTCAACAATTTCAGCAATCCAATACAAGGTTTCGACGTTTTGGGTGATGGTGGGCCTGCCCATAAATCCATTTTGGGCAGGATACGGCGGGCGATTACGTGGCAATCCACGTTTACCTTCCAAACTTTCTATCAGGCTCGTTTCTTCACCGCACACATAGGCCCCCGCACCGCGCCGCAAATGAAAACGGACGCCTTGTATTTTAAGGGTTGGCAAGATTTTTTTCAGGGCTTGGTGGATGTGGGGGTATTCATCACGCAAATACACATAGACGTCTTGGACTTCAAGCGTTTGGGCAGCCAAGCAAATCCCCGCCAAGACTTGATCCATATGATTTTCGAATAAATAACGATCTTTAAAGGTGCCGGGTTCGCCTTCGTCGGCATTCACCACCAAGACCCGAGGGTGGGGGGCATCGTTGAAAAAACGCCATTTCTGAGCGGTCGGAAATCCTGCGCCCCCGCATCCTCGCAATCCAGCTTGGTCTAGAATTTCAATGATGTGGGCGTCTTTTTTTGGGCTTGCAGGTGCAAAAACAGAGGACGGAAAGCTCGTTTTCGGGGCCGTGTGACCAAGCTGAATGTCTTGTCCAATGGTATCCATGTTAGCGTTCAAGATACGATTTTTTCCTAACAGGGCGGCCGGAGGCGTATCACAAGCCCCGACACAGGGGGCAGACACCACGTTCACTTGATTGGAAAAGGCACTTAAGGCTTCTTTTAACAAGGTCTTGGCCCCCGTCATGCGACATGTTGGCCCATCGCAAATGCGAAGTGTAATCGGCGGTGGTGGTGTTTCATGATCCGTTAAAACGGAAAAATGTGCGTAAAAACGAGCCGTTTCATAAACATCAATTTGGGCCAGCCCCATAAGGCTTGCCAAAGCTTGAATATGTTGGGGGCTTAAATAGCCAAATTTGTCGTTAATGGTGTGCAGGTATTCAATCAACAAGTCGCGTTCAAAGGGGGCGTCGTTGAAGGTTTTTTTCAGGTCGTTAATGGCGTTGATATCGACCTGTCGACCTTTGGGAAAGGCTTTGGCGCGCTGTTTTGGGTTTGATTTTTGAGCTGGCGCTTTCATGACACGTCTCTTTTTGTTCTAGGCAGACGATTGACACTTAAATATATCATAAGAATAGCATAAACTCACCAGCGAAGATGCAAGGAAATGAATATGAAAGTTAGTCTTAGGGTTTGCCAGTTGTTGAATTCAAGGTTGTGTCATGATTTAGCGGGGGGCATCAGCGCATTAAGTACCGGAGCAGAATTGTTAGCAGAAGACCCCACATCTTTAGACGCAGGGGCGTTAGGGCTTATTACCATGAGCGCAGATCAAACCGCCAACAGGCTCCAATTTATGCGAACAGCCTTTGGTATGGGGGGTGGACAAGGGGGTGGACAAGGAGATGGAAGTGTTATTGCAGCCTATACTTTGAACAAGCTCACCCAAGATTTTTTACACGGCGGTCGGGTACAACTGCAATGGCAAACCGCCAACATGGATATGGATATCATGGCAGGGAAATTGTTGTTAAATATGTGTTTGATCGCCAGCGAGGCCTTGCCCAAGGGGGGCCAATTAGAAGTTAATCTGGGCGATGTAGAAAATCGCTTGGGGTTTGGCATAGCAGCCGTTGGGGAAGGTGCCAATTTGTCAGACGAAATGCGCGCAGCGATAAATGTGTACGCGGATTCTGAAAATTTAACGCCTCGAACGGTAAATGGTTATTTTATGACGGTTCTGGCGGCTCAACTTGGGGCAGAATTAGAAATTTCGCCACCACATTCGGATGTATTTCAAATGGCGGCCCTTTTGTGACCCCTTTTTTTTAAAAAATTACGAGAAAAGATTAAATTTTGGCTCTAATGCGAGGAATTTAAAAAAAAATTTTGGCTTGGGCGATTTTGAAGGCTATGATGGCCCAAAGATAAACGGGGCTTTTATTTAAAGGGCTTTAACAAAGAAGAAAAGTGGCTAAACTACGACAATTACGATCTGCTCTCGGGCTTGATTTAAGTCGTTGTTTTAAGTCTTGGGTTAAGTCGCCGCACAGCGCAATGGCGGCACAGTGGCGGCACAATGTTGGCATAATCAGAAATCAAGGATCAAGATCATGGACGATCTTTTAAGTGAATTTATTACCGAGACATCGGAAAACCTTACCGAAATCGATTTACAGCTGGTCGAATTTGAAAAAGATCCTTCCGATGCCGCCATTTTAGGTAATATTTTCAGACTTGTTCACACCGTAAAAGGAACTTGTGGCTTTTTAGGGTTGCCACGGTTGGAATCGGTCGCTCATGCGGGTGAAAACGTTCTTGATAAATACCGTGACGGAGCTTTAGAAGTGACCGTTGATGGTGTTAGCCTTGTTTTAAAATGTATTGATACCATTAGAAACCTTGTCGATGGACTGGCGGAAACGGGTGAAGAAGCCGAAGGCGATGACGCCGTGCTTATCGCCCAATTGAATGCCTTGGCTAACGGTGAAGCTGTTAATGTCGCAGAAACTTCAGCTCCGGCTGAGGCTCCGGCGGCAACAACAACAGACAGTGGCCCAGTGGAATCCGACGGCGGGTTCCCCGTTGCGGCTGAATTATTGGCTGAATACGAAGAAGTTACTGGTGGCGGCGAAGAAGCCGAAAGCGGTCCGGTTGCATCCGCAGATGGGGGGTTCCCCGTTGCGGCTGAATTATTAGCCGAATACGATGAAGTTACTGGTGGCGGCGAAGAAGCCGAAAGCGGTCCGGTTGCATCCGCAGATGGGGGGTTCCCGGTTGCGGCTGAATTATTAGCCGAATACGATGAAGCCACAGGTGGCGGCGAAGAAGCTGGAAAGCCCGCTGCTGCCCCAACACCAACACCTGCTCCGGCGGCGGCCTCTGTGCCTGCCAAGGTTGAAGCCGCAAAGCCTGCAGCCAAAACGCCTGCGAAAAAGGCTCCCGCGAAAAAGACTCCTGCAAAACAAGATGGGGCTGGCGTTCAGGCGACGTTACGGGTGAACGTGGACGTTTTGGAAAACCTGATGACGATGGTTTCCGAAATGGTTTTGACACGAAACCAATTGTTGCAAATGGTTCGGGGCCACGAAGACAGTGAATTTACCGTTCCTATTCAACGTCTTAGCCATATTACCAGTGATTTGCAAGAAGGCGTTATGAAAACCCGTATGCAACCGATCGGAAATGCGTGGGCAAAATTACCACGTATTGTTCGCGATTTGGCATTGGAAACGGGCAAGAAAATTGATTTGCAAATGGTCGGTGCAGAAACCGAGCTTGACCGTCAAGTTTTGGATTTGATCAAAGATCCGTTGACGCACATGGTGCGCAATTCGGCTGATCACGGATTGGAAACGCCTGCGGACAGAATGGCTTTTGGCAAAGGTGAAACCGGAACGGTTACGTTGAGGGCCTTCCACGAAGGTGGTCATATTATCATCGAAATTGATGATGATGGGCGCGGCTTAAATATGGAACGTATCCGCGCTAAGTGTATAGATAACGGCTTGTGCACCGAATCAGAATTGGAAAATATGGGCGATCAACAGATCCAGCAATATATTTTCCGTGCTGGCTTCTCGACGGCTGAAAAAGTAACCAGCGTTTCGGGACGTGGTGTGGGCATGGACGTTGTACGCACGAATATTGAAAAAATTGGCGGCACGATTGAATTGAAGTCCGAAGAAGGAAAAGGCTCGACCTTTACCATCAAGATTCCATTGACCTTGGCCATTGTTGCGGCTTTGATCGTGGAAAGTTGTGGTGAAAAATTTGCCATTCCGCAAATCAGCGTATTGGAATTGGTGCGCGCGTCCCCACGGTCTGAATATAATATTGAAGTCATCAACGAAAGCCCCGTGTTACGGTTACGCAATCGGTTGTTGCCACTAGTGCATCTTGGCGATTTGTTGAAATTATCTTCGGGGAAACGCCGTGATTTAGATGATGAAACGTTTATTATCGTGGCCCAAGTTGGGGCTTATACATACGGTATTATCGTTGATCGTGTGTTTGATACCGAAGAAATTGTTGTCAAGCCTTCGTCGCCGATTCTTCGTCATATTCCGTTCTATTCTGGGAATACGATTTTGGGCGATGGTTCCGTAATTATGATTTTGGACCCGAACGGGATGGCGGGCGCGATCGGGGATACTTCTGCACCAGCAGATGATGCGGCTTCAAAAGAAAAAACAAGCACCAAAGGTGGCGATCATACCGAAAGCGTTTCAATGCTTATTTTCCGCGCAGGCGGAGATGAATTGAAGGCTGTTCCTTTAGCATTGGTTGCCCGACTTGAAGAAATTGACATGGTAGATGTCGAAATTTCTCATGGTCAACATATGGTTCAATACCGTGGTCAATTGATGCCTTTGGTGCCATTCCATGAAGAACTGGAATGGAAAGCTGAAGGCCGCCAAGCCGTATTGGTGTTCACCGAACAAGATCGTTCCATGGGCTTGGTTGTCGATGAAATCGTTGATATCGTCGAAGACCGTTTGAAAGTTGAAATTACGGCTGAAAGACAAGGGCTTATCGGGTCAGCCGTTATTTCTGGAAAAGCAACGGACATTGTTGATGCCGGGCATTATCTAACCTTGGCCTATCCTGATTGGTTAGGGGATTCCGATCCAGAGACGGGTGGTGTTTCTGGTAAAGACGTTCTTCTGGTTGACGACAGTCCTTTCTTTAGGAACCTTTTGGCGCCTATTCTTTCCGTCGCGGGCTTTAATGTAACAACCACGGAATCAGCAACGAATGCTTTGGAAATGAGAAGCCAAGGTGAATCCTTTGATGTCATCATCAGCGATATCGAAATGCCGGAAATGGATGGTTTTGCCTTTGCCGAAGAAGTTCGCAAAGATTCACGGTGGAGCGATGTTCCCATGGTCGCCTTATCGGCCCACGCTACAGATAAAAATTTCAATCGTGGGCGTGAGGTTGGTTTTAATGATTATCTGGCTAAATCTGATCGTGATGAATTGGTGCGGTCTTTGGCCAAGACGGTTTCGAGTGTGACCAGTTGATTGAAACAAAGGTCTTTGAAATATTTCGCGTGTTCTCTGTATTCGCGTGTTCTCTGTATATGTCGGAAAGATGTAGGTTGTTATGAAATCATGTCTTATTGTTGATGATTCCAAAGTCATTCGGATGGTGGCTACAAAAATTCTTCACGACTTGGAATTTGAAACGGTCGAAGCGGCGGATGGTCAGTTGGCCATAGATGCTTGTAAAATCAGCATGCCAGACGGTGTTCTTCTCGATTGGAACATGCCGGTCATGAGCGGCATTGAATTTCTGCGTGAATTACGAAAAATGCCCGGTGGCGACAAGCCCATCGTGATTTTTTGCACAACGGAAAATGATATAGAACATATCCAAGAAGCGATTGAAGCCGGCGCGAACGAATACATCATGAAGCCTTTTGATAGTGAAATCATTCAAGCAAAATTTACTCAAGTCGGGCTATTATAAAAGAGCCTTTTTTGCCTTATCATTTTGATCGGAAATTTACGTGGTCGATACGTCTTTCAGTAAAGAACCCATCCATGTGATGGTGGTTGATGATTCTGCGGTTATTCGTGGATTAATTACAAGAATGCTTGAAGCAGACCCCGATGTTGCTGTGGTGGCATCGGTTGGCAATGGACAATTAGCGGTTAATCAATTGGAACGCCAAAAGGGCCAAATTGACGTTATTATCCTTGATATCGAAATGCCCGTGATGGATGGCTTGACGGCTTTGCCATTGCTTTTAAAAGCAGACCCCAATGTCAAAATTATTATGGCATCGACGCTAACAAAGCGAAATGCCGAAATCAGTTTACGTGCATTGAGCGCAGGCGCAACGGAATACGTCCCCAAGCCAACATCAACCCGCGAAATGAGCGGCGAAAATGATTTTCGTCGGGAAATTACAGACAAAGTTAAAAACCTGGGCATCGTCCGCAGAGACCAAATTGGACCGCGACCCAAGCCTGCCAAAAATCCTGTCGCCGCCCCTATATCCCAAAAATCAGGCAGTGTAGATGCCATACAGCGGTGGGCGATCAAACACGAAAGCGATGTTTCTCTGCGTCCAGCAGGCAAAACAAAACCAGACATCTTAGCGATCGGCAGCTCAACGGGTGGCCCCCAAGCCTTGTTTGCTTTTTTGAAAAGTTTGCCCAAAAACATCAATGTTCCGATTGTGATTACCCAACATATGCCGGCAACCTTTACGGCGATATTAGCAGAGCATATTACCCGCATGACTGAATGGCCGTGTAGCGAAGGAAAAACGGGTGACCTCTTAGAGCCTGGAAAAATTTTATTGGCCCCCGGCGACTATCACATGACGATTGTTCAAAAGGGTACGCAAAGGGAAATTTTGCTCAACCAAGATCCTCCTGAAAATTTTTGTCGTCCCGCCGTTGATCCCATGTTGCGCAGTGTCGTCAAGGTGTTTGGCCCACGAGTCGTAACGGTTATTTTGACAGGGATGGGCAACGATGGGGCAAAGGGATCTCAGAATGTTGTCGAAGCTGGGGGCACGGTGGTGGCCCAAGATGAAAAATCATCTGTGGTTTGGGGCATGCCCGGTGCCGTGGCCAGCGCAGGACTTTGCAGCCAGGTGTCACCAACGGATCAACTTGCTGCAACAGTTGCAAAACTTTGTAAAGGCATTAGCTGATTGAACCTCAAAGGGGTACTCCACTGCGATGAATGAGGAGGCTCCTGCTTATTTCTTATATGTGCGCGATCTGCTTAAAGAGCGGTCGGGTTTAGTCGTGACGGCCCAAAAATTGTATCTTTTGGAAACACGATTGCTACCCCTCGTACACCGTTATGGTTATCACAGCATAGATGATATGATTTCAACTTTGCAATCTAGCCATAATGAATCCCTTGCCGTTGATATTGCAGAAGCCATGAACACTCATGAGTCTTTGTTTTTTAGGGATGTAAAACCGTTTGAATTTTTTCAATCCACTATTATTCCGGAACTGTTGCAACGCCGTGCAGCCAAAAAAAGCTTTCGCATTTGGTGTGCGGCCTGTTCAACGGGCCAAGAACCTTTATCTTTGGCAATGGTTTTAGCCGAAGAAGCCGAAAGATTAAAAGGCTGGAACGTTGAAATTGTTGCCACCGATGTATCCCATTCAGTTTTGAAAAAAGCTAAGGAAGGTCGTTTTTCTCAATTTGAAGTGCAACGTGGGCTCCCCGTGCAAAAGCTTCTTAAACATTTTATCCAAGAAGGGGATACGTGGAAAGTCAACAATGACCTTTTGCAAAAAATTCAATTCAAGCACCTGAATTTATTGGACGCTCCGTATCGGCTTGGAAAATTTGATATGATGTTTTGCCGCAATGTACTCATTTATTTTGACCTTAAAACAAAATCGCAAGTCATGACCCATCTGAGTAAATGTGTCGAAGATGACGGTATTTTATTTTTGGGTAGTTCGGAATCTACCATTGGCATTACCGATGAATTTTGTCCCGTCCGTGCGGGACAAGGGGTTTATAAACTGGCGAACGATCAACCTTCGTTGATGGAGGGTTAGTCCAATGGTCCATGGGCCATGCCGACAAAAGCTGGATGGGCATGGGTAATAGAAAACGTTGGAATTTTCGCCACATAATTTGAAAAACGGCCTTTGTGCTCAAACCTTTCTCGAAAGCTTGATGACAAAAAATCAGAACCTTGCTTGTTTAAAATGCCACCTGCCAAATAGACACCGCCACGGGCATCATAGTTTAAGGCGACATTGCCAGCGACGGTTCCCAAAAACTGGTAAAATAAATCCAATGCGCGCCGACAAGTTTCATCTGTGCCATTCAACGCTTTTTCGCTGATGGTTTTGGGGCATAAGATTTGCGTCTCTCTGCCCTCAATTTCCAAAAGCGCAGAATGTAAATTAATCAGTCCAGGGCCGGATAAAACGCGCTCGGCTGAAAGGTGACCAAAACGAATTCTCAATTTATCCAAGACGGCATCTTCTTCGGTTGTCATCGCTGGCAAAGTGGCGTGACCGGATTCAGTAGGCAACACTTTCCAACCGTATTTTGTGGGAACCAAGGCAGAAATACCTAGCCCGGAACCGGGGCCAAGGATGGCAATTGGGGCATCGTTTTGAACGGTACCATGTCCGATGGCCTCAAGGTCACGGTCAACCAAGCGGGGAACAGCCCAAGCTATTGCTGTAAAATCGTTGATAACGTTCAAAGATTGAAAATTTAAATCTTTGCACAATTGGCGGGATGAAAAAGCCCAGTCTAAGTTGGTCAAGGTTATGAAGTCGCCCTTTACCGGGGCGGCTATGGCAATGATCCCGTGGATGGGGCGTTGGCTTGGTTCAATATTTGAAATATACGCGCTGGTCACTTCAAAAATGTTTGAAAATTGAGCACAGTCTAAGACCTGAACATCCCCCATAATACAGCCATCTTTGGCCACGGCAAAGCGGGCGTGAGTGCCGCCAATATCAGCCATTAAAAAAGGTTCATCAGGAAATTTTTTGTGGGTCATGGTATTAGCATACGGCATCTGTTCTTTATATATCCATGGATATTATTTAATTTTTGAATTTATGATATATCTGTCATAAATATTGAAAGCTTTGATAAAGGATTTGTTGATGACGGTTAAAATAGTTTCGACGCAAAAATTCGAAGGTCAGGTGCCGGGAACCTCTGGTTTACGCAAGGCCGTTTCTGTTTTTCAACAGAATCATTATTTGGAAAATTTTGTTCAATCTATTTTTGATTCTATTTCGGCTCCCCAAGGGAAAACATTAATCATCGGCGGGGATGGCCGGTTTTATAACGAACAAGCCATTCAGGTGATTTTGAAAATGGCTGCGGCGCATGGTTTTGGCCGGGTAATGGTCGGTCAAAATGGCATTCTATCCACACCTGCGGCGTCGTGTGTTATTCGAAAACACAAGGCGCTAGGCGGCATTATTTTATCGGCCAGCCATAACCCCGGCGGGCCGGATGGTGATTTTGGCATTAAATTTAACATTGAAAATGGTAGTCCGGCACCGGAAAAACTTACACAAACGATTTATGAGCGAACAATGTCCATTGATCAATACGCAATTTCAGATGCCGAAAATGTTGATTTGTCACCTTTACATACAATTCAGTTAGAAAATACACAGATCGAAATCATTGACCCTGTTCAAGATTATGCCGAATTGTTGGAAACCATTTTTGATTTTGAAAAAATTTCCCAAATGTTGACCAGCGGCTCTTTGAAAATTTGTTTTGATGCCATGCATGCAGTGAACGGTCCTTACGCCAAAGATATTTTGGTTAAACGATTAGGAGCCAATCCGGATGCATTGATCAATTGCACACCGTTACCTGATTTTGGCGGTGGGCATCCTGATCCCAATTTAGCCCATGCCAAAAAATTGGTGGGGATTATGAATGGTGAAAATGCCCCAGATTTTGGGGCCGCATCAGATGGAGATGGCGATCGTAATATGATTTTGGGGCGTAATTTTTTTGTTACCCCTAGCGATAGCTTAGCCGTGCTTGCCGCCAACGCAACGTGTATCCCCGGTTATGCTCATGGTCTAAAAGGTATCGCCCGCTCAATGCCCACCAGCATGGCAGTTGACAGAGTCGCCAAGAATTTAAATGTTGCGTGTTTTGAAACACCAACGGGTTGGAAATTTTTTGGCAATTTAATGGACAGCGGTCAAGTTTCGTTGTGTGGGGAAGAAAGTTTTGGCACCAGTTCCAACCATGTTCGCGAAAAAGATGGCTTGTGGGCGGTGTTAATGTGGTTAAACATTTTGGCCGAACGCCAGCAATCGGTTGCAGAAATTTTGCGTGACCATTGGCAACGTTTTGGACGCAATTATTATTGTCGCCATGATTATGAAGAAATTGATTTAGATTGTGCCAATGCCCTGATGGACCATCTGAAAAGCCAACTGGCAGGATTAAAAGGCAAAACCTTAGGCTCCTATGTGGTCGTTGAAGCCGATGATTTTAGCTATACTGATCCGGTTGATGGTTCCATCAGCGCCCATCAAGGGATTCGTATTTTGTTCGACGGTGGTTCCAGAATTGTCTTTCGGTTGTCGGGCACGGGAACCAAGGGTGCGACGTTGCGGGTATATATTGAACGCTATGAGGCTGAACCTAGTCAACTTGATCAAAGCACTCAACACATACTTGGTGAATTAATTGCCATCGCTGCGGACGTTGCTGAAATTAGCACTCGCACAGGGCGGGCGGCACCCACCGTGGTTACGTAGTCACTCGTCGTCAAGAGCATCTAACATGGCAGGGGTGACCAACGTGACGCCACCACGAGAACGGTAAAAACGGCGTACATCATCTTCGGCATTTTCGCCAATGACCATGCCTTCGGGAATGCGGCAATTTTTGGCCATCACGACCTTGTGGATGCGGGCTTTTCGGCCGATGTTACAGCTTGGCAAGATGACGGACTGTTCGACTTCGGCATAGGAATTGACGCGCACATCGGTAAACAACAAAGAGCGTCTAACCAACCCGCCGGAAACGACGCATCCACCAGAAACCAAAGAATCAACAGCGCGGCCACATCTGTCTTCGATTTCAAAGACAAATTTAGCCCCTGGGCGTTGAACCTGATAGGTCCAGATCGGCCAGTCATTATCATAAAGGTCTAAGGAGGGGGTGACGTTTGTAAGGTCAAGGTTGGCTTCCCAATATGCATCTATGGTTCCAACATCTTTCCAATAGGCTTCAGTTTGATCTGTGGACGTAACGCAACTGTCTGAAAAACGGTGGGCCATGATTTTGCATCGTCCCACTAAATAAGGCAGAATGTCGGTGCCAAAATCATTGGTCGAACCTTCTAATTTTTGATCTCGAAACAATTGTTCATATAAAAATTCGGCCTTGAAAACATAAATGCCCATGCTAGCAAAAGATGTTTCCGGTTGGCCTGGAATGCAGGGTGGGTCTTTGGGTTTTTCTAAGAAGCCACGAATATTACCTTCGCCATCGGCATCAACAACACCAAATCCTTTTGCTTCTTCTTTGGGGACTTCGATGCAAGAAACAGTAACGTCCGCATTGGACTTTAAGTGCTGAGAAATTAAAAGGCTGTAATCTTGTTTGTAAATATGATCACCGGCCAATATCAAAACGTATTCGGGCTTATGTGATTTGATGATATTGATATTTTGAAAAACGGCATCTGCGGTACCTTTGTACCAGCTTGCATCATCCATTTGTTGTTGTGCGGGCCAAATTTCAACAAATTCTTGAAGCTCGGCTCGTAAAAACCCCCACCCACCTTGCAGGTGCTGGATCAACGTATGGGCTTTGTATTGTGTCGCTACACCGATGCGGCGAATACCGGAATTGATGCAGTTAGACAGAGGGAAATCTATAATCCGAAATTTTCCGGCAAAGGGTACGGCGGGTTTCGACTGACTTTCGGTCAATTGCATCAGCCGGGAACCGCGTCCTCCGGCTAAAACCAAGGCCAATGTATTTTTCAAGGCTTTGGTCAAGTCAATATTATGTTGTTCCATTTTAGCCACCCTCGCGTATCATTTAACCGCGAATTGATTTTAGACAATTGTAAATTGCAGGGCAACTACCCGCCCCTGAATTATTTACATACAATAATATTGTTACAGTTTATCAGCTATACAGGGCCTTTTATTAGCTGATCATTAGTTTAATGTGGTAATGAGAAGAATATTAAATACTATACCCCTCTTCATCAACCAAATGTCCAAAGGCCGCTGTCTCAACATGAAGATATTATTTGTTACTTCCGAAGCCTACCCTTTATTGAAAACGGGAGGCCTAGCTGATGTCGCCGGGGCTTTGCCGGCTGCGATCCGAGATATTGGCAATGATGTCCGCATCTTGATTCCGGCCTATCCGCAGGTGTTGGAAAAGGCAGAAAAAAAAAGCAAAGCTATAAGTTTGGGTGACCCACTGGGCATTGGCGAAGTTCAACTGATCAAAGCGCACATGCCAAAAAGCGGCGTTCCATTGTTGCTGATTGATTGCCCTATTTTATACCAACGTGCGGGTAATCCCTATACCGGACCCGATGGCAGGGATTGGTCCGATAATCATCTGCGTTTTGCCATGTTAAGCATGGTCGCGGTGATGTTGGGTGCGCCGGAAAATGCCTTGGGATGGACCCCCGATGTGATGCACTGTAATGATTGGCAAAGTGGGCTAATTCCAGCGTATCTTCATTTTCAGGAAAAAAAGCGTCCCAAAACCGTATTTACCGTTCACAATATGCAATACCAAGGCCTGTTTGATAACCACGTTCTGAACGAATTGAAATTACCGGAAAAATCCTATGCTATTGAAGGCATTGAATTTCATAACCAGATCTCATTTTTAAAAGCCGGTCTTTATTATGGTGATGCCTTGACCACCGTCAGCCCCACTTATGCCCAAGAAATCAAAACGTTGCAGCACGGTTGCGGGTTGGATGGTTTGTTGCGGTTTCGGGCCGACCATTTGTCAGGCATATTGAACGGCATTGATGGCAAAGACTGGAACCCGGAAACGGATGTTCACATACCGCATGCCTATGGTGCCGCCGACTTGTCTGGAAAACGAAAATCCAAAGCGGCCTTACAGCGCGAACAAGGGTTGCCCGTTAAGGCCAAGGCCCCGCTTTTTTGTATGGTCAGCCGATTGACGGATCAAAAAGGCATTGATTTGATATTTGATACCGTACCGTTGCTGATTGAAAATGGTGCTCAGGTCACTATTTTAGGCAGCGGAGACAAAGCTTGGGAATCCGCATTAACAAGCTTGGCCGCAACGTCGCCCAATATAAATGTTCACATTGGTTATGATGAAAATTTAGCTCACCGTATGATTGCCGGTGCAGATGTTTTCATGATGCCTTCTCGGTTTGAACCCTGTGGGCTGACGCAAATGTATGCTTTGCGTTATGGGACGTTGCCTTTGGTGCGACGCACCGGTGGCTTGGCTGACACGGTGGTTGATATTAACGTCAAAGGAAAAGGCACGGGTTTTGTTTTTGACCAACCCACGGCGCAGGCGATGGTGCAATCCGCCAAGCGTGCATTGGCCCATTATGAACGTCCCTCGGCGTGGAAAACGACAAAGCTTAGGGCCATGCGGCAAGATTTTAGTTGGACTTCTGCTGCGCAATCCTACAAAACTCTCTACACAAAATTATAATAATGATAAAACCACCCGTTGATGCTCTTGATTAATGACAAAGGTTCATAAAATGACTCCCCAATCCATGATGGCTGTCACCGATGAAATTCTCGGCGAAGATGGCGCTTCAACTTTATCCAATGTCGATGATGTGAAATCGGCTTTGATTGCAATGATTGCTCAGTCGGTGGGCAAAGATCCAGCCTTTGCGACCAAACAAGATTGGTTTTATGCCCTAAGCTTTATGTTGCGTGGCATTCTCAGTCAACGGTATATCAAAGATACCCGGCGCCAGTTTATCGAAGACCCCCGGCGCATTTATTATTTGTCGATGGAATATTTGCCAGGGCGAAGCTTGATCAAAAATTTGCTTGCTTTGGGCTTGCATGACATTACGCGAACAGCCCTCAAAGAATTGGGCCAAGATCTAGATGTTTTGGAAGAAGTTGAACATGATCCAGCCCTTGGTAATGGTGGTTTAGGCCGTTTGGCGGCGTGCTTTATGGATTCCTTGGTGACCCACGAATACCCTGGGTTTGGCTATGGCATTCGTTATGATTTCGGTCTTTTTGCCCAATTCATTGAAGAAGGCCGTCAAGTCGAACGCCCCGATAATTGGTTGCGGGATGGGAACCCTTGGGAATACCGTCGTCCCGATACTTTTTATGATGTTGAATTTTACGGACAGGTAACGTCAACCACCGATGACAAAGGCATTGAAACGTTTAAGTGGGAAAATACCGAGGCCGTGAATGCGTTGGCTTTTGATATGCCGATTTCGGGCTATAATACAGAATATGTTTCCAACTTGCGTTTGTGGACGGCTCGAGCAACGGGTGGGTTTGATCTTCGGCATTTTAACCAAGGCGATTACATTAAATCCGTTGCTGACAAGACCGCATCGGAAACGCTTTCGAAAATTTTGTATCCTGATGATTCGACACTTACGGGCCAAGAATTACGCTTGAAACAAGAATACTTTTTTGTCAGCGCCTCCTTGCAAGATATTTTTGCTCGTTTTTTGCGGCGTCACGACAACCTAGACACCATTTCTGAAAAAATAGTCATTCAATTGAATGATACTCACCCGACTTTGGGGATTGCAGAAATGATGCGATTGATGGTGGATGTCCATGGTTATAATTGGGATCAGGCATGGGAAATTACGAAAAAAACGTTTGCTTATACCAATCATACTTTGTTGCCCGAAGCCTTGGAACGTTGGCCCGTAGAAATGGTGCGCAATTTGTTGCCGCGCCATTTGCAAATTATTTTTCGTATTAATGCTGAATTCTTAAAATCCGTTGAAGAAACATTCCCCAATGACATGGAAAAAATTCGCGATTTGTCCTTGATTGATGACAAAAGCCATTCTGTTCGCATGGCTCATTTGGCCATCGTCGGCAGTTATCGAGTGAACGGTGTGGCCGCCTTACATACGGATTTATTGCGCCGCAATGTTTTCCCTGAATTTGATAAAATGTATCCCGATAAATTTATCAACGTGACCAATGGCATTACTCCAAGACGTTGGTTGTTACAATCTAATCCAGATTTGGCAAATTTGATCACGCAACAAATTGGCGACCAATGGCCTGTCAAATTATCTGAATTGTCGAATTTGGCGGATTGCGCAAATGATGCCGCATTTTCCAAAAAATTCATGGCGATTAAAAAATCCAATAAAAATCGGTTAAGTAAATTCATTAAAAATGAACTTGGCTTAACCGTTAATCCCGATGCATTGTTTGATGTTCATATCAAACGGGTTCATGAATACAAACGCCAACTGTTGAACATTTTGCACGTGATCACATGTTATAACCGTATCCGCGACGGCGTTGGCAGTGACGTGCCTCGCGTGGTTGTTTTTGCTGGCAAAGCGGCTCCTAGTTATTATATGGCGAAAGAAATCATTCATTTGATTAATGACATGGCGAATGTGATCAACAATGATCCTTTGGTCGGGGACCGTTTGAAAGTCGTGTATATTCCAAATTATCGCGTGTCTATTGCCCAAATCATCATTCCCGGAAGCGATCTTTCTGAACAAATTTCGACCGCAGGGATGGAAGCTTCTGGTACCGGTAATATGAAATTTGCTTTGAATGGGGCTTTGACCATTGGCACCTTGGATGGGGCAAATATTGAAATCAAAGATGCAGTCGGGGACGATAATATTTTTATCTTTGGCCTTTTGACTGACGAAGTCCAACACCTTAAAGCAGAAGGTTATAACCCTGCCAGTTATTATAATGCTAATCCGGAATTAAAACGTGCCGTAGACATGATTAGTGAGGGTTACTTTTGTGAAAAGGACCCGACATGTAGCCGTAGTATTTATGATTCTTTATTGCATGGCGGCGATCAGTTTATGGTTTTAGCCGATTATGAATCGTATATGGGTGCCCAAGAACAGGTCAATGAGGCCTATAAAGATCAGAAAAAGTGGACCAAAATGTCGATAAAAAATGTTGCATCCATGGGAGGGTTTTCTGCGGATCGATCAATTCACGATTATGCTTCGAAAATATGGAACATTAAATCTTTTAAAGATTAAAATTTTTGAGCGCCGATGCATTGTTCTGAATTTAAATGATCAGCCATGTCCGCCATGCCATCTTTGGCACTTATTTGGTTCAAATTTTCGCGCAATTTAAGCCGCCAATTGGGGTATTCATCGACCGTTCCCGGGACATTGATTTGCGTCAAAGATTTTAGAATGTCTTCTAGGTTTACCATCATCAAAGCCGATGGTGTCCGCGCTAAGAACGTGTGAACGGCAATGATAAATTGCCATAATTCCTGATCATCTATATTGGGCGTATTAGGGAATTCAGCGCTTATAAGGTTTTGGTCCGCTAATGCAGCAATCAGACAAGCCCGTTCATGAGAACGTTCTTGGCGGCGGTGGTTCGCGGCCTCAACGGAATCAAGAATGCCGACATCAAATTGAACTTGAATATCTTGTTCCCGCCAAAACCCAGCCAAGGTCGGCAGGTCATGGGAAGCAGGTGTGGTTAAAGCCAGACGAGGATAAGCGTTTGGTCGCTTGTATAAGCCATCTTCGTATCGTTCGAATTGCAACAAACAATACGATAAAACACCTTCATGCGCCAAGCGTTCGCGAAAGCCCTCGGTTACGGTGCCCAATGCCTCGCCGATCACGACACAAGAATGGCGCCGACTTTCCAAAGCCAAAATGGCCAACAGGTCATCAAATGGATAACGAACATAAGCCCCATCCCGACCATCACCGCCGGGGGGAATCCAAAACATCCGTTGCAACCACATCACATGGTCAATACGCAAAGCCCCAGCGTGTTGCATGTTGGCACGCAACATTTCGATATAAGCATCATAAGCTGTTTCATAAAGGCGATCAGGATTAAAAGGCGGCATACCCCAATCTTGGCCCATGGGTCCCAATGGATCAGGCGGCGCGCCAAAACGCACGTCGGGAACAAAGGCACTTGGGTTCATCCAGGCGTCTGCTCCATCCGGCGAAACGCCAACCGCTAAATCACGATACAAGCCAATTTTCATTTGAACCTGATCACAGGTGGCAGAAAGTTGTTGGTCACAAAGCCATTGCAGATACATATGAAATTCAACAGTTGCAGAATTTTGTTGAATAAATTTCTGAACATTTGGAGAGGCAGGGTCTTGGTACGCGGGTTCCCATTGGTTTGGCAATTGAGGGCTGAAATGATCAAGCAAGGCTTCGAAAACCGCAAAGTTATGCAAGCGGTGCCCGCCATTGGCCATAAATGCATCAAAATATTGTCGCCGTGGTTCCTGCGAATTTGGTGGATAGCGTTCGGTAAAATCAGCAAACAACAATTGTAATATATGTCGCTTCAAAGGAGCAATATTTTTGAAATCAACGGCATTGGTGGCCTGTGCTTTGTTGATTGCGTCAGCAAAGGGGCTGTTGTTGGCCACCTTTTTGGCCTCAGCGCATGTATCGAATTCAGCAATGTCGGGAAGGCTTAAATAAATAGGGTTTAGAAATGATCGGCTGGACGGTGAATAGGGGCTTACCCATTCTGGGTGGTTGTAAAACAAGGCATGCAAGGGGGGGATGCCCACAATGTCCCCTCCCAAATCCTTGGTTTGTGTGCACAATTCAGCCAAGCTGGAAAAATCCCCAATGCCCCAGTTTGATTCAGATTTCAAGCTATAGAGCTGACAAGCCACCCCCCAAACTTTGTGCATTTGGTTCACCATCCAATCGGGCTGATAGGCCGCACGAGGGGCTACGATCAATGCTCCTTGGTCGGCCTGACCTTCAAATGTAATATGTACCGTGTGATAGCCCAACGGGATGTTGGTGGGTAAATTTAACGCGACGTGTTTCCATGCATGACCGTCAATGGATTTCCGTTCAACAACGTTAAGGTATGAAGGCTCAATGTTGCCATTTATTGAAGGGCCATCTTCAAAATCAATCAGCCATTCAAGCTTTGCCGTTGTGTCGCAATCTGGTAACACGATCAATATTTCAGCGACGTCGATACGATGCGGAATATCTTTAACCGCGCGAATAATGTTTACGGGCTCAAGGCGGCGTTGCCAAGAACGTTCAGAAATTGTCTTGAGGCTGTGATTGACTTCGTCATCGTGGCTGGCGGCATAACCCATAGCAGATAGAAAGAGCCGTCGCGTTTCATCAGACGTTTCATGGTGGTTGCCATATACATCCCAATAACCAGACTCGATGCCAGCCTGATCCGCCAGTTGGGTTAAGGGAGTTGACGTCATGGCGCACGCCCCTTTGATGTTTTTAAAGGCGCTTCGACAAGCACAAGCAAAGATTTTGCTTTTATTTTAAAGCGCGTGCTGGCGTGTATTTTTTGAGATGGCAAATCAGCCATATGGAAAAAGGTATCAATAATACGTTTCCAGCGATCGCCATACTGGGCGGGTGGAATGTTAAAAGTGACAGATTTCTCACTGGCATTCATCAACACCAGTAAATTTAATCCCTTTGTATCTGCATTGGCGATATGGAAACCCAAGCTGTGGGCAAATGGATCATGCCAATCTTTGGCTCGCATTTCGTTGCCTTGGGGGGACCACCATGTGATGTCCTTGGTCGTGCAATCGCTTATTTGTTCGCCGGTGAAAAAATCTTGTGTTTGAAAAACGGAATAAGACTTTCGCATGGAAATTACGGCTTTAACAAATTCAAAAAAATCTGCATCATCTCCGGAAAGTTCTGACCAATCGTGCCAGCCTATGGGGTTGTCTTGGCAATACGCATTGTTGTTACCATTTTGGGTGTTGCCACGTTCATCACCCGCCAGCATCATGGGCACCCCTTTGGAAAGAAATAGCGTGGCAAATAGATTGCGTTTTTGACGGCGGCGCGTGGCCATAATTTTTGGATCTTTGGTCGGGCCTTCGATGCCACAATTCCAACTGTAATTTTCGCCACATCCATCGCGGTTGTCTTCAAGATTATTTTCGTTGTGCTTGGTGTTGTAACTGACCAAATCATCAAGCGTAAAACCATCGTGCGCCGTGATGAAATTTAAGCTTGATTGTGGGGTGCGATGAGTTCCGCCATAGACGTCATTAGATCCCGCCAGACGCTTGGCCAATTCGCTGATTAAACTGTCGCTGCCGCGCCAAAATGCGCGCACGGTATTTCTGTACTTGTCGTTCCATTCAGTCCAACGGGATGGGAAATTTCCCAATTGGTATCCACCCGGTCCCAAATCCCACGGTTCGGCAATCAATTTAATGCCAGCCAATACGGGGTCTTGGTTAACGGCAACTAAGAATGGGGATTGATGGGAAAAACCTGTTTCTGTGCGGGCAACTGCGGATGCCAGATCAAAACGAAAGCCATCGACTTGAGCGTATTCGACCCAATGGCGCAGGCTATCGAGAACCATTTGCATGACCCGAGGATGGGACATATTTAACGTGTTGCCACACCCGGTATCGTCTAGATATCGGCTCGGGTCGTGGGGATCAAGTCGGTAATAACTGGCATTGTCTATACCGCGCAAAGATATCGTCGGCCCCAAGGCTCCGCCTTCGCCGGTATGGTTGTAAACAACATCCAAAATGACTTCTATTCCGGCTTCATGAAACCGTTTGACCATGGAAGAAAATTCATCGAAATGATGGCAACTTTGGTATTTTGGGTCAGGGGCAAAAAAAGCATAAGGGCTATAGCCCCAATAATTTGTCAGATTTTTATCAACCAAATGCGGTTCATCGGCAAATGGGAAAACGGGTAACAGCTCGACGGCCGTAACCCCTAAATCTTGAAGATAATGCAACATTTCATCTGAACACAAACCAAGATATGTACCGCGCAAACCTTCTTTGATGCGCGGGTGCTGACGTGTGGCGCCCGAAACATGCATTTCATAGATGATGGTTTCAGACATCGGTGTATAAAGATGTGAGCTTAGCTCCGGCGTTGTTGGATTGCCGTCAACAACAACGGACTTTGGGATGTAACGAGCATTGTCACGTTTGTCGAATGACAAATCTAGCAACGCGCTTGATCGTTTGTAGGCATAGTTGGCGTCATGATTGATTAACCGCCCCGACAAGGCCTTGGCATAGGGGTCGATCAAAAGCTTGTGGCCGTTAAAGCGGTGCCCGGTTCTGGGGGTATAAGGTCCATAAACCCGATAACCATATAATTGACCGGGTTCGGCGCCTTTCAAATAGCCATGCCAAACGGAAAGGCTGTGACCAGAAAGAACGTGGCGGGCAATTTCGTGTGCGCCTGTTTTGTCGAACAAACACAGCTCGATTTTTTCTGCGTGTTCAGAAAACAAAGCGAAATTTATACCCTTGCCATCCCAATGGGCTCCCAACGGAAAAGGACGTCCTGGCAAAAGAACCCCGGTTGAAATTTTCGCCATAAATATTTGCTCCGTTAAGGGGTGTTTGGCTGCAAGATAATCGTTGCCAGCGGAGGCAAGGTTAAAGATACCGAACGATTATACCCGTGGCTGTTAACGCCCTCGGGCACAAGGTTATGGGTGTTGCCGGTGTTTGATCCTCCGTAATAATGGGAATCTGAATTAAATATTTCTTGATAAGATGGGGCATCGGGCACGCCCAATTGATAATTTGTTCGCACCACAGGGGTGAAATTGCAAACCACGACCAATATTTTTCCAGAGGCTGGGTCGCGGCGCAAAAAAGACAATACGCTTTGTTTGTGGTCATTACTTTCGATCCACATAAAACCTTCGCTATCGTGATCGCCACCATGCAAGGCGGGCTGGCCATAATACAATCGGTTAAGGTCAGAAACCAAAGAACGAACGCCTTGATTTTGGGGTTGGTCTAAATCTTGCCAATCCAAACCTTGGTTGTGGTTCCATTCACTTTGTTGACCAAATTCACAGCCCATAAATAAAAGTTTTTTGCCCGGATGAGCATACATGAAACTGTAATATAAACGCAGGTTAGCAAATTTTTGCCATGGATCGCCGGGCATACGGTTTAAAATAGAGCCCTTGCCATGGACCACTTCATCATGCGATAGCGGTAATACAAAATTTTCTTGAAACGCGTACAAAAGCCCGAATGTCACATCGTCTTGATGATGCTCGCGATGAATGGGGTCGCGGCTGATATATCGCAATGTATCGTGCATCCAACCCATGTTCCATTTATAGCCAAAACCCAAACCACCAGCGAAGGTTGGGCGCGACACCATTGGCCAAGCCGTTGATTCTTCGGCGATGGTAAAGGCGCTTGGGTGTTTGGCGTATACCTGTTCGTTCAGGCGTTTCAAAAAAGCTATGGCTTCAAGATTTTCATTGCCGCCATGTTTATTGGGCACCCATTCATCAGCTTGGCGGCTGTAATCTAAATACAACATGGATGCCACCGCATCTACGCGCAGACCATCAATATGATAAACTTCCAACCAAAACAAAGCGTTCGCAATAAGGTAATTAATGACTTCATGGCGGCCAAAATTATAAATTAAGGTGCCCCAATCGGCATGGCGTCCTAACCTTGGATCTTGGTGTTCATACAAACATGTGCCATCGAAATTGCCAAGGCCATGGCTGTCTTCGGGAAAGTGACCGACCACCCAATCCAAGATCACGCCGATGCCATTTTGATGGCAACGATCAACAAAAATTTTAAAATCATCTGGCGGGCCAAAACGGCTGGTGGGCGCAAACAAGCCTATTGGCTGATAGCCCCATGAACCATCAAAAGGGTATTCAGAAACGGGCAATAATTCAATATGAGTAAAGCCCATTTCTTTGACATACGCAATAAGTTGGTCGGCCAATTCTAAATAGCTAAGGTAGCGGCCACCGTTTTCAAGATTGCGTCGCCAAGATCCCAAGTGAACTTCATAAGTGCTGAGCGGTTTGTCACAACCGTTGTTTTCGCCCCGTGTCTGCATCCATTTTTGATCGGCCCAATCGTATTTATTTAAGTCATAAACAATGGACGCGGTGCCTGGGGATTGTTCCATAAATTTGGCATACGGGTCAGCCTTTAAAGGCAAAATTTCGCCAGTTCGCGCTTTGATTTCAAATTTGTAAACCGCGCCAGCGCCGATGTTAGGGATAAAAATTTCCCATATACCACAGCTGGGGTGAACGCGCATGACATGGCATCGGCCATCCCAATCGTTGAAATCGCCAACCACGCTGACGCGCCGAGCATTTGGGGCCCAAACTGAAAATAAAACGCCCTCTATACCTTCGGCTTTGATGATTTGTGCACCCAATGTATCATAGGTTTTTTCGTGGGTGCCTTCAGCAATAAGATGGCGATCCAATTCCCCTAATTGAGGTCCAAACCCATAAGGGTCCCAAATGTCGCGGGTTCCGTCATCGGTGGTTACACGCAAACGATATGGAAAGGCTTTTTTACGCCTTTTTAATTGAACGCTAAACAACCCTTGGGCATCAACACAGTCCATCAAAGCCACAACTTTGTTGGTTTTGGCTTGAATGACTTCGATGCTTTTGGCGTTGGGCATAAAGGCCCGCACCCATAGACCCGATCGACCTTCCTCATGCATGCCAAGGTATGAAAAAGGATCGTAATGGTCTGCGTTTATGATGGCGTGAGCCGCATCATTACGAGTTGTGCCGGGCATAATATTGGGAACCAGTCTGGGCATAAAGTTTAATTAGGGATTTGCGGCTGTTTTCTTTTTTGTTTTTGGCGTGGCTTTGGCACGGGGCTTGGTCACGGGTTTTGTTTTGGCTTTTGCTATAGTCTTAGCGCGAGGTTTCGCCGCAGCTTTAGCTTTGCCAGCCGTTTTACGAGGTTTGCGCGCAGGTTTGCTTTCATGTCCAATCAACAATTCAGCCTGTAGCCAATGCTCCATGTCGCGACCACCTTGGCGCCCCTCGGATTCCCAAATTTCATAAGCTTTCTTTAAGATGCGGTCGCGTTGATTTGCAGTCGTCATTTTGTGTCTCCGCTGGATCGTTCGTTAAGGGCTTGGTCGATTTTAACATCTGTCGACGATTTTAAATTTACATGCTATAGAGCAGTCTACCATGATCAATAATAAATCGCGAACGTAATGATGTTACCATTACATGAAATAAGGGCTTCTTGGTATGTCTAAATTAACACAATGTGTTGAATGGAAGGCCTTAGCAAAGCATCGCCTTGACCTTGGCGAACAACAAATGCGTGATTGGTTCGCGACGGATGCTGGTCGTTTTGAAATGTTTTCGTTAAAGGCATGTGGTTGCTTGCTCGACTTTTCAAAAAATCGCATAACCAAAGATACCTTGCCTTTATTGTTTGATCTAGCACGCACCGTAGATGTAGAAGGTTGGCGTGACCGCATGTTTAGCGGGGAAAAAATAAACACAACAGAATCTCATGCGGTTCTTCATGTGGCTTTGCGCAACCGTTCCAATACACCGATTATGGTTGATGGTGTTGACGTGATGCCTGCCGTAAATGATGTCATTGAACGTATGGGGACGTTTGCTGATGACGTGCGTGATGGGATATGGGTGGGGGCCACAGGAAAACGCATCACTGATGTGGTTAATATCGGCATTGGGGGGTCGGACCTTGGCCCCAACATGGTGGTCGAAGCGCTTGCGCCCTATGTTAGCGAAAACCTTAAATTTCATTTTGTATCGAATGTAGACGGTGCCCATATTGAACGGGCGTTGTCACAAATATCTTGGGATACGACGCTTTTCGTCATTTGTTCAAAAACATTTACGACCCAAGAAACGATGTTGAATGCTCATACCGCCCGAACATGGTTTATGGACCAAGGTGGTCAAGACGAAGACGTTGCACGTCATTTTGCATCGGCTACCACGAACAGGCAGGGGGCCGAATCTTTTGGTATTCCGCACGATAACCTTTTTGAATTTTGGGATTGGGTTGGTGGTCGGTTCTCGCTGTGGTCGTCGGTTGGGCTAAGCATAGTTATTGCCTTGGGGTCCAAGGGTTTTGCTGATTTATTGACAGGCGCCCATGAAATGGATCGTCATTTTGCCACCCAGCCGCTTGAACGGAACATGCCTGTACTTATGGGTATGTTACGGGTTTGGTACACTAATTTTTTTGATGCCGACAGCTATGCTATGATCCCGTTTTCACAAAGCCTGCATAAATTCCCTGATTATTTTCAGCAAGGTGACATGGAAAGCAATGGCAAAGAAACCGATCGCGATGGAAAAAAAGTTGATTACAACACGGCGCCGATCACTTGGGGCAAGGCGGGTACAGATTGCCAGCATTCTTTTTTTCAGAGACTTCATCAAGGCACCGGATTTGTGCCAGCAGACTTCCTAGCAGCGGCCCGCTCTGATATTGATTTGCCGGACCACCACGCAGTGTTATTGTCGAATTTTATTGCCCAAACCGAAGCCTTGATGGTGGGTAAAACCGAACAACAAGTCCGTGACGAACTTGAAAGCATAGGGTTGTCGGGCGATGAGTTGGAAAATTTATTGCCGCACAAAATATTTCCCGGCAATCGACCGTCAAATTCAATCGTTTTTGAACGTCTGACGCCTAAAACATTGGGGTCCATTATTGCGTTGTATGAACACATCATTTTTGTCCAAGGCGTGGTGTGGAATGTGAATTCTTTTGATCAATGGGGTGTTGAGCTCGGCAAAAAATTAGCGCAATGCATTCTGCCCGAATTGATGAGTGACAAAAACACCAACAGCCATGACAGCTCAACCAATGGGCTGATCAATCACATGCGGCAATTGTTTCGCTAGTCTCGGCGGCGCATGTTTAACAAACTGTCCGTCGCCATATAAATTGGAACAAAGTACGGCCTGATTTAAGAGAGTATCTGGCTCATCCTGTTTGTTAATATTAAGCGGCAGGATTGCGATATTGCAAGCGCCGGATCTTCATTGTTTTTTGTTTAATCCTTTCACGCTGTTTTAAAATGATTCTGCGCGCGCTCACGTAAAGCGGATGGGTCTAATTGATCCATCCGCTTTGCCCAAACGAGCGCATTTGTTATCGCTTTACTTTCTGGGTTTGGACAGAAACGTCCAGCCAGCAAAACATTGCTTACATACCGGGATGCACTTTCCTTAAATAGAGAAGAAAGAGCTTCGTTCTGACTGCGGAGTTGGTGCCCTATTTTGTCACGTCCTTGGGGGAAGATTTTTCAATTGCCCGATGATAGTTACATTTTCGCTGCACAAATTCTTCGTTGCTCATGCCAAAGGGGCGGATTTGCCCATCTATGGAAACATTGCCGCTTAAAAGGTTCTACTTATATGGCCCTCTAAAATTGGGGGCATTACCCTAGACAAACAGGTCCAAAGTTTTAATATATGGAAATCAATTGGCTCTTCTTAATGCAAAGCGCTAACTCCACCTCTTTAAAAGACGCGAATAAAAATAAACTGGAAAAATGCATGATACCTTCCACTGTAAATCGTTTTGTTATGGTTGCGTGGCCCATACTTTTGGGAACAGGACTGATCGGCACCTTTTTTGCTGTCTTTGGCCCACGGCTGGGTCTTGGCATCAATGAAACATTTTTCTTTTATAAATTAACGGGCATTGACAGAAGCTCAATGTTGCTCTACGCGCTTATATCCCTCGCCAGTAGCATCCCAATTTTTTTATTTTCTTATCCCCAATTTTTAAAAGCGGGCGGTCTTATCTTATGTGCTTTAGGTGCATCACTTCTGTTCATCAATATTTATGGAGCTTCCCTCGGCACAGATGTATGTCTCAAGACATCGAAAAAACCTGAAGGCTTTATCTTAGGTGGCGAACAAAAACATTTAGATATCGAATCCTTAAACCGCTTAAATTCTGAATCTAATGTAGATTATGTAACGCGTGTAACATTCGCGGTTCATGATGGGCTTCGGCACCATTGGAACCCTGCGCAAACACGAATTCCTTTCCCTGAAAATTGGATTCTTTGGGCGCGTTCATTTGTTAATTCATCATTCCGCGATTACGAATTTCATGACCCTTCATTAGCCTTTAAACGAGGGTACGGGCTTTGTTCGCAGTTTTCTCTCATCATCACGAACATCCTCGAAAAAAATGGTATTCGTACCAAAATTATTGGTATTGGCGCCCACGTTCTATCCATGGCGGAAGTCTCTACAGGAAAATGGTATTTAACCGATGGTGATTACGGCATCGTGGCACCCTATAGCCTTGCCGAAGTCGAAAAAAACACGGATTTAATCATTCCCTATTATGAAAAGCGGAATTCTCCGGATGTCGGCAGGATGTTTAATCCCGAAGACAATGAAGTCTTTGAAACGCATGAGTATCGCGGTGATTTACGCCAATTTGAAAATTTAAGCTACATTCTTAAATGGCTACTTCCGGTGTTTTTCATATCCATAGGGTTCGTTCTTGTTCGCATGCTGTCCGTCGTCATATAAAATGGAACAAAGCACGGCTTGATTTAAGGGAGTATCTGGCTCATCATGTTTGTTAATATTAAGCGGCATGTTTGCGGTATTGCAAGCGCCGGGTCTTCATTGTTTTCCGTTTAATCCTTTCTCGTTGTTTTAAAATGGCCTCACCTCGTCCGAAGTAGACGTCTGCGGGCGTGAGGTTGTCGATGCTTTCGTGATAGCGCTGATGATTGTAGTGATCGACGAAGTTTTCGATCTGCGCTTCTAGGTCTGCTGGGAAGAAGTAATTTTCCAACAGGATGCGGTTCTTCAAAGTTTGATGCCATCGCTCGATCTTGCCCTGAGTTTGCGGATGGTAGGGTGCGCCCCTGACATGTCCCATTTTTTTGTCTCCCAGCCATTCAGCCAGTTCGCTAGAGAC
>Ga0316204_10000737_pt1 | contig 106645 bp, 92 predicted proteins | sample 6monrhotite_MG_2_FD_205661 | JGI IMG/M metagenome (GOLD analysis project Ga0316204, IMG submission 205661) | Microbial mat bacterial communities from mineral coupon in-situ incubated in ocean water Damariscotta River, Maine, United States -... | ecosystem: Environmental > Aquatic > Marine >...
TCGATTGCTGGCGGTGTATTATTGTCGACAGTTATATCGCTTTACTTCACACCCGTTGTTTTCACGATGACCGTTGCAGGCAAGCAAAAAGACGAAACATCCGGAGAGGCATTGGTCGCGGCATAATAAAACTTTGTCACCGCTATTGAGAGAATAATACAGAGTATTTACTGGTTCGCGTGACTTCTGAGCGATTTCATGGGCGTTTGTAGCCAGTTTTGGCCAATAAAGCGAGCTTATCACTTGCAATAATGACAAATAAAGTGTTGTTTGAGCGCCAATCGGCCTCAACGCCAGTATTAGCTCATCTAACATAAGCTTCTCGGCATTGGCTGGACTGTATGCCAATAGAAATTATCGAGAAAAAAATGACCGCACAAATTGTAACTATTTCCGCTGAAGAACATAAGAATCTCAAGATCAAGACAGACGCAGGAATTTCCTTTTCTGAAAATATTCACATTGTACCAGTTGTGGTTTCTGAATTTGCCGATGTTGCTGCAAATTGCCCGATTGTTTTTCTTAAGGATGACAACTCTGACCGCATGCGTGTCGCTGCGATGCTTGGCATTGAAGTGGAAAAAAACTTATTTTTCGAAGATGGTGCTTGGCAGGGTACGCACGTGCCGATGAATATTGGTCGGGTTCCTTTTTCGTTTGCGCCAATAGGCGATAGTAAAACTCTGGGCGCAGCGATTGATTTGAATCATCACTTGGTTAATGAAGAAGAGGGTACACCGCTTTTTGATGAAAAAGGCGAGCCAACCGATTATTTCAAGTGGGTGAACAGTTTCTTGAATAATCTGTTCCAAGGCGAAATGCTGACCCATAAGTTCGTGGATGCGCTTACCAAGCATGATTTATTGCGTGAATTTCATTTGCAAATTGAAGACGAAGCTGGAGGAAAAAGCGAACTAGTGGGCTTGTACACGCCAACAGCGAATTTGTTGCAGAAGTTGAGCGATGAAGCCGTCCTGGAATTGAATAAAGAGGGCTATTTGGCAGCAACTCACATAGCAATTCAATCTTTGTCACAAATCAAACGGCTGGTTCAGTTGAACAATAAACGCGAAGGCACCAACATTCGCGGCATTAACATCAAAATGATTGGCGACGAACAGGCCATCGTTGAGTAGCAAACAAGTATGGCGGATAACAGCTGCATTGTGGCAATTGATCAAGGCACGACAAGCAGTCGTGCCATTGCCTTCGACCTGCAGGGTAATATCGTCACGACCAGCCAATATGAGTTTACCCAATATTTCCCGCAAAGTGGATGGGTGGAACACGACCCTGAAGAAATTTGGGAGACCACGCTTCGTGCAGTGAAAGACGTTTTGGGCTCGCCCCAGCTGAGCGGACGACCGATAATAGGTATTGGCATCACCAACCAGCGCGAAACCAGCGTTATTTGGGACCGCGTAACCGGTAAGCCTATTTACAATGCCATTGTGTGGCAGGATCGGCGAACGGCGCAGGCATGCCGTGACCTTGAGGCCAGTGGTCACTTGGAATCCGTGCAGGCTAAAACCGGATTGCTGCTTGACCCATATTTTTCAGCAACAAAGGTTGCTTGGATACTCGATAATGTAAATGGTGCCCGCGCTGCAGCAGATGCTGGTGATCTTGCCTTTGGCACTATAGATAGTTTCCTTATTTGGCGATTAACCGCGGGTGCCGTTCATGCAACGGATGCAACAAATGCTAGCCGGACGAGTCTTTTTAACATTGAAAAAAATAACTGGGACAATGAACTGTTGGGGTTATTTAATGTTCCACATTCATTGTTGCCGGAAGTGCGCGATTGCGCAGATGATTATGGGATAGCTGCCTCTGAAGTTTTGGGCACCTCAATTCCAATCCTTGGTGTCGCAGGAGATCAGCAGGCAGCAGCCATTGGACAATGTTGCTTTGAAGAAGGCTCTATCAAAAGCACATATGGAACCGGTTGCTTTGTTCTTGTTAACACCGGCGACAACATTGTGCGTTCGAAAAGCCAGCTACTTACTACCGTTGGCTACCGGATCAACGGCAAAACGACCTATGCGCTGGAAGGGTCAATTTTTGTCGCAGGAGCTGCAATTCAGTGGCTCCGGGATGGTGTTGCTATTATTGACGACGTTAAACAAACAGGTTCAAGTGCGGCCGCGGCAGAACCGGACGACGGTGTGGTGATGGTGCCTGCTTTCACGGGGCTCGGGGCGCCACACTGGAACCCGGATGCGAGAGCCGCACTTTTGGGCATGACACGAGGAACTGGCAGGAACGAAATCATCAAAGCAGCACTCGAGTCTGTGTGCTACCAAACTTACGATCTTCTCGAAGCAATGCGCCAGGACGGTGTCTCAATTCGTCAGTTGAAGGTTGATGGGGGCATGGTTGCTAACAATTGGATGGCCCAATTCCTCTCTGATTTGCTTAATCTGGAAGTTGAACGTCCAACGGTTATGGAAACCACAGCTTTGGGCGTGGCTTATTTGGTTGGATTGCAGGCTGGAATATATGCATCGCTGGAACAAGTTGAAGAAAACTGGCGGCGGGATAAAAGCTTTTTGCCAAGTATTATTGATAGAAAAAAGAAATTGTCACGCTGGCGCCAAGCTGTCGAATGCGTCAATTTATTTGCCCAAGTAACAACTTAGTCTAAGCGTTTAAAGACGGCCACGGTCATATTCTGTCATTTGCATATCTAGCGAAACGTGATCCGAAAGATTTTGATGGCTCACGTTGCGCATAATTTCAGCAATTTGTTTATATAGTTCGGTACGCCTCGACCCCGGTCTCCATGCCAGAACAACGCCCCTAGCGAATGTCGGGCCAATAAAATTCATCGACTTAACGTCCTGCCGGGGTGTGATTTCTGATTTCACATACAAAGAGGGTAGAAATGCGATACCAAGGCCCGTTCCAATCATATGGCGCAATGTATCGAGACTTGTGCCTTCATAATCCCGAAGCAATCTTGCACTGAACTGCGAAGCAATTGTTTGCATCAGGTCGAACAGTCGGTGCTTTTCTTCAATTGCAAGAAGGCTTTCCCCTTTCAAATCTATTGGTTCAATTTCTGTTTGCTGAGCAAAAGGATGGTCTGGGGCACAAACAAGAACCAGTGGCTCATTGAACAGTGGCTCAACACTCAGATTGGGGATTTCCATGGGCAGGGTTGTAATAATGAAATCATATTCTCCGTGGAGCAAGCCAACCTCAAGGTCTCGCGGTGCATTTTCTCGGATAAATATTTTGAGGTCAGGAAACGATTGGTGAATTGCCGGTATAACCTCCGGGAGAAAGTAAGGGCCCAATGTTGGTGGAACGCCCAATCTATATGTACCGATCAAGCTGCCTTCAGCCTCGCCAGCCAGCCGACCTATTAACGCAACCTGTTCCAAGATTGTCTCAATGTACGGTACAAATGAACGGCCAGCGGGCGTTAATTGGGCGCCCTGACGGGATCTTTCAAGCAGCGTAACGCCGAGCTTGCTTTCGAGGGTATTGATTTGAGCGGTGAGCGTTGGTTGCGCAATGTCCAATCGTTCCGCCGCGCCTCGAAAACTTCCCGCCTGACTAACCGACAATAAGTATCTGAGTTGTTTTATTGTTGGTTCCATTGATCGCTACCTCATGTACTGCCCATAGACAAATACTATCACAAAATTTATTAAACAATAGATTTATTTTTTCCCGTAAGTCGTTATCTATTGCCATCAAGCATATCGGATCGGTCCAACCTTTCTGAGTATGCCCGGGGAAAGAATTCAATGCAGGATTAACACTCCCAATCGTTACAGCTGCTTAACAGGAGCCAAATATGGCATTTTTTGATAAAAGTAATCTACGCGGCGATATCATGGGCGGTGTTACCGCTGGTGTTGTTGCGCTTCCTTTAGCGCTCGCATTCGGCGAAGCGTCAGGCGCCGGTCCAATCGCCGGATTGTACGGTGCGATAATCGTCGGATTTTTTGCATCGCTATTCGGCGGCACGGGAGCACAGATATCTGGCCCAACAGGACCTATGATCGTTGTGTTTGCCGGGGTTTTCGCCGGTCTGTCAGGTGACCCAAAACTCGTTTTTTTGGCCGTTATTTTAGCCGGCTTCATCCAAATCCTTCTCGGGGTTTTAAAGTTCGGCCAGTATATCAAGCTAGTACCTTACCCTGTGGTTTCAGGTTTTATGAGCGGTATCGGCTGTATTATTATAGCCTTGCAAACTGCCAGACTGTTTGGTCATGAGCCGGAAGGCAAGGGCACTATCCCGGCTTTGGTGTCAATTCCGGATGCGGTTGCGGACCCTAACTTTATCGCGCTTGGGCTCGGAATTTTAACATTGTTAATCGTGTTCTTCTGGCCTAAATCGCTGGGTAAATTTATCCCCGGTGCGCTAGCGGCACTTGTGATTGGTACTTTAATCAGCGTTGCGATACCTGGCGCGCCAATTCTTGGTGACATTCCAACCGGCCTGCCGTCGCTGATTATTCCAACTTTTACCGCCAGCGCAATGTTCCTAGTTTTGGAAGCAGCTATACTTTTGGCTTTGCTTGGCGCAATTGACAGTCTTCTGACATCGCTCGTCGCGGACAATATGACCCGGACCCAGCACAATTCGGACAAGGAGCTTATTGGACAGGGTATTGGTAACTCCGTCGCTGGTTTCTTCGGCGGAATTCCTGGTGCTGGGGCGACAATGCGTACCGTTGTTAACATCCGATCGGGTGGTGGGACCAAAATATCAGGCATGATTCATGGAGCCCTTTTGTTTGCTGTGGCCGTTAGCCTTGCGCCGCTTGCTGAACAAATTCCGCATGCTGTTCTCGCAGGCATCTTGGTTAAAGTTGGGTATGATATTATTGATGTTGCCTACCTGAAGCGAGCGCACAAAGGCCCACGTTGGGATCTGGCGTTGATGACACTTGTTTTGGTCCTGACTGTCTTCGTTGATTTGATTACGGCTGTTGCGGCCGGCGTTGTATTGGCTGCACTTGCTTTTGTTAAACAAACGGCTGACCTTCAGCTACAAGCGCTTAGCAGTATTGAGCCACGCACTGATCACCCGGAAGAACTGGAGCTCCTTCGTGAAACAAAAGGGCGCGTTACCTTGTTTGATTTCGGTGGCCCACTTAGCTTTGGCGCTGCCGCAGACTTGGGTCACCAGGTGCGGGATAAGTGGAAAGACGGCCAAGCCGCACTGATCATGGACTTTTCCCGTGTGCCAGATATTGATCTGTCGGCTATCAAAGCAGTGGAGACCATTGCTGAGGATGCAACGCTTGCCGGCAAACAACTGCTCATCTCCGGAGCCTCCAAAAAAATTGATGATCTACTCCACGGTTTGGATGTTGGTCAGAAAATCCCCGAAGCGCATTGGTTCGATGATCCAACGTCGGCCCTTCAGTACGCGCTTGAGCATCTGAAAGCTCATGATCTCGGGGAGACGAGCCCCTCCGGTACACCTGCCTAACAACCTGCTGATTAGGTAAGGAACCGGAAGCCGGTCGGACGAAAGTCCGGCCGGCATTTTTTATGTAAAAAGAAGTATTTTGGCACAAAAAAACCAGCGTCATCAAACGCTGGTTTTATCAAATTATTTTGGGCAGACTACAGGCCAATGAAAGGCTGAAATAGACGCCCCGTGATGCTCTTTAAATTAATAGGGGCCTCGGTAACGACAAGACAGATGCAGTCTTTCCCCTCAGAAATTATTGGGCGATGGTCTTCAATGTCATCAGACGCTAGTTCCATATCCCCAACATTGAATAGCTGTCCGTCGACTGAATAACTTCCCTGAAGAACCAGAGTGAATTCATGGCCATTGTGACCGTGTGAGGGAATTTCGGTTCCCCCTTTGGCTTTCAACAGCCATAACTTCTCACCGTTACTGTCGCTATGTAACTTAACCTGTCTCATGCCGGGGCCCATATAACGCCATTTAAGCTCATCAAGGCCACGATCAAGATAGTTGACCAATGGTTGCGGTAATACCGGATCAGTTTTAGAGCTATTATCTGCCATAGGCCTGTAGTCTTGGCTATTATCAATGTCGATCTTGGCCACCAGCCGGTCGTAGAATCCGTCACTGAATTCTGCGGTTTCGCTAGCTTCAATTAAAGCGCCACCCATTGCTTCAGCGGAGTGAATTTTCCTCTGCAACACCGGGTGGAATGCTGCGTGTGTCGCAACTAGGGTTGATTTGGCTTCACTTAAATTTCCAGCGGCATATGAAACCAGCCATTCATCAGAAATTAGATGGTTTTCGCCGCTGTTTGAAAGTTTATCTTCAGGGACCATCAATAATCTCCTAGCTCTGCCCGTAGCCGTTGAAAGGCAACTCGCATTCTTGACTTAACGGTTCCAAGCGGCAGACCCAACTGCGCTGAAATTTGGGAATGAGATAAGTCTTGGTAAAATGATAATTCGATCACGCTCTTAAGCTCCGGCTTTAGGACTTCCATTGCCGTGTTAATACGTGTTTTATCCTGGTTATGGATCACCTCAGTGTCTGTTTTTTCAGGTGCTTCCATCATTTGGATATGATTTTCGACATCTACTTCAACGTATTTTTTACGTCTGACTTTGTCGATAAACTTGTTTCTTGCAATACGGAAAATCCAGGTCGATAAACGCGCTTTGGCTGGATCAAACATATGAGCCTTTTGCCAAAGGGTGACCATAACTTCTTGCGTTAAATCCTCGGCGATCTCGTCTGAGACTTTTTGTTTCAGGAGAAAAGACTTTATCCGTGGTGCGAAATGGGTAAACAACAGTCGAAATGCTTGTTTATCGCGGTTTTCGGCGACTTTCAAAACCAGTGATTCCGGGGTGTCTGAATTTAAGAGCGAGATAGACGCCCCCTTTTCGGGTTTGCGTTGGCTACGATGTGTTTCAGAAGAAAACCACTGTAGCGGAATTGAAGTCAAGGCTTCTGTTCGCGTTTCTCGAAATGCAGGTTGTCGGTTGATCATAACGTCTCCGATTTAAATCTATAATTTGTACGCGCGGAGAGCGGATTGGATCATTGTTTTGGTTCGATTAGCACATGTTAAAGAGGTAAAATTGTTGTTGGGCATCTGCGATCTATTTTCCGCCCATATAATTTCATCCTGGGACGGCCCGTGTCTTGCCACACAATGGCGTTTCAATTTACCGATTATTCAATATTTAGTGAATTTAGTTGTAAAATTGCACGTTAAAAGTTTGTTAACCCCCAGAACGCAATATCCACTCGAATCGATTGAAAGGAAGGCAATCTATCGGTTTCAGGCATTCAGGCAAGTGACCAATTTGTTGAAAATAGATAGTATTTTTTTGGAGGCTGGAATGATTGCGAAACTGATAAAACGCGTTGCTATGGTGGGGATGTTGCTTGCTGGTTTGTCTGCCTGCAAAACAATAAATTTGCAGTCCGCAATGCCAGAGGGAACTGTAACAAGTCCGCCGAGAGGTTATATTGCGCTTTGTGAACGATCGCCTTCTGAATGTGTTTTGCCGCTGGACAATAAAACCAAAGATCAGCTGGTTTCCCTAAATAACAAAGCCAAAGATATGATCATTCCAACCGTTGAAAGTGGGGACTTTTGGAAGAGCGTTAGTGCTAGAAGCGCCGGAGACTGCGAAGATTTTGCTTTAACCTTGAGAAAATTTTTACGGGAAAGGTTACCGGAATATAGCGCGGCATTTTTGTTGGCTACAGCCTATACAGAAGATGCGCAGTATCACGCCGTTCTAACAATAGAAACAACAGTGGGAACGCTGGTCTGTGACATTCGGTTCCCTCAGTGCGCGCCTTGGGAGAGCTTCCCGTATGACTGGCATTTGAGAGAAGTCCCAAATCAAATGCACTGGGAGGATATAGGTGACAAGGAAGTAATTGCCAGCATCTGGTCTGCGAGCATCAGCGACTAAATTACAAATATATTTGTCAACTTTTTTGGCCGGGCATCATGTTTCCAAATGTAGCCCGGCCTCTATTGATTTCGAGGGCCTCTAGAGGCTGGAATAGCGCTCCAGATGATAGTCGGTGTCGCCGAACAATGTTTCGTTCACCAACAAACGTTTTACATAAGCCCCGAGTGCATATTCGTCTGTCATGCCGATACCACCATGCATTTGGATCGATTCCTTGCCGAATTTGCGCGAAACTGCCCCAACCTTTGCTTTAGCGGCAGAAATAGCTTTTTGGCGCTCAGTGCGGTTTTCGTTAATGGCCTCGACGGATGCTTCCATCGACATTGACTTGGCTTGCTCATAGTCAACTAGTAGGTCAACCATGCGGTGGGCCAAAACCTGAAATGACCCAATTGGGCGGCCAAACTGGGTGCGTGTCCGCAAATATTCCTTGGTCATGTTGATGATTTCTTCAATGGCGCCTAACGAGTCCGCCACCAGCGCTGCTGCGCCGCGGTCAATTGCGTCTAGGATAATGGCTTCTGCGTTGCCTGCGTCAGCGATAAGCGCGTCAGCACCAAGCGAAACATTATCAAAAATCAAATCCGCAGCGCCGCGACCATCAAGTAACTGGTATTTGCGTATTGAAAGTCCGTCTGCGTCTGCAGGGACAATGAAAAGACTAGCACCGCCAGCATCAGCCGAGATTATAAGCTCACTCGCAGTGTCGCCGCCTAAAACAACGGCTTTGTGGCCTGATATTACCCATCCACCATCAGTTTTCTCAGCCGTGGTATTTACCGCCAAGGGGTTATGGCGCTCGCCGGGCTCGTAAAAACCAACTGCATATTTGGTTTCGCCGGTGGCGATTTGGCTGACCTGATCAAGTGAGGCATCGCCGCGTGCTGCATTTAAAACGAACGCGGACAGCACAACATTACTGACATAAGGCTCAGGCACCAGGCGGCGGCCCAGCTCAGCACTTATCAAGGCGATGTCTGTGTGGTTGCCGTCAAATCCGCCTGCGGCTTCCGGCAAAGGCATTGCCATAATGCCGAGTTCAGCTAGGCTATTCCAAAGCGCCGGGTCGTGGCTCGTTTTGGTAGCCAACTGAGAGCGGTATGTTTCAAAATCATAAGTTTTCGCCAGTGTTCGCTCAAGCGACTGAACCAGCATTTTTTGTTCTTCTGAATAATCAAAATTCATCGTTTTACACTCTATTCTTGATCTAGAAGCCAAGCATCATTTTGGAAATGATGCTGCGCTGGATTTCGTTTGAACCACCAAAGATGCTTATCTTGCGCGTATTAAGATAGTGCGGTGCAGATCGTGCTTGGGCGAGGGTGCCAGCCAGTTCATCATTCCATCCAGCGTCTCCAGCCTCTGGTTGGAACGGCAGGGCATAAAGGCCCGCGGCGTCCATCTTCAGTTCATAAAGGCGCTGTGCCACTTCGCTGCCGCGAATTTTCAACATAGATGAGACAGGCCCTGGGTCCATGCCGCGTTCGGTTTCCACCAGCATACGTTTGTTGGTCAGGTCCAGCGCACGAAGTTCAATTTCCACCTCGGATAATTTTGCCCGGAAGCTTGGATCTTCGATTAACGGCTTACCGTTCTTTTTTTCAGCTGCGGCTAGGCGCCGGAGGCCAACTAATTGTTCTTTGGATTGCCCAATCCCCGCGATACCAATGCGTTCGTTCTGTAGTAGGAATTTTGCGTAGGTCCACCCCATGTTTTCCTGTCCGACTAGGTTTTCTGCAGGCACGCGAACGTCAGTAAACCAAACTTCATTAACCTCATGCGATCCATCAAGCGTAATGATCGGTCGCACTTCAACGCCCGGGTCGCGCATATCGATAAGAATGAAAGAGATGCCGGTTTGTGGCTTAGCCGCTGTTGCATCAGTTCTAACCAGACAGAATATCCAGTCGCCGTGTTGACCAAGAGTGGTCCAGGTTTTCTGGCCGTTAACCACATAATGGTCGCCGTCGCGTACTGCTGAAGTTTTCAGGCTAGCAAGGTCCGAGCCCGCACCCGGTTCAGAAAACCCTTGTGCCCACCAGTCTGCGCCGCTTTTAATTCCAGGAAGAAATCTTTCCCGTTGCTCATCATTACCGAAATTGATCAGGACAGGGCCGAGCATTGAAACACTGAACGGCAACACGCGCGGTGCACCCATGCGGTAGCATTCCTCGTCAAATACAGCATATTCAACCGGGCTCCATCCTGTTCCACCATATTCGATGGGCCAAAGCGGTGTAGACCAGCCTTTGTCTCCAAGAATTTTGTGCCAGCGCTGGTGCTGCTCTTTGCTCAAGTGACCGCCCGAGGTCTGAGTTTTCTTAATGTCTGCGGGCAAATTCTCATCCAGAAAAGCGTGGACTTCATCGCGGAAGGCCGTCTGTGCTTCTGTAAGGCTGAGTTCCATATTTACTCTCCAAATCGGCTTATATTTCGCCAGTAATGTAGATGGGGATCGACGTTTGTCCAATAAATAGGCGCATTATTTCCGGGAGAATTATTTCGTCAGCAAATAGAGCATGTCCAGTGGGGTTGACCGGTGCATTGATCTGACGGACAGTAACAACAATTAAACATTTGGCTTGGGAATATAGTAAATGAAAATAGGAGCATTTTTTACTGTGTGTCTGCTATTTGTGACGGCGCTTTCTTCTCTTGTTCCCGCTCAGGATAGTCAAAGCGAATTACCATTTTCCAAAGCAGTTAGAGTCGGCGACATATTGTATTTGTCCGGCGAACTGGGCGTTAAACCTGGAACGATTGAATTGGTATCTGGCGGTATTGGTCCCGAGACAAAACAAACCATGCAGAATATCCGGGCAACCCTTCAATCCAATGGTTTGGAAATGGATAAAGTTGTGAAATGTCTGGTTATGCTTGCGGATATCAATGAATGGGCTGCAATGAACGCAGTTTATCGTACTTTTTTTAAGTCTCCATACCCCGCGCGCAGCGCCATGGGTACGTCAGGGTTGGCGTTAGGAGCTCGGGTAGAAATTGAGTGTATGGCACGTGTTAATTAGAAAGCGCTTGTAAAAAATACGAAAGAAACCAGGCAAAATTTCAGTCAAAATATCCGATTGATGATACAGCTGGATTATTACCCAAATCGCTCTAATCTTTGTTTAAACCAGCGTGAGAGCAGGAATTTCTCACACAGTATATATTTAAATGTCACCGAATGAACGAAGGAACAGACATGACCACAGTTTCTATGGAAAAACGAGGCAATGTTGCGCTGCTAACTGTTGATAATCCACCGGTAAATGCCTTGTCGCACTCGGTGCGCGAGGGATTGATCGAGCATATGGAAATATGTGCGAACGATGCGGCGGTAGAAGCTATTGTCGTGTCCTGCGCTGGCCGCACGTTTATAGCGGGTGCTGACATCAAGGAATTTGCGACCGGGCCAAAAGCACCGCATTTGCCGGATGTGGTTCAGAAAATTGAAGATATGGACAAACCCGTAGTGGCTGCAATTCAAGGCACTGCTTTGGGTGGAGGATTGGAAATTGCGCTGGGTTGCCATTACCGCGTTGCTCTTACCACGGCAAAAATTGGGTTGCCCGAAGTAAAGTTGGGCATTCTCCCCGGTGCGGGCGGCACGCAGCGGTTTCCGCGCGTTGCAGGCGTTGAAAACGCATTGGATGCGATTGTCAGTGGTCGGCATATCAAAGCGAAAACAGCTGCGTCTTGGGGCGCGATTGACAAAATTGTTGAAGGCGATTTGGTTGAGGCTGCGATTGATTTTGCCAAAGATACTATATCCAAAGGTCCGCGCCGAACCGGCGAAATGAAAATTGACGCTGTAAAATACGATCAGGCATTTTTTGATGGCTTCAGGAAATCCGTCGCTCGCAAGACCCGTGGATATTTTGCACCGGAAAAATGCATTCAGTGTATTGAAGCAGCAGTTCGCCTACCGCTGAAAGAAGGCTTGGCATTTGAACGTACGGCAATTGGTGAATGTTTTGTTCACCCACAGTCACGCGCGCTACAGCATATGTTTTTCGCTGAACGTCAAGTGGCGCGTATCCCTGGAATTAGTAAAGAGACACCGCGGCGTGAGATCAATAAGGTTGGTATCATTGGTGCTGGGACGATGGGCGGCGGTATCGCGATGAATTTCGCCAACGCGGGCATTCCGGTAACAATTCTGGAAGTCGAGCAGGCCGCACTTGATCGCGGGTTGGGTGTTGTACGTAAAAATTATGAACGGACTGCTTCTAAAGGCAAGATTAGCGCCGAAGAAGTTGAGGCACGGATGGGCCGTTTCACAGGCACGATGAGTTATGATGACCTGTCGGATTGTGATCTGATCATTGAAGCTGTTTTTGAGACGATGGACATTAAGAAGAAGGTGTTCACAGCTCTGGACGCGGTGGCGAAGCCGGGAGCTATTCTGGCATCGAACACATCGTACCTGGATGTGGATGCGATTGCTCAGGTCACAAGCCGCCCGGCGGATGTTTTAGGCCTGCATTTCTTCTCTCCGGCAAATGTTATGCGTTTGCTGGAAATCGTCCGAGCCGAAGCAACTGCGCCTGATGCTTTGGCTACCTGTGTTGATCTGGCTAAGAAAATTGGCAAAGTCGGTGTGGTATCAGGCGTTTGTCATGGCTTCATCGGCAATCGGATGCTGGCACAATATGGTCGGGAAGCCGGGCTTAACATCATTGAAGGTAATATGCCCCATGAGGTGGACAAGGCCTTATTTGACTTCGGTATGCCAATGGGCCCAATGACCATGTCAGATATGGCAGGACTGGATATTGGTTATTTGAACCGCAAGGGAATGGACCGCGCAAATTACGAAACGCGCGCATCAGACTGGATTGACCGCGTGGTAGAACTGGATCGTAAAGGCCTCAAAACCGGTGCCGGTATTTATGACTATGACGAAGGAAGCAGGGTGCCAAAACCGTCTAAGGAAGTGATGATTATTATTGAAGAAGAAAGCGCTAAACTTGGCATTAAGCGAGTTAGCAAGTCACCAGAAGAAATTGTTGAGCGAAGTGTCTTGGCGCTGATTAATGAAGGCGCCAAAATTCTAGGGGAAGGTATCGCCTACCGCGCTAGTGATATTGATGTTGTATATGCCAACGGGTATGGTTTTCCACCATACCGCGGTGGCCCTATGCATTATGCCGACCAATTGGGCCTCTCAAATGTTTATGCCAAGATATTAGCGAATGCTGAAATATACGGCGAACGTTGGTGGAAACCGGCACCTTTGCTGAAAGAGCTGGCTGAAGCAGACAGTTCGTTTGCTGAGTATGATCGTAAAAACGCCAAATAGGCCTTAACCGAAGATAGGATTGATGAATGTCTGATTATTTGAACGAGACTTTTGGCCTTAAGGGCAAAGTAGCCATCGTCGTGGGGGCTTCGTCTGGTATTGGCGCGCAGTTCGCTCGCTCACTTGCGCGTGCAGGCGCTGACGTGGTTTTAGGTGCCCGTCGCGCTGAAAAAATTGAGGCGTTGGCTAAGGATATTGCTGAACAAACAGGTGCGCGCACATTGGCCGTGTCTATGGATGTCACGGATGCAAACAGCGTAACCAAAGCATTTGATGCTGCGGAAGAAGCCTTTGGTACTTGTACGATCGTTTGCAATAATGCCGGGCTTGCTATTCCTAACTGGGCGCTTGAAGACACGGAAGAAGATTGGGATGTTACCATGAACACCAATCTTAAAGGTATGTGGCGTGTTGCGCGCGAAGCTGCAAAACGCATGATGACTGCGGGCACCGGCGGATCAATAATCAATACAGCTTCTATTCTCGGGTTGGGCGTGGGGCCAATGCAAACAACCTATTCGATCAGCAAGGCTGGCGTTGTACAGATGACGCGGGCTTTGGCACTGGAATGGCAGCGGTTTGGTATTCGGGTGAATGCTATTTGCCCGGGCTATTTCAAGACCGAGATTAATGCTGATTTTCTCGAAACAGAACACGGTCAACAAATGGTGAAATTGACCCCAGCACGGCGGGTCGGAAAACTTGAGGAGTTGGAAGCACCGATGCTGATGCTGGCAAGCGATGCCTCAAGTTTCACAACAGGTGTGGCCTTGCCAGTTGATGGTGCGCACACTGTTCGCTTAGCTTAGGTTTCTTGTCTGCCGTTGCTTCAATGGTAGTGATGTTATTGGATTTGGTCACTGGATAAAAAAATGGGGGCATATGCCCCCATTTTGCGTGATTGATTGTTGTTTAGGCTAGAAGTTAACGCGGAAGGCGCCGCCCATAACCCGAGGCTCGTTAAAGAACGCTGTCAGGTTATTGAAGTCGATGCCACCTTTGATGTTTGCTTCGTTGGTAATGTTACGACCAAAGAATGCCAACTCGTATTTGTTATCTTCCCAGCGGTAACCAATTTTCAAGCCACCTTCGAAATCGCCGTTAGACGTATATTCAATTGATTCGTACAGGAAGAAATTCGTGCGTCCCTGGAAAGCCCAGTCAGTGAACACAAACAACTCAGCACCGTCTCCGACTGATTTGGTGTATTCTGCTGTCAGGTTTAGCGTCCACTCAGGCGCCTGTGGCAGCGGGTTACCATCAACCAACGCGCGCCCGTCAGAATTAACGGGGTCAAGAATCGTACATTGTGCACAAATACCGATCGCCAAGTCGCGATCTTTGATTTCGGTGTTGTTGTAGGCAAAGCCAGCCGTCAACATCAGGTTTTCAGTGGCAAGAAACTCAAGGTCAGTTTCAAAACCATATCCAACAGCGTTTTCTGAGTTGATGAGCTGGATGAAGTTTCCTCCACCACCAACAGCAGAAATCTGTAGGTCATCCACATCCCAGTAGAATACAGATGCATTCCAGCGCAGGCGGTCTTCGATCAATTGTGCTTTGAAACCAGCTTCATATGAAATGATGGTTTCTTCCGTCGCAACAGATGGGGCACCGAAGAATGCAATGTCACGGCCCTGAATAGTTGGAGCACGGAAACCGCTGGCAACACGTGCGTAAACAGAGACGTTTTCAGTTGCGGTATGATTGAGGGCTATGTCCCAACTCAACCGATCGGCAGACACATCACGCAGGAATACTTCGCCGGTACCACCTGATACCGAGCGCATTTCCCGCTGATCGTCTGTGTAGCGAGCGCCAACTGTCAATGTAGTTTCTTCGCTCAGGTCGTATGCGACCTGACCAAACACTGCCCACGCCTCGTTATCGTGCGTCGCAAAGGTTGCAGGGATGAAGCCGGGGTCAGTTCCCAGAACATTGTTGCTGTCGAAATAAAAGAAACCGGCTTGCCAATATATCTCGTCTGTAGCTTGCTGCGAGAAACGTAGTTCCTGGGTGAACTGCGCAGCGTTATCCGTAATGCCAGCAGTTGTTGACTGGAACGGGATAAAGCCAGGGCCAGTAGGGTTGCCGCCGTCAATGTCGCCGAGGCTGCTGCCAGAGGCATCAAGGAATGCCGTGATAGATGTCAGCGTAATGTCATTGCCGAATGTATAATTCATCCGCAGTGTCGCGCCCCAGTTTTCATATGCCTGAGGGTTATTGTGACTGTCGCCGAAGAAAACAGTGTCGCGAACGAAATTGTTGTTCAACTCGTTGCTGCCCTGTGTCAGTACATTAGCGCGGAACAAAGCAGACGTGCCTGAGTTATCCCGGTACTGGAACATGGCAAGAGCATCAAAGTTATCGGTTTTGTATAGAACTTGAGCACGTGCTGCTTTTTCAGTGTAGCCGCCAAGTGCATCTTCTGTTCCGAGGAAATCATTGTCGATATAATCGTTACGATCCTGGAAAAGGGCAGAAAGACGGAAAGACACCGTGTCTGATACGCCTTGGCCAAATGCGGCTTCAACGTTTTTCTGGCCCAGCGAGCCATAACTAGCAGTTAGATAACCATTCGGCTCTTGGTCTGGCTTGCGGGAATCAAACTTGATGATACCAGCAGGCGTGTTACGCCCGAAAAGTGTGCCTTGTGGACCACGAATAACTTCAACACGCTCCAGATCAAATAGTGGAAAGCTTTTGTGAACCACATTTTCCATCACAACGTCGTCCATGACAACGGAAACAGGCTGCGAAGCGATCAAATCAAAGTCGGTGTTACCCAAACCGCGAAGATAAAAGCGCGGCGCAACACGGCCGTTTGATGATTCAGCGTTCAGGCCTGGAATGCGAGCAGATAGCAAGCGGATATCGGAGCCGCCAGTTGCGAAGTCATTAATTCTGTCGCCTTGCAGGGACGAAACAGAAATTGGCACATCGCGCAGGCTTTGTTCGCGGCGCTGTGCAGTAACGATAATTTCTTCAAGGGCAAATTCAGTATCCGCGTCTTGGGCGAAAGCACCGGCAGATATTGCCAACATTGAACAACCTGCAGCAAGTTTCACACTGCTGGAGAATATTTTTTTGGTCATGGGTGGTTCCTCGTGAAGGGGGATCTCTTGGTGTTCAAACATTTGCTTTTATGCTCGGCACCAGCTCTGATTATTAATCAGTGTCATTTAATTCAGGTAGTTATTGAAAAGCGATACGAAACAGGAGATTTTACCCCTCGTATGACCAACTCCATTTTCGGGTGTTGCAGTTGCGCCACCCGCCGGTGGTGATATCAATACTTTAGATTAAACCGAGGTGTGACTGTGAAATTTGCCCATGAGTTGACAAAAGGCCGCCTAATCAAACGATACAAACGCTTTCTTGCAGATATAGAGCTTGAAGACGGCACGGTTATTGTCGCGCACTGCGCTAATAGTGGTTCTATGCTTGGATGCAAAGACCCAGGCAGCACAGTCTATCTGTTGCCAAACCAAAACCCTAAAGCCAAGTTGGACTGGCGCTGGGAAATGATCGAGATTGATGGCAGTCTTGTCGGCATCAACACTTCTCACCCCAACCGGCTGGTGGAACAGGCAATTGAGGACGGAACGATTATCGAATTGCAGGGCTATAAGTCCATGCGGCGCGAGGTCAAATACGGCCAAAATAGCCGGATCGATATTCTGCTTGAGGGTCCGGGAGTTTGTTACGTTGAAGTAAAAAATGTTACGCTTAAGGTTGGTTCAGAAGCACAGTTTCCGGATTCAGTGACGACGCGGGGCGCCAAGCACCTACGTGAACTGACACAAATGGTGCAAGGCGGCCACCGTGCAGTCATGGTGTACCTGGTCCAACGGTCAGACTGCGAGCACTTTCGACCAGCCGCCGACATTGACCCGACCTATGCAAATGAATTAAAAGCCGCGCAGAAGGCAGGCGTTGAGGTTTTGTGCTACCAGTGTGTGCTATCACCAAGCCGAATTGAGGTGACAGGGCCAATGACGTACACTATTGACTAGAATCTAGCACCTTTGACCACGAGATAAGCAAAAATGAATTATATTGATGGAATGACGGCACCTGAATTGCGCACCGGGGCAATTAAAATATATGGCCCGGAAGCGATGGACGGCATGCGGGCCGCGGGCCGACTAGCTGCTGAAACGCTGGATATGGTGACACCCCATGTGAAGCCCGGTGTTACAACCGAAGAGCTCAACACAGTTTGCCATGATTTTATCGTTGGTAACGGGGCCATTCCAGCGCCGCTAAATTACAAAGGCTTTCCCAAGTCTGTCTGTACTTCAATTAATCATGTTATTTGCCACGGTATTCCGGGGCCCAAAAAATTGCGCGAGGGTGATGCGCTGAACATCGATGTGACAGTAATATTGGATGGTTGGTTCGGGGACACCAGCCGAATGTTTTTTGTTGGAAAACAGAAGCTGTTACCACAGCGGTTGTGCATGGTGACCTTCGAATCCATGTGGAAAGGCATTGAATCGGTTAAACCCGGCGCTCATTTGGGGGATATTGGGGCAGCGATTCAAAAGCATGTTGAGGCACACCGGTATTCAGTCGTCAGGGATTTTTGCGGGCACGGAATTGGCAGGGTTTTCCACGATGAGCCCAGTGTAATGCATTTTGGACGTGAAGGTACTGGCCCGGAGTTGAAGCCGGGCATGTTTTTCACCATTGAGCCTATGGTGAATGCAGGAAAACCAGGGGCTAAGGTGCTGTCTGATGGTTGGACGGCGGTTACGCGTGATAAATCGCTTTCTATGCAATTTGAGCATACGCTTGCAGTCACTGAAGACGGCTATGAAGTGTTTACCAAATCGCCCAAGGGGTGGGAATGCCCGCCTTACGAACAAGTGGACTGAACGATCACTAGCCAGCCACAAGAACCTCAAGCTAAAGATCATCGGCACGGCCACCGCGCGCGATTACGCGAACGCTTTCTGAAGGGCGGTGCTGACGCGCTGCCCGATTACGAGCTTCTTGAACTTATCCTGATGCTGGCTATTCCGCGGCGTGATGTTAAGCCGCTGGCAAAAAAACTCATTGAACAATTTGGCGGGTATGCTGGTGTGCTCAGTGCAGACAGTCAAACTTTGTTGAGTGTGGGTGGTTTGGGTGAGACCGCAGTCGCCGCGATAAAGTCAGTTCAGGCATCAGCAATCATTCTAACGCGCTCTCAGACCAGCGAAAAGCCAGTGCTCTCAAATTGGAATGCAGTGGCGGCCTATCTGCAAAGCTCAATGGCGTCACTGGTGCGCGAACAGTTTAGGCTGTTGTTTCTAGATAAACAGAACAGGTTGTTGGCCGATGAAATATTGAGCAACGGTACGGTTGACCATACGCCGGTCTATCCGCGCGAAGTTGTTCGACGGGCGTTGGCAAACAATGCTTCAGCGCTTATTCTTGTCCATAATCATCCTTCGGGTGATGTTCGTCCGAGCAAGGCAGACATCACCATGACCAATGATTTGAAAGACGCATGCACTAATATTGGAATTCAAATTCATGACCATATCATTGTCGGCCGTTCAGGTCAGACCAGTTTTCGGGATTTAGGCTTGTTGTAACGCTTTTGCCTTGTTATGAAATCGCCAATTCAGGAGGTGCCCCGTGTATTGGCAGCAAATTGGTTCGGAAAAAAAATCTCTTAAGAAAATGCCAGCCTCTGCAAAAGCAGTTGTGGTCACCAAGGATGGCAAAGTTCTGCTCATGCGCAAGTCTAGCGGGCTCGTGGATTTGCCGGGCGGCAAGGTAGAAGAGGGCGAAGATATGTTCGTCGCGCTTCAGCGCGAAACCCTTGAAGAAACTGGTCTCAAAATCAAAAAATATGACTTTATCGCATCATGGGTGAAGTATAGTCCGTCGCTTGGCGACAGGCTTGTGGTTGTTTTTGAAGCACGCATTGACAAAAAGGCCAAAAAAATAGCCGTTGAGATGTCAGATGAACATGGTTGGTTTGACTTTATTTGCCCAACAACAGCCGATGAAATTGGTGACATGCCGCCAGGTTACGGCAATGCCATCAAAATATGTCATGACCGTCATTTGGCCCGAACTGATCTCTAAGTAGTAGTCTACCTCAAGTTAGCGTGCGACCTGACTGGCGATCATCTCAAGTCGGGCGTCAATGTCAGCACGGCTGTACCAGCGCCCTGCCGCTATCACCCCTGCTTGATCAAAAACATTTTCAATCGCATCAAAAGGGTTGTTGTTTAGTAAAATCAAGTCCGCTCTCGCGCCAGTTTTGATTGTACCAAAGGTATCTTTGTCAGCGAAATATCGTCCGGGCGCACTTGTGCCGGATTTCAAAATTTGTTCAGCGGTTAGCCCCGCATCTCTCATCGACTCGATTTCCCGCCATATGGAGAAGCCGGGAACAGAAAATAACTGCGGTGCGTCGCTGCCCAGCGCGAGATTCACATCTGCATCCGCTAATGCTTTTAGCAATCTGTTGCGGTTTTCAACGGCTAATTTATTAGCGTTAGCGTTGGAGTTCGCCGTTCTGCGTTGGTAACTTGCCAGCGTGTCAGCTGTTAGATATTTGTTTTCTGGCCGCGCAGTTAGTGCTGCGACATCGCCGCCACCGATTAGAACATTGAAAAGTTCCTGCGTGGGCACCACCCAGGTGCCGCTGCGTTTTGTTATCTCTATCATGGTTGCAAAATCCGCATCTGTCAGCGCTCGTTTGTCGCCTTCTGCCATTTGCAGATACCCATCCATATGGTCCATGGAGATCTGGCCAGCTTCTGCTGCGCGCTCAAGGCCCACATCAGCGGGAACATGACCGCCAAACGGAAAATTCAGCTTGTTGGCTTCATCAGCGATGGCGTCATATTCAGCCCGTGTCAGTCCAGGGTGAATTTTTTGCAAATCCCAGCCCTGCGCAGCATAGCGCCTGATTTTGGCGCGCCCATCCGCAGGCGAAGACACACTGTTACCGTTCATGCTGGGAGCTGCCAAATATAGGGTAGGGCCAGCCATCTCGCCCGATGTGATTTGTTTGCGAAGTTCAAATTGTATCGGGTCGCCGAGCATGCCGCGAACGGTAGTGACGCCGCCAGCCAAATATAAAAACAGGATGCGCTCCTGCCGTTCGCGCGACCAATTGGTGGAAGGCAAGTGGCCATGCATTTCAGCAAGCCCCGGCATCAGATACTTGCCTGTTCCGTCAATTACATTGTCAATATTTCCCGGTGTTGGAGCACCAGCCGGAGTGCCGGCATAGGTAATCCTGTCATCAACGACCACAACTGTCGCGCCTGAGAGAACTCTCCCTTCGTCCATCGTTAGAACTGTGACATTGTTGATTACGGTGTTTTCCGCGTTGGCGGACAGCGAAAATATAGCAACAACAACCAAGATTATTGAACGCATGAAACCCTCCCAAAGTTAATTCATGCTGAATGCTCGGCACAGGGCGTCTATTTGTCAAGGAAACTTGCGATTAGCGATGGTATCTGGTAGCAGAACCGCAGATTTGTTTCATTGTCTCTGGTTAGGAAATTGCCCGATGATCGCACGTTATTCCCGTAAGCAAATGTCTGACATCTGGGAAGCCGAAAACCGTTTTCGCATATGGTTTGAAATCGAAGCCCATGCCTGTGATGCGAACGCCAAGCTGGGGCGTATCCCGAAAGCCGCGGCCAAGGCTGTTTGGGAGCGCGGAAAATGGGAAATTGATCGTATTGATGAGATTGAACGAGAAGTGAAACACGATGTTATCGCGTTTCTCACAAACCTCGCGGAACATGTGGGCGACGAAGCGCGCTTTGTGCACCAAGGCATGACGTCGTCTGACGTATTGGATACTTGCTTGTCTGTACAGTTGATGCAGGCTGCAGATATTATAATCGACGACCTTGAAAAGTTGCTCGTTGTGCTGAAACGCCGCGCGGAAGAACATAAATACACAATTTGTATTGGCCGTAGCCATGGCATCCATGCCGAACCTGTTACATTCGGCCTGAAAATGGCACAGGCCCATGCGGAGTTTGATCGATGCCTGAAGCGCATGAAGGATGCACGGGCGGAGGTTGCAACATGTGCGATTTCCGGTGCTGTGGGCACCTTTGCCAATATTGACCCGTTTGTGGAAGAGCATGTGGCAGAGAAAATGGGGCTGACTGTGGAGCCTGTTTCTACTCAGGTTATCCCTAGGGACCGTCATGCAATGTATTTTTCTGTACTCGGCGTTATTGCCAGTTGCATTGAACGGCTCGCCGTTGAAGTGCGACATTTGCAGAGAACAGAAGTGCTTGAGGCGCAGGAATATTTTTCAAAGGGTCAAAAGGGTTCCAGCGCGATGCCGCATAAAAAGAACCCGATTCTCACCGAGAATTTAACTGGGCAGGCGCGCTATATTCGGGCCATGTGCATTCCGGCGATGGAGAATGTGGCACTTTGGCATGAGCGGGATATCTCGCATTCAAGCGTTGAGCGCTACATCGGCCCAGACGCGACAGTTGCGCTGGACTTTAGCCTTGCTCGCCTCACCAATGTCATGGATCAACTGCTGGTTTACCCTGACAATATGCTTGATAATATGAATAAAATGGGTGGCTTGCCCAATAGTCAGCGTGTGCTTCTGGAGCTGACCCAAGCGGGTGTGAGCCGGGAGGATGCGTACAGACTGGTACAGCGCAATGCGATGGAAGTCTGGGAAAGTAGAGGCGACTTGCATCTACTGGATTTGCTGAAGGCTGACCCGATTGTCACTGACAAGGTGTCTGAAGCAGAGTTGGACGAGCTTTTTAATATGGATTATCACACCAAACATGTTGATACGATTTTTAACCGGGTGTTTGGTGAATGATTTGCTCGAGTGAGCGGAGACTAACTTGACCACAGGCTTGGCAAAACAAGACATAAACTCAATGGCGACGGAGTTGGATGCCCCAACACTTGGCGTTACGTGTGGCCTGTTTGCGCATTGGCAAAAGGCAAAAGGTGATGCACCGATGCCGCGTCTCAGGGATATGCGGCCTGGTCAGCTGAAAGAGCTAACACCCTTTGTTTATATTTTAAATATTCTGGACGACGGCGCAGATTTCAGCATTCGCTTCATGGGGTCTGCGATTACGCGGTCAATTGGTGCAGACTACACTGGCGCAAAACTCAATGACTTTGCTAGCCACCCTTCAACGTGGCGAGCAGACGTATACCGTGAGGTGATGAACCGGACGGCGCCGATGATCACAGCAGTAGACCTTGGTGACTTTGAGCGCGATTTCACCAAGACCGAATGTATATTATTGCCGCTTGCCAATGACGCAGGTGAATTTGCGATGATAATTTGTGCCGCAGCAGAATATTAAGGTGGTTTTTGATCTCCAGGTCGAAAATAGAAAGCCCTCTTTCAACATACAGTAATAGGATTTCTTATGGTTAGCGCGTCTTTGTTGATAATTGGGGACGAAATTCTTTCGGGTCGCACTCAAGATAAGAATACAGCCTATATTGCTGCCTGGCTAAATGAAGCTGGAATTCAATTGGCTGAAGTGCGCATTGTTCTTGACGTAGAGGCCGATATTGTAGCTGCGGTTAATGCCTTACGGGCGCGCTACGACTATGTATTTACTACGGGCGGTATTGGCCCAACGCACGACGATATAACGGCCGAAAGTATGGCAACAGCCTTTGGTTTGCCGCTCACTACACACCCTGAGGCACACCGCCTTTTAACTGAATATTACGGCGCTGCAGACTTCACAGCCGCGCGGAAACGCATGTCAAAAACCCCTGAAGGGGCTGCTTTGATTGAAAACCCTGTGTCCATTGCACCAGGCTTTCAGGTTGAAAATGTTTTTGTGATGGCCGGCGTGCCCAAAATTATGCAAGCAATGCTGGAGGCGCTGCGGCCGCGCCTAAAAGCCGGCCGTAAAATATGGTCTCAGGCAATCACTATTCACGCACCCGAAAGCAAAATGGCCGATAAGCTTGGCCAGATCCAAAATGATACAACTGGGGTGACCCTTGGCAGCTATCCATTTTTCCGAGACGGAAAAATCGGTACGCAGATTGTTGTGCGTTCAGCTGAAAAGGCCGCAATTAAAGATGCGGTGAACCAGTTGGTGGATTACTGCGCACAGGCGGATTACGCCCATGAAGACCCCGCGGAAATATCCTAAAATAGAGTGCCAATTCCTCAAAATAGCGATCAAATCGCGCAATTTGAGATTTGTCGATTTTTCCGTTGTTTTCGTGAGCCCGTAGGCTATAAACCGTGATGTTAGCTTACCTGATATCAAGCATGCCCGCATGATGGAATTGGTAGACATACAAGACTTAAAATCTTGAGACCTTTATGGTCGTGCCGGTTCGAGTCCGGCTGCGGGTACCACCACTTTCTAAAGTTTTGTTGATTGCGCTGCTGTTATTGAGACTCAACAATCCAGACTGCCAATTACCAGCATTAGGCGCAGTATCTTTTCTCTTGGAATTTTTATTTCCTGCTCCGGGTTATATTGTTGAATGATCAAATGCTCATCCTGCCAGCCAACAAACTGTTTTATAAAGCCTTTGTGCTCGGTGGTTTCAATTAACACATAGCGTTGTTTGGAAATTGCTTTGGCCGGGTGTACGTAAACAAGATCGCCGTTTTTATATTTTGGCACCATGGAATTGCCGCTGACGAATACAGCAAAGGCATCGTTGACGCCTTGCAGATCAGCGGGGCGAAAGGTCCAATCTATTGGTTGTTCTTCAATCACAAAGTTTCCGTCCTTGCCGCCTTCGGCGCGCCCACGCACAGGCAAGCATCGATTTTCTGTGAACGCTTGTTTCTGGTTGGTTGCAGCCGGTGTTTGTTTGTTAGGTGAAAACCGATAACTGCGCAGCGCGCCCTGACAGTCGAAAACGACCGGATCCAAAAGGGGTGCGTCTTTTGTGGTCATAGGGGTTGCGGATGGAGAGGTGTGTGTGTTTTGCATAATTTGTTCCTGTTTTGTTCTATTATACACAAACAGCTAATTCTTCAAACCAAAATCTGCACATGCAGTGAATTTCATTTGCTTCGGCGTTTAACTTAACGGCGGCGCACCCATCATACTGTATTTCCTGCATATATGCTTGGCACAGCCCTTGCTTATTAACCTTTAACTAATTTTGTTGGAATATGTTGTAGGTAGACAAAAACTAGATGCAAACTAAACCTAACATACTGATTATAATCATGAAAAAATATCACTTAGGTGCGTTTCAATCGCGCTGTGGTGATGAAGTTAGTATGTCGATTTTACCGCTTGCCCGGATAGGTTCGGCAATTGCTGCCATATTCAGGCCAATGATTAGGAGTGGTATCTATGTCGCTTAACAACATCATATCAACGTCGCTTTCCGGGCTGTTTACTAATCAGCAGGCCATTCGGGTCACGGCCAACAATATCTCCAATGTTAACACCGAGAACTATGCACGCGTGCGCGTTAACACCGAAGCAGCAGTGGTTCAGGGAACTTCCGCGGGCGTAAATGTTGCGTCAATTGAGCGCGTTGTAGACGAGTTTCTGGAAACTGCGCTGAGAACATCTGTTTCTAATACCGAAGAATATTCTGCGCAGCGCGAATTTCATGACCGGTTTCAGGGTATTCTCGGCGATCCTGCTTCCGACAGTTCACTAGCCGCCCGTCTAGATCAATTTTACGGCTCCATCTCAGACTTAACACTTAACCCGGCAGATGTCCTTCGGCGGCAGCAAACTATTAGTGAATTGCAGAGTTTTCTTGACCAGGTAAAAGAAACCCAGGTTCAGATACAAAACTTGCGTTCAGAAGCCAGTCAGCAAGTGACGGAAACTGTCCAGTCCATCAATGAAGAGTTGCAGCGGATCGACGCGTTGAACCCGTTGATTGTTCGCCAGAAAGCATTAGGTCAGGAAGCAGGCGGTTTGGAAGGTCAGCTTGCCCGTTCGTTGGCAAACTTAAGCGAAAATATTGATATTCGAGTGAACAGGGCAGATTCTGGCCAAGTGACTGTGACAACACAGTCTGGCTATCCATTAGTGGATAGCTCGCTATCCCAACTTAGCTATAATGCGCCGGGCATCGTATCATCTGCCACTTTCTTTCCGGCTGTTACAATCAACCGTGTTGATAGTGACACAATGGCACCAACTTCCTCGTCTGTTGATTTGACGCCAAACTTGAGATCAGGTCGTCTGGCCGGGTTGGTCGAGATGCGCGACCAGCAATTGGTTGATATATCTTTGGCAATTGGTGAAATGTCTGCCCAGATGGCTGATCAATTCAATGCAAACCAGAATGCGTTCGTTTCAGTGCCGCCCCCAAACACCATGACCGGAGAGGCCACTTTGGTTGGCGGCGGGCATCCAACAAATTTTAGCGGCATGGTATCCTTCGCGGTGGTGGACGATGAGAACCGATTGGTTTCCAATACCACAGTTGATTTTGACAGTGCCCCTCCAGCGGATTTTGACGCATTGGTCGCTCAGGTAAACACGGCGCTCGGCGGTAATGGCACGCTGGCTTTGACTAACGGCGTCATGAGCTTTACTGCGGCAAATTCGACGGATGGCGTTGTAATTTTTGATGATGCAACCACGCCGAGTGATCGAGCAGGCAAAGGTTTTAGCCATTTCTTCGGCATGAATAACTTGATTGCTGCGAACAAGCCAGGAACCTATAATACCGGGCTTTCAGGAGGCGAAGATCATTTACTGACCGCGGGCGGGACCATGAGTTTTCAGGTCACCAATAGTAATGGCAGTGAAATCGACACTGTGTCAGTCAATGTTACCGGCAGTACATTTAATGACATGGTTGCTGAACTGAATAATGTTTCAGGTTTGGGCGCCTATTTTAGCTTTGCTTTGGATGCTGACGGAGCCCTGACTTATTCCGAAAACACGGGCTTTAACGACATTTCATTGAAGGTTCAGTCCGATACGACGGAAACGGGCAGCACCGGGCTTAGCTTCACTCGTATTTTTGGAATTGGCGATAGCTTTACTGTTGATGCAGCAAAAGATTTGCAAGTACGCGAAGAAATTCAGAACGACCCAAACCTGCTGGCATTGGGGTCTTTCGATGCCACAGCAGCGGTGGGCGCAGTGGCTCTCACGAGCGGTGATCAGCGTGGGGCACTTGCGCTTCAAAATATTGAAACGAAGCTGGTTAGTTTCGCTTCAGCCGGCGAACTGAAGGCGGGAAATGTCACGCTTTCACAGTATATGGCGCGAATTTTGGGTAACGCGGGGTTGATGGCGCAGCGCGCAGAGAACTTTGAAGAAGATAATGAAGCTTTGCAGCAGGAAGTGTTCCAACGCAATGCTGACGTTTCAGGTGTGAATATGGATGAAGAGTTGGCGAACCTGGTGATTTTCCAAAATGCCTACAATGCGGCCGCCCGCATATTATCTAGCGTGCAGGAGCTTTATGATTCGCTCCTGAATGCGGTTTAAGGAGTTTAACGATGGTTGGTAGAGTTTCCAGTTTTGGCCAACAGCAGCTTTTGGTCCGGAGCATAATGGACAATCAGACACGGTTGTTTGAAGACCAGCGGCAGGTGTCTACAGGCAAGAAGTCAGATGATTTTAAGGGGCTGGCCGGTCAAACCAGCACAATTCTTGGTGCGCGGTCGTTTAAAACGCGCATTGAAACTTACGAAAACACCATAGCGACTATTCGCGGCAAACTGGATGCAAACGACGTTCAGATTGGCGGCGTGCTTGATGGTATTGAGGATTTGAAAGAGAACATTCAAACCGTTCTGGCAAACGGCCAGGCACAAGGCTTTGAAGAGCTTCTTGAACAAACCTTTCGCTTCACGGTTAATTCCCTCAACACAAATTTTGACGGAACCTATCTGTTCTCTGGTGCCGAAACAGGCACGCAGCCGGTCAATGTCAGCACACTCGCAGAGTTATCTGCAGCGCCGACTACAGCTGATGTTTTTGACAATGCTGCAATCGCCTTTGAAGCGCGCATTGCTGACGGTGTAAACTTGGAATTCGGCCTGCTGGCAAGCGATTTGGCCACCGGTGTTTTTGATGAAATGAAGGCGCTTTATGACCAACATCAATTGACCCCGTTTGAAGGGGAACTCGATCAAGCGCAATTTGACTTTCTACAAACCCGGCTGCAGTCCTTGTCGACAGAAATTGATGGTTTACGTCGTAACCATGTATCAAATGGCCTCGCCTTCGAGCGCCTCGAAGTAGTGAACGAGCAACACAAAGATTCAGTGTTGTTTTTGGAGACCTTCATTGCAGACCTTGAAGACGTTAACATTGCGGAGGCGGTAACCAACCTGAATAAAAACCAGGTGGCACTTGAGGCATCATATCAGGCGATTAGCTCGCTTAATCAGTTGTCTTTACTCAGATTTCTATAATGCGGTTAAACAAAAAATCACATTTCCCAGACTAACGTACAGTTTACATCCTAAAGAATTGAGATTGCTTTTGCTTCGTGTGGCGCTAGAGTGCCGGTAGAGCTTTTAGCCGAGTTAAACCTTGGTTTTAGCCATGGTTATAGTGGAAAATGCATAGGGTTTTGATGTCCATCTCGGTAGATCAATTTAAGCAGGGGATGCGCCGACTGGGTGGTGCGGTTAATATTGTTACATCCTGTCACGAGGGGGTTCGGGCTGGTTTAACTGCTACTGCGGTTACCTCATTGTCGGCAGAGCCGCCTCGATTGCTGGCTTGTATTAATCGCCAAGGGTCAACCTACGATATTATTTCCCGCGGCAGGAACCTTGCGGTCAATGTCCTTGGTGTTAACCACAAGGACTTGGCGATGCAATTTGCTGGCATGGGCGGTGTTCCCGAAACGGAACGCTTCGATGAAAAGGGATGGTCGCCAGATAGTCACCGTCCACCTATCCTTAGTGATGCTCTCGTCAGTTTTGACTGTGATGTTGATAGTATTATGGACGTCGGAAGCCATGGCATCGTGATTGGTATTATCCGGTCTGTGATTATGTCAAACGGTGAAAATTACTCTCCGTTGTGTTATGCAGATGGCGCGTGGGCCAAGCTCGAAAATATTGAGTGAAACTCATTATTTGATCTCAGCAATCGAGCGTTTCAGATATAATTGCGCTTTTGGTCAAATTTATTTTTTATTTCGAATCACTATATATAGACTCTACGAATCACTCCGATTCGATATATGGTGTTTTGCAATATTTCTATACAACCTTAACGCAATATTAATACTACTTGTGTAGCTAAGATGTTGATTCATTGCCATGAATCTGTATTCTTAAGGTTGCATGGTCTGGCTGGGTGGTAAGTATGTCGTTATTGACAGTTTAGTTTGCCAGACTTGATTGCCGTTGGGAGGCATTGGGTGATTAGTAAAGAGCTACAAGATCTGTTGCTTTTAGCTAAAGATAAATCAGGGCAGGCGCGGGCGCGTCTGGTCGAGAATATTACTGATCTTTTTCTGTCCGATGACGGCCGGCTCAGCGAGCATGAACGCGCTTTAATGTCAGATATTTTGGGTAAACTCGTTTCCCAGGTTGAAGCTGACATTAAGAAAGAACTCGCCAATGTTTTGGCAACGGCCGATATTGACCTGCCAGAAATAGTTATCCAGCTTGCCAACGACGACGTTGAGATTGCCCGGCCTTTGCTGGAGCAAAGTGCATTGCTGCGAGATCCAGACCTCATTGAAATTATTCGCATGCGGACAGACGAGCACCGCATGGCGATTTCGATGCGCGAAGAGATGTCTGAAAGTGTTAGCAACGCTTTGGTGGAGTTTGGCAATGAAGACGTGATTGAGGCTTTGCTGAATAATCATGATACCACGCTTAGTAAGCGGGCGATGGAATATCTGGTTGCTGAATCAAGGCGGGTAGACCGCTTTCAAGAGCCATTGCTGCGTCGCTCGGATCTGCCAGGCGATTTAGCGTATCGGATGTATTGGTGGGTATCTGCAGCTTTGCGAAAGCATATTTTGAGCGACTTTGACGTTGACCCTGTGGTGTTTGAGCGGGCGGTGCGCCGGGCTGCAAGCGTTGCCATGGTTGATCAGGAGTCTGGTCAAAGCACTTATGTGAAAGCGCAGCAACTTGTTCGCAGGATGGCTGAAAGCGGTGAACTTACGGTACAATTTCTGTTGAATGCGCTTCGTCAGCAAAGAGTAGCAGTTTTTGTTGCTGGCATGGGAGACTTGGCGGGTGTGAATTTTCGGACGGCATGGCGGATATTCTCGGATACCGGGGGCGAAAGTTTTGCCGTTCTTGCGAAGGCCGTTGGAATTGAACGAAGTCAGTTTACCAGTATTTATCTTTTGGTGGTGCAGGCTCGCGATGGGAGCGCGCCGAAGTCGCCAGGTGTAATCAAAGAAATTTTAGCGCTTTTTGACGCAACGTCTGAAGATAATGCCCGCGGTGCTTTGCAGGTATGGCAACGAGACAGCGCGTATCAGGAAGCGATCGAAGAGCTTGATCGAGTAAGTTAGGGGACCCGTTTGTTTGGCAACTGGGTGATTGGAGTGCAAAATGGTTAAACGTCCATTAGAGGACCGAAAAGTTGTCGATCTTTATGTTCGCCGTGACACACAGACGGCGATGAAAGATGCATTTGGTGCAACAATTGAACGCGCTGCTGACCATAATGCTCCGGCAAATGAACAAATTTTGGGTATGCTTTCGAATATTTTGGTGGACGAAACTTTGCCCTTTTACGTTGCGGCGCTGGACGGAACCGTAATTCATACCAACAATCACTATAATAAGGTTGATGGGTCATTGGGTGAAATGACTTTGGCCCCGGGTGCGGCAGATTGTGTTGGCCAGTTTAGGGTGCCGTCTCTCAAGCCTGTAATCGACGATGTGCTGGCCAGCGACACGACTGTACGCGCAGAAGAAATTGTATCGATTAATGATCGTGATAGGGTTTTTCTGGGCAGGCATATTCCGATCCGGAATGAACGGCGCGAAATTATCGCGGTAGCGGGCACATATGAAGATGTGACAATGCAAATTAGAGGCATTGAAGAGGCCAATAAAACTCAAGCACAATTCCAAGACTTTGCTCGTGCCAGTTCTGACTGGTTTTTTGAATGTGATTCTGATTTGCGGGTGTGTTCGCTGTCAGACCGGTTTACTGCAATTGTTGGCCAACCGGCGTCTTTGTTTATCGGATCATACTTCGAACAATTTGGCCGATTTGAGAAAAACCTCGAAAGCCGGTTTGACGGACCGCGCGCACTAAAGTCCCGCAAACCATTCCGAGAGCAACTGTTTGTTGTATCTGACCCGAGCGGTTCGGAACTGAAGTTTCATCTTTCTGGTGTACCGGTTTTTGACCGTAAGTCGGGGGCTTTTGAAGGCTACCGCGGCGTTGGAATGGACGTAACAAGCCTTTATGCGCAGGCGGATGAGCGTCAAGCGGCGAAAGACAGCCTTGAAAGCCTGTTTGCAGAACTTACACGCAACAATATTGCGCTTGATGTGGCAACCGAGCAGGCCAAAAGTGCCTTGCGCGCCAAAAATGAATTTTTAGCTGCGATGAGCCATGAATTGCGCACGCCGCTAAATGCAATCATCGGCTTCGCTGAGGCTTTTCAGCATGAAACTTTTGGTAAACTTGACGACACTTATATTGATTATTCAAAAGATATTCGCACTTCTGGCGAGCATTTGCTGGGTCTGATCAATGATATCCTTGATGTTGCAGTTATTGAAGGCGGTGGGTTGTCGCTTCAGCTTGACCAGATTGATGTTGCGCAATTGGTCGCCAAGGCCGTTAACATGAACATTGAAGCCGCGAAATTTAAGCAAATCAAAACGTCTGCATTAAATATCTCGACCAATTTGAGTGTTTTTGCTGATGATCGCCGTGCGACGCAAATTTTGGTTAACTTGCTTTCCAATGCGATAAAATTTACGCCTGAAGGCGGTGAAATTGGCATTGAGATGATGAAGTCGGGCGACAATCTTTCGCTTACTGTTTGGGACACAGGTGTAGGTATTTCTGGTGAACAGCAGTCCAGAATATTTGAGAAGTTTCATCAGGTTACCGAGCATATTTATTCGCGCCGGCAAGAGGGCACTGGCCTGGGATTACATATATCACGCGAGCTAGCGCGCCGAATGGACGGCGATCTAACGGTGGAAAGTGTTGAAGGGCAGGGCAGTCGGTTCACCGTTACTCTGCCAATAGCGACAAAAGCGAATGTGGATGGTAGCTTTATTTAGAATAAAAACCCCGATTAGGGACGGGTGAGAGGCCCCTGCCAGTTTTGGTGGGGGCCTTTTAATTTGTTGTGAGTGATTTGCGCGCGCGGCATTAATAGATAAATTGTTCGGTGAATATTCGCTCTGCAAGGGAGTGTTCTGCATCGAACATTACCTGCAGGGTGCGGTCCCGCGCTTCTTCGATCAGAACATGACGGACATCGCGCACTTCATGCATGTCGGCCACTGCAGAAACCGGCCGTTTTTGGGGCTGATTAATCGTCACTTCAACCGATACATTGTGCGGTAACAGCGCCCCGCGCCATCTACGCGGCCGGAATGCTGAAAGGGGGGTTAAGGCAAGCAAGTCAGAACCAAGTGGGATGATGGGGCCGTGCGCAGAAAGGTTATAGGCAGTGCTGCCAGCAGGGGTGGCTACCAATACGCCGTCGCCGACCAGCTCCGGAATGCGCACTTTTCCGTCGATAGCGACCCTCATATGGGCTGCCTGTCGGGTTTCGCGCAAAAGTGACACTTCATTGACCGCCAGATATTCAACCACTTCGCCGTCGCACCGCGTTGCGCGCATTCGCAGCGGATGCAAGGTGAAGGTATCAGCTTTGCCAATCCGGTCCTGCAGGTCATCGGCTGAAAATTCATTCATTAGAAAACCGACCGTTCCCTTGTTCATACCGAAAATTGGTTTACCAAAATCCATGTATGCATGCAGAGTTTGCAGCATGAAACCATCGCCGCCAAGGGCAACAATGACATCGGCCTCTTTTACACCGACAGATTTTACTTTGTTTTTCAGTATCTTGGCCGCTTTTCCAGCGTCGCCAAATTCACTGGCAATGATAGCTAATTTCATACAATGTCCGATTTTTACTCAGCCGTAGTATAGCCATCTTGCGCGCTCATGCGAGCGTAAATTGTCCGAATGTTGCTTCTGTCAACCGCCGGTTTGGCTCATATGCCGGTTCACTTTACCGATCATTTGGCCGTTACTCATGGCAAAATCGTGTCCCTTGGGCTTTAGTCCCATCGCTTTGTCCAATGCTGTATTCAACTCTGAATCCCTGTTTTCAGAGCGTAAAGCTGCCCTAAGGTCAACATGGTCGTCTTGCCCCAGGCACATATAAATTCTGCCTGTGCAGGTTACACGCACACGGTTACAGCCATCGCAAAAGTTATTGGTTAGCGGTGTAATGAAACCAAGCTTCGCTTTGCCGCCGTTAACGGAAAAATACCGAGCCGGACCGCCGGTGCGATGCGTGCTTGGTTCAAGTGTAAATATTTGATTCAGCTGTGTTTTTACCGCAGTTAACGGAAGGTAGCTAGATTCGCGGCCATCCTGAACGTCACCGAGGGGCATTGTTTCAATAAGCGTCAGATCAAACCCTTCTTCGGCTGCCCATTTGACAAGGTCCGGAATTTCATCTTCGTTGAAATTACGCATGGCAACGGTGTTGATTTTGACCCTCAATCCCGCCGCTTTTGCGGCCCTAATGCCATCAAGAACCGCCTCTAATTTATCCCTTCGGCTAATCGCCTTGAAACTTTCTGCTGACAATGTATCCAATGAAACATTGATACGTCTGACACCCGCCTCATAAAGATCACCGGCCATAGTGGGCAATTGTGTTCCGTTTGTTGTCAACGTTACTTCGTCAAGCTGGCCTTCTTTTACTTTTTGTCCAAGTTGATTAATTAGCCATAAGATATTCTTGCGCACCAACGGTTCACCGCCAGTTAGGCGTATTCGGCGCACACCGCGCGCCATAAAGGCTCGGCTGAGGTCATAAAGCTCCTCCAGCGTCAGCACATCGGTTTTAGGCAAGAAAACCATGTCTTCTGCCATGCAATAGCGACATCTAAGATCGCAGCGATCAGTAACCGACAGACGAAGATAGTTGATTGTCCGCCCAAACTGGTCGGTCAACTGAGTTGTCTCACCCTGAGATTTAATTGGCATGTCCATAATCTGCAATGTTGGCGTTAATCGTTTATTCGTCAAGACAAACCAATGTGATTGCAAGAAAACTGTAGTGTAGTGCTATCGCCGTTCCTTGCCGAACCCAGTTTAGCGAACTAAGTTGAAACTAATACATACCAGCAAAACTCTGGTGAACGAGAACGCGTAAGGACGGTTAAATGGAACTTGATGTTGTCATCGATGTGGTGTGCCCTTGGTGCTATGTGGGCAAGAAACAATTGGACAAGGCGCTGGCTGAACGGCCGGGGGTTGTGAAACAGGTTCGGTGGCGGCCTTACCAACTTGCAAGTGACACACCGGCTGAAGGAGTTGATAGGGCCGAGCATTATGCCCGCAAGTTTGGCGATAGTCCGCAATATAGGGATTCACGCGAACATTTGCTGACGGTTGGAAAGCAGCTAGGTATCGCATTTGATTTCGAAACCGATTGCCGGATTGCCAACACGCTGGACGCTCACCGGATAATTCGGTGGGCCATGTCACCGGGCGTGCAAAATGAAGTCGCAGAAGGCTTGATGAAAGCCTATTTTGAGGACTGTGCATTTCTGGGGGATCGCGCACTTTTGGTGGAAGTTGCACAAGCTGCTGGAATGGATGGTGATCTGGTCAGGGACCTGCTTGCTAGCGAAAAAGACAAAGACCTGATTGCCGCAGAAGTAAACCAAGCACACGCAATGGGCATTCAGGGTGTACCCATGTTTATTTTTAACGGCAAATCAGGGGTGTCAGGCGCGCAGGACAGTTCTGTTCTGGTGCAAGTGATTGATAAAATACAGGCAGAAGCCGCATAGTGAAACGTTTAACGCTCAAAAAAGGGGCGGCAAAACCGCCCCTTTTGGGTCACGCGGGAGGCGCGTGAGAATTACCGAGTGCATCAGGGGAACGATGGGGACGCGCACTCAGTAAAACTTGTTGTATGTCTAGAACTTCAACAATAAGCCGCCTTTGGCCTGCCATTGTCCAACATCGTTACCGTAAGTGGTATAGTCACCGCCTAAACGGACGCTAACACTCTCAGATAATGCACGTTCATACCCGCCGCCAAAGCGCCAACCACCATCAGTAAAGCTATCGTCTGGCGTTCCAATGGGGTTGAAGCTGGTTTGAGCATACCCAGCCTTTCCGTACAAGAGGTTGTTCCCGTCGCCGAAGGTCTGACCCAACACAACGGAGGTGCTCCATTCATAGTCCGTCTTCAAGCCCAGGGCATTGTTTTGATATCCACTATCGCCGAATGTGCCTTCAATACCAAACACCGTTCCGCTATCCATTTGTTGCCGCAGGCCGATGACGCCGCCGTAATAAAGGCTACGGTCTCGTTTCAGGTCTCCGGCTAATTTGGTCCAGTCAACACCGGCTTCAATGCCGCCGTATAGGCCACTGAATGGTTTTTCTTCTTGTGCGAATGCAGGTGCAGTAAGTGCCGTACCAAGCGCGGTGCCAAGAGCGGCAATTGTAAGGATCTTCGATTTCATTTTTTCCTCCAGAATCCTATGCTGTCATTTAATGTGGCAGCGAAATTCTCGCTACCGACAACAAGGAAGATGGTTCTGGAGTAGGGCGCTGAAATGGGCAACGCGTGTCAGAAAAAAGAAAAATTGTGGCGTTTTGTGGTCCGTCAGTTCAATTGTGGCAGGTGGCCCAACCTATGACGCGAGGGCTTCTTTACCTTGTGGTGCTGAGCGAAGAACAAGCCACCCAAGCACAGCTGAAAGCAGGCTGGCAATCAAAATCCCGATACGAACTTGAGATATCTGCTCGGTGTCGTTAAAGGCAAGACTGCCAATAAATAGGCTCATGGTAAATCCAATTCCGGTAAGGTGACCAGCACCCCAAATGTGCCGCATCGTAAGGCCTTGCGGTAAACTGGAACCCATCAAATAAACCGCTGCAGCGGCGCCAGCAATTACCCCCAAGGGTTTACCCACGACCAAACCAAGAATAACGCCTGTGCTTATCGGTTGGGCTACAGTGTCAAAGCCGATGCCGCTCAGCGCGACACCGGCATTGGCTAGTGCAAACAGAGGCAGTATAAGGAAAGCAACTGGATAATGAAGGTTATGCTCCATTTCCTCCAGCGGTGAATGTCCGTGTTTGTCTTTGGTGCCAGGAATCGCCAAGCCGACAGCCACGCCTGCCAATGTCGCGTGAACGCCCGACTTGAGGACACATATCCAGATAAACAGGCCAACAAACAAATAAGCTGAAGTATTTCGAATACCTAATCGGTTCATTGCAAACAAAGCCGCACAACCCGCCAGTCCAAGGCTGAGCGACATGGTTGATAGGTCAGATGTATAGAAAGCGGCTATGACGATCACTGCGCCTAAATCATCAATTATGGCTACAGTTAGTATAAATATTTTCAAGGTTGATGGTGCGCGACTGGCAAATAATGCGAGAATGCCAACAGCAAAGGCAATGTCAGTCGCCGTAGGTACGGCCCAGCCGTTCAATGCGCTGGGGTTATCCATGTTAGGAATGCTGTATAAAACTGCTGGGACAATCATACCGCCAACAGCTGCAAGCACGGGCAGGGCAATGTTTTTGGGGTCAGACAGACTTCCTGTTTGAATTTCCTGTTTAACTTCAAGACCAACCAGTAGGAAAAAAATGGCCATCAAACCTTCATTAATCCACAACAATATTGGTTTGGAAAGACCGTATCCACCAACCGAAATGGTGCCTTCTGCGCTCAAGAGCATGTCATAGTAGGGTGCTAGGGCAGAATTGTCCCAAACAAGGGCAATGGCCGCCGCCACAATTAAAAGAAGGCCACCAAGAGCGTCTTGTGAAAGGTTAAGTTTCATTCATGCTTCCGGTTAAGAGATCAAGTCGCACTGGCATTTGCATTCAGCATCTATTTGGTACCATAGCGCGCGGGCAGCTTTGTTATCAACTATGTTGCTGTGGCAACTGCGGCAAGTTTCCGTGTTATCGCTGACGCGGACTTAAGGCGTGTACTAACTTTGTCCATGCGCGCAAAATAAACCAACTTGTGGTCAGGGCGCAGTTTCGCAGTTTGCCCGGTTGCAGATATGAAGTCGATAAGCCCAGCCGGGTTGGCAAATTTGTCATCTCTGAAGCTCAGCACTAGTCCTTTTGGACCAGCTTCCAGTTTATCGATTCCGGCGCGCTTGCTGTGCCCTTTGATAATCATGATAGCCGCCAGTTGCTTCACTTCCGATGGCAGGGGGCCGAACCGATCAATCAATTCTGCACAGAATGCGTCTACATCTTCGCGGGTATCAAGGTCGGCCAAGCGTCTATAGAGCGCCATTCTCTGCGTAAGGTCAGGTACGTAACCGTCCGGGATCATGACGGTTGCGCCCAGGTTAATCTGCGGCGACCAACTGCTTTCGGTAAAGTCGTCTTCCGATTGTCCAGCCCGCGCTTCTGCCACAGCTTCTTCAAGCATCTTTTGGTACAGTTCGACCCCAACCTCGCGGATGTGGCCAGACTGTTCGTCACCGAGCAAGTTGCCCGCACCGCGAATGTCCATATCGTGGCTTGCAATTGAGAAGCCGGCACCGAGCGTATCCAGGGCTTGCAAAACCTGAAGCCGCTTGTCTGCGTTTTCCGTCAACCGCCGGCCAGCCGGGGTGGTCAAATAGGCGTACGCCCGGGTTTTTGATCGGCCAACCCGTCCACGAAGCTGGTAAAGTTGTGCCAAGCCAAACATCTCAGCACGGTGTACAACCATTGTATTGGCAGTTGGAATATCAATGCCAGACTCGATGATCGATGTTGAGAGGAGAACGTCGTAGCGCCCTTCGTAAAAGGCAGTCATAACATCTTCTATGGTTTTCGGCGCCATTTGCCCGTGGGCTATAATGAATTTTACCTCTGGCACTTCCTCGCGCAGGAATTTTGCAGCTTCTTCCAGGTCGGCGATACGGGGACAAACGTAAAAGCTTTGGCCACCGCGGTAATGCTCGCGCAGCAACGCTTCGCGTACCACCATTGGGTCGAAGGGTAGAACAAATGTTCGTACCGCCAGTCGGTCAACCGGCGGCGTTGCAATCAATGACAGATCGCGAATGCCCGACATGGCCATTTGCAGTGTGCGGGGGATCGGCGTGGCGGTAAGCGTCAGGACATGAACATTTGCCTTCAATTCCTTCAATTTTTCTTTGTGGCCAACACCGAAATGCTGTTCTTCATCAACAATTAACAGCCCCATGTCTTTAAACTGGATGTCTTTAGCCAGCATAGCATGGGTGCCAATGACAATGTCGATGGTGCCTTGCCGCATTTCTTCTTTGGTGGCCTTCATTCCCTTTGCCGAAACCAGCCGGGAAAGTTGACCAATCCGCACCGGAAGCCCTTTGAAACGCTCAGTAAAGTTCAGGTAATGTTGCCGCGTAAGTAACGTGGTCGGCGCGACTATTGCCACTTGGTGACCTTCCATCACCGCAAGGAACGCCGCCCGCAGTGCGACTTCGGTTTTGCCGAAGCCCACATCACCGCATATCAGCCGGTCCATTGGTTTGCCAGAGGAAAGGTCGCTGATCACGTCGGTGATAGAGCGAAGCTGGTCGTCGGTTTCTGTATAGGGGAAGCGCGCGCAAAATTCATCATACATGCCTTCCTGTATGGTTATGCGTTGGCCTTCCTTGAGCGCGCGAGCGGCGGCAAGTTTGATAAGTTGATCCGCCATTTCACGGATGCGTTTTTTCATCTTGGCCTTGCGGCCTTGCCACGCAACACCGCCCAGCTTGTCTAGCTGGCCTCCAGCGTCTTCACTTCCATAGCGCGAGAGTATTTCGATGTTCTCAACCGGCACATAAAGTTTGTCGCCGCCCAGATAAGACAGTAGTAGGCAATCGTGACCAGCGCCGGACACTGTGACAGTTTCCAAACCTTCAAACTTGCCAATACCGTGACTAACATGAACAACCAGATCGCCGGGTGCGAGCGTGCTTGCCTCTTTAAGGAAGTTGTCTGCCCGTTTGTTACGGCGCGATTTGCGAACTAAACGGTCGCCCAGCACGTCTTGCTCTGAAATGATCGCTAAGTTTTCGGTTTCGAACCCGCTTTCTAGCGGCAAAACCGTGACAGCAATGGCTGTTTTGTTTGCAGTCCTTATGTCAGCCCAGCTCTCTGCCAGACCAACCGGTGCCAAACCGTGGTCTTCCAGTACACCTTTCATTCGATCGGCAGCGCCCAAAGAATAGCAAGCAAAAACAACGCGTTTATCATCCTTGCGGAGAGCAACTACATGATCGCGAACAGCGTCATATACGTTAATTTCTTTGTTATTGCGTTCGGGCCCAAAGTTACGACCCTGTTTGGCGTCAAAGGAAACAACGTTTAATGCTGCAGGCTCATCAAACGGTGTGAAGCGTTCAACATTTAGCTCTTCGAGTATGTCGTTCCATTGGTTTTCTGTCAGATACAGCGTGGAAGCAGGAACCGGCTTATAGGGCGGTGTTCTATTATCCCTGTTCTGGCGCATGATCTCCCATGCTTCTTGCCGGCTATCATGATAATCATTGATCGCTTTTTGGCGTTCAGAGGCGGCTTCATCGGCTTGATGGTCCAGTGAAAACACCGGGTTTTCGATGTAATCAAATATCGTCGATAGGCTTTCATGAAACAAAGGCAGCCAATGCTCCACGCCCTGATACTTGCGGCCTTCGCTAATGCTTTCATACAAAATGTCGTCGGAGCGAGCAGGGCCAAACATGGCCACATAGTTTTTGCGAAACCGGGTGATCGTTTGCTCGTCCAGTGCGTATTCGCTGGCTGGCTTCAGATGCAGCACATTGGTTGTGCCAGTTGTGCGCTGATCCAGCGGATCGAAACGGCGAATGGTGTCCAGTTCGTCGCCAAAAAAGTCTAGCCTGAGCGGTTCTTTGTGCGCCGGCGGGAACAGGTCGATCAGGCCTCCCCTGATGGCAAACTCCCCGGGTTCCATCACTTGGCTGGACCGGTTGTAGCCATTGGCCGCCAAGAACTCTGTTAGTTCCTTCATGTCAACGCGATCACTCGGTTCAGCATGGAAGGTCGCGGTTTTCAGCGCTTCGCGAGCAGGCATGCGCTGCAATGCAGCATTGATAGTGGTGAGCACCAGCCGTGGTTTTTTCAGTTTTGAATGTATCAGCGCGGACAGGGCCGCCATTCTGCGGGCGACGATATCGCTTTGAGGACCAACCCGGTCGTAGGGAAGGCAGTCCCATGCGGGCAGGGTGACGATCTCAAGCTTGGGGGCAAAGAACCGAACGGCGGTTTCCAGCATGGAAAGGCGCGCATCATCACTTGTGACATGCAAAACGGGTCGCTTTGCGTCAGAAAAGGCTCGCTCGGTCAGGTCTGCGAGCAGCATGGCATCAAAACCGCTAGGCACGCGTGCCAGCGTTAGAGGCTGCTCGTTATGGATGATATCGTCAAAATTCATAATTTTTTACAGGATTTTCTGAGTTTTTTTAGTGGTTTTCAGAGTTCTTCTTGGGCTTTTCGGAGTATTTCTGTCTGTTTTTGGAATCTTTAACGCGCTTTCAGGACCATAAAATCCAATTTCTGGAGTCGGTCCATCATCTCTCCCTGAAACCTCTCTGGCACATCGATGTCGTCGGTCACCCATTTGAGTATTTCATGGTCCTGTTCTTCAAACAGGCTTTCGAACCAACTGCATTCATCATGGTTGAATGTTTGCACATTGGCTTCGATAAAATTGCCGAATATCAAATCCAGCTCTTTAATGCCGCGATGCCATGCCCGGAAAAGCAAACGTCGCTTGCGGTTTTCCAGATCAATTTCTTTGTGCGGATTATAGGTCAAGTCAGTCATTTACAGTGCCTGTTAACAGAGCCATTGGCGGGCGGCACACCATAAGCTATGGTCTTCCATCGTAAAAGCGAAACTTTGCTTTGCTATTGAATTTCTATAGGTGACACCAACGATGCGGCCAGAGGCACTTTTTGATTATTTTGCAGACGTTGAACGGTTGCCTGGCATCGGTAAGCGCAACCGAGTTGCGCTTGAACGCCTCACGGGCACGCGCCTCGTGGACCTGTTGCTTCATATGCCAACCGGGCTGGTTGACAGGCGCTATCGCCCCAAGATCAAAGACGCAGTGCCGGGTGGTATCGTAACGCTTGAGGTAACGGTCGACGAGCATGTGAAAAGCCATAACCGGCGCACGCCTTACCGGGTGCAGTGTCATGATGATAGCGGGGAACTAACACTTGTGTTTTTTAATCCACGCGCTGACTGGTTGGCGCGGCAGCTGCCAGAGGGCGAACAACGCATTATAAGCGGCAAGCTTGAGGATTATCAGGGCAAGGCCCAGATCACCCACCCGGATTATATGGTTTCACCTGACAATGCCGACGAAATGCCTGATCTGGAAACCATTTACCCGCTTACGGCAGGCCTTTCCGGTAAAATACTCCGTAAGGCGATCAAGGCGGCGGTGGACATTGTACCTGACCTGCCTGAATGGTTGGACGGGCCGCTGATAAAACGCGACAAGTTGCCCGGTTTCACAGAAGCTCTGCGGGCGGTTCATAACCCATCCGCGCTGGAGGACATCGCTCCAGCCTCGCTTGCGCGTCGCCGGTTGGCCTGCGACGAATTGCTGGCCACCCAACTGGCGCTTGCAATTGTGCGGGAACGCACGCGCAGAAAACGGGGCAGGGCACTCAGGGGTAACGGCACCATCTGCGAGCGCATTTTTGAGGCGCTGCCGTATAAACTGACCGGTGATCAGCAAACTGCGCTCAGAGAAATCGTTGATGATCTGAAAAGCGAAAAAGCCATGCTGCGCCTGATGCAGGGCGATGTGGGTAGCGGTAAAACCATCGTGGCGCTTCTGGCAATTGCGGCTGCAGTGGAAGCAGGTGTGCAAACCGCCTTGCTGGCACCCACCGAAATACTGGCTCACCAGCATTTGGATACCATCGCACCACTGGCCGAAAAAGCCGGACTGAAAATCGCATTGCTCACCGGCCGCAACAAGGGTAAACCGCGCGCCGCGCTTCTGGACGCCCTTGCAAACGGTGAGATAGACCTACTTATCGGTACACACGCAATTATTCAGCAGGATGTGCATTTCAAAGACCTTGGTTTCGCGATTATTGACGAGCAGCACAGGTTTGGTGTCCAGCAACGGCTGGCCTTGGCGGGCAAAGCTGAACACGGTGTTGACGTGCTGGGCATGACTGCAACGCCCATACCGCGCACGCTAACCCTTACCGCCTACGGTGACATGGATGTGTCGCTGATCCGGGAAAAACCACCTGGCCGCAAGCCGGTGGATACCCGCGTGGTGGCGCTTGACCGGCTCGCTGATGTCGCAGCGGGCATAGGCCGCGCGGTTAAGGCTGGTGCAAGGTCTTATTGGGTTTGTCCGCTGGTGGAAGAAAGCGAGTTGCTTGATCTGGCGGCGGCAGAGGAACGTTACGGCGCGCTCAAACATATGTTCGGTGATACGGTTGGCCTTGTTCACGGCAAGATGAAAGGCGCTGAAAAAGACGCAGTGATGGCCAAGTTCCAGAGCGGTGAAATCACCATTTTGGTTTCCACCACCGTTATTGAAGTTGGCGTGAACGTGCCCGAAGCCACCATAATGGTGATCGAACATGCGGAACGCTTTGGCCTGTCGCAATTGCACCAGCTAAGGGGCAGGGTGGGGCGCAGCGATCAGAAATCCAGCTGCATTTTACTGCGTGCGACAGAAATCGGCGAAGTGGCACGGGCACGGCTTAAAATTATGCGTGAAACCGAAGACGGTTTTGTGATCGCCGAGGAAGACCTGCGCCTGCGCGGCGGCGGCGAAGTGCTGGGTACCAAGCAAAGCGGCCTGCCTGAGTTTAAGCTGGTTGATTTCGCCGAGCATGCAGACCTGATTGAATTGGCCCGCGATGATGCCCGTATGATTGTCGCCAAAGACCCGGAACTGATCAGCGAACGCGGACAAGCACTACGGCACTTGCTGTATTTGTTCGAACGCGACGAGGGCGTGCGCCTGATGCAGTCGGGTTGATTGACTATCCTCGCGCCGCACTATTTTAAGTAAAAGTATAAGATCAAACGGGAATTCATCTATGGCATGGAAAAAAGAGCTGGCGGAAAAGGCAAAGCGTGAGGCGCTGGCCGAAAAGATGGGCGGCGCGGACAAAGTTGCGCGCCAGCACAAGCGCGGCAAGCTGGATGTGCGTGCACGTGTCCACAAAATGGCGGACCCTGGCTCTTTCCGTGAAATTGGTAAGCTGGCCGGCAAGGGCCATTACGACGAGGAAGGCGAGCTGGAAGATTTCACCCCCGCCAATATGATTTTCGGTAAGGGGGAGGTTGCTGGCAGGCCAGTTGTGCTTGTCGGCGATGATTTCACCGTACGCGGCGGTGCAGCTGATGCTGCCATCTGGCGCAAGGGCATATTGGGCGAACAAATGGCCCATGAATACGGTATGCCGCTCATTCGCTTGATTGACGGCACCGGCGGTGGCGGATCGGTTAAGTCACTTGAGGACATGGGCCTTACTTATGTGCCGTGGCTGCCGGGCTGGGAAAATGTGGTTAAAAACCTGGAAAGCGTTCCGGTGGTTTCACTGGCACTGGGTTCTGTAGCAGGACTGGGGGCCGCGCGAGTGGTGGCCAGCCATTATAGCGTCATGGTTAAGGGTATGTCGCATATGTTCACCGCGGGCCCAGCGGTTGTGGCGGCAATCGGCGAAGATTTGGACAAGGAAGCCTTGGGCGGCGCTGACATTCATGCACGCAACGGTGCAGTAGATGACGTTGTCGACAGCGAAGAGGCTGCGTTTGAAGCGGCGAGAATGTTCTTATCATACTTGCCGCAGGCGGTAGGGCAGAAAGCTGAGCGTATCCAAACCAAAGACGGTGTTGAACGACGCGATGAAAGCTTGCTGTCTGCTGTGCCGGAAGACCGGCAAAAAGCCTACTCCATGCACAATATCCTCAAATCAGTGGTTGATAAGGGCACATTGTTCGAAATGGGGCGGTTTTGGGGGCAGGCGGTTATTACCGCGTTTGCCCGGCTTGACGGATGGCCGGTTGCGGTGTTGGCATCTAATCCTAGCTATCTGGGTGGTTCTTGGACCGCCGACACCGCGCGCAAGGTTGAACGCTTTGTGAAGCTGGCCAACACCTTTGGCCTGCCAGTGGTGCATTTTGTTGATAATCCGGGCTTTATGATCGGATTGGAAGCGGAAAAGGCCGCCACCATCCGCTTCGGTGTTGATGCCTTGAACGGCATCTATAATTCGAAAGTGCCGTGGGCGACGGTAGTGGTGCGAAAGGCCTACGGTGTCGCGGGTGCTGCCATGAGTGACCACACCAAGTTCCAGTATCGCTTTGCCTGGCCTTCAGGGGACTGGGGCAGCCTGCCGCTGGAGGGCGGCATTGAGGTGGCTTATAAAGCCGAGCTGGAAGCCGCAGAAGACCCGGAAGCACACTTGGCGGATATTCGTGCCCGGCTTGACAAGGTGCGCAGCCCCTTCCGCACCGCCGAGGCCTTCATGATAGAAGATGTGATCGACCCACGCGAGACGAGACCGCTGCTTTGTGAGTTTGCTAACTTGGCGCAGGGTAAGCTAGGCACTTGATATTATTTAGCTATTTTTGGCTTTGATCCTCTAGCACGTCTAAAACAAGTTGGAAAAAGGACTTAAATGCACCGGATTTTCCTTTACCAGATATAGTGATTTCGGTCCCACTTTTATTCCAAATTCTTTTGAAATCACTGTTGCTTAGGTCGGAGTTTAGCAGATTAGATATATAGGCTGCTAAATCGCGGCGATCATTTTTGGGCATATGACTGATAATGTCTTCGATGCCAACTTCAACTGAATCATAAATAACAAAGAAGTCCTGATGAAAATTGCGGCTGAATTGAATCCAAACGTTGGGAAGGCTTGCAGCAGGGTCTTTCACAATAGCACCTATGCTTTTGTATGATTTACGGCAGTTGCCAATATAGCTAAACCTTGCTGACCAATAATAGGAGTTTGTTGATTAAAGTTGCTATTTACATTGATCCGTGGTCTACGGGCGGCACAAATGCCGCGCGAAGATGACGAAAACTCGTTGGCAGCATTTGTTTGGAGAGGCGTTTTTCAAAGCTGCAGCTCCCTTTTGATGCCCAAGGCATTCGATATACGGTGGTTCATCTCCGCAAGCCCCCAGATTTAAAAGACAGCTGATCTGCGCGCCGCTATTGGCCGCGCCTTTTGTCTTGTGAAAGTAAGTAATTGAAAAATTTTAATGATCTCGGCATTTCCGAGGTTCTACTGCGTGCAGTAACCGAAGCAGGCTACACGCAAGCAACCCCTATTCAAACCAAAGTTATTCCGGTGATGATCGCGGGCAATGACATTGTTGGTATCGCCCAAACGGGCACCGGCAAAACGGCATCCTTTGTATTGCCTTTGCTGCACCATATCCACGAGCAGGCGCGCAGGCCTCAGCCAAAAACATGCGGCGCGCTTATATTGGCGCCGACACGGGAACTTGCCGCCCAAATCCATGATAATGTGCGTTTGTACGCCAAATTTATGAATGTATCGTCGGCTTTGGTTGTCGGCGGCGTTAAGCCCCACAAACAAATCAAGGCACTGGCGAGAGGGTTGGACATTCTTGTTGCCACGCCCGGCCGGTTGGAAGACCACCAATCTACCGGTGCAATCCGGCTGGATGCGACCAACACCATTATTCTGGATGAAGCAGACCAGATGCTGGATATGGGCTTCATTCCTGCCATCCGCCGCATTCTCAGCGCTTTGCCGAAACGCCGGCAAACCATTTTGATGTCTGCGACCATGCCCAAGCAAATCAGGGCTTTGTCAAACGATTTTCTTCACCGACCTCAAGAGATTGCAGTAACCCCTGCATCGAAGCCAATTGAGAAAATTGAGCAGCGCCTGATGTCGGCGGCTGGCCAGAACAAACGCATGATGTTGGTCGAGTTGTTGAAGAACGAACCGATTGAACGAGCGATTGTATTTTCACGCACAAAGCACGGCGCGAACAAAATCGTGCAATATCTTGATAAGAATGGACTTTCTTCCGCTGCTATTCACGGCAACAAAAGCCAGGGACAGCGGGAAAAAGCACTGGCAGCATTTAAAGATGGTACGATCAATACGCTTATTGCCACTGACATTGCCGCGCGCGGCATTGACATTAGCGACGTGTCCCATGTGATTAACATGGATCTGCCAAATGTGCCGGAAGTGTATGTACACCGCATTGGCCGGACGGCGCGCGCGGGCAAAAGCGGCGTTGCCATATCATTCTGTAGTGAGGCCGAGCTGGACCTTCTGAAAGACATTGAAAAGCTTGTTGGGCCTATTCCCGGCACGCGGCCGGATGGTTCGACTGCACAGGCTGCGGAGGCACCAGCGAAGAAACAATTGTCGGAAAATCAGCGCCGCAATCAGCGCCGCCGCAGGAACGGCCAGCAAAATAATGCCCAACCGGAACGTCAGGGTAAGTCTGAACGTCAGGGTAAATCTGGCCGCTTTCACGGCGCTGGCCGTGCAAATGGCAAACCAAATAACGGCGGAAACGCCAATGGTAACCGTTCCAATGCCCGGCGGTCTGCTTGACTATCAGAGCATTGAAATCGCGGACGACTTGTTTCGCCGACAGAAAGACAAAATTTATGATTGGTCAATTATCGCTGGTGCTTGCTTCAGCAGTATTCCTCACCGGAACAGCGTTGGGGCAGGATGACGAAGTGCCTGAAAACGCGACGGCAAAACGGTATGGCTCTGGGTGGGAGTGCAATTTGGGTTACCGCGAAGACAGCGGCACTTGCGTCGAGATTACCATTCCGGTCAATGCCTATCCAACCAACAAATCGTACGGCTCGGGCTGGGAATGTAGTCGTGGTTATTTGAAGAATGGTTCTGAGTGCAAACCTGTGACCGTGCCTGAAAATGCCTATTTGAATGATCGGGGCGATGGCTGGGAGTGTGAACGCGGACACCGCGATATAGCGAATGTATGCGAAGTAGTGGTTGTTCCTGAAAATGCTTTTCTATCCGATAGCCGCCGTGGCCCAGGTTGGGACTGCCTGGCGACCCACCGAAAAGTTAATAACAAATGCGAACAGATCGTGGTGCCCAAAAACGCCTATTTTGATCGCGGAACCTACCAAACCAACTGGAAATGTGTTCGCGGGTTTCAGGCCGAGGGTAACCGCTGTGTAGCGATTTCTGTTCCTGCCAATGGATTTCTGTCAGAAAGCTCCTACCAGTCCGGCTGGAAATGTGAAAGGGGCTACAGCGCCTCTAATTCACTGTGTGTTGCTATTAGACTACCTGAAAATGCGCATCTGGACTCTTCCGGTAATGACTGGAAATGCGACGCGCAATATATCAAACGCGATGGCGGCTGTCTCATCCAAAGCTAAACGCAGGACTTAAGTGGTTTGTCAGGCGATCGGTTTTTCGTAAACCCGGTAAGTTTTGTAAACCACACAACCAATTTCCTCGAGGATGGAGCGCATGCCGTCATTGTCTTCGAGGATCCAGCCCAGTTCGCCCCAGTAAGCACCGCGCTTTTCCACATGTTGGCGACTAACATCGATCATCCACATTGACATAGCGGCCCCCAGAGGCCCCTTCTGGAACTTTTTGCGCACACCCATCAAGGGAACGCGGCAGCGGTTCTCTTTGCCGTTCAGCATGCGGTAGGCCAGCTTGAAAATACCGAACGGAAACAGTTTGCCGTTCAAATCGCTGATTTTATGGTTCACATCGGGGATGGTAAGCATGAAGGCCACCGGCTCGCCGTCATATTCGCAGATATAGGTGCGGTAGGGCTTTACCACCGGTTTCAGGCTTTTGGCCCCGTGGGCAACCTCGGCGTCGGTGAAGGGCACATAGCCCCAATTGTCGCTCCATGCCTCGTTGTAAATGTCCAGCACCACAGCAACTTCTTCATCAAATCGTTTCATATTGATGGGGCGCATGGTCACGCGCTTATTCTTTTGCGCCATTTTCACAATGCGCATGGCGCGATCGGGCATAGGGATGGTCAGGTCCAGCGAATAGGCAAACATGTCGCGGGCTTTTTCCATGCCAGTTGCTTTCAGCCAACCGTCATATTGGGGTCGGCCGTGGGGCATCATCACGCAGGGGGGCGTATCAAAGCCGTTTACCAGTGTGCCCACTTCTTCAGCCGAGGACAGAGACCACGGGCCCTGCATGCGTTTCATGCCTTGGCCTTTCAGCCAGCTTTCAGCAGTTTCCAACAGTTTTTCCGCAATTTCCTGATCAAGCGCTTCAAAAAACCCAAAGTGCCCAAGGTTTGGGCCCCATTTTTCCTGTGCCAGATGATCAATTTGTGCGCTAATGCGGCCAACAAGCTTGCCGCCTCGCTCTGCCACCCACATTTTTACATTAGCATGGTCAAAATAGGGGTTTTTGTCGGCGCGCAGGGCGTCCATGCGTTCCATCATCAATGGCTGAACCCAGTTTGGGTCATCGGCATAGACGGTCCTTGTTACGTTGACAAAGTCCTTCAGGCCCTTGTTGTCGGTGATTTCACGGATATGAATGGTGTCAGATGAAGTCACAAAAAGTTCCTGTCGTTGCCCCGCTGATTGTCTTGGATAACGAATTGGCGTGTTTTTGCAAGAGAGATCGCGGTGGGTTAGCCTTTTTGGGCCGCCCGAGATTCGCGCCACAGCTGCGCAACCGCAGACAGCAGGCTTTTGCGCGATGCCGCAAGAAACAGTCGGTTATCAGGCAGTTCTGCCTTTAACCGGAAATAGGCTTCTTCAAGCGCATGGTAGGGCATGCCAGGGAACAAATGGTGGGTCGCATGGAAACGCAGTCCAACTGGAGCCCATAAGCTTGAAATATAACGATTGCCGGGAATGTCGACGCTGTCGAGGAATTCCTGCTGGCGGTTCATGCGTTCGCGACCACCGTTGCGGTAGGCGTGGGCCGCTAATGTGCGCAGGCCGTTGAGAACGAAGATCGAGAAAGTGACCACATACCACACGGCAAAAAAGGCCAGCGGCAAAATATCCAGATAAAACATCCCGATAGCTGCATAGGCATAAAGGCCCGTGAGGATGTCTTCAATAAGCCAGCCGTTGATCTGGTCCTTCTTTGGGGCAGGGCGCACATAGGAAAAATCAATTACTAGACTGCTGGCGCGCTGCCAGATGTAGGCACGGAATTTGGCGCTGATTAGTGTCAGAGGCATTAAGACTGCGTATCGTGCAGCCAACAGTATTGGAACGATGAAGGCTTGGGCAACAAAGGCGATAATTTTCCAAGGCTCGTCCACGGCAAAGGGTAGATATTCACCGTCTTCCGCGGTGCCGTAATGCTGCGGCTTGTGGTGGTCAATATGCACATCCGCATAGGTATAGGCGGGCACCATCAGCGGCATGCCGCATGTCGCATTCCAAAACCGCCGAAAACCAGTGAATGTGCCCTTGCGGAAGTGCGCCAATTCATGAATGAAAATTACCGCACGGTACAAAGCGAGCATGGCGACAATGAGAGCCGAAACCTGCACAACTGAGGCAATTGGAGACAAAACCGCAACGGCAACAGCGCCCCAGCCGATAGCGGTGCTAAGGCTGAAATCAACCCAGTAAATCCGCGCCTTAGGTTCCCACAGGTCTTTGACCAGTTTACGGGCTTCCTTAAGCGGAAAATCTGCCGCTTCGGGGTGCGCGCCAGAGATCGTTTTCTCCTGATCTCTATCGCCGTCTATGTCTTTGCTCACAACAACTTGCATTATTTCAGTCTCGTTTCATGAGATCGTGCGGTGCCACATCCCAATACATTGCAACTACTAAACTATTTGACGCTGCGACTTAACCACTTGCCGGGCTTGCCCAGTGCTGCAACATCGTTTGGCTTCAAGCCATATCGCACCAAAATCAGCAGCGCCACAATAAGCCCAAATATGGCGGTTGTAAGACCCGCTGGTGCCGGTAGCTTTGGGCCGTATTCCGCCAAGGCCACCAAAGCTGAGGCAGAGATAAGGGAAACCAGCGCAGGTTTCAAGGTTTCTGCGGTGTAGGGCCATAATTTAAAGATAAGGGCGGTTTGGCCAAAAGCCAGATATGCGGTGATGTTCAGGCCTGTTGCGGCCGCGATTGCTGCGCCGGTTACGCCGTGTTCAGGTATCAGTATCCAGCCAAGGTAAACGAATACCAGCAAGCCTATTAGTCCGTTAAGCGGTGGCAGTAACCTGTGGCCGAGCATTTCAATGATGGACTGCGATGGGCCACTGGCCGCTTCAAGAACACGACCGGCAACCAAAATAGCGATTGCTGTCGCGGCGGCCTGAAAACCGGGCTCAAGCGCGCTTAATATATCTGGCCTTGCCAAATATAGCGCTGCGCCAAAGGGCAGGGCCATACATAGCGACATACGGGTTGCGAAAGCATACATTTTCTCAAGGCGGTGTTTGTCACCCTTGCCGTCTTTTTCAGCTGCAAGTGGTGCCATGACATATTCAAACGCCAATCGCACCACCTGTAGAGCGCTGGCCAGTTTTCTGGCGACAGAGTAATAACCGCCAGCTGCGGCACCTGCGGCACCAGGCAGCATATAGTTAAGCATCATTACCGGGAATTCACTGAACAGCTTTTTAATCAAGTTAGAGGGCATAACTGTAAAGCCATACTTACTCATGTCGTGGGCAATTTGGCCAGTCATTTTTGCCCGAATGAGGGACGCCATATCATAATGTTTTGCGACCAGCCTCATGGCCAATATGGCAGCCAAAATTACGCTCAACAAATGCGCGAGAAAAAGGCCATATGTATCTAACCCTAAAAAGAAAAAAGATACTGCTGCTATGAGACGTAAACCCTGTTCATAAAAGATGCGTACGCGTATTTCCGGGCCGAATTTTCGGCGGGCCCTTATGGCCGCCGTGCCAACCTCTACGGCAGTCCAGAAGGGTAAAACCCAAACATATAAACGGATTACATTGGTTAGGTGGGCTTGGTCGTCTGCACCAACATTGATGAACTCGGAAATGGAGGGTGCGTAGTAAGTGCCCAGACCCGCAAACCCGCATGCCAACAAGAAGCTTAGTTTTAATGCAAAGCCAGCAACACCGGCTTCATCCTCTTTTGCAACGCGCGGAACAAACCGCTGAAGTGCTGTTGTCATAGCGGCATCCGACAGGGCAGTCGATACTTTTACATAGCTCCAGAGAACGGCGAATAGCCCGAAAGTTTCAGCTCCGTACGCCCATGTAAAAATAACTACGGATAAAGCTTCAATGAGCGCACCTAGTCGCCCTAAAAAAGCAAGGCTTGCCCCACCGGCAACCTGTCGCAGATCATTTGCCGACTCTTCACTGGTCGGTGGGGTCGGATCAGATTGCTTTTCTGTCATTTAGCATCAGCACTGGGGTTAGGGGAAGCTGGCTTTTTCCTGAACCGATCACTTGTGCGAAGTTGGGGTTTGCCTTCTTCAGTGTAAAAAATGACGGTGTAACCTACCAGTAAAAACAGGAAAAACGGTGCCCATGCAGCAAGAAATGGCGGGGCAACACCGAATTCTCCCATTGCCAACATAAAGTTGTCTGCAACAAAGAAGCTGAAGCCGAGCGCCATGCCAAATACCAGACGGATCACGAGGCCGCCGCCGCGCGAGACGCCAAACGCGGCTACAGCCGCCAGTAACGGCATCAAAAGAGTAGATGCCGGGGCCGCAATCTTTTGCTGAAAACTGGCCATGAGACGGTCTGTGGACAGTCCTTCTGCTTCAAGCCGTTGCATAGATTGCCAGAGTTCGCTGAACGAAACTTGGTCGGCTTTTACATTCAAGGCCAAAAATCTCTCCGGTCTTGTGGGAATTGCCCATTGTACGGACGGCGTAACCGATAAAAGATGAGAACTTGCATCGAAACGCCGAACTTCATGCAATGTCCACTCACCATTTTGGAACCAGGCAAAATCGGCTTTCACCATGGCTTCTACGCGGCCTAACTCGTCACGTTCGAAGATAGACACACGGTCCAATATCACCCGGTTGCGAACGGTGCTAACTGATTCCACAAGCACAACGCTATTACCTTCACGTATCCAGGTTCTGCCTGCCAAATTGTTATTTGTGGGCAGGTCAACGGCATAGTCGTTGGCTTCCCAATACTCCAGATCACGGTTTGCATCAGTCACAATCGCTTCATTAAAAATAAAATGCGAGATGCCGATGAGCAGCGAGGCTATGCCAAGAGGAAGCAAAATTCGGTGGGCTGAAAGGCCACTTGCTTTCATCACGGTGACTTCGCTGCTTTGGTTAAGCGTTGCCAGCGTCAGGAGTGTGGCCAAAAGTGCGGCAAAAGGCGCAAACTGACTGATTAATTGAGGCGAACGCATACTGACATAGGAGACAATGGAAACCCATGTGGCGCCGTCTGCTGCCATAATGTTGTCTGCTGTCGCGAGTAGATCAAGCATTTGCAACACAACTGTTAGGCCGATGAGGATGCCAAAGAACCTGCTGAGGTGCATTTTCACCATGTAACGCGCCAATGTGCGTGAAGGTACCAGCAAGCGCCGTAGGGAGCGGATCATCATGATTTCTCTCCCCCCGAGTGTTCTCCAATACCCATAAGCCGTTTGGTAAGTCGTTTGATCGGGCCAGATACGGCTGAAACAGCAGAATCAATGTAGGCGAGCGGTTCACCGCCGGCTTTAAATGCGGCAGTACGGAAGAAAATAAAGCTAATGAATGCGAATACAGCAAAAAGGGCCCAAATAGTGAAATAGGGTGATGCACCACCTTTTACCGCCGTTTCCATACCTTCCATCAGTTCGTTGTAAACGATAAGCAGCGCAAGGCCGATAACGATTCCTGAGCCGCGACCGGTTCGCTTGTTGGTTATGCCCATCGGCATGGCGAGGAATGGTAGAATAAAGAAAGAAAGCGTATGCATTAGGCGCCAGTGGAAGTTGCCGCGAAAGGCCGCTCGGTCATCAACCGAATTCAAGGGGTTGTCCATTTCGGTGAATAATTCAGGGAGGGTAAGCTCCAGTTCCTGGCCGCCACGGTCGCGGAACACTTCGCGTTCAGGCAGTTTTATGGTCAGGTCTTGCCGCTCAAAATTCAGAACTCGCGGTTTATTTTGGCTTTCATTCAAGTCTATCAGAACGCCGTTGAACAGGCGTAGCAGAATTGTCTGGTCATCGTCGGTTGCAAAAAAACCGCCGCGTTCTGCGGTAACAGTGATACTACTGCGCGCGTCGCGGCGCTCCAGAAAAATTCCGGCTAGTTCAGCGCCCTGGTTGCGGGATTCTTCAATCATCAAGGTAATATCATCGCCTATTTCAACAAATTCCCCAACCCGGATACTTGCACCGAGAGCGCCACTTCTAAGATCGAATACAAGGCCGCGGTAGGCATATTGGCTGTAGGGTTGCACCCAGCCAACCAGAATTGTGTTAATGACCGCCAGCAGCGCCGCCAAGAACAGCAAAGGGCGCACCAATTGCGGTAAGCTGGTACCCGATGATGTAATGGCATCATATTCGCTGGATAGCGAAATTTTTCTAAACGCGACCAGCACACCGAGCAGTAAGCCCACGGGCAGGGCAAGCCCCATATAATGCGGTGTAAGGTTCGCCAACATACGAAACACGACTTCCACCGGTCCGCCCTGATTAACCACAAAGTCAAACAGTTTGAGCATTCGTTCCAGAATAAGCAGCAGGGCTGCAACCCCCAATGTGATAAACATGGGTGTCAAAACCTGCCGCAAAACATAACGGTCGATGCTTGTGAATAGAGAACGACTGAACATAGAATGGCGCTACACTGGTTAAAGAGATGTTTCAAGAGACATTTCTGTATCTTCCACCCTGAAATCATGGCAGAAAAAAGAGAATGTTTCGCTAATTTGTCATAAAATAGGTCACAATTCTGACACCATCCAGCGGTTATTTCGGTTGTATTGGTAGATATTAAGGTGCGAGCCGGAGATTTTAATGGCCCAGACTATATCATATTTTTCGGCAATGACAGGTGGTGAAAAGCGTTCAGTTGCATCTGCTTTTTCTATTCTTGCATTGCTCGCTTCCTCATATGCGTCGGTTGCGGATGATGTACCAACAAAACTGGTCGGTCAGCCCGCCTCTGAAAACGCGTGTACTGTGGAGCCCGGGCAGGCCGCGTTGGAGGTTACAGTTGAAAATCTCCAGTCTGTTGAAGGCCAAATGCGGGCTCAGATATACAGCTCTGATCCAGAGGAATTCTTGGCAAAGGGTAAGAAACTGGTGCGAGTGGATGTGCCGGTGGAAACTTTGGATGGACCGGTAATTTGTGTGCCCCTCCCTGAGCCAGGAACATATGCTCTCGTTGTGATGCACGATAAAAACTCAAATGGCAAAGCCGACTTTTTCAGCGAAGGCTTTGGGTTTTCCAACAACCCTAAACTCTCTTTGGCGCCGCCAGACGGTGATGAAGTGATGTTTGTTGCCAGCGTCGGGATCAGCAAACATAATATTGAGCTTACTTATGTGTTCGGCGGCGATGACGAGAAAAAGAAGAAGCGTCGTAAACTGAAACGACGCTAGAGCTGTAAAAACGTCACGATTGAAAAAGCACCGGAATGCGCGTATGCATTTCCCCAATAAGTCATCCAACTGGGACCAAATGGTCCCTTTTGTTTTGTTTGCATTGGTGATTCGGGTAACATTGGCCGATATCAGGGTATAGTTAAGAAGCAGAGATGCCGCAGTCATGCAGGTTCAAAAGCACAATATTAATAGCGGGGCCACTGTGCCGCTCGTGGTGATGATTTCCAATCCGCTTAGTACGACAAATGCCAAGAATATGGATGATATTCGCGCCATTGTGGATGCCAGTGCGAATGTGGTTCACTATGAGATGGACGGCATTGATAGCCTGCATGATGCGATGGAGTTGTTTTCACGCGCTAACCCCGCCATGTTGGTTATTAACGGCGGCGACGGTACTATCGGCGCTGCTCTAGCTTCTCTTCTCTACAGAAATCCATTTAGTATTATTCCGCCAATCGCCTTTCTACCTGGCGGCAAAACCAACATGACGGCCGCTGACTTGGGCTTTAAAGGCAGCCCTGTTAAGGTATTGAAAAAATTATTGAAAATTGCCCAAGCTGGTGAAATTCCGGACTTGTTAACAAGCAGAAACTTAATTGAGTTGGATTTGGGCGACGGCGGCCAGCCAAAGGTGGGGACTTTTTTTGGTACAGCGGGCATTGTACGCGGTATTTTTTGGTGTCGGGAAAATGCTTATGCCAAAGGGCTCCCAAATTCGGTTGCACATGTATGGTCTGCCTATAAGTTGATCACATCGGCGCTCGGGTTATCGCGAACCAAAGGATTGATGATCTCTGATCCTATGTCGATCACCGTACCGGGCAGCGCACGGATGAGCGGACGGTACTCAATTGTGATGAGTACGACGCTTGATAGATTGTTGTTCGGTGTTAAGCCCTATGGCCGGGAAGGCAAGGGTGGATTGAGGTTTTCGGCTTTTGAGGCTGGGCCTGGAACGTTAGTCCGGGCCTTTGTGGGGCTTGTTACTGGCCGTTTTGGAAATAGTTCGATCGCCGGCCTTCATGTGCGCAAGAGCAATGAAGTGCGAATTGAGGGCACGGACCCTGTCACGCTGGACGGTGAGATATACCAACCTTTGCCCGGTAAGCCAGTTACCTTGAAGGGTGATCGGTCCCTAACGTTTATTTCGCTGAAGAAGAAAAAATAGTGCCTTCGATGGAAAAAAGTGTCGCAACATCAGGGCAGGGCCCCAATCAGGCACCGTTGGTTGAATTTGTGCTTAAGGAATGGCAGCGGGATGTGCCTTCTGCCGTTTTGACAGCCGCCAGAGATATTGCCGACCGGTACGGCGCGTGCGTTCAAGGCGTTTTGTTCTATGGTTCTTGCCTTAGAACCGGGGAAATTGAAGACAAAATCCTCGATTTCTACGTTATCGTGGAAAGCTACGAAGCAGCATATGCCAAGCGCTGGCTCGCCGTGGCTAATCAAATCATCCCGCCAAATGTATTTTATCATGAGATGGACGTTGATGGTCTTACGGTTCGCTCAAAATACGCTGTAATTTCAAGGGGTGACCTAGCTTTCCGTGTGAGCAAATCTTGCCTGAATGTTTCCATTTGGGCACGGTTTTGCCAGCCCTGTATGCTGTTGCTGCCTAGCAGTGATGAGGCAAATACCTTGATCGCGGAGGATATTGTCACGTCCATTGAGACCATGCTGAGCAATCTTCTAGATTTAAAACCGTGGGCGAGGCAATCGAGAGACCTGTGGGTTGCCGCCTTCGAGGAAACCTACGCCGCAGAACTTCGTTCCGAACGGGGAGGCAAGGGGCTGGAAATATATCTGCTGGATCAGTCTCGCTATGACGAGGTGACATCTATTGCCCTTGATGCCATTGGGGTTGCTGGAGATGTTGATGAACTTTTGCCCCCTGTGACACAGCCTGCCCGAACTGACAATTTTCAGGCGAAGTTCATGTGGTTTTTACGGCGGATGAACGGTAAAATCGTTAGTTTTCTGCGTCTGGTGAAGGCGTCTATGACCTTTGATGGGGGGATAGACTATTTGGCATGGAAAATTCGCCGCCACTCTGGTGTTGAGGTGGAGATCAAACCCTGGATGCGCAAACACCCAATTGTGGCAGGCGTGGTGCTATTCTGGAATTTGCGCCGAAAAGGTGCTTTCCGCTAGGCTATACTTCTAGGCCAACTATTTCCGCTGTGCGCTTAAACCGCGCAATGATTTCGTCAATTTGCGCGCTTGTATGTTGCGCACATACGCTAATGCGCAATAAAAACATGCCGGACGGTGTTGCGGGCGGCGCTGCCATATTGGCGTAAACGCCTTCCTCTAACAGTTGTTCCCAAAATTTGGTGCCGATCATCACGTCCGGCAAATGCACGGCAATGATAGGGCTTTCCGCCGTTTTGGTGCACATGGCAAAGCCAGCATCTTTAAGGCCGGCATGTAATTGTCGAGCATTTTCCCATAAATGCGCACGGCGATTCCCGCTGCGTTTGATCGCTTCGACGGAGGCTGTGGCTGAGGCAACAACACTTGGTGGAAGGCTTGCAGTGAAAATGTATGGACGGCTAACAAAACGCAGCACGTCAAACTTGGGATGGTTGGATACGGCAAAACCGCCAACTGTGCCAACAGATTTGGAAAATGTTCCAACGATAAAGTCCGCCAAATGCTCAACACCGAGTTCCTCGGCTATGCCGCGGCCATTCTCGCCGCAAAAGCCCATTGAATGAGCCTCATCAACAAGGGTCATGCATCCATATTGTTTGGCAACTTCAAGTAATTCTTTCAGTGGAGCGGCGTCGCCGAGCATGGAATACATGCCTTCTACAACAACTAGTTTCCCTGCGTCAGCGGGCAGGCGCTTGAGACGGCGCTCCATATGTTCCACGTCATTGTGTTTGAAACGGACAATGGTCGCGTTACCCATCGCGCAGCCATCATAAATCGACGCATGGCTGTCGGCATCGATAATGACAAAGTCATCCTTGCCGCCCAATGCGGAAATTATGCCCAAGTTTGCCTGATACCCGGTTGAAAATACCATGCATTCGTTCATGCCGTAAAAGTCAGCAATTTTTGCTTCCAGCGCCTTGTGGCCACCGTAAGTGCCGTTTAGGACGCGGGAACCGGTTGTGCCTGTTCCAAAGTCATCCAGTGCCTTTTTGGCCGCATCTATCGCGTCTTGGTAGAAGGTCATACCCATGTAGTTATTGGTTCCGGCAAGGATAGTGCGCTTGCCGCCGATAATCGCTTCAGTTTCCGAGATGACTTCTTCAATAACTACCTTGAAAGGATCAGCCTTTTTAAAAGGAAGGGACGCTCTCAGGTCAACGATTGAATCAAATTTATCAAGTAAATCCAAAGAATTAGCCCTTTGCAACGATTGTTTCTACAGCGTCGGCAACCTGGCCAATGTTTTCAAGATCAGGCAGCATGTTGAGCGGTAGGATGATGTCGAAATCATCTTCAATATCTGCAACCAGGTCCATTACGGTAAGGCTGTCAAGTTCTAGGTCAGCAGCGAAAGTTGTCGAGGTGGATAGCTCGATGCTCTTTTTATTTAAGGGGCCAATCAGACCATAAATCGTATCTAAAGTTGCTGTTTGAGCCATATTTACCTACCTACTTTTGTATCCCGAAAGGGCGATTATATTCTTGTACGTTATATCGGTATGTGCCGGACCAGAAAAGACTATTTTCATAAAAGATCGTTTTTACGATACCATTCGATGGTATTCAATAAACCGGCTTTAAGATCAAATTGAGGCGACCAACCTGCATGTTTGAAACGGCGAGGTTCTTTTACAGTCCAGTCGGGGTGCGAAAGATATTTTGCCGTTGATAAAGTCAGCATTGCCGGGCGGTTAATCGCAGTGGCAATCATTCCGTTGAGGGCGCCGATGGTGCCAAGGACAGGGAAGGGAACGGGTATGGCCCTGATCGTTTTACCTTCAGTATCGGGCAGGGCGTTCGCAATATCCTTAACGGTATAGCCGCCGTTCATGCCGTCATCAATTTCGATAATGGCTTGGCCGTTACTTTTGTCACAGAGGGTCTCTAACGCGTTCGCCAAGTCACCGGCGTGGATCATGGAAAAACGATTTTTGGTGCTGCCAGGTGCGGGCAGAAGGCCGTATTTTGTGGCCTTCAGCAGTTTTAATATTTCTTTGTCACCGGGCCCGTATATGGCAGGCGGTCGCACAATTGACCAGCTGAACGACCATTTTCGCGCTGTCAGAAGTAGTTCCGCTCCCGCTTTGCTGGCGCCGTAATGCGATAGTCTGGGTTCTCGGGCGGAAAGACTGGAAACATGAATGACATGGCTAACACCGGCTTTTTGTGCTGCATTGAATAGCGCTTTGCTACCGCCAACATTAATATCGAAGAATATATCGCGGTTAACGGCTTTGGTTAGCCCAGCCAAATGTAAAACGATATCGCAGTCTGCTACCAATCGGTGCAGGCTGTTTTCATCGGTTAAAGAACCTTCAACCCACTCGACACCATCTTTGTTGGCTTGTGTGGCACGCGTTAGGGCCTTCACTTTGTGGCCTTTATCAAGGAGTACACGCATAACGTGGCCGCCGAGAAAGCCGGTAGCGCCGGTCAACGCTATTTTTTGACCGCTTTTCGATTTTACAGGTTTTGATGGCATGGTCTGCCTCTGGTTTAACTGGCGATGGCTTGTAGATTACCAGCTAGATATTCGTTGCGAGCCTTAGTACGGCTAAGCTTGCCGGAAGACGTGCGGGGCAATGATTTCGGCGGCACAAGCTCAATCATGCAATTTATACCGGTCTCAGATTGAATTTGCTTCTTGAGGGCATCAGTAAGCTGCATCCGTTCGCTATCTCCAGAAATGCGGCATTGTGCCAAAATCATCGGAATTTCTTCGGCATTATCACCAGGTATTGAAATCGCAGCTACATCGCCTTTTTTAAGGCCTTCAACCTGTTCAGCTGCCCACTCAATGTCTTGCGGCCAGTGATTACGGCCGTTTACGATGATCATATCCTTGGCGCGCCCAACAATATAAATGCAACGCTCTTTCATATAACCCATATCACCGGTATCAAGCCAGCCTTCCGGGCTTAAAACTTCACGGGTTGTTTCCGGGTCGTTAAAGTACTCGCGCATAACCGAGGTTCCGCGCAGGTATACGCGCCCAACCTGGCGGTCTGCCAGCGGGGTGTCGCCTTCATCGCGGATTTCGATTTCATATTCCGGAAGCAGTTTGCCGCAATTGACGACTTCGCGCATACGCTTGTCGTCTGAGCTTTTAACAAGCATTTGCCGGTCACCAGTAAGGGCGGCTTCTTCAATCATATCAATTTCGATGCCATTACCTACCGTACCGAAGCTGACGCCCAGCGTGCACTCAGCCAGTCCGTAACTGGGCAAAAAGGCTTTGTCGGAAAATCCAATTTGGCCAAATGTGTCATGGAATTCTTGCATGACTTCAGGGCGGATCATTTCTGCACCAATACCCGCTACCCTGACAGCGCTGAGATCAAGGCCTTCCATTGCGCTGGCGCGCATGGCGGCACGGCGTGTACAAATGTCAAAACCGAATGTAGGGCTATACGTAATAGTGCCTTTGGTGGCGCTTAGAACACGTAACCAGCTCATGGGGCGCCTGGCAAACTCTTCTGTTGGGATAAAGTCAACCGACAACTGGCAGGTAAGTGATGTTAACAGTGTACCGACCAGCCCCATATCGTGATAAAATGGCAGCCAGGAAACACAGCGATCTGTGTCTACCAGAGGTACACCGTGAAAGCCCATACCGTGCGTATTTGCAAGAAGCGAACGGTGGGTAACCGATACCCCGTGCGGAAAACGTGTGCTGCCGGATGAATATTGCAGGTAAGCAAGATCGTCTGGCGTAGGGAGGTTAGGCTCGCCTTCGCCCTCGGCATTCAGATAGGCATCAATGTTGCCGCAAAACTTTAAATCAAGTTCCTTCGTGGCATCGGCAACTATTTCATCCATAAATGACGGCGCCATCAGGCCGTTTGCCTTACAGCTTTGCATCTGCATGGTCAGTTGTGAGACATAGCCTTCCTTGCCGCCAAAAGATGTAGGTAAGGGCAGGGGTACGGGCAAAACACTGGCATATTGGCAGCCAACAAAAAAGCAAACAAAGTTTGCACTGGATTCAGCGATGAGCGCGACACGGTCGCCTCTCTGAAAACCCATGCCGACGAGTTTGCGGCCAATAATTTCGGCGCGGTCACGGATTTGTTTCCAGGTGATGCTTTCGTTTACGTCGCCACGGGCATTGAAAAAGTTAACGCCGCGCTGGCCTTTCGCGGCATATTCAATTGCTTCAATAAGGGTATCAAAGTCTGAGAACCGACGAGCGAGAGACGGGTCAAGCGTTGGCGTCACTTCCATCTGTGCGTTTGAATCGACCATATTTACCCCAGGGCTGTTAACGAACTAGCCTTAAAAACAACACAGCAACAACGATTTATAGCACCATTGTCGCAAAACACTATACAAAAAATGCGTTACCAAGAGCCAAATAAAACTTGCATTCAACTCGTTTTCTACAGTTCATAACTGCTTGGTCGCACATGCAATTATTACGGCTGGATTACAGTCTGTTATGCTACTTCGCAAGATAATTTTGCCCCCCAGCAGGTGCGGTAAAGGCAAATAAATTAGGAATACGGCTAAAAAATGACAACGAATGCTTCAGGTCTGCCGCCCAAAACTGTGGCACGTGTGCGCGGTCAAACCCCCGGCATTAGTGGCCGCATCCATTTTGACAACAGCGGTTCAGCGCTTATGCCTGAACCTGTAATTGCGGCATTGCACCATGCTATTGAACGTGACGCTGCCGTTGGTGGATATGTTGCGCAAGAGCAACAGGCCTCAGCAATGGAAGGGGGATATGCGTCCCTGGCTAAGCTTTTAGGCGGAAATATCTCAGATTATGCATTTGTTGGCAGCGCTGTCGACGGATGGACCAAAGCATTTTATAGTCTGCCATTAAAGGCGGGCGAAAATATTGTCACCGCATACAACGAATATTGTAGCAATTATATCGCCTATCTTCAGGTGCAGAAAAATCGTGGCGTTGAAATTCGGGTGGCGAGGCAATCGCCGGCTGGCGGCGTTGATCTGGAACATTTGACGGCGCTCATTGATAGACGAACGGCTCTTATCAGCCTTAGTCATATGCCGTCTTCCAGTGGAGAAATAAATCCGGTTGAGAAAGTCGGTGAAATTGCGTGCGCAGCGGGCGTTCTTTACCAGCTGGATGCCTGCCAATCGGTTGGGCATGTGCCAGTAGATGTGGGCCGGATTGGCTGCGATATTATGACCGGCACATCGCGAAAATTTTTGCGGGGGCCGCGCGGTATTGGGTTTCTTTATGTCAACGAAAAGGCGCGGTCGGTGATGGAACCAGTTGTTTTGACTAACCAATCCGCTGAATGGTCAAGTAAAGACGCCTACACGCTACGGCAAGATGCGCGCGTTTTTGAAGCCTGGGAACGCAGCGTTGCCAACCAACTGGGGTTTTCTGCCGCCATCGACTATTTGCTTGAATTGGGCGTCGAAAGTGCAACGGCGCAAATAGCACAAAACGCGGCTTATTTACGCGAACGTTTCGCAGACATGAAAAATATTAAGGTTGAATGCCCCCCGAATGCAGCCTCGGCGATTATAACCTTCAATGTTGACGGTCACACGCCCGCCGAAGTGAAAAATATATTGGAGCAGCAAAATATCGCTGTTCAAACGGCTAGTGTCGTTCACACGAGGCTGGATTTGGAAGAGCGGGGCATCACAGCAGCCGTAAGGGTTTCGCCGCATTACTATAACGATGTAGGCGAAATGGATACGCTGTTAGCGGCACTGGAATCCCTATAGTATGACTGACAGCCAAAATCGCAATAAGGCACCTTCAAAGCCAAAGAAGGTAACGGCGGCTTATTTGGAGCGCGCTGCCCTGCATTATTTGGGGCGCTTTAGTAGCTCCGAGAAAAATTTAGCAGATGTGCTTGAACGCAAGGTGCGGCGACGAAATGAGAATTATGCCCCTGCGACTGAAGAACAAAGAGGCTGGATTTCGGATGTGGTCGTGAAATGCGTAGGTTATGACTACGTCGATGATCTGCGTTATGCGACGCAGCGCGCTGAAATATTGCTTCGGCGCGGCAAGCCTGTGAGAATGATTAAACAAGATTTAAGGCATAAGGGAATTTCTGCAGAAATATCGGCTGAAGTGTTGGGCTTATTGGAGGGTGAAGAGCCAGATGCAGTCGACCGCAAAGCAGCAGCGGCCTATATAAAACGCCGGCGTTTTGGCTCGTTTAGGCGCGTGACAGCTTTGAATGGTGATCAATTGGCGGCAAAATTGAAAAAAGAACTGGCGTCAATGGCGCGAGCGGGGTTTGCTTATAATCTATCGAGTGATATGCTGGAACGTAGCATGGACGAAATTATTGATCTGTTGGACTGATGCCAAATTGTGCCAGTATTTCCGGTGTATCCAGATCAATTAAAATACCCGCATCATTGACTGGAACCTCAACAATTTTCTCGACGTTATTCTGAAGAATTTGCTTTCCACCGGTATCGCCGTGTAGGCCTTTCAGGTCGCCAAAGAACCTTTGATGCCACAGCACTGGGTGGCCTCGTTTTCCATGAAATGTTGGAACAAAAATAGCTGCCCCTGGCGTTTTTGCCGCAGTATCCAGTATTTTTTGGATGGTGGTTTGTTGAACAAACGGCATATCGCCCAGGCAGATGAGCGCATAATCAACCTTGTTCAGCGCGCTGACACCGACTGCGATGCTGGTACCCATTCCCTGATCAAATTCTGAATTGTGAGCGAACGCCACGCTTTTGTTTGCAAGGCTGGCTTTTATATCAGCCGATTTATGCCCGGTAACCACATGCACATTCAAACCTTCTATGCTTAACAGGCTATCAATCGTGGTTGCGATAACAGTTTTGCCCGCAAGAGTGGAAAGAAGTTTATGGATGTTCTTTGCGCGGGACGACTTTCCTGCCGCTAATACAATTGCTGCTACACTAGCTTCTTTTGGCGTGACTTGATCGGCAGTACCTTTTCGGGGCGCAACGCGTCCAACAGGCTCTTTGAGAAGCCCGCCCGTACCCATTTGTGTGAGTGTTGGCGCGTCTATGGGTTCTTTTGCGGCAAAGCGCTCTATAACCCAATCAAACCCATTCAGGGCAGGGGATCGAGCGCAGCCCGGCAAGCCTATTATGGTTTGCTTGCCTAATTTTCCGAGCATGAGGAGGTTGCCGGGGTCTGCGGGCATCCCAAGTTTTATCAACTGACCGCCGCTGTCGGTTAAAGCCGAAGGGAAAATATCTCGCTTATCGCTGATCGCGGACGCACCGAGCATAAGGATCAAATCGACTGATTCCAATTTCGCCTTAGCCAGTGAATCGATGACGCTCTTTTTGTCGTGCTTGACGGTGCCCCATACCTGCAGGGCGCCTCCCGTTCGTTCAATCCGGGACGTAAGGTTTGTGACTGTTTTTTTTGTTGGCGTTTTACCAGTGACGATCAGAAGCGCGTTAAAGTCTTGAAAGGGGCTGACGGTCATCGGATTTTTTGCCGGAGGGACATTGCCGAGTATTGCCGATGGCAGGCCGTAAGGAATAACTTTGATCGTTGCCACAAGTTGTTCAGCCCGAACAGGTTTATGGGAAACCAAAGAGGCCGCAGAGAAAGCATCATCAGCCCTATTGACCGCATCTATCCCGCTGCCTGGTATAAAGAGACCATTGCAGGTGGCTACAATGTTTGCCCGGCCTTTTCCTGCAGGTTTAACTTGTAATCCTGCACCTGTAATTTTTTCTGCTGCAATACGGGCTGCGGTGTCTTCGTCAATGTCATCCTGTTCCAACAGGAAGACTTGAGCGGAAACCAAGCCGCCACCAACTAATTGGTCTACAATCGCCGCAGTTAATTTTGTGCCCTTGGCGATACGTTTTTGCCCACATGTTACACTGTGCGCAAGTGTCCACCCTTCAGAATCAGCAACCAGGCGTTCTTCAAACTTCACAGCGTTTTCCTTGCTGATTGGATGATTTCTGCCAAAATTGAAGTGGCAATTTCCGCTGGTGTAGCAGAGCCGATATCAAGGCCTATAGGGGCGTTGATTCTGCCGATTTCAGCTTGAGTAAAGCCCGCTTCCTTAAGGCGTTCAACGCGAGAGGCGTGGGTTTTGCGGCTCCCCAGGCAACCAATGTAAAAAGCGTCGGATCGCAGAGTTTGCTGCAGTGCGACATCATCCAACTTTGGGTCATGGGTGAGAGTCACTACTGCTGTTGTGGTGTCGGGGGCATTGTATTGAAAAAAGTCGTCCGGCCATTCAGAATATAGTTTTGCGTCTCCGAAACTGCGGCTTTGAGAAAAGGCCCCACGCGGGTCTATCACCCGCACGGCAAAATCACATTCTACCGCCATGACAGCCAGATGTTGGGCGATATGAACCGCACCGACAATATCCAATTGAACCGGCGGAATAAAAGGGATGACAAAATTTTCGCCTTCCTTGAAGGGCGTGGGCTTTCGAATGGCTCGTTTGTTTGTGATAACCTTTGGTGTGTCATCGGAAAGGGGCAGAGATAGGCTTGCGGATGTTCGCTTTTTGAGGTTCTGACCGAGTTCACTGATTGTGGTCTGGTCTTTGGCTGACAGGCAGAATAGAAAAATTGTAATTTCACCGCCGCAGGCCAAGCCAACTTCCCATGCCTGGTCAGATGCGACAGAAAACTCCAGCGTTTTATTACTGTAAGGCCGCGTTTGCGAGGACATCAAGCTGACGGATTCTGCTATGACGGAACCCTCCACACAGCCACCAGACACTGATCCTTCAAAAACACCGTCATCTCTGACAACCATTAAGCTACCTGGGCGCCGAGGGGCAGACCCCCAGGTGGTTGCGACAACAGCCATGACGGCACTGTGACCATTTCTAAGCCAGTTTTGAATGATGGAAACTTCTTTACTCATTGGCGCTCGCTTTGCCTCGCGTCATTCTCGGTACGGGCTTTTGATTATCAACAATAACAATAGAGAGTTGAAGTTTTTCGACAAGTCGAATGATATGACTGGACCAATGAATTAATATAGTCACAGGTCCCGATTAGCGACCAATTTCCAGTTAGCCGGTTCATTAGCTTGATTTGAGGTGTCACGCTCGCTAGAAGCTAGGGGTGGCTATATGTAACGGCGATATCTGTTTAAGGGGACAAACATGACACTTTTTGCCAATCCAGCAGGGAGAAATTTTCTCGGCAATTCGGCAGAATGGTACAAAACCACCATTTTGGCATTTTTGATCATTAATCCGATCCTGTATTATACGGCAGGCCCGTATATTTCTGGTTGGGTACTAATTCTCGAGTTTATCTTTACGCTCGCGATGGCATTGAAGTGTTATCCATTGCAGCCTGGTGGCTTACTCGCGATTGAGGCCGTAGCATTGGGGATGACGTCACCCGAAACCGTCGTTCATGAAATCCAGAGCAATCTGGAAGTGATCATGTTGTTGGTGTTCATGGTGGCGGGCATTTATTTTCTGAAAAATATGTTGTTGTTTGTGTTCACAAAGATACTGGTGAACGTACGAAACAAAGTCATTCTATCCCTTATTTTCTCTGCGATGGCGGCGTTGCTGTCAGCCTTTCTTGATGCCCTTACCGTAACAGCGGTGGTTATTGCTATCTCAGTCGGTTTCTTCTCAATTTATCACAAAGTCGCGTCTGGTAAGCAATTTCATCATGACCATGATCACTCCGGTGACGGTGAAGTGGATGCGCTGAATCATGATGACCTTGAACAATTTCGGGCCTTTTTACGTAGTTTAATGATGCACGCCGCTGTAGGTACCGCACTGGGCGGCGTCATGACGTTGGTTGGTGAGCCCCAAAATATTCTGATCGGTGATCGGGCAGGGTGGGCGTTTGACGAATTCTTCTTCCGCATGCTGCCAGTGACGGCACCTGTTCTTCTGGCAGGCTTGGTTACCTGTGCATTGCTTGAGATCACTGGAAAGTTTGGTTACGGCACCAAAATTCCGGAAAAAGTTCTTAATATCATCATCGATTATGACCAGTATCAAACCGAACGCCGCACCAAGCGGGACAACGTTGCCCTGATCATGCAGGGAGTTGTTGCGCTGTGGCTGGTTGTTGGTCTGATCATTCATATTAGTCCGGGTTTGGTTGGCCTGTCGGTTATTGTGCTGGCATCTGCGCTTAATGGTATTACCGAAGAGCATCAGATTGGTCACGCCTTTGAAGAGGCATTGCCGTTCACGGCGCTATTGGTCGTGTTCTTCTCCATCGTTGGTGTTATCAGCGACAATGGCTTGTTTAAGCCCGTAACGGACTTCGTGCTGTCGCTTGATACTGCTTCTGACCAGATAACCGCACTATACGTGGCGAATGGTATATTGTCGGCGATATCGGACAATGTTTTTGTAGCGACGGTCTATGTAACGGAAACCACCAAAGCGCTTGCGGACGGCATTATAACCCGAGACACGTATGACCTGATGAATGTGGCCATCAATACTGGAACAAACATTCCGTCCGTTGCTACACCAAATGGTCAGGCAGCGTTTCTGTTCTTGCTGACTTCTGCTTTGGCGCCGCTTATTCGGCTTAGCTACATGAAGATGGTTGTGATGGCGCTGCCCTATACCATCGTTATGTCGATTGTTGGTTATATCGGCGTTTCAACCTTCCTGGAGCCCATGACTGCGGACTTGTATGAAGCTCAACTGATTGAGCATCACGTCGAAATTCCTGGCCAAGATAGCGAGGGTTCAGGACACTAAACCAAGGCTTAGTGTCGAAAAATAGACCTCTAATCAAGAGGTTGCCATACGGTGCTCGTGACAAAATAGTTGCGAGTGCCGTTTTTTATGACTAGCATATTACTACATTAAGTATGTTTGAGCAGGTTCAGCGTTTCTGAAGGGGGAAACTAATGGACGGCCGCAGTTTGTCGGAATCAGGTGATGTAGCTGAAGACGTTAGCTATAATATTGCCGGAAAAGTTAAGTGGTTTGATGCTGTAAAAGGCTACGGTTTTGTCGTGCCCGATGACAGTGGAACTGATGTTTTGCTTCATTTTTCTGTTTTGAGAGATGTTGGCAGACGTTCTGTGCCCGAAGGGACGACCGTTATTTGTGATGCCGTAGCACGCGATAAAGGCAGGCAGGCCACGGTTGTGCATTCTCTTGACCTCTCAACTGCTGTTGCACCGGAAGATCTGGGACGGTCTTCCTTTTCCCATCCGGGTATGGATGTGGATGTATCCTCCGAGTTCGAAGATGTTATGGTCAAATGGTTTAACCGAACCAAGGGGTATGGCTTTGTATCGCGCGGTGAAGGTACTCAGGATATTTTTGTCCATATTGAAACGCTGCGCCGTGCTGGTCTGACAGACCTTGAGCCGGCTCAGGAAGTTCGGGTGCGGATTGGAACCGGTGAACGGGGGCCTCTTGTGGCTCAAATTGCGCTGCCCGGAGACGCATAGCGGCATTGGTTTTGTTCAGGGTTTTTGTTCAGGCGTCATTCATTGACTTTGTTTTAAAAATTAGATTTGACGTTTTCTCATTCGAACCGCTCTTCAGGAGGCTATTTGATGAATATGGTTGGTTATTCTGCAAGGTTGCCTGGATTGCAGCCACTTTTTTTGATTTTTGTTTTAACGTTTGGCCTTGCTCAAGCCACCATCGCCCAGCAAGAAAAACTGCCAGTTGAGCCTGTAACGATAAGGCTGGCCAATGGATCGGAACATGTTTTTCAATCAGAAATGGCGATATCACCACAACAGCAAGCCACGGGTATGATGTTTCGTACCGAGATGGCACCGAATGAAGGAATGTTGTTTGTATTTGGTGAGGTTCGGCGCGCTTCATTTTGGATGCGGAACACGCTTATTCCTCTGGATATCATTTTTGTACGCGCCAACGGGCGGATAGCGAATATTGTCGCTAATGCGACGCCGGAAACCGATAGTCATCGACGATCGACAGGCCGTGTCGCCGGCGTTTTGGAAATTCCAGGCGGCAGAGCAGCTGAATTGAGCATTAAAGCTGGCGACCTGCTTGTTCATCCTTCATTTGGTAAATAGATTCGGTGAAAACCGAGGCTAGACGCGCGACCTCTGAGATGATTGCGGAGGCGGACCCGCCTGAAGGCTATTCGTCCATTCTTTCCACATCGCCGTTTGGGTGGGAAAACGGCCCCATATTTGACAGCACCACCGAGGACGGGTTCATGCGTGGGTTTCGCATTGCACCACGCCACCTGAACGCTGGTGGAGTTCTTCATGGCGGTATGGTGATGACTTTTGCCGATATTGTGCTGGCGCAGGCTGTTAGCCGAGTGATCGGCCCACCGTTTGTTACCATTCGCCTGACCACTGATTTTATCGGCATAGCGGTTGAAGGTGACTGGGTTGAAGGAACCGCTGTGGCGGAAGCGCCTATTGACGGCATTGTTGCTGTTACCGGGTTCATTCAAGTTAAGGGTAAGGCCATTGCTTCGGCACAAGGCTTGTTTAAAACCCTGCGGCGAAAGCGTTAAGGAGCAACAAATGAAAACATCATCCTTTGATGCATTTGGCTCAGAAACATTGAACTTTCTAGTTGATCTAAAAGCCAACAATAATCGTGATTGGTTTGCCGCAAATAAACAAAGCTTTGAAACAGTTTATAAACAACCGGCAGCTAACTTTTCAGCAGAATTATCATTGGCGCTCTCGGAGATCACCGGTCATTTGAATATTGTAAAAGTGTTTCGGGTGTACCGGGATGTTCGGTTTTCAAAAGATAAAACACCCTACAATGCCCATTTGCACATTTCTTTCACGGCTGACATAGCTGGTGCATCACCACCGATGTGGTTTTTTGGTGTCGATTCTGAGCGACTATCGCTTGGTTGCGGGAACTTCGGCTTTGATGAAGCCCATTTGGAACAGTTTCGGAAACGAATTGTGTCTGACGAAGGTGCCAAGATTGTGAAAATGGTGAACAAGTTGAAGGTTGGCGGTGCTCGTTTTATAGAACCCGAACTAAAAAGGGTGCCAAGTGGCTATGCAAAAGACCATGAATACAATGATTTTTTGCGCCATAAGAGCTTTTCCGGGTGGTTGGACTATCCTCCAGAAGCGATAATTCAAGGGGGCTTGGTTAGTTGGTGTGTCAGTGAATTCAAGAAGTTGTTGCCACTTTATGGCATACTTATGCATCGTTAAGGGCAGTTAACCGGACGGTTGATGTCCTTTTTTTTATTTTTTCCTGAAAAAGTCACTTTTCACTTGCACAGGGTTGGCACAGAACCTATACGTTTCGCCGCGTCGGGGAGTGGCGCAGCCTGGTAGCGCACCTGTTTTGGGTACAGGGGGTCGCAAGTTCGAATCTTGTCTCCCCGACCAGTTATTCGGTCAAGAATACCAAAGGGTCGGTCCGCCAGGGACTGACCCTTTCTTTTTTGTCTGTATTCTACAGATGATTTTGCTATTTGTGCTTGGTATGAAGTTTTTTTTAAGCGATGAGACTTAGCCGAAGAAAATGCTGTGATCATGGCAATTTTCTCATTTTCTTTACCAAATAGTTGGTATAGTGTGCCGACCGATAAGCATATCCCGGCGCAAGTCGAACAAACACGCAATCAGATGGAAAGTTAAGTTCGTGAAAGCACGTATTTATCAACCAGTTAAAAATGCCATGCAATCCGGAACGGCAAACACTCATGACTGGGTGTTGGAGTTTGAACCCGAAAAGGGCAAAACCATTGATAGTGTTATGGGCTGGACCGGCTCCAGTGATATGCGCTCGCAAGTGAAATTGCGCTTCGAAAGCCAGGAAGAAGCGGAAGGTTATGCTACGCGGAAGGGTATCGCTTATGAGGTGAAGCCTGTGCACAGAAAAAAACGTGTCATTCAGGCCTACGCCAACAATTTCAAATAATATATTGCGGTCCCGTAGCTCAACTGGATAGAGCACCTGCCTTCTAAGCAGGGGGTTGGAGGTTCGAGTCCTCCCGGGATCGCCACTTTACAATAAAACATTGAAGCATAGTTGTTATTTTACATTAATTGTTGGATTTGCCTTTTCTAAGCATGGCGAGCTTAAGCTATGACTTTGGTTATACCGCTATTGCTGAGTTAGGGGCGGATGGATAAGGTTTTCCTGTAAAAAGGGAGATACTTTGATGTGGTACGGTCAACTAAGGAAACCTTTAGCCTTTGCATTTTTTGCGTTACTGCTGGCGGTTAGCTTTGGTGTCAAATCAAAAGGGATAACACTGGTATCAGCTGCGCCGGAACGAAGCGTAGAGGACAATATTATTGTCTCCAAAAATGATCCAGTTATTGCAATGAAAGTTGATCAAAGTTTTCGCTATCTCGGTGAGCATCCGATTAGAATCAGAGACGTTGCAGCGGGCGAACGTTTGGTCTTTGCTGATATGGAAGGGTCCAAAGCACATCGGCTGCTTATCATTCAATTTGAAGGATTTTTGCCGGGAGTTGATGATGAGTACCGCTACAATTTGAACAGTAGCCCGATTGTCGCAGGCTATCCGTTTCGCAGCAATGCCTATGCGTTCGATTTCGCAAAATCTGCAAAGGAGAATCCGGGCCTGGAATCTGCGGCAACTGCCAAGTTTCTTTCGTCACAGGGGATAACGGCTCCACAACAATTAGTTATGTGGCGTTCTTTGACGGTGGCGAGCAGTGACAAGCGAAAAGAAATGATAATTTATTATCTGGAAGACCTAGCCGCGTTTAACATGGCTTTGGACGATATTTATGATCCAATAACCGACAAAGACACACCCGCTTGGAATGCTTTTCAGACCGAGCTGGAGAGACGCGCGAATGCATCATTCAGTTTGACTGAGTTAGACGAATATAAGCGACCAAAACAGGCTAGCTGGCAGCATATTCCGTTACTTTTAACCCAATGAATGAATTATCGAGCCATCGTACTAGAACTATCGCTAAGGGTTGAAAGCCATTCTATTAGGCTGGCTCTGTCTTCAGCCCGTGTGAGTGTACGGAACGCCATATGGCTACCCTGTTCAAATTCTTTTTTCTCAGCGAAAAACACCTTCAAATTCGCAGGAGTCCATATGCCTTTTCGGCGCATTAGCCTTTCACTGTAATCGAAATTGTCGGCGGAGGCCATAGGGCGCCCAACTACACCCCAAAGGTTGGGGCCAATATAGTTGCCGTCATCTTTACCGAACGAATGACATGCAGTACAAGGCCCTGCGAGCTCTGACCCTCGCATTAGGTCTGCATTCTTGACTGGGTTGTTAAATGTTTTTGGATTGGACTTTAACCATTCAATAAGATCAGAACGTTGATGAGGGCTTGTTAACCCGGCAAATGGCATATTGTTACCCGGTGCCAAAAGCTTTGGTCGGGCAATATAGCGATTAAGGCGGTTTTGGTCCCAAACCCCCTCCATAGACAGTAATTTTTCGCTGTAGGGGTAGTTTTCGATGCTGGCGATATCGCGGCCGAAAAGTCCATAAAGGTTTGGCCCGGTTAGATTTGGCCCGCCTTCTTCTATCGTGTGACAACTGGCACATTGAATGAATGCAGCTTCACCTTTTTTGAGTGTTGCATTGTCGGAGAATACCCGTGCTGAAACAGACGTATGAAAAAAGAACAATAGGCATATGCTAATAGCGCGGAATACCGCAGGTCGGTCAGAAAAAACACTGTACACACGAGTTCCTAATTAGTCTTTAGTGCTGCAAAATGAAGTTTGCAGCATTTGACATTAGTTACTCGACCCCCCAAAGCGCGATTAATATTCGTTATCAAATATTTACCTTGATTGGCAAGGATTGAATGGATCACATATTGTTTAGGTTAGACTTGGCGGGTTTGGAAAAATTGAGCCGATCTCGTGACGCGTCAAAAGGAAGTGTCGCTTGAGCCGAATTGTTTTCGAAATTGCCAAGACTGGTGTGATGGTTTTGCCTTAGCAGGCTCTAACCTCCAATAACCCAGTTTTCTTGCCATTTTAATGCGTCCTAAAATTGATAATAATCAAGATGTACTCCATTCATGACTGGTAAAGTTATGTGACTTGGTACCGGTTTCGGGGTGAAGCCGGTGTCATAGATGTGGGGAAGTGGGTCTTTGCCTAATTTGGAAAACCACTCTCACGTCCATTTACGCTGACGCGACCAACCGGTGTGTCGGATGCTAAAAAAGGAGAGAACAATGAACACCTATCACTTTAAACTGCCGCGGTTTTTAAAACTGGCGTTGATTGGCGTAGCTTCGCTTTTTGCGGGTACTGCCGTACAAGCTCAATCAGATACTTTCAATGTAACAGCCAACGTCGGTGACGCCTGTTCGGTTTCTGCAACTGACCTCGGGTTTGGTGCTTATGACCCGCTGAGTGCGACCGACACGGACGCTAGTTCGACAATGGACGTAACATGCACCCTGTCCACCGCCTATAACGTGGGCCTTGATGCTGGCACAGGTACTGGAGCAACCACCACCACGCGTGTGATGGAAGACGGGTCTAATCAGTTGAATTATATCCTGTCACAAAATGTTGGCCATACCACCAATTGGGGCAATAATGCTGGTGTTGACACTGTTGCTGGCACAGGCTCAGGCAGTGCGCAATCCCTTACGGTCTATGGTCGTATTGCGGCTCTGCAATCTGTCCCAGCAGGTTCATATGCTGATGTGATCACCGTGACGGTAACGTTCTAGTTACCGTTTACCGGTAGTATCAAATTGGAGGAATATATGTTTTATTGCCTAGGGAAGGGCATGCACAATGCCAATGATGAAAAGACCAAAGAAAACTCTTGTCGAGCAGGGAACAAATCTCTGCTCAAAGACGGTAACCGTTGTTTGGCTGGGGCTTTGTACTCATTCAATGACCTCTGGAGGCGTGTCAGCGGCGGAAACACAGGCAAAAACCGAGCGTCCATCCGCGAGGGCGGGTCGAGCGTCCTCCCAGATGGGCATCAGTGTTACTGTGATGCCCACCTGCGCGATCAGGATGCCGGACGGCTCCGCAGTAAGTGCAAACGGTCAGCCACTGAATATTCAATGCAGTCAGAATTCAGCTTACAGCCTGAATGTCAGTGGGGCCTCAAGCAAGCTTTCCAGTCTTGGTTTGAGTGGCAGGCAGACCCAAGTATACAGCTTGGAGAAGGCGGACGCGAGCGATCGCGAGGTTACCATTCTTTCAATCGATTTCTAAAACGATCTATTGCGATTAGCGGTGTTGCCGCGAGCCTTCTTGTTGCACAATTTGCTATAACGGCACCAACGCAAGCGGCGGCGTCCCTGATTGTACGTCCAACCCGAATTGTGATGAATGAGGGTACTCCAGTTGTTGCAGTTACCATTCAGAACGCGGGCACGACGGAAACCTCCATTCAGTTGGAGATAATGGCATGGGCGCAGGTGGACGGTGAGGATGTCTATACTGATGACGGAACAGCTAGTTTGTTGGCCTGTCCGTCTGTTTTTACTATTCCGGCAGGCGAGAAGCAAATTATTCGTATTGCTATTGATGAAGAGGAACGTGTTCGGGATAGGGAAGACACCTTTCGTCTGTTTATCCGGGAAATTCCACCTGCACCAGTGGATGGACAAACAGCTGTTCAGGTTGCCTTACGGATCGGGGTGCCAATCTTTTTACCGCCAACGCGAGTCGCGCAACCATCAATTGATTGGGCAATAGAAAGCCGAGGGGAAGGTGGTCTGTGGGTTACTGCTCATAATCGCGGGATTGTTCATTCCCTCGTCCAAAATGTCCGATTGGAAAACGGCAATGATATAGTTTTTGAGGCGGCTACACATCGTTATGTGCTACCGGGCGTATCCATGAGCTGGCGGCTTGATACCCGTGAACGCTTCACCGGTACTCTGCCTGATACTCCACTTGAATTCAAAGCGACGACCGACCAGGGTCCATATCAGGAGATGCTGACGGTTGACAGATAGTTGGCAGAGGCACGTGGGGGTCGTGCTTTCTCCTCTGGTAATGTTGGCGATTATTGGCTTTTGCCAGTTTTCTGTCGTCGCACAGAATTCTACAGAGCCTGAAGCCTATTTTGTTACAGTAGCTATGAATGGTATCGACAAGCCCGGCATTTATCCGGTGATTGTGGTTAATGATGCTTTTTATCTGGAGGAGCGGGCCTTTATAAGGCTGGGCACATTAGTGCCCGACAGGTTTGGTATTGAATATAGGGGGCGCCTGTATTTTCCGCTTTCAGTGGTAGATGGGCTTTCCCATGATTTTGATAGAGGGCAGCAACACCTGGATATCAATTGTCTGGCAATCTGTTTCCCGGAGCAGCGTCTTTCAACTGCGGCGATACTCCCAGATCCGGACCCGACACCGTTCGGTGTTTTCATAAATTATGATTTGTTAGCTGAAATAAGCCAAGGAAATGAATTTGTCGGTGGCCTTGCTGAGATTGGCGTATTCTCAAGTTATGGTTCTGGCATTTTAAGCCTATCAGGACGAGATATCACCAACGATGCTGACATGGTCCGGCTTGAGACCAATTGGACAATTGATAAGCCTTCGCGCCGCGAACGTTTGCGCTTCGGCGACAGTATCACGCGCAGCGGAGGTTGGGGTCAAGCTCTGCGTTTTGGTGGCATTCAGTTCGGCACGGATTTTTCCTTGCAGCCGGGCTTTATCAGTTTCCCGACTCCCACCATCACTGGCGGAGCGGCATTGCCCTCTACTGCAGAAATTTATGTCAATGGATTGCGGCGCGAGAGCATCGACTTGGAACCTGGCCCTTTTACCATTGAACAGCCTCCGATTATTACGGGCGCCGGAGACTTGCTAGTAGTTGTGAGAGACCCGTTGGGCCGCGAGACGGTCATTACTCAGCCGTTCTATGCGAGCCGGAGTCTATTGAAAGAGGGATTGCGGGAATATTCATTCGAGGCGGGTTTCTTGCGTGATAATTACGCAATTAACAGCAATCAATATGGCAACTTGTTTGCGTCTGCAAGCTACCGGAAGGGATTTAGCGATCGTTTTACTGCAGGATTGCATGCTGAGGTTTCCGAAAGCAGTGTTGCCGTTGGTCCCTATTGGGACTGGCAACTACCTCTTGGTGGCGTTTTGTCTGGTGCTGCCTCAGTGAGTGCTGCAGATGGAGATATCGGTGCACTGGTTGAACTTCAAGTCGACTGGAGTGGGCAGAACTTTGGTTTTAGCGCTAGTAATGACTGGATTTCGCGCGGGTTTTATCGATTGGGGTCCAATCCCGCCTTTCCCGATCCGGTTATGGAAACTAGCGCCAATTTGGGAATTGACGTAAGCGACGTTAGTAGTCTTTCATTCAATTATATTCGTGTCGACGAACGCGAGGAGGAAACGTTTCAAATCGCAAGCGCCAATTTTTCCCTGCAGGTTGGCGAACTTGGTTCGTTCAATGTTAACTTTTCCCGCACCTTCGGGGCTGTGGAAAATACAAGTCTGTTTATGTTGTTTACTACGCGAATTGGTGGTCGTACCAGCGCTAGCGTAGGTGCGGATCGCTCTGCTGGCAAGTGGACAGCCACCGTTCGTGCTAATCGGTCTGCACCATCTTCAGGAGGATTGGGTTTGCGAGCTGAAGCTAGCGCCGGCAATGATGAACGCTTTTGGGCTGGTGCTGTCTATGACACTTTGAAGGGAATTGTATCGCTTGAACATAGTCAGATAAAAGGGGCTGGTACTACACGTGTTGGTGCCCGTGGCGGTCTGGTCGTGATGGGTGGCGGTGCCTATTTGAGTAATCCAGTCGGCGGCAGTTTTGCACTGGTGGAGGTGGGCGGTCAATCAGGCGTAGAGGTATCGCGAGATAATCGTCCGGTTGGCGAAACGAACAGCAGCGGTCGCCTTTTTGTGCCGCGCTTAAGAGCCTACGAAGCGAACCGGCTGAGCATTGACCCGCTTGACCTGCCGTTGACGACGGAAATTGACAGCACCGTGATGATGGCGGTGCCGCGCAGACGCAGTGGCGTGATTGTAAGTTTTCCGGTTACGCCGCTCGTTGCGGCGACGGCTCGAATTATGGATGACAGTGGTACTCCCTTGCCAGCAGGAACCGTGCTGCGTGCGCTTAATAACGGTGCGACTTTTCCAGTAGGCTTCGGAGGCGCTGTCTACATAACGGGGCTCAGTCAAAGCCGAACCCTGCGAGCAGAAACTACAAACGGAGATTGTGTGGTGAAGGTGCCAGCGACAAAACCCGGAGCTGCTCCTACGGCGCTGGGTAACCTTATTTGCATAGGAGTAAACCAATGAAACTTGCCATGTTTTTGGTGAGCCTTGTCTTTTTCTTGATGGTTGGGAATTCAGCTGAGGGGAAACCAAAACCCTGCAAAAAATGCTATTGTTCTGTCTCGGCGACAGACGTGGCATTCGGTGCCTATGATGGCCTCGATCAGGTGATTGTGGATAGCACCGGCGATATCGAGGTTTCCTGTGGTACCGATACAATCGGAGATGTGATGTCTTATGAAGTTGAGCTTTCTGGTGCCAAAAGGGGGTCTAGACCACGCGAACTTTCCGAGCAGGGTAATAATGCACTCTATTATAACCTCTATACAGACCCATCACGTACTCTGATTTGGGGTGACGGTAAGGGATCAACTGTTATGGTTACAGATAGCTATACCTTTACTGTATTATGCTGTGTTACGCGAAACTATACTGTTTATGGCCGAATTGACGCAGGCCAGAATGTTGAACCAGGGCTTTTCAGCGACTCGATTACTGTGAAAGTTGACTTTTAATCGATCAAATAGATTGTATCATCGACAATCAATTCGAGATTAGCTTATGTGACTACAAGCATGTAGTACTTAAAGTATGTGTTTGCCTATCACACTTGCAATTGTGTTAATTGTGCCTTGAAAAGATCAAATTTTAGGTTCCTATTTACCCTTGTTTCAAAAGTCTGGCATAGCGTACTGGCATTAAGTATCTGGCTTAGGGTATGTAGAACCGCGTGGGGTCGTAATGAAATTGAGGTCGATGTATGACTGACGGTGTTTCCGGTGTAGATTCCACGGTCCCGGCGGAAGATGTTTCTCTTTCCGGCACTAACGCTATTGATGGCCTCGTTTTTGGCAGACGCTGGGTTAGCGACACAAACTCTGACGTTACAACCATTAGCTTCAGTTTCCCTGACGAAGACAGCCTGTATAGTACTGATCCTGATACCGGATACGGTACTTCTGGCGAGGAACCTCATACCGGCCTGGCCGGGTTGTCTGCATCGGCCCAAAATATATTTTTGGCGGCTCTTGATAATTTAAGTTCCTTTTCCAAACTTGCGTTTGTTCAGGTTGAGGATAGTGGCAATAGCGCTGGGACTATCCGTGTGGCCTTCACTGGAATTGAAGATGAGGATTCGGTCGCCTGGGCTTATCTGCCTGGGAACTATCAAGCCGCGGGCGATATTTGGGTATTGTCCGAAAACCACTCTGAAGACGATGTTGATTTCGGCCAAACCTTGACCCATGAACTGGGGCATGCGCTGGGTTTAAAACACCCGTTTGAGACCGAAGATGGCGGTGAAGCGTTGAGCAGTGATTTGGACGGTGTAGATTTCACCGTGATGTCCTACAATGTGTCTGCACGCTTCCCCACCGCAACCTATGCTGACCTTTGGCCGCAAACATATATGTATGCAGATATATTAGCGTTGCAATATATATATGGTGTCGATACGGTCACAACCGCCAGCACCGACAGTTATGTTTATGATCAGGGTGACCGGCACTATCTAACCATATGGGATTACGGCGGAAATGACACATTCGGCGTTACGGGTGGAACCACAAACGTAAAATTGGATTTGACGCCGGGTAGCTGGAGCGATGTGGGCACCACGATCGAATATTCAGATGATGTGCAGTTCTTTTATGACAGCGAAACAGTTTACATTACGCCAGATACCATAATCGAAAACGCCTTTGGGGCCGGTGGCAATGACACATTGCAGGGCAATAGCGCCGAGAACAAACTAACCGGTAATGATGGCAATGACAAACTGATGGGAGACGCCGGCGCCGACAGACTGAAGGGGAATGATGGCGACGATTTCCTTGACGGCGGATCTGGTGCGGATGTTTTAACCGGCGGCACAGGCGATGACGTAGTTGTCGCTGGTGCTGGTAACGACACATTATGGGCCGGTGCTGGCGATGAAGGCGATGACATAATGGCAGGCGGTGCGGGCAATGATATTATTGGCGGCGGTGCTGGGGATGACTTGCTTATTGGTGGTGGCCTTGACGACGGCGCGACGCGACAACTGCTGACAACAAACGAAGATTCAGAAGAAGATGGCAGTGACGCCCTGTTTGGCGGGGCAGGCGACGATACATTGCTCGGTGGTGGCTGGGACGACAGTGTTGTTGATAATGGTCGGTACGACGATGGTGAGGCCGTGACGAGTGGTACCGGCAACGACGAAATATGGTCTGGCACTGGTGACGATAAAATTATCGCGGCAGCGGGCGACGATGTTCTGGGCGGTGGAACAGGTGACGATACAATCGATGGCGGCGGCGGCAATGACTTGTTTTATGGCGGCAAAGACGCCGGGGACACCGGTAGAAACGACGTAATAAACGGTGGGGACGGTAACGACATTGTTTTTGGCGGAGCTGGTAACGATGTTATTGAGGGCGGCGCGGGCGCTGATGATCTGTTTGGTGGCGGCGGTAATGACTCTGTAAACGGTGGTTCGGGCAATGACACGCTTTGGGGCGGCGGCGGCAATGATGAATTTTCCGGTGGTGCAGGTGAAGATGTTTTTGTGTTTGCTTCAGGCGCGGGCGACGACGAAGTTGTGGATTTTAACGTCTCTGAGGATACACTTCGGTTGACAGGTACTACGACTGACTTCACCGACGTTGAAAGTGTAATTGCCGCGAGTTCGGTAGTATCTGGTGGTGTTTTGATTGATCTGGGTAGTGGTGATACTGTGAAGTTGAACGGGCTGAGCCTCAGCGACCTCAACGACGTATCGTTTATTCTATAGAATAAGGCCGCGCCAATATTGTTTGCGCGGCCTTTTCAGAGTTTTAGTAATTACTTACCCATACGGTCCAATATTACTTCCGCCTCGTCCATCAGACGGTTCATGCGATTTATCAGCGTCACATAAGGCTGCTCAGTCGTTAAATCGACGCCCGCTTTCTTGAGCAGTGGATGAGGGTATTCAGAGCCACCCGCCTTGAGCGTATTGATATAATCGTCTCGGGCAGTTTGGTCGCCTGCAAGCATACGTTCTGCGAACATGGTGCCACCAGAAATGCTTGTGGCATATTGGTAAACATAGAAATTGAAGTAGAAATGCGGAATATATGCCCACTCAATCGCATAGGCTGGGTCAATGTTCATAACACCTTCGTCGTGCCCATGATATTTTTTTAACAGTTCCAGGTACAGCGCCGTCATGCGCCGACCGGAAAGCGCCTCGCCGGCTTCAGCAAGCTCGTGAATCCTAAGCTCAAATTCAGCAAACATGGTTTGGCGGAAGAATGTACCGCGAATACCTTCCAGCGCACGGTCGATATAATAAAGCCGTTCTTCGTCAGACAAGTCTTTTGCCAACATAAACTCTTGCAGGAGAACTTCATTTGTTGTTGAGGCTAACTCTGCAGTAAATGTGGTATAGCTATATGTTTCATAGGGGTTATTTTTGCGAGACAAGAGGGTGTGAACAGCGTGCCCCCACTCATGAGAGAAAGTGGAAACGTCTTCAAAGCCTTTGTTGAAGTTCAACAATACATAAGGATGAACGTCGTATCCAGCTCCTTGCATATAAGCCCCGGACCGTTTTCCTGGCTGAGGATATACATGCATCCAATCCGCATCCAGGCCCTGTTTAAGAAGCGTTAAATATTCATCGCCAAACGGCTCGAGAGACTCGAGCGTTAGGGCGGTTGCATCCTCGACAGAAAACTCGCGTTCCAACTGAGTAGTTTCCGGATAAATATCGTAATAATGCAAGTCGTCTATCCCCATAATGCGTTGGCGCAACTTCAGGTATCGGTGCATGGACGGTAGATTGTCATTCGCAGCCTTTACCAATGCGCGGTAGACGTCCGATGGCACGTTGCTGCCCGCAACTGCCTGATCCAGTGATGATTTATAACCCCGAGACTTTGACGAAAAAATATGAGTTCGGACAAGTGTGTCCAGTGTTTGCCCAAAAGGCGCTTCATAGGTTTTCCAGGTTTTCCAGAACGCATCGAAAACCTTTTTACGGTCGGCACGATTTTGTACGGCACGATATTTGGTATAGGCGGCTTGGTCGAGGGTGATAATTTGCTCGCTTGCCAGTGTCACTTTTGGCCATGGAATAGCGGCGGTGCTCAACAGGCTATAGATACGCTGCGGGCCACCCAACACCTCGCTAGCATTTGCGAGTACGCTTTCGGCTTCACCGCCTAGGGTGAACTCTTTTTGGCGCAGAATATCTCTTAGCTGGAAGGCGTGTTTTGCCAGGCCTGGTTCAGACGCGATGAAAGCCTCTATTTTATCTTCACCAATGGCCAATATTTCCGGCGCAATGAAGGCTGTTTGTTGGCCGAGCGAAGCGAACATGGATCGGGCCATACCCAGTTTTTCCTGCCCATCTGCATTTCTCAGGTCTTCATCACCGCCCAAGGAGGCATAGATGAACACCCTTGCACCTTCCTTGTTAATGGCAGAGATAGCGTCAAATGCTTTCAGCAAGCTTTGTGCACTTTCACCAAGCTTACCTTGGTACTGTGTGATTGTTTCAATTTCCTGATTGACTCGAATTCGCTCTGCGTCCCACGCTTCCAGGTTTGGGTATAGGTCAGTTAAATTCCACCGAATTTGACCTTGAGGTTCTTCTTGGGTGGCTGCAGCGTGCGCAGATATAAAAGATGGTGCTGCTACTAGCGATGTCGTTGCCATTAATATTGCGAGCGCGGGTGCGCCGAACTTTAATTTTTTAAAAGTCATTTTGATCCCCGTTGTAATAATTTATTATTATTCACCAAACATTAAGCAAGGCACGCTCATGATATTATTCCGCCTACTGTGTTTTTTTAACCCGGACGGTTATGTCATAAATGTTACTGAGAAGAAGGTTTCCCACCACATGTTATTTCAATAGATTGCACTCGAGCGCGGAAAAAGTAAGAAAGAGTTTGCTGTCAGAAGGCAACATTTATGCGATAAACTGTTGTTAACTGACGCCGTGATTTGATTTTTGTATAAGGTCATGGGCCCATGTGCAGGGAACCAATCTTTTTGGGGAGGATTGAATTTATAATGGCTAGTGATCCAACAACAAACCGACTGTTTGCATTTGTTGCGCTGCTTATCGGTCTGACTGGTATTGTTCCAGCTTACGCTGGCTCGCTGGCAGTTAAGGTTTCAGATACTAATAATGTGGCCTTGGAAAATGCAATTGTGTTTCTCAAGCCTCAATTTGCTTTGAGCTCTCCAAAACCTTTGCGAGATGACGCCGAGATGCGTCAACAAGGTATTCTATTTGCCCCTGAGGTGCTGCCGGTTCAGGTGGGCACCAAGGTTAGTTTCCCCAATTTCGACGAATCCAGACACCATGTTTATTCATTTTCAAAGCCCAAGCGCTTCGAGCTGCAACTTTACGGCAAAGACGAATCTAATTCGATCATATTTGATAAATCTGGCGTCGTGGCTATAGGCTGCAATATTCACGACAATATGCTTGCTTATATCTTTGTGACCGAAGCGCCAGTTTTTGCCAAAACCAACGTTGATGGCATGGCAGACTTTACAGGGTTGGAGAACGGTGATTATGAGATGACAGTTTGGCACCCTGGTGTCCGCCGGAACGGTGCGCCAGCTCCTGTCGTTCTTTCCATTGGCGACGAGCAACAACAGAGAGATGCACAAATTCGATTGAAGCGGGTTTGGGGCGCTCAACGTGAACCTGACGAGAATCCCTACTAAAATGGGAAAAATGCGTTTTCAAACTAAGTTGACGATCGTCTATTTGGCCTTGTTTCTGGCAGTACAGGGCGTGGTGATTATGTCCATATATACCTCTGTCACCGACAATGTTCGGGACCAAATTCAGGGACAACTCAACTCTTCAGGACAAATTATAAATCGCTTGGTTCAGGATCAGTCTGCTGTATTCGGCGCACGTGCTGTTGATATTTCAAAAGAGTTTGGGTTCAGGCAGGCAGTGGCCACACAGGATGAGGCAACTGTTACAAGTGCGCTTATTACCCAGAGCACACGCGTAAACGCTGATGCCGCGTTCGTAATAGATCTTGATAACCGATTGGTAGCCTCTGTTGGCGCGGCACCAGTGGCAATGCAAGCAATTACGTTGCCAGAGTCACTGAAGGAAATGTCGGAGGACGAGGGTTTTGCTACTTCATTCGTCGCTCTTGACGGTCGGATATTTGAAATTGTGTTGGCCCCAATTGTAGCGCCTGTGACAACCGGTTGGGTTGGGCTTGCTCTGGAACTGGACCGCGATGTCCTTCTTTCATTCAAGGAACTGGCACCGATTGACCTTGGAATTGCCCTGCTGTCGCATGGCAAAGGCGTCCATAACGTTGCTGCGGCGACAACGGCCACTGAAAGCCTTTCGGGATTTTTGGTTGACCACAACATGATGGACGCAATCAGTGACTTTTCGTCTGTGTTTGATGGCCAGGATTATATGTTCCGGCGAATAACGCTTGAAAACAGTTATAGTGAAGAAACGCCGATTGAACTGCTGATTTATTATTCGGTAGATGCCGGCCTAACACCTTTCCAATCATTGGTTGTTGCTCTGGTTTCAATACTATCTGTTGGATTGGTGTTGCTGTTTGTCGGCAGCTTGGTTGTGTCGAGAGGGATAACGCGGCCGCTTCGTATGCTTGCGCACGCGGCTCAGAAAATTTCTGCGGGTGATTACCAGGAGGTGACAGCACCGGCGAAAGACGAAGAAATTTACCGACTAACCGATAGTTTTAATCAGATGATAACTGCAGTGCGTGATCGTGAGGAACGCATTAGCTATCAAGCCTGCCACGACAGCGACAGCGGCCTGCCTAATAGAATATTTTTTGAAGAAAAGATTGCCCCTAAAATAAGCAGCAATGTTCCTTTTTCTCTTGCTGTCGTCGAAATTCAAAAACTGGCCGAATTGCGCGCAGTATTAACCCATGATCATCTCTCAGACCTCGTTCGGAGCGTGGCGCACCGACTTAACGGTGTAAACATCAGTTATTTGGCGCAGTTGTCTACCGACACCTTTGTTTTTGCTCATTTTCAAAATAGCAACGCAGATACAATTGCGTCGATGATCATTAACAGTTTTGCCGAGCCGATGATTGTGAATGAGGTCGTGGTGGACTTGCGTGTTAGAATTGGCCTGACGCGGTTTCCCGGGGACGGCGAAGACCTGACAGCGCTTTTGCGAAACGCAAATTCTGCACTTGATAACGCCCGCTCATCGGAGCAGGGATACGGATGGTACAATGCTCAGCATGACGTGCAGCAGAAAGACCGCCTCTCTATGATGAGCGAACTGCGGGACGGTTTGGAAAGCGGGGAAGTGCAGTTCCACTATCAACCGAAGCTGGATATGGCCAGCGGCAAAATTACATCGGTTGAAGCGCTGGTGCGGTGGTTCAGTTCGACAAGAGGCTTTGTCCCGCCCGACGACTTTATTTCACTCGCTGAAAAAACCGGAGACATAAGACGATTAACCGATTGGGGGCTGGAAACGGCAATTCAGCAGTTAGCGGCATGGCAGAAAGATGGCATAGACCTGATCATCGCTGTCAACCTGTCCACAAATGACCTGATGAACATCGACCTGCCTAAACAAATCCTGGACCTATTGAAGGAATATTCTGTTTCTGCATCGCGCTTGAAGCTGGAAGTAACAGAAAGTGCGGTGATGAATGACATGTCCCGTGCCCTTGATGTCCTGAATATGCTCAGTGCGATGGGCTTGAAGTTGTCGATTGATGATTATGGCACCGGATATAGTTCCCTCAGTTATATCAAGAGCTTACCAGTTTCTGAAATCAAAATAGATAAGTCGTTCGTGCTTAAACTAGTTGAGGACGATGAAGACAAAATATTGGTGCGGTCAACGATTGAATTGGCTCATAATCTGGGCCTTGAGGTTACCGCTGAAGGTGTTGAGGACAAAGAGTCGGTGGAGCTGCTGAGAAGTTATGGATGCAACACGCTGCAGGGTTATCATATCTGCAGACCAATCCCCAGTGCAGACATTGCCGGGTTTTTGGAAGAGTTTCATGATGCAGGTAAATAACAGGACTTTTTCGTTTTTATCCCTTGGATTGGCCATTGCCGGCTTTTCGCCGCTTGCGACGGCGCAAGACCGAGGGCCATCTGTTGATGTTGAGCTGTTCACCGATTTTCGACTGGGTTTGGCTGACGGTGAGCAAACATGGCTAGACCAAGGACTGGGCAAAGGCCGCTTTGGCGGAGGTTTAAACGGCAACACTAAGGCTGATTTTCAAATTGCAGAAATAGCGGCTCTTGTTAACGTAGATTTCAATTGGGAATGGTCTGCGTTTGTTCATGCCAAATATGATGAAACGCAAGATGGTCCCATTGATTTTGTTGAAGCGTTTGTGAAATATTCGCCGACCCCGACATCAAGCACACGCTATAATTTTAGGGCCGGGCTTTTTTTCCCGCATATTTCGAGAGAGAATATTGGCGTTGCCTGGAGCAGCCCCTACACCATAACGCCGTCTGCAATAAATTCGTGGGTGGGTGAAGAGATACGAACGCTCGGGCTGGAAGCAAAAGTCAGTTTTCGCGGTGAAGTCAACCAAATCGACCTGACCGCAGCTGCTTTTGGTTTTAACGACGCATCAGGAACCTTGCTTGCGTTCAGGGGTTGGGCATTGAATGACGTGAAAGCCACAGCCTTCACGCAGCTACCCTTGGCACCGCTACCCCAAATCGGGCTTGATAGCACGTTTGTTGCTCAACCATTGTGGGTGGAGCCCGTCGCTGAAATTGATGAATCCATTGGGTTTTACGGCGCGATAGACTGGACATATGACCGCAACTGGAAAGCAGGTGCTTTCTATTATGATAACCGCGCTGACCCTAACGTTATCGAGCAAGAACAATATGGCTGGTGGACGCGTTTCTGGAACTTTTATATTGAGGGTGACGCCTTTGCAGATATTCATCTGATCGCCCAATATATGACCGGCAATACAACAATGGGTCGTGTGGTGCCAGCATTCGGCACGCGCTATATCGATATGGACTTTACATCGGGCTTTGTATTGGCAACCCGCAAGTTCGGGCGCCAACGATTGTCTGCCAGATTTGATTGGTTCGACACAACGGACCACGCTTTTGTTCAGCGTGATAATAACAACGAAGCAGGGGCCGCAATAACTGTCGCTCATTCCTATGAGTTCAGTAGAAAAAGCACTCTAATAGCAGAGTATATGTTTGTTGACAGCAAGCGAATAGCGCGGCGGGATCTTGGTGGTTTGCCGGACCAGCAGCAGAGTATTTTCCAAATAGCTTACCGCCACCGTTTCTAACGGGTTGAACGATTTACGCGGTAGTTATACTCAGTGTTCGATATCTTTCACAGATACGGCCTTGATCAGGGCGAAGACAAGATCGCCGGCCTTAAGGCCGAGGCGAGAAACCGATTGGGTCGTTAGACGACTGGTTAAAACTGCGCCACCTTTAGCAAGTTTCAGCGTTAATGTGGCTTGGTTTCCGGCTTGTTCGATGTGGGTGATGCCGGCCTCCAGTTGATTGATAATACTCACATCTTCAACGCGCGACTTGGCAATTGAAATGTCTGAAGCAAATATTCGGAGGATGGCTTTGCTGCCCACATTTTCCCCCATGTCAGGCAAATAGAGGATATCTCCTCCTAGGTCTGCCCTTAATAGGTCATCACGCCTGTCTGTAACGGTTGCAGTTAACAGCTGGCCAGCATCCGCTATACCAAGGAGATCGTTGCATTCTGGCGCTGCCAGCACTTGCTCCAGTGATCCATGGGTAACGACCTCTCGTGGACGCATCAACACCGCATAGTCAGCCACCCGCAGCATATCTTCCAGATGGTGTGTAATCATTAAGACTGGCACACCGGAAGAGTGAGCCAGCTTTTTGATCATGGGCAGTAGAACGGCACGCGCTTTGGGGTCCAAGCCGTTCATGGGCTCATCTAAAATCAAAAGTGTCGGCGTGGCCGCGATTGCGCGCGCAATTGCCACTCGTTTTGTCTCGCCGCCAGACAGAGTGGTTGTGTCCCTGTTTAATAGACTAGATATGTCCAAGAGGTGGGTGGCATCTGCTACGGATTCGTGTGTTGCCCGAGATGAAAAAAGAATATTTTGTTCGACTGTTAAATGTGGAAACAGGGCAGCCTGCTGCATCACCAGCCCTATATTGCGTTCCGAAGTGCGGATATTCCTGTTTCTCTGGCTATTGAATAGCACATTATCCTTAAACCGAATGGTGCCAGATATCGGTGTATCCAGACCTGCTATCATTCTGGCCAAGCTGGTCTTACCGGCTCCTGACGGGCCTATTAAGGCGGTGACGCCTTCAGGTAGGTCAAAGGCAGCGCGGCATTTTAAGCCTTGCTGGCGCCAGCTAATGTCAATTTGAAGCAATGGCTCGTCCATCAACCATCTTCTCTCTGTGGCTTGCGCTGAAGCCATTCAGCGATCAACAAGCTCCCAATCGCTGGGACCAAACTGATCAGGGCCAAGCGGTAGGCCGCAACTTCCCCGCCGGGTGACTGTGCCGCGGTATATAGCGCTAGTGGCAGGGTTTGGGTCAGGCCAGGAATGTTGGCGGCAAAAGTGATGGTTGCGCCGAACTCGCCGATGGCTCTGGCAAAACCAAGAACTGCAGCAGAGATTAGCCCGGGACCCGCCAATGGCAGGCTGATGCGGAAAAACCGGTCTAAACCGTCAACTCCCAGTGTTTGAGCGACTTCGCTGTATGCTGGAGGTTCAGCGTCAAACGCTTGGCGGATGCTTCGAACCATAAGTGGGAACGCCATTACACCGCTTGCGATTGCAGCAGCAACCCAGGTAAACGCCGGGTTCACTCCCATGCCGCTGAGCCAACCGCCAAATCCACTGATGGGCGTAAACAAAACCAGTAAGGCAAAACCCACCACCACCGGCGGTACCACCAACGGAATATGAACAACTGTTTCAACGATGAATTTGCCTGCAAACTGCCTGCGGGACAGCAAGTATGCAACCCAAATGGCAAAGGGCAGGCCAACCAACGTCGCGGTAATTGCAACTTTGAAACTAAGCAACAGAGCTTCAATTTCAAAGGGTTCCAGCATTTATGCGCCTATATGCTTGCTGTAACGGTTCAGGCCCGTTTCAAGGTCTGCAATCAAATCGGCGGTGTCTTCCAGCCCTATGTGAAGGCGCAGAAGCGGACCGGCCGCAGACCATTTTGTCGCTGTTCGGGCCATGGTTGGGTTAGACGGTAATATGAGGCTTTCAAAGCCCCCCCAGCTGAAGCCCATCTTAAACAGGTGCATATCGTCGACCATCGCCGCTGTGTCTGGGTAATCGCCGCCGTTGAGTACTATGGAGAATAGGCCTGTTGAGCCGGAAAAATCTCGCGCCCATATTTCGTGGCCCGGGCAGCCCTCAAAGGCCGGGTGCAAGACAGCTGCCACCTCTGGTCGGCCCTTCAACCATGTCGCAACCCTAAGCGCATTTTCCTCATGAGCCTTCAGTCTAATGCCTAATGTTCTGAGGCCACGTGAGGTCAAAAATGCATCGTCAGGCGAAACGGTGTGGCCCATCTGATAGGCGGTTTTGCTCAGTTTTCGCCATGCCTTGCCTTTGGCACTTGCGCTGCCAATCATGGCGTCTGAATGGCCGCCAATATATTTGGTGCAAGCTTCAACTGAAATATCAACACCATGATCTAAGGGCTTGAAAAATAAAGGTGTTGCCCATGTATTGTCGGTAATTACATAGGTGTCGTTTTCTTTGGCTGCAGCAACAATTGCGGGTATATCCTGAACTTCAAACGTAAGCGAGCCGGGGCTTTCAGTAACAACCACACTGGTGTTGGGGCGCAGGAGACCAGAAATTTCATCGCGGATGGTGGGGTCATAATACTCGGCTTCAATATTCATCGCCTTCAGCATGCCGTTTGCGAAAGAGCGGGTCGGCTCATACGCGCTGTCGGTAATCAAAATATGGTCACCTGCTTTTACCAGCGCGAGAATTGATGTCGTCACGGCGGCAATGCCGCTCGGGAACAACATGGTACCGTCAGCGCCCTCAAGCTCTGTTAGGGCTTCTTCAAGCGCCCACTGTGTAGGCGTGCCTTTACGACCGTAAAATAATTGTTTTGCCGAAGGGTTTGCGGTGCGTTCGCGCAGTTGTGCGTAGGTATCAAACAAACATGTAGACGCTCGGTAAACCGGCGGGTTTACAACCCCGTGGGTCCATTCCTTGCGCCGGCCGGCCGTTACTAACTTTGTGTCTTCGCTATCGCTCATTGGATCGTTTCTTCCGTCGTCGCTTCAGGTTCAATCGGTAGGGATGCGTCTGCACCCCACTCGCTCCAGGATCCGTCGTAAATAGGCGTATCCCACTTGCCGAGTTGGGCAAAAGCGAGTGCAAGGCAACAAGCTGTCACGCCTGAGCCGCAACTTGTCGCAATGGGCCTGTCCGGGTTGATGTTTGCAGCCATAATTCGATCATAAAGGGCGTCATTATCCAACAAAGTACCGTTCTCGCGGTATAGTTCGCTGAACGGCAGGTTTAGCGCACCGGGAATATGGCCTGACCTAAGCCCTTCGCGTGGCTCTTGCGCTGTACCCAAATATCGGGCCTCAGAACGGGCATCAACAATCTGGTATTTGTCCTTGTTGCTATTTCCCAGCTCGATATTTGCCAGAATATCTTCCTTGGTCATATACAAGTCATCGTTATATTCGGCGTAATAGATTGATTTACCTACCTTAACACCGCCGCGTTGGGTTTTGTTCTTGCCTGCCGCCCACAACTGCATGCCGCCGTCCAGCACATAAACATTCTTATGCCCCATCGTGCGGAACATCCACCAGGCGCGGGCTGCTGTGCGAAAATCACTGTTGTCGTAAATAACGATCTTGCTGCCATTTGTTATGCCCAGCAATTTAACCGCAGCGGCAAAATCTCTGGCCTTAGGCAAGGTGTGCGGCTGATCAGATAGCGGGTCGACAATGGCATCGATATCAAAAAACAACGCACCGGGAATGTGCGCCTCGCGGTATTCCGCCAATGCATTGCGCCCGCTGTCGGGTAGGTGCCAACTGGCGTCCAGAATAACCAGCTTGTCGCGGCCCAAATTTTTTGTAAGCCATTCGATGGTTTTGAGGGGAGAGTTTGCCATTGTTTTCCTGCTGTTTTTGTTTGCTGGCAGTACCTTAGAGGTGCGGGCAACAAGTTTCAACGTGGCTTATCTATCCAATTGGATTAGCCAGGCGAAACTGAGCAGGTTTTTTGGGCTTAATTAAGGCTATGGCGCGCTGAAAGTGCGCCGGCGGCTTCTTTACGAAAGAAATTACTCAGCAAAGGGTGGTCAAATTCAACTGAGGAGTCGGCACCAGTGGCCAGTTCCAAACTGTCCTCCGCCACATAAGTTGTGTGGGTTTGGCCGTCGACAAGCACATGATACCAAGGCTTCTGAGTGGTTCGTTCATCAGCATTCAACTTTTCAAGCCATTCTTCTTCTTCGCTGAAGCAGGCATCTACATCGTAAATCAAACCACGATAGCCATTCACCTTATGGCGAACAATTTGGCCGGGGGCGAAAACTGGTGTGCAAATATGTGTCATTTTTCTCCCCTCATTGTGCATCGCGCCGGAATATGAAACGTGCTGGATTGGCTGATGGGAAAAAGCTTACCAAAAAGGGATTAACAAAGATTGAATCCGCAAAATGCTGATTTATTCGCGTTTTTTCGTGCGTTTTACCGTATTTTTTTGACAAAACCGCGTTGCTTCGGTCATAGCATCCCCAAGAAACACATAAGGAACACATCATGGCGAAATCGATTTATGAGGGCTTGGAGCAACTGGGCGGCAGCGGCGGTGCGGCAAACACACCGGAAGAAGCCGTGCTGGAATATGTGCCAAACCCCCGGTCTAATAGCGATTATTGTGTGCGTTTCACATGCCCTGAATTTACAAGCCTTTGCCCCGTAACCGGCCAGCCTGATTTCGCCCATTTGGTGCTGGATTATGTGCCGGGCGATACGCTGGTTGAAAGCAAGTCATTGAAATTGTTCCTGCAATCATTCCGCAACCATGCGGCTTTCCATGAAGATTGCACCGTGGGTATAGCCGAACGGCTGGTTGCCGAGATGAAACCAAAATGGCTGCGCTTCGGCGGCTATTGGTACCCTCGCGGCGGCATTCCCATCGACGTATTTTTCCAAACCAGTGACGCCCCTAAGGGCGTTTGGATACCCGAGCAGGACGTGCCGACTTATCGGGGTAGGGGATGACCGGCGAAATATTCACGGTATGGCATTGATCAACACCTGTAGCCTAAGGGATACCAATCAGCTTGTGGGTTTGCAGGCTTAACCGCCATTTGGGGTGGGCCTTGCAGTACTCCACAGTTTGTTCGGTGTTTTGGGCCAGGGCAGGGCTGTCCATAGGCTGCAGGTAGAAATTCTCAAATGCCAGATGCTCAAATTGTGCTGGGTCACCGCCAGTTTGCGGGTAGACCAGTTTGAGTTCCTGACCTTTGGTTACAATCATGTCCGAGCCGATTTTGGGGCTGATGCACAGCCAGTCTATGCCCTGCGGTGGCTCAATGGTGCCATTGCTTTCAACAGCAATTTCGAAGCCTTGCGCGTGAAAGGCGTCAATTACGGCGGTGTCCATTTGAAGCAGTGGTTCACCGCCGGTACAGACAACAAACCGGTCATCGGTCATGTCATCCGGCCATGCCGCTGCAACAGCCCCTGCTAGGTCTTCGGCGGTTTTAAACTTACCGCCGCCTTCGCCGTCTGTGCCGACAAAATCTGTGTCACAAAACTGGCAAATGGCTTTGGCGCGGTCGCGCTCCAGCCCGCTCCAAAGGTTACAGCCGGCAAAACGGCAAAACACCGCTGGGCGCCCGGCTTGTTTGCCTTCACCCTGAAGCGTGTAAAAAATTTCTTTTACTGCATAGACCATAGGGTGCTTATGCCTGATAGCGGGTAGGGTCGGCAAGGCCCGCTTCGCGGAAGCCTTTTTGGCGCAACAAACAGCTATCGCAGTGACCGCAAGCAAGACCGGCGTCGTCAGGGTCATAACAACTGATGGTCATGGCATAATCCACGCCCAGCGTTGTGCCGGTGGCGGCAATTTCTGCTTTGGTCATATCTATTAGAGGAGTTTGAATGCGCAGGCGCTCGTCTTCGGTCACACCAGCCTTGGTACCCAGATTGGCGGTTTCTTCGAACGACTTGATGAATTCGGGCCTGCAATCAGGATATCCGCTGTAATCCAGGGCGTTGACGCCAATGAAAATGTCTTTGGCGCCGACGACTTCTGCGTAAGCCGTGGCAAACGACAGGAAGATGGTGTTACGGGCAGGGACATAAGTCACGGGGATGTCCTCGCTCATGTCATCATCGCTGCGGTCCTTGGGCACATCAATGTCCGCGGTTAGTGCGCTGCCGCCAAACAGGCGCAGGTCAAGCACGGCAGTTTTATGCTCAGCAACACCCAGATGCGTGGCAACGCGGTCTGCAGCTTCCAGCTCAACGCTGTGGCGCTGGCCGTAGGCGAACGACAGGGCATAAACCACAAACCCGGCATCGCGTGCCATGGCGACACATGTAGCGCTGTCTAGGCCGCCAGACAGAAGAACCACTGCTTTTTTATTGTTACTCATATGAACTCTTATACCTGAAACAGTCTGCAAACGAAAACTGCCGGGCTATACCACCCGGCAGAAGCATTTGAAAAGCAGAAACTATGGTTTCTGCGAATTGTGTGATTATGTGGTTCTTTAGTCCACAGGCGGCGCGCGGAAAACCTCTTCATCAAATTCGCCTTCCCACTTACCAACAGCTGTGCCGACCGACAGGTCGCCGGTTACATTCACGACGGTGCGGAGCATATCGAGTGGTCGGTCAAACGGGAACACAAAACCAACGATGATAGCTGTTTGGGCCGCGTCAATGTTAAGTACACTGAGAACAGCCGCCAACAGAAATAGTGATGCACTGGGAACCGCGGCGGTACCTATAGACACCAGTGTTGCGGAAAATGCGATCAGAAGGTATTCGGTAAGACCCAATGGAATACCAAGAACCTGGGCTGAAAACACGGCAAGAATGCCGACATACAGCGCTGAGCCATCCATGTTAATGGTGGCACCTAGTGGTAAAACTGACGCTGCGACTGACTTTTTCACGCCCAGGTTTTCTTCGGCCACAGTAATGGTAACGGGCAGGGTGCCAGAACTGGACGAGGTGGAGAAGGCAACCAACTGGGCTCCGCGCGCGCCCTGGAAGAAGCGTTTGGCGGGAAGTTTGAGGATGAATTTCATGATGAAGCCGTGGGTTATCACAACATGAAGCAGACACGCTGATACGAAAGCCAATACCAGTGGGAATATCTCTATTAGTTTTCCAACACCTCCTGTGCCCACGACTCCGGATATGAGCGCGAACACGCCGAACGGAGCCACTTCCATCACCAAATGCGTAACTTTCAGCATAACTTCCGAGCCAGCATCAAAAACATCTGCGACCGGTTTGCCTTTCTTGCCAGTAAGTAAAAGTCCTGAGCCTAACAACAACGCAAAGAAAATGATCGCCAGCATATTGCCGTTTGCCAACGCTTCGACCGGATTGATGGGGATAATACCCAACAGTCGCTCTTCCAGTGTTCCGGCTTCGGCGATTGGTTTGGGGACAGCGCCCGCTAGGTCAACACCTACGCCAGGTTGAACAATGGCTGCGATGGTTAAGCCGATGAAAATGGCAACGGCAGTTGTCCCCATATACATCCCAAGGGTTTTGGCACCCAATGAGCCAAGCTTTTTGGGGTCTCCCATCGCGACAACGCCTGAGACGAGCGTAACAAACACCAGAGGCACCACAATCATGCGAATGAGTCGAATGAAAATTGCACCGATCCAATCAATGCTTGTTGCGGCTTCACCTGCTAGCGCCCCGAATGCAATGCCAAGAATCAGCATGCCCATGATGCGCTTCCATAGCGTGATGCCAAACCAAAATTTCACTGTTTTTCCCCTAATTTTATAGTTGCAGCCATTGAGTGCCTGCAAAAAACCCCTCATTGCCTGAAAGCTACACAGATGCAGTGAAGTTGCGCAATAGCTTTCATTTTAGACGGCAATAACCTCAGGGTATAGTAACTTGTCAAAAGCTTGAAAACAGTAATAAAATTAAAATCTTAGCTAAATTTTCGTGGTATTTTCCATTTAACTTTTGATTAGGGAATTAGATGCCATGCTGCTAATAATGTTTTGTAAGGCGTAAGGATACGATGACAGGTATTAAAACAATAATGGCAACAGCAATGCTTATGAGCATGGGAACGAGCGCAATTTCGGCTGCGGCTCCTTGCATGCAAAATCGCGAAATCAAGGCAGATCAAATCCGGTTTGTTGAGACGCAGCTGCGCGTTGCAACGCTGCAATGCCGCGGCGGTTCCCACCGAGAAATAATCAGTTTGTATAATGATTTTGTGCGCTCAAAGCGCCCTTATTTTATAGAGTCAGAAGGCCCACTAAGGCAATTTCTTAAGCGGTCAAAAAAAGGCGGGCTTGACGGCTATGTTGTTTCGGTCGCCAACAAAGTATCATTGGGTAGCACTTCCGTTGCGCAGTTCTGCGACCGGGCTCAAATGGCCTTGCAGATGGCGATGAAAATGCCAGATCCTGCCGGGCTAATTTCCTTGATGCCCGTACGCTACCAACAGCCTGAGCGTAGCTGCAGCGTTGCGGATAGCTCTGGCATCTACCAGTAGCTTTGGAATCTATTAATAGTTTTGGACTTCACCAAATAGCGCGCCTGCCATAAAAAAACTGGCCTCGGAGATTACCTCCAAGGCCAGCATAGTATTATATTTTATTGGCCAGTACCTAGCGGGAAAGAACAATTTCCACGCGGCGGTTTTGCCACTCGCGAACACCGTCTGCAGTTTGTACCAACGGCGAAGTTTCACCCAAGCTTCGGATGCCAATCTTGTCTGCAGGGATACCTTCAGCAATCAGGGCATCGCGTACAACCTGTGCACGACGCATGGCCAGTCCTTCGTTATACTGGTTGGCGCCAGCACGGTCAGCGTGACCTGCTGCAGCGATGCGTGCAGCACCAGTTTCCTTGAATGCTTTTGCCGCCCGCTCGATGATTGAGCGTGCGTCAGCCGTCAATACGGTGCGGTCAAAGTCAAAGAACACCATGAAAGGGCCAGGAATAGCTACAGGCTTTGGCTCTGGCTTCGGCTCAGGTTTAGGAGCCGGTGCCGGCGCAGGTTTTGCAACAACCGGTGCAGGGGCCGGAGCAGGAGCAGCTTTCGGGGCAGGCTTTGATTTTTCACCAAATTTCCAGGTTACCCGGGCAAACACTTCATTATTCACGAAACGGTGGCGTGCACTAAGGGCCTCAGTGCCAAACTTGCCGGTTAATGTTCTGAAGTGGCGAACGCCAATGCCAAGCTCGATACCACCCATCGCTTTGGTTAGTTGCAGCATAGCTTGACCAGCGGGCTCCCAGTTTCTACTATCAGCAATCAAAACGCCGTCTGCACTTACACCGTCAAGCTGGACAAGGCTCATGCCAATACCCAGGCCTGCATAGGCTTTCCAGCCGTCAAGCTCTGCAAAATTATAATGGGCGTTAGCCATCAGGCTGTCTGATTGCTGGTTGCCATCTGCGTCGATTGAACCATTGGGAAGTGCCAACCGACCCGGGTCGGTTACTTCAACAGTTTTGACATCGTTTGTGCGAATGGCATATTCAAGCTCATAGCGCCACTTGTTGATATTACGACCAAAATACAGTCCGCCAACAATGCCAAGCTGTTTCTGAGTTTCAATGTCGAGGGTGCGAGGAGCTAGCCCCTCAAGGCTTTCATTCAGGGCATCGGTAAGACCGAGTTGAAAACCAGCATAATAATAATCTTCGTCTTCAGCAATTGCCGGGGCAGCAACTCCAGCTAGACAGAGGGATAGAACGAGTGCGCGCATTTGTTTAGGCTCCTTGGTCCGCGGGGGTGCGGAATCATCTAAATTTATATTTGCACCGAGTATGCGTGATTACCAGTTATGACAAGTGAAAACGCCTGATTTTGGTGTCAGAATTACGGTCTAACGCGGAAATGTGGCATTTTTGCAAAGCTTTGTGGCTGGTAGATTTGCCTTTCCTGCTTTTTCGAGGAATAATTGCGCTCTAGACAGAATGCTGTGTTCATTTGGGCACGCCATATTTTTTGGCGATTAATATAAAACAGTGAGGGGGACCATCATGTTACAACGAATATTGGCAGCGTTGGCTGTTTGCATGCTCACGCTTGCATCGGCTGTATCCGCTGAGCCGCTGAAGTTGGAAACTTACTTGGATATTGAGACGGTAGGGGATCCGCAAATATCACCGGACGGATCGCAAATTATATACGTGCGGTCACATATTGATAAAATGAAAGATCGCCGGTCTGCGTCACTTTGGATTATGAATTCAGATGGCGGCAAAAACCGACAATTGATGGCGAGAGGCGGTAATGCTCGTTGGTCTCCTGATGGAACGCGTATTGCCTTTATTGCGCCTGACGATGCTGGTAAGCCGCAGTTGTTCGTACGCTGGATGGACAATGAAGGTGCCGTAAGCCAGATAACACACGGTATGGAACGGCCGCGTGGTATTTTCTGGTCTCCGGATAGTAAATCTATTGCCTTCATGTCACGGGTGCCGCGCCGTACGAACTTTACGGTAAAGTTGCCGGGCAAACCTGCCGGTGCCAAGTGGAAAGAAGACCCTTTAGTGGTTGAAGAGTTTCTCTGGCATCAGGACCGTATTGGCCCGATGAACAATGGCTGGGACCACATTTTCGTCGTGACGGCAGACGGCGGTACGCCTAGCCAGCTGACAGATGGAAACTGGCATGCAAACACGCGCCGTCTTGGTGCAATTCGTTCCGGTGCCAATCTTTCGTGGTCGCCGGATGGCAGCAAGATAGCCTTTGACGGATTAGCCGAAGAAGACGATGGTCGTCGCTATACAGAGACATATGTTTACACAGTTGATGTAAATTCCGGCGATATCAAGCGTTTGACTGACAATTCAATTGGGGCACAAGACCCAGTGTTTTCGCCAAACGGAGAAATGATTGCATTTACTGCATTCCACGAGTCAGTGATGAGTTATCGGCATTCGAACCTGTATGTTGTGAACACTGATGGTAGCGACCAGCGCCGGGTTATTGGTGACTTATCCGCTGATCCAAGTGGTATTCGGTGGGCTTCTAACTCTCGCGGAATTTACTTCGCCCTGGATAAAGAAGGCGACCGCAATGTTCATTACACGAACATGAGCGGTAGGATGCGTGATGTTACGACCGGCGATCAGAATATATTCTTATCCAATGTGTCTGACCGTGGTGTTGCCGTTGCGTTGCAATCGGATGCTAATCACACGCCGGATGTTGTTCGGTTTGACCTGTCAGACGGGGACAATTTTGCCCGGGTAACCAATGTGAATGCTGATGTGTTCGCTGGGGTGGATATGTCTGAAACCATCGAGTTTTGGTACGATTCAACCGAAGGCACAAAGGTTCAGGGTTGGGCCGTGTTACCGCCAAACTTTGATAAATCAAAGAAATATCCATTGATATTGTCAATTCATGGTGGGCCACATGCCATGTACCGTGAAACCTATAACTTCATGTTTCACCATTTTGCGGCAGAAGGTTATATTGTTTTGTTCACCAACCCACGTGGTTCAACGGGTTACGGTGAAGAGTTTGCCGCAGCGATCGAAAATATTTACCCAGGACCGCGTGATTACGCTGATCTAATGGGCGGCGTTGACCACTTGATCGGTGAAGGCTTTGTGGACCCTGATCGCACTTTCGTAACGGGTTGCTCTGGCGGTGGTATCTTAACCGCATGGACCATCACACAGACAGATAGGTTCAAAGCTGCGGCATCGCGCTGTGTGGTTTCGGACTGGATCGGTATGGTGGGCACCACGGATGTTTCCGGATGGATGATCAACTTCTTTGAGAAGCCATTCTGGGAAGATCCAACACAGTGGTATGAGCATTCGGCGATTATGCACTCCGAGAATGTAAAGACACCAACATTGTTCATGACAGGTGATGTTGATCGTCGTACGCCAGACCAACAAGCCAAGCAAATGTATGCTGTATTGAAGTATCTTGGTGTTCCTACCAAATTTATTTCAGTCAAAGGTGAGTATCACGGAACGGGTTCAATTCCGTCCAATTATTTGCGGCGTCAGCTTTACTTGATGAAATGGTTCAAAATGTATGATCCGGCTTACGCTGGTGACTAAGATCGATACCATTTAAACAAAAGGCCCGGAGTTCTGCTCCGGGCTTTTTTATTGGCTTATTCTGGGCCGCAAGAGCTCGTTTCTTAATATTCTTCCGAATTTTGCCGCAGTAGGTTAATCTAAAGTTATTGGGCAAATGAAGGGGGCTATCATGTCACAGAAAATTTTTACGGTGTTTGCGACCTGCATACTTATGTTTGCAGGCAGCGCGAGTGCCGCGCCGCTAAAGCTTGAAACATACCTTGATATTGAACGTGTATCCGACCCGCAAATATCGCCGGACGGCAACCATATTATTTTTACCCGTTCTCATATTGATAAAATGAAGGACCGTAATTCAGCCTCTGTCTGGATTATGAATGCCGATGGTAGCAAAGCGCGTCAATTAATGAGTAAGGGCAGGAGCGTGCGTTGGTCGCCAGATAGTTCTCGTATTGCTTTTATTGCGCCTGACGATGCTGGCAAGCCACAGCTTTTTATCCGCTGGATGGACGCGGAAGGTGCTATTAGCCAGATAACCCATGGTACAGAAAGGCCGAACGGCGTCTTCTGGTCTCCAGACGGTGAAAGCATAGCGTTTATGGCGGCGGTGCCGCGCAAAACAGACTTTACCGTTAAACTACCGGGCAAGCCAGCAGGCGCGAAATGGCAGGAGGACCCACTGGTTGTTGAAGACCTTCTTTGGCAGCGCGATCGGGTTGGGCCGACAAACGGTAGTTGGAATCATATTTTTGTTGTTACAGCTGATGGTGGCACACCGCGTCAGCTTACAGACGGCAATTGGAATGCTAACAGAGGTCGCGGTGCTAATCTTTCCTGGGCGCCGGATGGCAGCAAAATTGTTTTTGACGGTCTGGCCGAAGAGGACCCAGGCCAGCGGTTTAATGAAACCTATATCTACAGCGTTGATGTTGCGTCGAAGGAAATCAAGCAACTGACGGATGATAGTATAGGCTCTTCGGGCCCTGTTGTTTCGCCAGATGGTAAAATGATTGCCTTTACCGCATTCCACGAGTCAGTGATGAGTTATAGCCACTCAAACATGTATGTTGTTGGTATGGATGGCACGGGTCAGCGCCGAGTCATTGGTGATTTGGCCGCAAGCCCTGGTTCGCTGCGCTGGGCGTCTAATTCGCGCGGTATTTATTTCGAGCTGGATAAAGAGGGTGACCGCAACATTCACTATACTGACCTGACCGGCAAGATGCGTGATGTGACTGAAGGTGATCAAAACATTCGCTTAGCGAGTGTATCGGACCGTGGCATTGCAATTGGCTTGCACGCGGATGCCGACCATACGCCTGATGTGGTGCGTTTTGATCTGTCAGACGGTGATAACTTTGCAAAATTGACACGTGTGAATGCTGACATTTTTGACGGCGTTGATCAATCAGAGACCATTGAATTTTGGTACGATTCGACCGAGAACACCAAAGTACAGGGGTGGGCTGTGTTGCCGCCGAACTTCGATAAATCAAAGAAGTATCCGTTGATATTGTCGATCCACGGTGGACCACACGCCATGTACCGCGAAACGTATAACTTTATGTTCCATCACTTTGCTGCCCAAGGATATGTTGTGTTGTTTACCAATCCACGTGGATCAACAGGTTACGGAGAAGCATTCGCGGCAGCGATTGAAGACATCTATCCTGGCCCACGCGATTTTGCAGACCTTATGGGCGGTGTTGATTATATGATAGACCAAGGGTATGTAGATCCTGACCGCACCTTTGTAACAGGGTGTTCTGGTGGCGGTATTTTGACCGCATGGATTGTTACACAAACAGATCGGTTTAAATCTGCGGTGTCGCGCTGTGTGGTTTCTGACTGGATTGGAATGGTCGGGACAACTGATTCGACCGCATGGATGCTTAACTTCTTTTCCAAGCCCTTCTGGGAAGACCCAACGCAGTGGTACGAGCATTCAGCAATTATGCATTCCGAGAATGTAAAAACGCCGACACTGTTCATGAGCGGCGACCGTGATATCCGCACGCCTGATCAGCAAGCCAAGCAGATGTATGCTGTTTTGAAATATCTTGGTGTGCCCACCAAGTTTATCTCAACGAAGGGTGAGTTTCACGGAAATGGTCGGGTGTTCCCATCGAATTATTTGCGCCTGCAGCTTTATCAGCAAAAATGGTTTGATATGTATGACCCCGCCCATCAGGCGGAAATGGCCAAATAGGCACCTAACAAAAAAAACCCGGAGCGGCTGCTCCGGGTTTTTCTTTAATTGGCTCCGCCTGCTGGGCTCGAACCAGCGACAAGATGATTAACAGTCATCTGCTCTACCAACTGAGCTAAGGCGGATCAGTAGTCAGAAGACCCTGTCCTCTGAGGTGGGGCTCTTTATACTCAAAAAAATGGTCCTGCCAAGTAGAATTTTATATTTTTTCGGTATGAAGTAAGCAACCTCGACCGGCACACGGGTTTCTGCGCCCGCAGTATGGGCACAAGTTGGATTATCGACGGAGTCATGAATGTCTTAAAATCAGTGCGTAACACTCAGTCTCGGTAAATTGGGAACTGTCTCGCTTTGCATGTCCGGCGTCGGAATAGAGTGTTCCGAAACGGCATATCGTGGGTCGTTTGCCGGGAAAGTAATCGACGGTATCAGCACCGGTGCAGGATAAGCGTCAGCGCCCCTCAATATAAGGTCCACAGATTTTTTAAACTGAATAACATGGGCCATGTGGTCAGCGCCTTCAATTGACTCGTAGCGCCCGCGAGGGAAAGCGTCAGCAATCAGTTTGTTCGCAGAAGGGGGGACAAATATATCATGCTCGCCAGTGAATACCACTGTTGGCACATCTGGCAACTTGCTCAGGTCAGTGTTGCCAAACCTGAGAATGCGCTTGGTATTATGCTTGAATTGTTCACGCATGCCTTGGCTCGCATGCATGAGGGCATGGTGCAATTTTTCTCCGGCCAATTTAGCCAAGCGGTTGGTTTTCCGTAGTTCGGGGTTTGACATCAGGTTCGTGAAACTGTCTGCAAATTCCTTTTGCTTGTCCCATTGCAGGTAAAACAGCATATGATTGAATTCATATTCAAGCTGCTCCGGCATACGGTGCATGGCACCACCCAAAAGCAAGCGACTAACCATGGGGCGATAGTGTTGGACAAAACGCATTGCGACAATGCTGCCGTAGCTAAAACCGACCAAATTAATTTTGCGAACCCGCAACTCTTCAAGTGCCGACGCTATGCAGTCAGAAATGAAATCGAACGAATAATCGTGCGGCAAAACGCCAGTTGCACCATTGCCTGGCGTGTCGAAGGCAATAACCCACGTGTGTTTGGCCAACGCCTTACTCATACGTTCAATCTGTGCAATGTTCTGGAAAGCACCGCCTATAACAACGAGCGGAATATCGCTGGTGCCTTTTGCATATTCTTTTACATGAACTGGAAAGCCCTTATGGCTTAGCGTGTGTGTTATAGTGTCGGTCATAAACTCTCCCACTTGGCACGTCGCCCCAATCGCGATTGTTGGTTGGTGATGCTGGCTGCACCTAAATCCAACCGACTACGTGTGCCATCGCAAGTAGTACGTAAAATCAAAAATATACTTTAGGGTGTATAATGCAAGTCAAAAATAATATAATAAATTCTGCGTCTTAGCTTCATTTTAAGACATGTTGATACAAAATTACTACAATACCGTGTAATTTCGCGATGCTTGCAAGGTAGCTTCTATTCGTGCAGGTGGCCTCGGGCCGATACCGGAGTTGTTGTGCTTAAAGTTGATGGAATCAGGTATATTTCATGGCAGTCCCATAGCTAAGTAACCTAAAGCATCTACTTTTAAATTTCAGGCAAATACGGCTGGATCTGCAATCTGGCGGATTTAAGTGCAACTAACGCCATTTATCGACTTTTCTCTGACTGTCCCCGCCGCTTTCGTTACTTTCTCGGTTTTTGGAAGACGAGGGTGATTTATGTCTTATGTAACTAGGCGGTTTGTATGTCTTATTTTCATGATTGGTGTCTCGGCATTGTTCCTGCCTGCAAACGCTCAACACTTTGGAAACGGAGCAACATTTGTAGATGATGGAAATTCAGTAATTTTTCATAGTTTCTCGTTGGGGAACGGCAATATTGTAGAGCTTGACATTGCAACTGGCGCCGTTCGAAGCATTACCGAAGACGGCCGCCGCGACCGTTGGCCTTCATCGGACCCTTCGGGTAAACGAATAGTCTTTATTTCTCAGCGCACACCGCCCTGGAAAATATACACCGTTAATCGTGATGGCAGCGACCTGCGACTACTTACTGAAGAAGAAGGCGCGCACCTTGGGGCAACATGGTCTCCGGATGGTTCGCGCATTGCATATTCAAAACAAGACCTGGACGCTGAAAGCTTTAGGGCTGATCTATGGGTTATGAAGGCAAACGGTATCCACAAGACCAAAGTGATTGAAGGCGCCATGTGGCCGTTTTGGGACAGGCTCCGTAATCAGGTGTTTTTCACCACTGTTCTGGCCGACGGTAATGTGGCGCTCGGTTCCTATGACGTGGCAAGCAAGGCGCGGGCAGTTCTAACCAATGGTACTTTGAATGCAACGGGTGCGGGCATAACGCCTGACGGGCGGCATATTTATGTGTCTGCTGTGTCTGGTGGTGAGCGCACCTTGCACCGAATTGACAGGGACGGCACTAATCTTGTTAATCTTGGCATCCCTGCACAGCAAGACAGTAGCCCGCAGGTTTCGCCGGATGGGGGTTCTCTTCTGTACGGCTATAACGAGGGCGAAGGAACCGAAGTATATTTGTTGGATCTGGAAACCAAGCAGTTACGTAATCTGTCTCGGGAGTTAAAGGTTGCTGACTAACTGATAGTTGGGCAAGGTTGCCTCCGGTTAAAAAAGGGGGACGATCAATGGACGCACAGCAATTTCTGGACGAGATATTAAAGCCAACTTTGGAGAAGATGGAAATGCACTCTCCAGCGGCAGAAAAACTGCTGTTGATGACGGCATGTCACGAGTCCGGTGGCTTTGTTTATGAGCGCCAAGTGGGTGGGCCAGCCGTCTCCTTTTATCAAATTGAACCAAATACATTGAACGATTTGTATGAGAATTATCTCAGTTTCCGGCCAGAGAGGCAAGCGTTGCTTGATCAGTTTAAACCGTCTGAAGACTGTTCCCTGGATGAAGCGCTTATGGACCGTGTGTTTGCTACGGCGGCAGCCAGACTGATTTATGCGCGTGTGGCAGAGGCGCTGCCCTCGTTTGACGATGATGAAGGCATGGGACGTTATTGCAAAAAATACTGGAATACAGAAGCCGGGAAGGCGACGCCCGAAAAATACATCAATGATTGGCTGCGATACAAACCTGAAAATTACGCGTAAATTTATCTGCTTTGAGGCATGTTGTTGGTGGTCGAGTCCTTGTGCAGTGAAGTAAAAAGGCCTGACAGATATCTGTCAGGCCTCTGAATTTGGAGGCGCGAACGAGAATCGAACTCGTGTACACGGATTTGCAATCCGTTGCGTCACCACTCCGCCATCGCGCCTCATATGGTGTAAATCCTTAGTCAAAACAAATGCTATCCGACTAAGGAGAGCAGCATATAACAAAGCGGCCCATGAGCGGCAATGACTTTTTTAATTTCTGGTCGTTTCTCATGCTTTCAGTTAATTTGGTGCATTGACCGATGGGCTAACCTGTTTCAGCCTAGTAGGCAGTCGGCGTAATTTGCTTTTAAGTTGCCGGTAAGTGCAGCTGTATTTAAATAATCAAAATTTGACCGATAAAAAACGACAGGGGAATGAAATGAGAAAAACTCTAATATCACTTATTGCTGTATTTGGTTTGTTGACGGGAATGGGTGCCGCGGTGCTCGCGGACGATGACACCGTTATCTATCTTGTGCGACATTCGGAAAAACTGCCAGGTTCAGACCCAGCCCTGAGTGAATTGGGAATCGCCCGCACTGCTGCATTGGCGCGCAAACTGAAGGATGCAGGAATTGCGCATGTGTTTTCCAGCGATTTTAAGCGCACCCGTTTGACAGCTGCACCGGTTGCTAAGCAAAGCAATGTGGAAGTCACCATTTACAACGCACGTGCGCTGGCGCCGTTTGCGGTTGAACTGGAAGCTTTCGCCAAGTCAGCTAAAGGTAATATATTGGTTGTGGGCCATAGCAACACAACACCGGTTGTTGCTTCTTTGCTGACAAAAGCCGAATTCCCCATGCTCAATGAGGATCAATATGATCATTTGTATGTGGTGCGGCAAAGTAAGGACGGCTCATTTACAGCTGAGATTGAATATTTTAATCCTTAAAGGGCGTTAGCTGTCGGTTGGTTGATAAAGGGTTAATAAGCTGTAGCCGAGGTCAGCTGGTCGCGCTTTACAGGCAAATAGTCGCATCCCTGTTGGCCTTGGTGGCCTATCTGTTACTCGGTACAGGAATAAATTAGTTAGTTTGGTATGTTTTTACCATAAAACCGCATTGTTTCTGAGGCGTTGTCTCTATATAAAGCGACTTAACTGTTAGTACATTGTGCTAAATAATACTGAAGTTTTATTATTGAGGTCCTGATGTGAGTGATCCTGCCGTAGCCCTGTCACATATGATTGATAGCCAGCTTCGCCCGAATGAAGTGAATGATGAACGTATAATTGCCGCGGTATCAGCAGTGCCGCGCGAACGCTTTGTACCTAAAATGAAGCGTAGTGTCGCTTATGTTGACGAAGACATCGAAGTGGGGGAAGGGCGCTTTCTCATGGAGCCCCGGGTTTTTGGCCGTTTGCTTATGGCGGCGGACGTGCAGCCAAACGATATCGTTTTGGATGTTGGCTGTGCAACGGGCTATTCGTCGGCGGTTTTAGCCCACCTGGCAGATGCGGTGGTTGCTGTAGAAGAGAATGAGACACTGGCAGCGCAAGCAGAAAAAAAGCTCGCTGAACAGGACATTATGAATGTGGCTGTTGTTACCTGCAGCATGTGCGACGGCGTTGCGAAACAAGGCCCGTTTGATGTGATATTTATCGAAGGTGCTGTGGCAGAAGTGCCCACTACGCTCACGAAACAATTGAAGGATGGCGGTCGCTTGGTATGCGTGAAGCTTGAAGGCGGCGTTGGCCGCGCCCATATAGTTAGAAAGTCCGAAGGAACGATCACGGAGCAATCTCTGTTTGATGCCGATGTTATGGTTCTACCGGGTTTTGAAGTTAAGCAGGCATTTGTATTTTAGGCGCTGTGAACCGCTTGAATGATGCTTTAATGGTTTTGGCCTTAAAAGGGCCAAAAAATATAGGGAAAGACTTTAAAGAAACTTTCTCTGAATTGGTAACCCGCAATGGGTCACTTTAATATAATAAGAATAATATAAACGGCGAGGAACCGAGGAGATACAAATGAAACTGAGGATCAAGGCAGTATTGGCCCTTACAACTATTCTGGCAGCCACACCAACGGCGTCAGCAGAAACACTTAAAGAAGCGCTTGCAGCCGCATATGCAAACAACCCGCAATTGATGGCGCAGCGGGCGGCATTAAGAGCAACAGACGAGGGTGTTGCTCAGGCAAACGCAGGCTTTTTGCCATCGGTCAACGGAGCCATCTCTTTGCAACGGGGTGCGCAAACGTTTGATACGACCGCAGCGGGCGGGCCTATTGCGGAACAGGATATCGAAAGCGATAACTATTCTGTCACCCTGAACCAGAACCTTTTTCGAGGTTTTCAAGACCGAAGCAATCGGAAGCAAGCAATTCGTACTGTTCGTGCCGGAAGAGAGCAATTGACCAACGTTGAGCAGCAAGTGCTGCTGGACGCAGTGACTGCATATATGAATGTGCTGCGTGATGAGGCGGTTGTTGAACTGAACCAGAATAATATTCAGGTTTTGGAGCGTCAGTTGCAGGCCAGCCGGGACCGTTTTCGCGTCGGAGAAGTAACTCGCACCGATGTTGCGCAGTCAGAAGCCCGTCTGGAGGGTGCCAAATCAACTTTGTTATCGTCTGAGGCTACCCTAGCAGCAAGCCGGGCGCAGTATCAGCGTGTGATTGGCCGCCCGCCGGCCACGCTTGAAACACCGTCAGAACAGCCCGAATTGCCAATCACATTGGACGAGACGATTGAAATTGCTGTTGCAGAAAGCCCTAATGTAAAGGCTGCGCGTTTCAATGAGGAAGCTGCACGCTATTCAGTAAACCAAGCTAAAGGCAACCTTTTACCCAGCCTGGATTTGACTTATCGTCGTCTGCATGTCGAGGGTATTCAAAACGTAGGTCCAAATGCCTTTCCTACGGTGTTTGATCAAAACCAAGTAACATTGCAGCTTACGGTGCCTCTTTATAATGGCGGCGTACGTCACTCATCTGTGCGGCGTGCTAAGCAGTTGCGCAGCCAGCGTATGATGGAAATTTATCAAGCTGAGCGCGTGGCACAGGAGCAGGCATTGGTCGCTTGGGATAATTACCGTGCATCCAAGGGGCAGATTATTTCAAGTGAGGCGCAGGTTCGCGCCAATGAAATTGCTTTGGAAGGTGTTCGCCAAGAGGCTTACGTTGGTTCCCGTACAACGCTTGATGTACTGAATGCGGAGCAGGAACTGTTGAACTCGCGTGTGTCGCTTGTTCGGGCACAGCGAAACGAAGCAGTGGCGGCATATAGTTTGGTGTCTTCGATTGGCCGATTAACCGCTCGTGAAATTGGCCTTGGTGTCGACCTTTATGACCAAGAGGCCTACTACGATAAGGTTAGTGACAAATATATAGGTCTTGATACCAAGGTGCGTTAGAATCAATGCACATCATTTTTCTAAAGGGAGCTCGCGGGCTCCCTTTTTTGTTAACCAGTCTTTAAAGCATTTAGGCGATGGTTTCCTTTAACTGCTTTAGTTCTTTTAAGAATTATTGACAGCCTACTCTCGAGACGGTACCTGTTTCTGAGGGAATGTTTTTTAAATTGGCGGGTCTATGAGCGCTAACGCATCTGAAGATGAACCGACTATGGAAGAAATTCTGGCGTCTATCCGCCGGATAATTTCAGACGAGTCGGAAGAAGAGGGTGAGCTGGAGACTGAAGACGAGTCTTTGGAGGAAGGTCCTGTGGATGGTGCAGAGCCAGAATCCGAACCAGAGCCTGAACCTGAACCTGCGCCTGAACCTGCGCCTGAACCAGAACCCGCGCCTGAG
>Ga0316204_10000738_pt1 | contig 106636 bp, 123 predicted proteins | sample 6monrhotite_MG_2_FD_205661 | JGI IMG/M metagenome (GOLD analysis project Ga0316204, IMG submission 205661) | Microbial mat bacterial communities from mineral coupon in-situ incubated in ocean water Damariscotta River, Maine, United States -... | ecosystem: Environmental > Aquatic > Marine >...
CGACAACATCTCGATGGACGTCGAGCTGATCGCACCGATCGCCATGGACGAAGGCCTGCGCTTCGCCATCCGTGAAGGCGGCCGCACCGTTGGTGCCGGCGTCGTCTCCAAGGTGATTGCTTAAACGTTACGGATCAATCCCCGCCCGGTGAACGGGCGGGGACATCCAACTGGACAGGTTCAAAAAATGGAACACCAGAACATTCGCATTCGGCTCAAGGCCTTCGATCATCGCGTGCTGGATCAGTCCGCGGGCGAGATCGTCAACACCGCTAAGCGCACCGGCGCTGAGGTGCGCGGGCCAATTCCGCTGCCGACTCGGATCGAAAAGTTTACCGTTCTGCGCGGCCCGCACATTGATAAAAAGTCGCGCGAGCAGTTTGAAATCCGTACCCACAAGCGGGTGCTGGACATCGTTGACCCCACCCCGCAGACCGTTGACGCGCTGATGAAGCTCGACCTCGCCGCCGGTGTGGACGTTGAAATTAAACTCTAACCGTAAGCCCCAGAGAAAAGGCTTAGGAAGGGACCAATGCGTACCGGATTAATTGCCCAAAAGGTTGGTATGTCCCGCGTCTTTAAAGACGATGGCACTCACGTACCCGTGACCGTGCTGAAAGTGGACAATTGCCAAGTCGTGGCGCACAAGACCGACGATAAGGACGGCTACACAGCCCTCCAACTCGGTGTCGGCGCCGCCAAAGCCAAACGCCAGACGAAGGCCCAACGCGGTCACTTCGCCAAGGCCAAGGTTGAGCCCAAAAAGAAACTCGTCGAGTTCCGCGTTCCCGCCGATGCGATGGTTGAGGTTGGCGCTGAGCTTGCCGCCAGCCACTTCGTCGACGGCCAGTTCGTGGACGTGACCGGCACATCCATCGGTAAAGGTTTTGCCGGTGCGATGAAGCGTCACAACTTCGGCGGTCTGCGGGCCTCGCACGGTGTGTCGATTTCGCACCGTTCGCACGGTTCAACCGGCCAGTGTCAGGACCCCGGCAAGGTGTTCAAGGGCAAGAAGATGGCTGGTCACATGGGCGCTGAGCGCGTGACCACGCTGAACCTCGAAATCGTCGCCACCGACGATACGCGCGGCGTGATCTTGGTGAAGGGCGCAGTGCCCGGTTCCAAGGGCGGCTGGGTCTTGGTTCGCGACGCCGTGAAGAAAACCATGCCCGAAGGTCTTCCGTTCCCCGCTCAAGTCGTGAGCGCCGACAACGAAGCGCCTGCTGCGGAAGAAGCTCCCGCCGAGGAAGCCGCTGCCGTTGAGGCCCCCGAAACCGAAACCGGGGCCGAGAAGGAATAAGACCGATGAAACTCGATATGATTAGCCTCGAAAACAAGAAGGCCGGTAGCGTGGACCTCGATGAGTCGATTTTCGGCCTCGATGTCCGTTCCGACCTCCTGGCGCGCGCCGTCAATTGGCAGCTTGCCAAACGCCGCGCCGGTACCCATGCGACCAAGGGCCGTTCCGACGTCTCTGGTGGCGGTAAGAAGCCGTTCAAGCAGAAAGGCACCGGTTCCGCCCGTCAGGGTACGTCTCGTGCGCCGCAGATGCGTGGTGGTGGTATCGTCTTCGGCCCACAGCCGCGCTCCTACGAGCACAAGCTGCCTAAGAAGGTGCGTAAATTGGCGCTGAAGACGGCTCTGTCCGCGAAACAGGCCGCCGGTAAGCTTGTGGTTGTCGATACCGCTGAGTTGAAAGCGCCGAAGACCGCCGACTTGAACAAGAAGCTGGCGAGCCTCGGTTGGGGTTCCGCTCTGCTCATCGACGGTGCCGAGGTGAACAAGAACTTCGCGCTCGCAGCCGGCAACATCATCGGTCTCGATGTGCTGCCGACCCAGGGCGCTAACGTCTACGACATCCTGCGTCACGACACGCTCGTGCTGACCCAGGACGCCGTGGCCAAGTTGCAGGAGCGTCTGAAATGAGCGTCAGCAAGGAACGTATGTTCGAAGTTGTCCGCCGCCCCCTCATCACCGAGAAGGCGACGCTGATGAGCGAGCATAATCAAGTGGCGTTCGAAGTTTCGATGGACGCTTCCAAGCCGGAGATCCGCGCAGCGGTTGAAGAACTCTTCAAAGTGAAGGTGACGGGTGTCAACACCCTGATCCAGAAGGGTAAAGAAAAGCGCTTCCGTGGACGCCTGGGCAAGCGCGACGATATGAAAAAAGCGATCGTCACGCTGGCCGATGGCGATTCCATCGATGTGACCACTGGCGTCTGAGGATATTTAAGTCATGGCACTGAAACAATACAAACCGTCGACGCCGAGCCAACGTAACCTCGTTACGGTTGATCGTTCCGGCCTCTACAAGGGCAAGCCTGAGAAGAGCTTGACCGAAGGTCTGCGCAAGAACGGCGGCCGCAACAATACAGGACGCATCACCGCGCGCCGTATCGGTGGCGGTCACAAGCGTCGCTATCGCATCATCGACTTTAAGCGCAACAAGTTCGATGTTGTCGGCACGGTCGAGCGTTTGGAATACGACCCGAACCGTACCGCCTTTATCGCGTTGGTTGCGTATGAAGACGGCGAGAAGGCGTACATCATTGCGCCCCAGCGTCTCGCCGAGGGCGACAAGATCGTTTCTGCTAAGAATGCGGACATCAAGCCGGGCAACGCCCTGCCGTTGGCCAACATTCCTGTCGGCACGATCATCCACAACGTCGAGATGAAACCCGGCAAGGGGGCTCAGATCGCACGCAGCGCCGGTGCTTACGTTCAGTTGGTCGGTAAGGATCAAGGTTACGCTCAGCTGCGTCTCGCGTCCGGTGAACTTCGTTTGGTTCGAGGCGAATGCCTGGCTGTTATCGGCGCGGTGTCCAACCCTGACCAGAAGAACATCAAGATCGGTAAAGCCGGCCGTTCGCGTTGGCTTGGTAAGCGTCCGAGCGTGCGTGGCGTCGCCATGAACCCGGTTGATCACCCCCATGGTGGCGGCGAAGGCCGCACATCCGGCGGTCGTCATCCGGTCACCCCGTGGGGCAAGCCGACTAAGGGCAAGCGCACTCGTAAGAACAAGAAGACGGACGGCATGATCATGCGCCGCCGTCATGGCAAGTAAGTAGGAGAGGCACCGTGCCGCGTTCCGTATGGAAAGGTCCGTTCGTCGACGGCTATCTGCTCAAGAAAGCAGAAACCGCTCGTGAAGCCACCCGTAATCAGGTCATCAAGACCTGGTCGCGTCGTTCCACCATTTTGCCGCAATTTGTCGGCCTCACCTTTGGTGTCTACAACGGACGGAAGTTCATCCCCGTTATCGTTAACGAGGACATGATTGGCCACAAGTTTGGTGAATTTTCGCCGACCCGCACCTATTTGGGTCATCTGGCGGACAAGAAGGGTAAGAGGGGCTGATCATGGGTAAGAAAAGCGCTGAGCGCCCCTTGAACGACAATGAAGCGATGGCTTTCGCAAAAATGATTCGCGTCAGCCCCCAAAAGCTGAATCTGGTGTGTGGTTCGATCCGCGGCAAAAGCTGTGAATCGGCCCTCGGCCAGCTCACCTTCTCGAAACGCCGCATCGCGGTCGACGTGAAGAAGCTTTTGGAATCGGCCATCGCCAACGCCGAAAACAACCATCAGCTCGACGTTGACCGCCTATATATCGCAGAGGCCACCGTTGGTCGCGCGATGGTCATGAAACGCTGGAAAGCGCGCGCACGTGGTCGTGTGGGCAAAATCCAAAAACCGTTCAGCAATCTTCGCTTGATTGTGCGTGAGCGCGAGGAGACCGCTTAAATGGGACATAAGATCAACCCGATCGGCTTCCGCCTTGGCATCAACCGTACGTGGGATTCCCGCTGGTATGCCGAAGACAACTATGCCGAAATGCTGCATGAAGATATTAAGATCCGCGAATTTCTGACCGAAAAACTCAAGCAGGCCAGTGTTTCGAAGATCATCATCGAACGTCCGGCGAAGAAAGCCCGCGTGACGATCTACTCCGCCCGTCCGGGTGTGGTGATCGGCAAGAAGGGTGCCGACATCGAAAAGTTGCGCAAGGAGGTCGCCAAGATCACCCGCGCGGATGTCAGCCTCAACATCGTCGAAATCCGCAAGCCGGAAATCGACGCCCAGTTGGTGTCAGACAACATCGCTCAGCAGTTGGAACGTCGCGTTTCCACCCGCCGCGCCTTGAAGCGCGCCGTTCAGTCGGCCATGCGTCTCGGTGCTCAGGGTATCCGCATCAACTGTGCCGGTCGTTTGGGCGGCGCGGAAATCGCGCGGACCGTGTGGTACCGCGAAGGCCGCGTGCCTTTGCACACGCTGCGCGCCGAGGTGGATTACGCAACTTCTTCCGCTCACACCACTTATGGGGTTTGCGGAATCAAGGTTTGGATCTATAAGGGCGACATTCTTGCTCATGATCCCATGGCCACTGAAAAGAAAGCTCAGGCGCAGCAACCGCAGCGCTGAGCCAACATTAACGATAAGGTAGGGAACCCAGCCCATGCTGAGCCCCAAACGTACTAAGTTCCGCAAGGCCCATAAGGGCCGCATCCATGGCAAGGCCAAGGGTGGATTTACGCTCAATTTCGGCAGCTACGGCCTCAAAGCCACGTCGCCGGATCGCGTGACCGCGCGTCAAATCGAAGCCGCGCGCCGCGCCATGACCCGTCACATGAAGCGTGCAGGTCGTGTGTGGATTCGTATCTTCCCGGATGTTCCCGTTTCCCAGAAACCTGCCGAAGTTCGTCAGGGTAAGGGTAAAGGGTCGCCGGAATACTGGGCGTGCCGCGTCAAACCCGGCCGCATCATGTTCGAAGTCGAAGGTGTTCCCCGTGACGTCGCCGAGCGCGCGTTCGAATTGGCCGCCGCCAAGCTGCCGATCAGCACCAAGTTCGTGTCCCGCTTTGGCGAGGAGGACTAATCATGAAAGCAACCGACATCCGCACCAAGAGCGACGACGAGCTCAAAACGCAGCTGCTGGACTTGCGCAAAGAGTCCTTCAACCTGCGTTTTCAGGCCGCCAGCGGGCAAATCGAAAACACCGCGCGCAAAAATGCGATCCGTAAGGATATTGCGCGCATCAAGACGATTATCGGCGAGCGCACCAGCGCAGCCGCGTCTTAAAGGAGAACGAGAATGCCGAAACGTGTTCTTCAGGGCGTCGTGGTGAGCGACAAACAGGACAAAACCGTTACCGTCCTGGTCGAGCGCCGCGTTATGCACCCGATTTACAAAAAGTACGTGCGCAAATCCAAGAAGTATGCCGCGCACGACGAAAACAACGTGGTGAAGGCTGGTGAAATCGTTCGCATTCGCGAATGCCGCCCGCTTTCGAAGCGTAAGACCTGGGAAGTTGTCACTGAGTCTGCTTGAGCCCATCCCTATCAAGCAGAGACCGTGACACGATTTAAAGGATAAACCCATGATTCAGGTAGAATCCAATCTGGAGGTTGCTGACAATTCGGGCGCTCGCCGGGTGCAATGCATCAAGGTGTTGGGTGGTTCGAAGCGTAAGTATGCTTCTGTCGGCGACGTGATCGTCGTTTCCGTAAAGGAAGCGATCCCGCGTGGCCGCGTTAAAAAAGGCGATGTGCACCGCGCCGTTGTGGTGCGCACGGCCAAGGACATTCAACGTCCCGACGGCCAGACCATTCGCTTCGACAGCAACGCCGCCGTACTTTTGAACAACGCAGGCGAGCCCATCGGCACCCGTATTTTCGGCCCGGTGACCCGCGAGCTGCGTGGCAAAAAGTACATGAAGATCATTTCTTTGGCGCCCGAGGTGTTGTAATGGCGAGCAAAATCAAAAAAGGCGATAAGGTCGTCGTGCTCACCGGTCGTTCCAAGGGTAAAACCGGCGAAGTGCTGAGTATCAATCCGAGTGATGAGCGTGCAATCGTGCAGGGCGTGAACGTTGTCAAACGTCATACCCGTCCCACCCAGATGTCCGAAGGCGGCATTGTTGAGAAAGAGGCACCGATCCATCTCTCCAACATTGCGCACATCGATCCGAAGGACGATAAGCCGACCCGCGTTGGCTTTAAGGACGTCGATGGCCGCAAGGTGCGCTATGCCAAGCGCTCCGGCGAAGCCCTGGACTAAGGAAGGGACGAAACAATGGCACGCTTGAAACAAGTGTATACTGAACAGGTCGTTCCGGCGCTGAAGGAGGAGTTCAACTACACGAACCCCATGCGAATCCCGAAGCTGGACAAGATCGTTCTCAACATGGGCGTCGGTGAAGCCTCCCAAGATAAGAAAAAGATCGACGGACCTCTTTCGGACCTGACCCTGATCACCGGCCAAAAGCCCGTGAGCACCAAAGCCAAAAACTCGATCGCCGCCTTCAAGCTGCGTGACGGCATGGTGATTGGCGCCAAGGTGACGTTACGTAAAGAGCGGATGTATGAATTTTACGACCGCTTGGTGAACATCGCTCTGCCACGCGTGCGTGATTTTCGCGGCGTGAAAGGCACAGGCTTCGATGGCAATGGCAACTTCGCCATGGGCCTCAAGGAACAGATCGTGTTCCCTGAAATCGACTACGATAAAGTCGATAAGGTTCGGGGCATGGACATCGTGATTTGCACCACCGCAAAGACCGACGAGGAAGCAAAAGCCCTGCTCCGCCACCTCAACATGCCGTTTGCCGGCGAGACTGGAGGCAACCAGTAATGGCTAAGAAGAGCTCAATCGAACGCAACCAGAAGCGCGAGCGCCTGGTGAAGAAATTCGCCGCAAAGCGCGCCCGCTTGAAAGCCATGACCCGGGACGAAAGCTTGTCCTTGGAAGATCGCTTTCAGGCACAGTTGAAGCTCGCCGAGCTTCCGCGCAACTCTGCCGAGAACCGCATTCGTCTGCGTTGTGGCCTGACCGGCCGTCCGCGCGGTAACTATCGTAAATTCAAGCTCTCGCGCATCGCACTGCGTGATCTGGCATCGGCGGGACAGATCCCCGGCGTTGTCAAATCGAGCTGGTAAGGGGAGGCAGACACATGTCCATGTCAGATCCTTTGGGTGATATGCTGACCCGTATCCGTAACGGCCAGATGGCTAAGAAGTCCTCCGTCGTTGCGCCCGCGTCCAAGCTCCGTTCCAACGTTCTTGATGTTCTCAAGCGCGAAGGCTTTATCCGTAGCTTTGAAGAGTACGAAGACCGTCCCGGTATTCGTGCGCTGAAAATCGAACTCAAATACCATGAGGGCTCGCCCGCCATTCAGGAAATCTCTCGTGTTTCCAAGCCGGGCCGTCGCGTGTATTCGAAGATCAAAGACCTCTCCAAGGTCTACAACGGTCTTGGTATTTCCATCATCTCCACCCCCCGTGGCGTCATGTCCGACGCCGAGGCCCGTCAGGCCAACGTGGGCGGTGAAGTTCTTTGCCAAGTCTTCTAAGGGGGGATACAGAACATGTCTCGTATCGGTAAACACCCCGTCCAGATTCCCGATGGCGTCAGCGTCGAGGTTTCTGGTAAGACCGTGACCGCTAAAGGTAAGCTCGGTGAATTGAGCGCGCTTATGACCGACGACGTTATCGTTACGCTTAACGACAACGAAGTGAAGGTCGATCCGCGTGAAGGTGCCCCGCGTGCCCGTCAGATGTGGGGAATGTCGCGTAGCCTCATTCGCAATCTGGTTGAAGGCGTTTCACAAGGCTTCGAAAAGAAGTTGCTCATCACCGGCGTCGGTTACCGCGCCGCGATGAAGGGCAGCGACCTTGTGCTGCAGCTAGGCTTCAGCCACGAAGTTGTCTACCCGCTTCCGGAAGGCATCAAAATCAACTGCCCCGATCAGACGACCATCGACATTTCCGGCGCCGACAAACAGAAAGTCGGCCAGGTGGCGTCTGAAATTCGCGGATATCGTCCCCCCGAGCCCTATAAAGGCAAGGGCGTTAGGTATGCGGACGAATTCATCCTGCGTAAGGAAGGCAAGAAGAAGTAAGGTTTGACCCATGGCTAACGCGAAACAACTCTTTGAGCGCCGCAAGCAACGTGCTCGCGCTCAAATCTCCAAGAAGGCCGCGGGACGTCCGCGTCTTTCGGTGTTCCGTTCCGGTAAATACATCTACGCCCAGGTCATCGACGATCTGAACGGCAACACCGTCGCCGCGGCGTCGAGCCTTGAGAAGGACCTCAAGTCCAAGCTCAAGTCTTGCTCCGACAGCGCGGCTGCGGTTGCGGTGGGCAAGCTCATCGCCGAGCGCGCCGCCACTGCCGGTATCAAGGACGTGGTCTTTGACCGCGGTGGTTACAGGTATCATGGCCGAGTGAAAGCTCTGGCCGACGCAGCCCGCGAAGCCGGTCTGGCGTTCTAAGGAGAAAATGATGAATCAGCCCGCTCAAAAGCGCGATCGTCAGCGCGGTGGCCGTGACCGCCGCGACCGTGAAGAATCCGATCTAATCGATCGCTTGGTTGGCATTAACCGTGTCTCCAAGGTGGTCAAAGGTGGCCGTAACTTCTCGTTCGCAGCGTTGGTTGTGGTCGGTGACGGCAAAGGTCGTGTCGGTTTCGGTACCGGCAAAGCCCGCGAAGTCCCCGAAGCGATCCGCAAAGCGACCGACACTGCGAAAAAGAACATGGTCCGCATTGCGCTGCGTGAAGGCCGCACCCTGCATCATGACGTGGAAGGCCATTTTGGCGCCGGACACGTGATCTTGCGCAGCGCGCCCGCCGGTACCGGCGTGATCGCCGGTGGCCCGATGCGCGCCATCTTTGAAACCATGGGCGTTCAGGATGTCGTTTGTAAGTCCAACGGCAGTCAGAACCCGCACAACATGATCAAGGCGACCTTCGCCGCGCTGAACCGTTGCGCGTCTCCGCGCAGCGTGGCCGCGCGCCGTGGCCTCAAGGTGAGCGACATCGTCGCGCGCCGTGGCGACATCGAAGGCAAGGAGTAATTTCCATGGCCGCAAAAAAACAAACCGTCAAGGTGACCCAGACCGGCAGCCCCATCGGCCGCCCGAAGGATCAGCGCGAGACCCTTAAAGGTCTCGGCCTGAACAAAATGAACCGTACCCGCGAGCTGGAAGACACACCTTCCGTGCGCGGCATGATCAACAAAGTGCAGCACTTGGTACGGGTCGAGGAAGCCGGTTAACGCCGCTTTCCAGATAGGGATTTAAGATTATGAACCTCAATCAGATCAGCGACAACGCGGGCGCGACCAAAAACCGTAAGCGTGTTGGCCGTGGTATCGGTTCCGGCACCGGCAAGACGGCCGGTCGCGGTGTGAAGGGCCAGAAGTCACGTTCGGGCGTTTCGCTCGTCGGCTTCGAAGGTGGTCAAATGCCGCTGTATCGGCGTTTGCCGAAGCGTGGCTTCACCAACATCTTCGCCAAGACCTTTGCCGTGTTCAACATCGGCGACCTGCAAAAGGCCGTCGACAACAAGAAGTTGGACGTCAAAAAGGTTGTCAACGAAGCGTCTCTGCGTGAAGCGGGCATGCTTAAGGGCAAGTACGACGGCGTGCGCATCTTGGCGCGCGGCGACGTTTCGGCAAAACTCAACATCGAAGCCGCCGGTGCTTCCAAAGCGGCTGTCGCAGCCGTCGAAAAAGCCGGTGGCAAGATCACCATCGTCGAAGCCAAGCCCGCCAAGGGCGAAGCGAAAGCCGACGACAAGTCAGCCGAATAAGAAACAAGCGTAGCGCCGGGGACGACACAATATGGCTTCTGCCGCCGAACAAATGGCTCGCAACATGAACTTCAGTGCTTTCCAAAAGAGCACGGAGCTTCAAAAACGCATCTGGTTTACCCTGGGGGCGTTGATCGTGTACCGGCTGGGGACGTATATCCCCTTGCCGGGCATTGATCCCGTTGCGCTGGAAGACATCTTCCGTCAGAACGCGGGCGGCCTTTTGGGCATGTTCGATATGTTCACCGGCGGCGCGCTGTCGCGCATGACCATCTTTGCGCTCAATATCATGCCGTACATTTCGGCTTCCATCATCATGCAGTTGATGACGGCGATCTCACCGTCGCTTGAACAGCTGAAAAAGGAAGGCGAAAGCGGCCGCAAGAAGATCAACCAGTACACCCGCTACCTCACCGTGCTGATCACGGTCATGCAGGCTTACGGCATCTCCGTCGGGCTTGAAAGCATGTCCAGCGGTGCCGCGGTGATGGAACAGGGCTGGTTCTTCCGCTTTACCACCGTGGTGACGCTGACAGGCGGCACCATGTTCTTGATGTGGCTGGGCGAACAGATCACCCAGCGCGGTGTCGGCAACGGCATCTCCTTGATCATTTTCTCGGGCATCGTCGCCAACTTGCCGCGCGCCGTGGCGGGGACGTTGGAATTGGGCCGCACCGGAGCACTCTCGACCATCTTCATCCTCGGCTTGATGGTATTGGCCGTGGGCGTGATTTTCCTGATCGTTTTCATGGAGCGCGCTCAACGCAGGATCATCGTGCAATACCCCAAACGTCAGCAGGGCAATCGTATGACGGGCGGGGAAAGCAGCCATTTGCCGTTGAAATTGAACACGGCAGGTGTGATCCCACCGATTTTCGCGGGATCAATCCTGGGTTTGCCGGTCACCATTTTGGGCTTCAGCGCCGCAGGCTCTGGTCCGGAATGGGTGACCACGCTCACCGCATTGATGGGACGCGGCCAACCGGCGTACCTCATCATTTACGTGATGTTGATCGTGTTCTTCGCGTTCTTCTACACCGCCGTCGTCTTCAATCCGCATGACACGGCCGAAAACCTGAAAAAGTATGGCGGTTTCGTGCCCGGCATTCGTCCCGGCAAGAACACCGCGGAATACTTGGACAAAGTACTGACGCGTCTGACCGTCCTTGGGGCGGCGTATCTGGCGGCGATTTGTTTGCTGCCCGAAATTTTGATGTCGCAGTATGCCGTTCCGTTTTATTTCGGTGGCACGTCGCTGCTGATCGTCGTGACCGTGACGCTGGATACGGTCGCTCAAGTCCAATCCCACATGATGGCTCATCAGTACGAGGGATTGATCAAAAAAGCAAAGCTACGGGGGAGGAGCTAAACGATGAATTTGATTCTATTGGGCCCGCCAGGTGCGGGTAAGGGAACTCAGTCCAAGCGTTTGGAAGAGAAATTCGCGATCACCCAGTTGTCCACAGGCGACATGCTGCGCGCGGAAGTCGCTTCCGGCAGCGATTTGGGCAAACAGGCGAAAGACATCATGGAAGCTGGTGGTCTCGTATCCGACGAGATCATCATCGGTATGATTTCCAACCGCGTCGATCAAGATGATTGCAAAAAAGGCTTCATCCTTGATGGCTTCCCGCGTACCGTGCCTCAGGCCGAGGCCCTTGACGAAATGTTGGCCGAGAAATCCCTGAAGCTGGACCACGTGATCGAGTTGACGGTTGACGACGAAGCCATGGTGGAACGAATCTGCGGCCGCTATACGTGCTCCAAATGCGGCGCAGGATATCACGATTCGTTCCAAAAACCCGCCACGGATGGCGTTTGCGACAAGTGCGGTTCTACTGATTTCACCCGCCGCGCCGACGACAACGCCGAAACCGTGCGCAACAGGCTTAACGCCTATCATGAACAGACCGCGCCGATCGCCACGTACTACGGCGAACGCGGTATTTTGAAACAAGTTGACGGGATGGCGGCGATCGACGACGTCACCTCAACTTTAGAGAACCTGATCGGTTGATTCGGGTTTGTATTCACAAATGTTGACAGATAGGCGCGATTTCTTATAATCGCGCCTCTTCAACTCATTTGAGAACACGAATCCTTTGAAAACCAAAGGTTAAGGAGTATCGGCATTGGCTCGAATCGCTGGCGTTAACATTCCGACCGCTAAACGGGTCGTGATTGCGCTTACCTATATCCATGGCATTGGCAACACCAAGGCCCAGCAAATCTGTGCAAAGGTCGGTATTCCGGCCGAGCGCCGCGTCAACGAACTCACGGATGATGAAGTCATCCAGATTCGTGAAACCATCGACGGCGACTATCAGGTCGAAGGCGATCTGCGTCGCGAAGTCGCCATGAACATCAAGCGTCTGATGGACCTGGGCTGTTATCGCGGTCTGCGTCATCGTCGTGGTCTGCCGGTTCGCGGACAGCGCACCAGCACCAACGCACGTACGCGCAAGGGCCCCGCTAAGCCCATTGCCGGCAAAAAGAAATAAGAGGCTGAGTTATGGCTAAAGCAGCAACCGCGCGTCCCCGTCGCCGCGAACGTAAGAACATTGCTTCCGGCGTCGCGCACGTGAACGCCACGTTCAACAACACCATGATCACCATCACGGATGCCCAAGGGAATGCGATCTCCTGGTCTTCCGCAGGTGCTCAGGGCTTCAAAGGGTCACGCAAGTCGACCCCTTACGCCGCGCAGATGGCGGCTGAAGACGCCGGTAAAAAGGCTCAGGACCATGGCATGCAGACCCTTGAGGTCGAAGTCAAGGGACCGGGTTCCGGCCGTGAGTCCGCACTGCGCGCCTTGCAGGCCGTCGGGTTCACCATTACGTCCATCCGTGACGTGACTCCGATCCCGCACAATGGGTGCCGCCCGCGTAAACGCCGTCGCGTTTAATTGGGTTGGTCCGTTTTCGGACCGTTTTATTACCGGTCCCGAGTATCTCTCGGGGCCGCGACATTGGGTTAGGGCTCATCCGAGCCCATTAATGCATTAACGTGCCAGGCGCGAGGTCACAGCCGTGATTCAAAAAAATTGGCAGGATTTGATCAAACCGACGAAGCTTGATGTGGTGCCGGGGCATGATGCCTCGCGGGCCGCCGTCATTGTCGCCGAACCGCTGGAACGCGGCTTTGGACTGACTTTGGGCAATGCGCTTCGCCGGATTTTGCTTTCGTCTCTTCGTGGCGGCGCCGTGACGGCGATCCATGTAGACGGCGTACTGCATGAGTTTTCGTCCATTCCGGGCGTACGCGAAGACGTAACCGACATCATTTTGAACATCAAAGCCTTGGGCCTTAGGGTGCACTCCGAAGGTAAGAGAAAAATGACGTTGTCGGTCGAAAAGCCAGGCGCCATCACCGCCGGGATGATCGACACAGGCTCGGAAATCGAAGTCATGGACCCGGAGTTGGTTCTCTTCCACTTGGATGAGGGCAAGAAGGTCAATATGGAGTTCACGGTCGACACCGGCAAAGGCTATGTCGCCGCGTCCGAAAACCGTCCCGAAGACCCGCCCATCGGCTTGATCCCCATCGACGCCGTGTTCTCGCCGGTGCGCCGTGTCAGCTACAAGATCGAAAACACCCGCGTCGGTCAGCAGACCGATCTGGATAAGTTGGCGCTTGAGGTTCACACCAACGGTTCGGTCACGCCGGAAGACGCTGTCGCTTTGGCTGCGCGCATCTTGCAAGACCAGTTGCGCCTGTTCGTCAACTTCGAAGAGCCCGAAGTGGCTGCTGCTGAAGAAGATGTGCGCGATGAGCTGCCGTTCAACAAGAACCTGCTGCGCAAAGTCGATGAACTTGAGCTTTCGGTCCGCTCGGCCAATTGCCTCAAGAACGACAACATCATTTACATCGGCGACTTGGTCCAAAAGACCGAAGCCGACATGCTGCGCACGCCCAACTTTGGCCGCAAATCCTTGAACGAAATCAAGGAAGTGTTGGCGCAGATGGGGTTGCACCTGGGCATGGATATTCCCAACTGGCCGCCTGAAAACATCGAGGACCTGGCCAAAAAGCTGGAAGAGCCTTACTAAGCGTTCTTTGAACGTTCGGACCATAGTGGTCCACACCTGTCGTACCCGCCCCCTGATGTCCCATTGAGGACGTCAGGGGCGAGGCGGCGGGGTTTGCAATCGGTCTCACCAAGCAACTGCTGGCGAGGCCAAGACTTTTTAGGAGAACCGTCATGCGTCACGGTAAACGTTTACGTAAACTCAATCGCACTCACAGCCACCGCAAAGCGATGTTTTCGAACATGGCGGTTGCTATCCTCACCCACGAGCAGATTAAAACCACGCTGCCCAAGGCCAAGGAAATGCGCTCCATCGCCGATAAGATGATCACGCTGGCCAAACGCGGCGACCTGCACGCCCGCCGTCAGGCCTTCGCTTACCTGCGCGACGATGCAGCCGTGAAGAAGCTGTTCTCCGTATTGGCTGAGCGTTACAAGGAACGTCAGGGTGGTTACACCCGCGTTTTGAAGGCCGGTTTCCGTTATGGCGACGCCGCCCCGATGGCGTATCTGGAACTGGTCGACCGCGATCCCGAAGCCAAGGGTGCCGAGGACAAGCTCCGCGTTGCCGCCGAACAGGCCGCCAGCGAAGACTAAGTGCCTTTCGTGCGCTACTAAGTGATGTGAGAGGCGGCCTTCGGGCTGCCTCTTTTCATTTGGGGCAATTAGGGCATTTGGCCTTTACGGGGTACACGCTATGATAACCGATTGTGTATAGGATAAACCCAAGAATGTAGGTTTGATTTCGATGATTTCCTCGCCGAGCAAAAAACAAGTCACCGATATGCTGAGCGCCCGGCTTATGGACATTCATAACGAAATTAAAGCTTGGCTGCCCTGTATCAATCGTATTTCGGTCGCCCTCTACGATCCGGATACCGATGTGTTGAAGACCTTCATCAACTCCACCGACGACGGCAGTCCGCTTGAGCATTACGAGGCTGAGTTGGCGAACGTGGCGTCGCTTCGGGTGGTGGCGTCGGAGCGCCGCCCGCGCACCATCAACGATTTGACGGTGCTGGCCCAGGGCGGCGGCGAACATACCCAAAAAATACTGGAGAAGGGGTACCTTTCCAGTCATACGGTGCCCATCGTGCACAATGACGTCTTTCACGGCTTTGTGTTTTTCAATGCCGCCGAGCTCAACGCCTTCAGCGCCAGGGTGGTGCACGGCCTTGGCGTTTACGCGCAATTGGTGGGGTTGCTGTGCATCACGGAATTCAACGCCATTCAAACGCTCCGCGCAGCGGTGAAAACGGCGCGTGAAATCAGCCAATACCGTGACGAGGAAACCGGCGGACATCTGACCCGAATGTCGAACATTTCGCGAATCATCGCCCTGGATATAGCCGAAGACCATGATCTGAGCGATGAATTCATCGAATTCCTCTTCCATTTTTCGCCCCTGCACGATATCGGCAAGATCGCCATTCCCGACGGCATCTTGTTGAAGGCGGGCGCGTTCAATGACGAAGAACGTGTGATTATGCAAAGCCACGTCATCAAAGGGGTGGAAATCGTCGAAAAGCTGATCGACGGTTTTAAGATGGAGCACATGCCAAAAATCGGTATGTTAAAAAATATCGTTCTCGCTCATCATGAGGCCATGGATGGAAGCGGCTATCCGCAAGGCTTGCGGGGAGACGACATTCCCTTGGAAGCGCGCATCGTCGCGGTGGCGGATGTGTTTGACGCGCTGACCAGCGTGCGGCCCTATAAAAAAGCCTGGAGCAATGATGAAGCGTTCGCCTTTTTGGAGAGCAAAAGTCCCAATATCTTCGATCCCGAATGTGTGGCCGCATTGGTCCGTCAACGCGACAGGATTGTCGAAATTCAGAAGAGATTTCAAGAAGATGTTTTTGGTTAAATCCTATCGGGCGTTGGCGTTTTGCGTGGCGCTGTTCGCGTGTGGCGTAAGTGCCGTTTCCAGCCATGCCCAAACTAAGATCGTGCCGCAAAATCAAGGGCAAGTGCGTTACAGCTATGCGCCGGTGGTGAAAAAAACAGCGCCGGCTGTGGTCAATGTTTTCACCGCGAAAAACGTCCGCACCAGCCGCTATGTGCCGCTGTTTGATGACCCGTTCTTCAGTCAGTTCTTCGGCGACAACGTGCGGCGCGCTGTTCCCGGTCCGAAGAAAAAAGTGCAAAACTCTTTGGGCTCCGGCGTGTTGATCGATGCCGACGGTTTGGTGGTCACGAACAATCACGTCCTTGAAGGCGCGGATGAGATCAAAGTGGTGCTTCACGACCGGCGCGAATTCAGCGCCAAGGTTTTAGGCAAGGACGAACGCACGGACATCGCGGTCTTGAAGCTGGATCTGAAAGGCGAAAAGCTGCCGTTCCTACACCTCAGCGATTCCGATCAAGTTGAGGTCGGCGATTTGGTTCTGGCCATCGGCAACCCGTTCGGCGTGGGCCAGACCGTGACCAGCGGCATCGTTTCCGCCCTGGCGCGCACGGCGGTCGGGGTATCGGATTTGAATTCATTCATCCAGACCGACGCGGCCATCAACCCCGGCAATTCGGGCGGGGCGTTGGTCGATGTGAGCGGCAATCTGATTGGAATCAACACCGCGATTTTCACCAAAACCGGTGCGTCGAACGGCATCGGTTTCGCGATCCCCGCCAACATGGTCAACCGGGTGGTTACGGCGCTGGTCACCAGCGGCAACGTGGTGCGTCCGTGGCTGGGTGCGAAGGGCCAAGGGGTGACGGCGGACATTGCCGAAAATCTCGGCATGCCGCGGCCTTACGGCGTGATGATCACCAGCGTCTATGGCGACGGTCCGGCGGCGCGCGGTGGACTTAAGGTCGGCGACGTGGTGTTGAGTGTCGACAACAAGGAAATACGCGACGCTCAGGATTTGCGGTTCCGCATCGCAACCCTTGCGGTCGGCGGTTCCACCCGCGTCGCGGTGATGCGTCGGGGCGGTCAGGTGATGGTGGACATCGCGCTTGAAGCTCCCCCTGAGGTTCCCAAGCGCAATGAAACGCTGTTGCGCGGTCGCCACCCGTTCCAAGGCGCGGTGGTCGGCAACCTGTCGCCCAAGCTGGCCGATGAGTTGGGACTTGAACATGAAAAGACCGGCGTCATCGTGTTGGCGCTGGACCGTAAAGGCAACGCCGCCCGGCTTGGGTTTGAGCGTGGCGACATCGTGCGCAAGCTTAACGGCGTTCCCGTGACCGGCGTCAAGCAACTCTTGGAGCTGTTGCGCGAAGCCGCATCGACTTGGGTTATCCGTATCGAGCGCGGCGGGCGCGAAAGCAATATCGTGATCCGGTAAGGGTGTCATGACGTCACTGTTTGAAGACCAGGCCCCACGGCCGCTTGCGGACCGTCTGCGCCCCGCCACCTTGGACGAGGTGGTGGGCCAGGGCCATCTGCTGGCCGAGGACGGGCCGCTGGGGCGCATGGTGCGTGCCGAGCGACTGTCGAGCCTGATCCTCTGGGGACCGCCCGGCACCGGCAAGACCACCATCGCGCGGTTGTTGGCGCAGCACACGAATTTGTACTTCGAGCCCCTGTCGGCGGTGTTTTCCGGCGTCGCGGACCTGAAAAAGGTCTTTGCGCGGGCCAAGGAGCGGCGTGAGGCAGGCCAAGGCACGTTGTTGTTCATCGACGAAATTCACCGCTTCAATCGCGCCCAGCAGGATGGCTTTTTGCCGTACGTCGAAAACGGCACGGTGATTTTGGTTGGCGCGACCACCGAGAATCCTTCGTTCGAGCTCAACGCCGCGCTGCTTTCGCGCTGTCAGGTGCTGGTGCTCAACCGTTTGGACGATCGCGCCTTGGAAGAGCTGTTAAGCCGCGCCGAGGACGACACAGGCAAGTCTTTGCCGGTCGATTTGGACGCGCGCGCGGCGCTCCGCGCCATGGCGGATGGGGACGGGCGCTATCTGCTCAACCTCGCCGAGGAACTTTTAGCGATGTCTGAGGGGCAAGCCCCCCTCAAAACCGAGGATTTGGCCCGTGTGGTGCAAAAGCGCCTGCCGCTCTACGACAAGTCCCAGGAAGGGCACTACAACCTCATTTCGGCGCTGCACAAGTCGCTTCGGGGATCGGACACCGACGCGGCGCTCTATTGGTTCGCGCGCATGCTCGACGGTGGCGAAGACCCACATTTCATCGCCCGCCGCCTGACCCGCTTCGCCGTTGAAGACATTGGCTTGGCCGACCCCAACGCCCTCACCCAAGCCATTGCCGCGTGGCAGGCTTATGAGCGCCTCGGCTCGCCGGAAGGGGAGCTGGCGTTGGTGCAACTGGTGATCTATCTGGGCACCGCACCCAAATCCAATGCGGCGTATAAAGCGGAAAAAGTCGCCAAGCGCGCGGCACGCGAAACCGGCTCGCTGATGCCGCCCAAGCATATTCTCAACGCGCCGACCAAGATGATGAAAGAGCTCGGCTACGGCGCGGGCTACACCTACGATCACGACGCCACGGATGGTTTTTCCGGTCAGAACTACTTTCCGGACGAGATGGAGCGCCAACGCTTCTACGCGCCTAAGGAGGTCGGATTCGAACGTGAAATCTCGAAACGATTGGCCTATTGGGATAAATTGCGCACCAAGCGCGACCGAGAGGAAGGGGAGGGACAATGAGCCCGCAATTGTTGATGTTCGTGGCCCTGGGCGGGGCCATTGGGGCGGTCGGGCGCTTCGTCGTGATGAGCGCCGTGGGCCACTTGGCGCACGGTGAAGGCGTCCTGGGCGGCTTTCCGTGGAGCACGCTCACCGTCAACGTGCTGGGGGCCTTTATTCTCGGTTCCGTGATCGAGGTTTCCGCGTTGGTGTGGTCTCCGTCACCGGAAATCCGTGCCATGGTCGTGGTTGGTATGCTGGGTGCTTTCACAACGTTTTCGACGTTTTCCATGGACCTCTATTATCTGTTGAACCGCGGCGCGATTGTCAGTGCATCCGTGTACGCGGTCGGTTCGGTTCTGATCTGCTTGGCGGCGTTCGCCCTTGGGCTGTACGGCTTTCGGTTGCTTTTGTCTTAAGGCAATCTAGAATGCTTAAGCCATGAGCGCATTGTTGGGCGTTGACCGCCCATGGCGTCGAGGCATATGGTGCAGGTGCGTCAGACGTGATTCGGAACGTCACAATGAAAAAAATAATGAAAACAATAAAGTGGAACCGTGATCTGGCCGTCGGCATCGAAGACATCGACGAAGATCACCAAAAACTCATTAAGCAATTAAACAACTTGCTTGCAGCATGTTTCGCTGGGCAAGGGCCTGTCGTGTTGGGTAAAACCCTGTGTGAAATGCAGAAGTACACGCGCGAACACTTCGCCAACGAAGAAGACATCATGCACAAAGCGGGCTATCCCGGACTGCAAGAGCATCGCGAGCTGCATGCTGAATTGATCAGCGAACTGGATGATTTGATCGAAGCGTTCGAAGTTGGCGCCAGTCATGACTTGAGCAACAAGACCATGCAGTTTCTCGAAGATTGGCTGTTGCATCACATCCTCATCGAAGACAAAAAAATTGGCCGATACATGGGCGCAATCGACTGAACTCGCGCTTTGAATGGCCCATTGACGGCCTCTCTTCTGCGCCATATGTTTGCGCCTTTTCAACCCTGACAACAGGTTTAAAGCATGGGCGGCGTTCAAACCGTTGAGGTCACGCGCGAAGATGATGGCTTGCGTCTGGACAAATGGTTCAAGAAACACTATCCGGGCCTGACCTTCGGGCGGCTGCAAAAGCTCCTGCGCACCGGTCAAATCCGCGTCGATGGCGTAAAAACCAAAGAACCGAGCCTGCGCCTGCAAACGGGCCAGGGCGTGCGCGTACCGCCTTTGGATCGGGAAAAGGACGCCAAGCCGGTCTCCACCGCCAAACAGCGCCTGACCCGTGAAGAAGCGGATGCCATACGCTCATGGGTGCTGCATCAAGACGACCATGTCATCATTTTGAACAAGCCCGCTGGATTGGCCGTGCAGGGCGGCAGCGGCACCAAACAGCACATCGACGGCATGTTGGGCGCGCTCAAAGGCGATTATCCCGACAAGCCGCGTCTGGTCCACCGCCTTGATAAAGATACGTCGGGCATATTGGTGCTGGCGCGCACCCAGCGGGCGGCTCAGGCCCTGACGGCGGCGTTCAGGACCAAAGACGTGCGCAAGGCCTATTGGGCGGTTGTGGTGGGCGTTCCCGAGATGCCTCAGGGGCGTATCGATCTGGCGTTGAGCAAGCGTCACGCCAAAAACGGTGAGCGCATGGTGGTCGACGAATTCGAGGGCAAGCGCGCCGTCACCGTGTTTAAAACCATAGATCAAGCCGGACGGCGCGCCGTGTGGCTGGAAATGGAGCCGGTCACCGGACGCACCCACCAACTGCGCGTCCACATGCTGGCCATCGGCACGCCGATCCTCGGCGATGGAAAATACGGTGGTGAAGGGGCTTTTCTGCCCGGCGCGGAGGTGCCCAAGCAATTGCACCTGCATGCCCGCGCGATCCGCTTTGCCCACCCCGCCGGCGGTCAGTTTGAGATTTCGGCACCCTTGCCTGACCATATGAAAGTCACCTGGACCTATTTCGGTTTCGACGAGACTTCGGCGCCTCAGCCCTTCAGTGAAGACGTTGCCTAAATTTGCCTATGAGCTGTTTGCAATATGCGAATGCCTCGCAACACGCAACGAACGACCTTTTTATTGACTAAGATGGCTGCTCTCTAGTCTCATACATTAGGTTATATAAATTAATTAACTTGTTGAAATTGCGTGTAACACAAATGTGATGTCTAGGCACCTATCGGTGGCATAGCGCTTGCTCCTATGGGGGGAACCCCGTTCGGAGATAACCGATGATGCACACTTCCATCCAGATTCAACGCTCGATTTCAGGCCGCCGTCGTTCTGCCAGTCCCCGCATAAGGGTCGCTGCCTTGGCAATTGCGAACCAATCTCATAGCTTGGCTGTGGCGATTTTCGGGGCGGTGCTGGTGTTGATGGTGTTCATGCAGACGGCGCATGCGGTAACGGAAGGAACGCCGGAACTTGCCGCCATGCCAAACGCGACGGTCCCCGTTTTGCCGCGCGCCACTTCCGAAACGATAACGGTGCGCAAGCACGCTGTTGAGTTGCGCGGGTTGTGCCGCAACGGTGCGGCGGTGTTTACGATCAAAAACAATATGAAACGATGGGCTGGACGCGGGCATGTCCGCATCCTCGATGGCCAAACGGGCCACATGCTGCGCGAACGGTGGATGCGCTTCAACGAGGGGCAAAGCGCCTCGTTTCACATTGCCTCGGGCCTCGTCGCTTCGCATCGTTACAAGATCAGTGTCATGCTTCCCGACCGCACCATGATCTACAAAAAGAGTTTTCGTGGGCGTTGTGCGCAACCTTCTGCGGACGTCCGCAATGCAAGGCGTTGAAATTCGCGTTGAATGCGTTCACAGTATGGCTGCCAGACGTATGAACGCCGGAAAACCGGTTGGGGACACATGCGTATCCTGCTCGTCGAAGATAATTTACGCCTTTCAACCTATGTACGTCGCGGCCTCGAAAAAGAGGATTTCACCGTGGACGGTGTCGGGACCATCGCTGACGCGGAGGCCGCCCTCGATACGGCCCCATACGACTTGATGATCTTGGATCTCGGCTTGCCGGATGGCGATGGGCTGGATTTGCTTAAGCAATTTCGCGCCGCCGACAGACATTTGCCGGTGCTCGTTCTCACCGCCCGCGATGGTGTGGATGATCGTGTTAAAGGGCTGAACGCCGGGGCGGATGATTATTTGCTCAAGCCGTTTGCCGTGGAAGAGTTGACGGCGCGTCTGCGCGCTTTGCTGCGCCGCCCCGATGGGGCGTTGGGGCTGAGCCTCATCGCCGGTAATTTGACGTTCGACACCACCGCCCGCGAGGTGAGGGTCGGCGACAACCTTATCAAAATATCGCGCAAGGAGATGGGCGTCTTGGAACAGCTTATGCGCCGTGCGGGTAAAGTCGTGCCGAAAGATGTTCTGGAAAGCAAACTGTATGGTTTCGACGAAGAGGTTTCGGCCAATTCCTTGGAAGCGCATATCTCGCGCTTGCGCAAACGACTGACCCAGGTCGGTGCGTCCGTGAGCATCCATACCCTGCGCGGCGTGGGCTATCTGTTGTCCGACGGCAAGGATACCTGAGGCCGTGGCGAAATCGTACAAGCGTGTCTATAACTTCGCCATCCTCAGCCTTGTGGTGACTTTTATGCTCACGGTGGTCTGGGTGTATTTCTTCGAATTCCCTATCTTCGCCGACTTCGGCTGGCTTGATCGCGCCAATGGCGTCCCCGCGCATTTTGCCCATGTGTCCGTGATCATGGTCTTTGCCGCCATCGCTGTCGGGGTATTGTCGTTGCTATCCATAGGCTTGATGCGTGAATTGAAGGCCAAGGACGAAAGCATGCGCTTGAAGGATGAAGAGCGCATGTCGTTCGCCGCCGATGTGGCGCACGAACTGCGCACTCCCTTAGCGGTGTTGCGCGCGCATCTGGATAGCCTTGACGACGCGGACGCCAACTTTCAATTGGTTCAGGATGTGGACCGGATCACGCGGATTGTTGAACAAGTGCTGGCCAAATCGCGAATCGAGGCCATTGAGGTTCATCCCGACGATTTAGCGGATTTGGCCGAAGTCTCGTCATCGATGGCGGCCTATCTGGCGCCTTTGGTGATCCGTGAAGGCCGCTCGATCGAGGTCGTGGGGGCACAAAGCCCCGTGATCATTAACGGAAACGCCTTCGCATTGGAGCAGGCGCTGCGCAATTTGGTGGAAAACGCCATCAAATATTCGGCGCGGGGGTCCACCATCACCATCGAAGTGAGCCAAACCCCGTCCATCCGCGTGATCGACCGTGGGCGGGGGGTTCCTTATGATGAGCGGGAAATGATCTTTGAGCGATTCCATCGCGCCGACCGGCGGGGCAGCGGTTCCGGCTTGGGCCTGTCCATTGTGCGCCGAGTCGCTGAAGCTCATGGTGGTAAAGTCTCCATAGAAGATGCGCCCGGCGGTGGTTCCGTCTTCATTTTAAGCTTTCCGAGACATTAAAAAAATCATTTTTATACAAAAGGTTAGTTTATATCCGCATTGAAAATATGGGGAATAATTTTTGCTGTCAGGTAATTGTCAGCTTAGGCGTGCACATTGCCTTTCAACGCCGATGAGCAACCACAGGGTAGCCCCCCCAATCACAAAAAAACTCGCGGCGAAAAGACTAAAAAATGTGCGCTTCAGGGAAGGGAGCGGGACGCAAGGAGGGCAATTCAAAGTGGCTCTCAACGCTCGGATCAATGAAGGGAAAAGTTCCTCAATGATACTTTCCAAAACGATAATGGGGTTTTGGGCAGCGGCAATGATGACAATGATGAGCGTAAATGCCTCAGCGGCGCAGGGAACGTCCCCAGCGCAGGTTGCGGTGACGCCGCCGTCGTTTTTGCAGTTGGAAATTACAAGCGCCTGCACCGACAAAGGTGCGGTGTTTAAGATTATCAATCGCGGTGTTAAGTGGCCGCGCACGGGGTACCTCAGGCTTTATCGCGCCGATAGCAAATCCCTGCTTGGGGAACGCCGGTTGCGTTTGGCCCCAGGGCAGAAGGTTTCCTTCGTGGTGAAGAACAAGGTCATGAAGGGCCATCCGGTGGCCGTGTGGGTCGAACCGGAATGGTACAAGCGCGAAATGGAATACGACGCAAGCATCAAGTGCAACTGAAAGCTTGTTTGAAGAAAATTTAGTTTCCACGGCCTCTCTCATTGTCTGGCGCCCCATAGGGGTCGTGGATTCCGTCACCGGGTCTCTAGCGTGGGCCGCCAGGGGCCCGGTGACACCTCATTTTTCCTCATTGCAAGAAGCCAAACCAGTAAAGCCGTGGACGGGAATGCGTCCACGGCTTTACTGGTTTGGCTTCGAAGCGTGCTAATTTGTGAACAAAACCGGGGCCAGAACCCATACAACAGCGGTGATGATGGCGATGGCCGCGATGTTGACCAGGAAACCCGCGCGCGCCATGTCGGGGATGGTCAGGTGACCGCCGCCGAAGACGATTGCGTTGGGCGGCGTGGCGACAGGCATCATGAAAGCCATCGACGCCCCTAGGGCCGCGGGCGCCAACAACATCATCGGCTCGGCGCCCATGGCGGCGGCCAGCGCCGCGATCACCGGAAGGAACGTCGCCGTGGTGGCGGTGTTGGAGGTCAACTCGGTTAAAAAAACGATCACGGTCGCGACCAAGACGATGGTGAGGATCAGCGGCAGGGCGGTAAATACGGTCATGGCGTCGCCGATCCACGCCGCAAGCCCGCTGGCGGACACTTGCGACGCCAGGCTCAAGCCGCCGCCGAACAGGATCAATACCCCCCAAGGCAAGCGCTTGGCCCAATCCCAGTTGAGCAGGAATTCACGCTTTTTGAGGCTTACAGGCACGGCGAACAGCACCACGCCCGCGGTTACGGCGATCCCGGCATCGGACAGTCCATCGAGCCACGGAGCGGCTTTTTGCAGCAATGGGCGCGTCATCCACAGTGTCGCGGTGAACGCGAACACCACCGACACCATTTTTTCGGGCCGCGATAGTGCGGGCAGGGCGCTCACTTCGCGGGCGATGGCCTCGGACGCGCCGGGCATGTTTTGAGCATCCAGCCGGAACACGATGCGGGTGACGATGACCCAGCCCAGCGCCAACATGCTCAGCGCGGTGGGCACGCCGATCACCATCCACTCGGCAAAACCGATTTGAATGCCGAGCGCGTCGGACGCGAAGCCGGCCAACAAAGCGTTCGGTGGGGTGCCCACCAACGTCGCCACGCCGCCCATGCTGGCGCCGTAGGCGGTGGCGATCAACAGGGCCTTGGCGAACGGCGAGCCGTCGAAACCCTCTTTCTCTTCGCTGTCGCCGGCGCGGGCGACGATGGCGATGACCGACAGTGCGATGGGCAGCATCATCACCGTCGAGGCGGTGTTGCTGATCCACATGCTGAGCCCTGCTGCCGTGACCATGAACGCGCCCACAAGCTGGCGCGGACGCGTCCCCGCGCGCGACAGCACAGACAGTGCGAGGCGCTTGTGCAGTCCCCAGCGTTCCACCGCCAATGCGATGAGAAAACCGCCGAGGAACAGAAAAATCAGCGGATTGGCGTAAGGCGCGGCGACGGTCTTGATCGTGCCTTGGCCGAGCAACGGAAACAGCGCCAACGGCAACAGCGCGGTGGCGGCAACGGGTAGGGCTTCGGTGAGCCACCAAATCGCCATCAGCGCCGCGACGGCGGCGACCGCCCATGCGCCGCCGGGCATGTCACCCGGCGGCGGAAGAACGCGCATCAAGGCGAAGAGGACGATTCCCAGCACCAACCCGACCCAAGCCGGCAAGCGCTGATTTTGTACGTGACGGGCGTGTGTGGTGGGGATCGTGTCGGGCGAGACCGCCGGGCTTGCTGGCGGTTCGGGCGCGTTGGCAGGGGAAGGCTTGCGTTTGTCCATCATGTGACCGATCTTACAGACATGAGGCGAACACGCCAGCCACACGTATAGAGCCACACGTATAGAGATGAGAAAATGAGCGATACCCCTTTGCGACTTGCCGTATTCGACTGCGACGGCACGTTGGTCGACAGCCAGCATTCCATCGTCGCCTCCATGCACGCGGCGTTCGCCCATCACGGGTTCGAAATTCCCGGAGCCGAGGCCGTGCGCCGGATGGTGGGGCTGCCCTTGGAGGTGGCGATCCGTCACCTTGCCCCTCACGTGGATGAGGCGTTGTCTCAGGAAGTCAGTGAAACATACAAGTCCGCATTTTTCTCGCTGCGCCAAGCCGGTGAGGTGCAAGAGCCGCTTTTTCCGGGGATTTCCGGTGTTTTGGATCGTCTCGATACGGCGGGGTGGCTGATGGGCGTCGCCACCGGAAAGTCTCATCGTGGACTCTCCGCGACCCTAAAACATCACAAACTCTATGACAGATTCGTCACTCATCAGACGGCGGACCGCGCCCATGGCAAACCGCATCCCGACATGATGTACAAGGCCATGAGCGCGACCGGAGCCAACCCTGAGGATACGGTTATGATCGGCGACACCACCTTTGACATTGAAATGGCGAAAAACGCGGGCGTGCGTTCGATCGGCGTGGCGTGGGGCTATCACGAACGCCGGGAATTGCTGGACGCTGGTGCCACGTGCGTGGTGGGCAGTGCGGACGAGTTGGCGGCGGCGCTGTTCGCTGGCGCGGAGACGACATAATGAAAACGGGGCTCAAGATTGCCAGCGGTCTTGTCGTCCTGATAATCGCCATCGCCGTCGCCATCGTTTCGGTCCTCTCGTCCATGGATTACGGGCGCTTCAAGGGCGATTTGAGCAAGATGGTGTACGACGCCACCGGGCGCGAACTCACCATCGCGGGCGATCTTCAACTGGCGCTGTCTTTGACGCCTAAACTGACCGTCACCGGCGTGAGCCTCGCCAATGCCCCGTGGGCCGGAAAAACACCAATGGTACAGCTTCAGCGTCTGGATGCCCAGGTGGCGCTGAAGCCGCTTTTGTCGGGACGATTGGAGGTCGATTTTATCGAACTGGTCGGTCTGGACTTTACGTTGCAAACCGACGGCAAGGGCAAGGCCAACTGGGAGTTCACGCCCGCGAAACCCCAAGCGAGCGAAAGCGCGGCCCAAAGCATAGCCCAAGGCACAGCCCAAAAATTGAAACTGACTACCAGTGTGCGCGACGTGCGTCTGCGCAACGTCCACATTACGTATCTGGATGGCGCGACCGGTGCTGAAGTTGAAACCGATTTAAAACGTGCCGATTTCACCGCCGATCACATGGACAGCCCGCTCAAGGGAAATTTCGTCGCCATCTATAACAATGTTGCCGTGCGCGCGCGCGCGGAGCTGGGCTCGCTCGGCTTGCTGATTGCGTCGAAAGGCGAGCCGTTTCCTGTTGATTTGAAGCTGTCCGCCCCAGGGCTCAGCGCCGACATCGTCGGAACGGTCGATCAGCCCAGCGCCGGAATGGCGGTCAATATGCATATCAACGCGCAAGCGCAAAACAGCAAAACCCTGTCGAAATTGGCGGGTGTGGATTTTCCGGACGTGGGCGCTTTGGCGCTGAAGGCGAACGTCAGCGGTTCCGGTACGGCCTACAGCTTCAAGGGGCTGGAGGCCACGGTGGGCAACTCCGACCTCAAAGGCAACGCCGATGTGGACCTGAGCGCCAAGCGTCCTGCCGTGGTGGCGAAGCTGTCCTCATCATATTTGGACCTGAACCAGCTTGCCGGCTTGAACGCGCAGGACGATGACGATGGGCCACCGCTGACGCGTCTGTTCACCACCGATCCGCTGCCGTTCAATGTCCTGAAAACCGCTGATGCCGATGTGAGCCTGACCGCCACGCGGGTACGCGTCCATGACTTGAGCATTACGGATGTGAACGCCGTGGCAAAGCTTAAAGACGGCAAGTTGCGGCTTCAGCCGCTGCGGCTCACCTTCGACGAAGGCCGCCTCAATGCGCGTGTGAGCGTGGATGGCTCGACCGCTACGCCCAAAGTTGCGGTGCGTGCATCGGTGCGCGATTTGGACGCAGGCACAATTGCGGCGCTGTTCGGTCAAGGGCGCATCGTCAGTCTGAAGCTCGACGGCGAAGTGGATGTGAAAAGCGCGGGCGCGACGCCCCAGGCGATGGCGGCGGGGCTGGGCGGGTCTCTCAACCTCATCGGGCGCAACGGCCTCATCCACGACGAGAAATTCAAGGACTTGACCGAGGGCATCGGCAGTATTTTGCCGTGGGCGGGGGACAAGGATGCCAACGCGATCTCTTGCTTCATGGCCAAGATGCCCATCAATAAGGGAGACGTGGTGGCCGAAACCGTGCTGCTGGACACCAGCGGCGTGACGGTGCGGGTGACAGGCAACGTCGATCTGCCGGGTGAATTGCTGCATCTGACGGTCAACACCGATGCCAAGAAAACCAGTCTGGCCACGTTCGCGGTGCCGGTGCGCGTCAAAGGCCCGATTTTAGAGCCGCGTATCGACGTCGATCCGGCCGACGCGGTTGTCGGCACCGTAGGCAACATCGTCACGGCCCCGGCCAAGCTGATCGCCGGATTGCTCAGCGACACCATCAGTCTGGTCGAAAGCGACAAGGCAAAAAAGGAAGCCGCCGAAAAGAATGACCCTTGCCTTCAGGCGCTTGGCAGGGGTAAGACCGCCGAGAAAACGCAAGCGCCGCCCCCGGCCACGGAAACGCCTGACGAAAAGGCCAAGGACAAAAGCAAATCTTCGGGCGATCCGCTCAAGGATGTCGAAGAGGTCGGCAAGGCGCTCAAGAAGCTATTTTAGGACCATTATGACCAAACGGTTTTACAAAAACGCCGCCGCGCGCGAAAGCGATGGCGCGTTCGTCGTCACCTTGGATGAGCGCGCGATCAAAACGCCAGCAGGCAAGCCCTTGAACCTGCCGACGCTGGCGCTGGGCGAGGCGGTGGCGGGCGAATGGGCCGCGCAAGGCGAAGAGATCGATCCCAAATCCATGCCTTTGATGCAACTCAGCGGCACCGCCATCGACCGGGTGCCGGATGTGCGCGAGGGCTTGATCGAAGGCATTTTGCGCTACGTCGACACCGACCTGCTGTGTTACCGCGCCGCCAGTCCCGAAGATTTGGCCGCCCGCCAAGCGGTGGTGTGGCAGCCGTTGCTCGATTGGGCGGCGGAAAAATACGGCGCGACACTGAAATCGGTCGAAGGCGTGATCCCCATCACCCAGGATGCGCATGCGCGCGACGGTTTCGCTCAGGCGATGGCGGCCATGGACAATTGGCGTTTGACGGCGCTGGCGGAACTGGTCGGCGTCAGCGGCTCCATCGTCATCGGTTTCGCCATGTACGCGGGCCGCTTAGGCGCGGACGAGGCGTTCGCTGCCTGCCAAGTGGATGAAGACTACCAGATCGAGCTGTGGGGCGAAGACCATGAGGCCACCCAACGCCGTGCCAACGTGCGCGTGGAGTTGGAGACGGCGGCGCATTTTCTTGAGCTGCTACGCACTTAAGCACCCCACTAAGCACCACGATACAGCAAACGCTGGAACGGGACGTCGGGCAAGGCCAGGATCAGGCGGCTGAGCACCACCATCACCGCGACGGCGAAGATGAAGCGTCCGATCAACACCCCGGTGACGTCGCCGCCCAACGCCATCATGAAAAGTGGGTCTTCGATGAGGCTGTGACACAGCGCCATGAAACTCAGCGACAACACGATGTCGCGTGGGCTTAAGTTGCCCGCGCGGGCTTCCTTGATGATCAATCCACCGCCGAACGACAGGCCCAACAGCGCCCCCACCATGGTGATTGAGGTCGCCGCCCGGCTGATCCCCATCATGCCCAGCAATGGCGACAGCAAACGCGCCAGGAGGTCGGTGATTTTGATAATTTCAAAGACTTTAAGCAGTGTGACAAGGCCGAGGATGATCCAAAACAGCCAAAACAACGACACCGCGCTGTTTGTCGCCCATTCTGCCCATCCCGACGGCTGTCCCCCGCCAGAGGGCAACCACGCGATGGCGGCTGGTTCCTGAAGCCAATTCCCCCAACTGTAAACGGCGTTCAAGATTGCCCCGTACGCCAACGCAGACCCGAACCGCAACGTACTGGAAAATATAAAGCTGATCCCCGCCTTGCGCGAAATGGCCTGTTCCAGAGGCAGGGCGTGGGCGATCAAAACCATCGACAGCAGCACGGTCAGCTGCGCCACGCTCAAGTCCGCATAAGGCAAGATACCGACCAATGCCGCCGCCGCACCGTAGTTGTTGACCAGCAAGCCGGTGGCCCAGACGATGCCGGTGGATGCGGGCAGGCCGACCAGGCTCATCAGCGGTTCGAACACCACGGCCAACTGGTCGATTAAACCGAAGTGGACGCCAATCTGAACCAGGACCATCACCGGGATCATGGTTTTCAGCAGGTCCCAGTACAAAGACACAGCACTTTTCGCCAAATCGAAAAGCGTGGGCCTGAGCCGGTCTGGATTGAACTTCATGACGATCAGGGCTCGCTTGGAGTCGGCTCGTCTTCGATCTGGTGACGGAAGATCAACGGCAATTGAGTGAAGCTGAACGCGATGGTCAGCGGCATGATGGCGAAGACCTTGAAGTTCACCCACATGTCGGTGGTCTGGGTGCGCCAAACCCCTTCGTTGAGCACCGCGAGCAATAAAAAGAACCACGCCCAGCGCCATGTCAGCTTGCGCCAGCCTTCGTCGTCGAGCGACAGCGCACTGTCCAGAACGGATTTCAGATAGCTCTTTTTAAACATCAAGCCCCCGAACAGCACGAACGAGAACAGGGTGTTGACGATGGTGGGCTTTATCTTGATGAACATTTCATCTTCCAGATAAAGCGTCAGTCCACCGAACACCAGAACCACCACGCCGGTGACCAGCGGCAAGGTGGGGATGTGTTTGAGCTTGACGTACGAGTAGGCAAGGCTCACCACGATCGCGACCATGAACACGGCCGTTGCGGTGAAGATGCCCATCTTGGCGTTCACCAGGAAGAACAGAAGCAGTGGGCCGACTTCCAACGCCATTTTGAGTGCTTGATTCATGGCGCGTTTATAGCAAGCCGGGCAAGGTGGGGAAAGGCCGACATTTTTTTGCCTTGCGCGGCAGCGTTCGCAGGTGCAAAAAAACGGTAACCATGATAATAAAAGAACCTGTTGTGGGGGCGTGTAAGAATACAACAGGGGCACCGAGGAAAGTCGGGGAAAACCAGTGCACGATATCATCGAAGAACTTGAGAAGCGCCGTGAACAGGCACGCCTCGGCGGCGGTCAACGGCGCATCGACACGCAGCACGCCAAGGGTAAACTGACGGCGCGCGAACGAATCGAGTTGCTGCTCGATCCCGGTACGTTCGAAGAATGGGATATGTTCGTCGAACACAATTGCACCGATTTCGGCATGGAAAAGCAATCCATCCCCGGCGACGGCGTGGTGACGGGCTATGGCACCATCAACGGTCGTCTGATCTTTGTTTTCAGTCAGGACTTCACCGTGTTCGGCGGTTCGCTCAGCCAGACCCATGCGGACAAAATCTGTAAAATTCTGGATCAGGCGCTCAAGGTCGGCGCGCCGGTGATCGGGCTCAACGATTCCGGCGGCGCGCGCATTCAAGAAGGCATCGACAGCCTGGCCGGATACGCCGAGGTCTTTCAACGCAACGTCACCGCGTCGGGCGTGATCCCGCAGATTTCCGTGATCATGGGGCCGTGCGCGGGCGGTGCGGTGTATTCGCCCGCCATGACCGACTTCATCTTCATGGTCGAAGATACGTCCTACATGTTCGTGACCGGCCCTGATGTGGTCAAAACCGTGACCCACGAAGAGGTCACCCAGGAACAACTGGGTGGTGCGTCCACGCACACCGCGAAATCGGGGGTCGCGCACAATGCGTTTCCCAACGATGCGGAGGCGTTGCTCTACTTGCGCCGCTTCGTCGATTTTCTGCCTGCCAACAACCGCGAACAACCGCCGGTTCGCCCAACGTCCGACAGTCCCGATCGCGATGAGATGTCGCTGGACACCCTCATCCCCGACAATCCCAATAAACCCTACGATATGAAGGAATTGATCGAGAAGGTCGTCGATGAAGGCGATTTCTTCGAGCTGATGCCCAATTACGCGGGCAACATCCTGATCGGCTTTGCGCGTATGGAAGGCTCGACCGTGGGCATCGTCGCCAATCAACCGATGGTGCTGGCGGGCTGTTTGGACATCGACAGTTCCGTCAAAGCGGCGCGCTTCGTGCGCTACTGCGACGCCTTCAACATTCCCATCGTCACCTTTGTCGACGTGCCCGGATTCTTGCCCGGCACCGCACAAGAGCACGGCGGCATCATCACTCACGGCGCGAAGCTGCTGTACGCGTTCGCCGAGGCCACCGTGCCCAAGGTCACGGTGATCACGCGCAAGGCATACGGCGGGGCGTACGACGTGATGAGTTCCAAGCATCTGGGCGGCGACGTGAACTTGGCATGGCCGTCGGCGGAAATCGCCGTGATGGGACCGAAGGGTGCGGTGGAGATCATTTTCCGCGCCGACGCCAAAGATCAGGATAAGATCGACGCGCGTACCGAGGAATACCGCAAAGCCTTCGCCAACCCGTTCGTCGCGGGCAAACGCGGATTTATAGATGATGTGATCATGCCGCACGACACCCGCGTACGGCTATGCCGCTCGCTGCGCATGCTCAAAAATAAAAAAGTCGAAAACCCATGGAAAAAGCACAGTAATATTCCGCTCTAAGCAAGTGGTTGGGATGGCCTGGGGAGGCGCGTACATGACCGGTGACGAACAAAAACACAAAGACAATCTCAAAGAACTGGGCCGTTTCGGTGGCATGGTGGTGCTGTTTTTCGCCGCCGTGTACTTGGCGATTTATCTCAACATCACCTACAGCCCGCAAGCGCCCTGGTTTCTGCTCGTGATCATTGTCGGCGGTTACTTCATCATCCCCAAAGCAAAGAACGTGATGACGATGTTCAACGACAAATCGTGATGAGAAGGGACCCCCCGCATGTCGGCCCAAAAAACCACTAAAAAGTCCAAGCCTAAGCGGGCGAGGATATTCAAGAAAATTCTCATCGCCAACCGTGGCGAAATCGCGTGCCGCGTGATGCGCACGGCGAAGCGCATGGGCATCCAAACCGTGGCGGTGTATTCCGAAGCCGACCGCGACGCTTTGCACGTGCTCGAAGCGGATGAGGCGTATTGCATCGGTCCGGCAGCGTCGTCTGAAAGCTATTTGCGCGCCGACAAAATTCTCGATGTGATCAAAAAGAGCAAAGCCGAAGCGGTGCATCCGGGGTATGGCTTCTTGTCGGAAAATGCTGCGTTTTGTCGTACGTTGAAGCGCGCGGGCGTGGCCTTCATCGGTCCCAACGAGCTGGCGATCAAAGCCATGGGCGACAAGATCGCGTCCAAAAAGCTCGCTGAAAAAGCCGGAGTGACGACGGTGCCCGGATATACCGAAGCACTGAAGGACGAAAAAGAGGCCCTCAAAGTCGCCCGCGACATCGGCTATCCGGTGATGCTCAAGGCTTCCGCCGGCGGCGGCGGCAAGGGCATGCGGGTGTGCGAAAACGACGCCGACCTGAAGGAGGCGTTCGTATCCGCCGTGCGTGAAGCCAAGTCGAGCTTTGGCGACGACCGGGTGTTCATCGAAAAGTTCATCGTCAATCCGCGCCACATCGAAATTCAGGTGATGGCCGACACCCATGGCAACATCGTGTATTTGGGCGAACGCGAATGCTCCATCCAGCGCCGCCACCAAAAGGTCATCGAGGAAGCGCCGAGCCCGTTCATCGACGCCCAGACCCGCAAGGCCATGGGCGAAGAGGCCGTAGCACTGGCCAAAGCGGTCAAGTACGTGTCCGCCGGCACGGTCGAGTTTATCGTCGATCAGGACAAGAACTTCTACTTCTTGGAAATGAACACCCGTCTGCAGGTCGAACACCCGGTCACCGAATTGGTCACGGGCCTGGATTTGGTGGAACTGATGATCCGCGTTGCAGCGGGTGAAAAACTGCCGATCGCGCAAGACGACGTCAAGCTTGACGGCTGGGCGATCGAATCGCGGGTCTACGCCGAAGATCCGTTTCGCAATTTCCTGCCGTCCATCGGTCGTTTGAGCCGCTACCGCGCACCGACTGGCGAAGGCGTGCGCGTCGATACAGGCGTCTACGAAGGCGGCGAGATTTCCATGCACTACGACCCGATGATCGCCAAGCTGATCACCTACGGGGCGGATCGCGATTTGGCCATCAAATCCATGCGCCACGCATTGGATGGCTATTATATTCGCGGCGTGCAGCACAACATCGCGTTTCTGTCGGCGTTGATGAACCGTCCGCGCTTCGTCGAAGGGCGCTTGTCCACCGGCTTCATTGCCGAGGAATATCCCGACGGCTTCCATGCTTCCGACGTGGTGCACGACGATCCTTCGATCCTGGTTGCTGTGGCTGCGTCGATGCACTACGCCTACCAACGGCGCGCGGCGGCGATAAGCGGCCAGCAGAGCGGTCATGAACGTAAAGTTTCCGCCGACTGGTCGGTTCAGTTGGGCAAGAAGATCGTCCCCGTTACGCTCCATCAGGTGGACGGCGGATTCAATGTGGACATCCACGCCAAGGGCTTTAGCAAAAACACCGTCGAGGTGCGCACGGACTGGCTGCTGGGTGAAGCGGTGTTCGAAGGCGTCGTGAACGGCCGCGATGTCATCATTCAGTCTGAACGCATGGCGGTTGGCTACAGATTGCTGCATGCGGGCTCGCAGGTCGAAATCCGGGTGCTGTCGGCGCGGGCGACGGACCTCTACCGATTGATGCCGGAAAAACTGCCGCCTGATACCTCGAAACTTTTGATGTCGCCGATGCCGGGTCTGTTGTTGTCGATATCGGTTGTCGATGGCCAGGAGGTCAAGGCCGGCGAAGAATTGGCGGTGGTCGAAGCGATGAAAATGGAAAACGTGCTTCGTGCGGCTCGGGACGGTACAATCAAGGGAGTCGCCGCCCAGGTCGGCGACAGTCTGGCCGTCGATCAGGTGATTCTCTCATTTGAATAGACGGATGCATAAACGAGGTTAAATGTCGGACGACGGCAAAACAGACAATGTTGTTCCTTTCCGCAAGCCGAAGCCTTTTCGGCGGCGGCGAGAAAGGGTCCGCCATCATCAGGCTCCCAAATTGCAGTTTCAGCATCACGACAAGGTGGTGCGTTTGCATGTGCGCGGCTTGGTGCAAAACGACGCATTCGTGCGTTGGCTGGTCGAACACGCCACCGCTTTGCACTTGGACGGCTGGGCGCGCTCTGCACCTGACAACTCCATGGATATCTTGATCGCGGGCGAAGAGGGCGATGTGCGCCAAATGCTTGAGTTGATCAACGACGGCCCGCGCCCCGTCGACATGCTGTTGGCCGAGGAGGTGGTGCTCAAGGGCGACGAGCCGATGTGGCAGGGCTTTCACCACCTATCCCCTCACGGCACATGACGGGGCACATGACGGGGCACATGAAAACCGTTCGCGTGATCGTGTCGGGGCGCGTGCAAGGCGTGTGGTATCGTGCTTGGACGCAAAAGACGGCCGAGGGTTTGGGGCTTTCGGGGTGGGTGCGCAATTGCTCCGACGGCGCGGTTGAGGCGGTGTTTTCCGGGGCCGTCGACAAGGTCGATCAAATGGTTCGTCTATGCCGCACGGGGCCGATGCTGGCGCGAGTCGCCGACGTTCGCCAAAGTCCCGCCGATGCGCCGGACGAGCCCGGTTTTCATGTGCTGGCAAGCCGCTAATGCGCGCGTCCCTCAACGTCCCGCAAAAATAAAGGATTGTCCGCTATCGTCGCTGCCGTTGTCGCGATAGCGTTTGACGAGGATGGTCGCGGGGAACACCAGGCGGGCGGTGGTGCCCTGGCCGAGGGTGGAGGTCATTTCCAAATCGCCGCCGTGCAGTTCCATCATCAATTTGACCAACGGCAAGCCTAGCCCGGTTCCCGGTTCGTGTTGAACGTCGGGGCCGTGACGGATTTGACCGAATGGCTGCATGGCGATTTTTAGATCGTCCGCACTCATGCCGCGGCCTTGATCTTGAACGGCGATGGACAGGCCTCCACCCTTGGTGGGGGCGGCGGTGAGCAGAACCTTGCTGCCATCGGGCGAAAACTTAATGGCGTTGGAAAGCAAATTTACGACACATTGCACGACGCGTCGGCGGTCGACGCGAATTTCGGGAAGCTTTTCGGACACTTCCGTGACGACATGGACGCTGTAGGTATCAAGCAGGCCCGCGACCAGACGTTCGGACTGATCCACGATGTCTTCGACGGCGTAAATGTCGGCGTCCAACTCGATTTTATTGGCCTCCGCTTTGGAGAGATCGAGAATGTCGTTGATCAGGTCCAAAAGATGCTTGCCGCTCTTTTCGATGTCGCCCGCATACTCTTTGTACTTAGGCGGAAGCGGCCCCATGGTTTCTTGTTCCATCATCCCGGAAAAGCCGATGATGCCGGTCAGGGGGGTGCGCAGTTCGTGACTCATGTTGGCGAGGAATGAGGATTTCGCTCGGCTGGCCTCTTCCGCGCGGTGCTCGGCATTTTTGGCGTGGACCAGAAGTTTGCGGATTTGCAAACTTTCGATCACCAGCAATGCGACCATCAGCAAGGCCCCACCGAGAATCATGGCGACGGAATATTCCAGTTTCGTCGTACGCTCGTTGACGTCTTGGCTGTAGGCTTCCTCGAATTGATTGGTGTTGGAGACCACCAGTGACGCCAATTTGTTCAGCCGTGATGAAAACGGCACCAAGGCGCCTTGAATTTCAATCATCTTCGCGCGATCATCCGGCTTCAATATTTCGATGATCGGGTCGAGCCACAGCAGGGTGTCCTTCAACTCGATGACGGTGTCGTTGAGGTTCTCGAACGTGCGCAGGTGTCGGGTGTCATTGGCGTTTAGAATCGGGGGGATGCGGCTCCACAAGAGATCGTAGCGCAGCATGAGGTCCTTGTGGGTGAGCGTGCTGTCACTTTGCGTGTACATGTGCAGGGCATGCATGGTGCGTTCCAACTCCAACGTCAGTTGGGACATTACCCAAATGTCGGACTGGGCGCGATTGACCTCGAAATCATGGCGCTGGGTCAGACTGATGAAGCTGGTCACGGTGAATATGGCGATGCCGGAAAATAAAGCCAGCGCCAGCGTGATGATGAGAAACAGTTTTCGGTCCATGGATATCTTCTTGTCGTCTACTTCACAAAAATCGTGCGCAATTGCCATATCATGTGATCGCGATATTGGGCGGTCTGCAACTGCGAGAAATCATCCATGGGATAGATGAGCCACAATGGGCCTTTGGTGCGCACGCGCATCGGTTTGCCGTTCATCCGATAAGCGATAATGGCGTTGAAATGTGACAAATCTTCGAGGGAAATGCGCACGGTATAGTCGTTCAAGGCGCTAAATTCGCCTTGCGTGCCCTGTGCCGCGACACGCTCCATCAAGTCTTTAACCAGGACGCCTTCAAAACGGGTTACGCCATCCGTCCACGGCGTCGATGTTTCAATGCGCGTCGACGGCATGGTCATGAGCATCTCCATATCGAAATCGGCTCGCGGGATAGTGCTTGGGCCCATATCTGTGTTTGCGTTTTGAATGTTGCCTTGGATGCTCAAAACAACAGGTTTTGTCGGAACGGGCAGGGGTGCTACGCGTTCACTGGCCCGTGCGGCGTATGCGCCAACAACCAAGACGACCCAAGTCGCCGTTAAAACGGCAACGATTAGGCGCAACGGAGCCGAAAATGTGCTTTGGGTCATCCATCCTCCCCCATGAATGACGCATCCCCTTAGGGATGCGATACTCTACAGGTCTTTTGCGTGTCTTAAGCGATGAGATGATACGCAGGTTTGAGTGCCTCGTCCACGCGCCATAACCGCCTTAGGCAATATCTCGTGTTCGGCGATCAAATACCGTTTCGAAGGTCCGTCGCAACACGTCATCGACTTCGTCTAGGGTCGTTTCGATGCCCAGGTCTTTCAGCGAAGTGACCCCGTGCTCGGAGATGCCGCAGGGCACAATCCCGGCGAAGTGGCTTAAGTCAGGCTCAACGTTCAATGCCAGGCCGTGAAAACTCACCCATTTGCGCACGCGTACGCCGATGGCGCCGATCTTGTCTTCCCGGCCGTTTCCGCGATCGACCCAGATGCCGACGCGTCCATCGCGCCGCTCTCCGATGATGCCGAACGTGGCGATGGTGCGGATCATGACCTCTTCGAGCTTTTGCACATAGGCGCGCACGTCACTGCCGTGGTGCTTGAGATCGAGCATCACGTAGGCGACCCGTTGACCGGGGCCGTGGTAGGTGTACTGGCCGCCGCGTCCGGCTTCGAACACGGGAAAGCGATCTCCGTCCAGGAGGTCGGCGGGACTTGCGCTGGTGCCCGCGGTATAGAGCGGCGGATGCTGCAAAAGCCACACGATTTCCGGGGCGGTCCCGGCACGAATTTCGCCGACGCGCCGTTCCATAAAGGAATGTGCGTCGCCGTATTCGATAAGGCCCTTCGATACGCGCCATTCGACCTCTGGTAACTTTTTGTTTCCAAACATTTTTATTTTGTTCTCGCACTTCGGCGTCTCTTTGCTTGATTGGGCTGACAGTATTTGCTATTCCCCCCTCAAGCAACGTCTTCGATAGATGGCGTTGTCGCTACCAAATAATGACTATGCGGTCGTGGCGGAATTGGTAGACGCGCAGCGTTGAGGTCGCTGTGGGAGATAATCCCGTGGAAGTTCGAGTCTTCTCGACCGCACCAAATTAAAGCCCCACCCTGGCCCCGTTATGGGATGCCTGGGGTGGGGCTTTGTTTTTCTGCCGCTCAATGCGCTTGTGCCCGCAATTTTGTCCGCCTATCCTCCGTAGCGTTATTAAATTTATTGTTTAGTCGTTCAGGTTGTGTGATGGGGGGGGAAGCGTGAATAAACAATTATTTTTGCAGCGTCTGGCGGTTGCGGGATTGCTTTTCGTGCTTGGGTTTGCAATGCCCGGCAACGTTTATGCAGGCAAGGCGGAAGAGATACATTTTCTCAAAACCTTCAATAAGTTTTGCCTTCGCAATCTCGACAATCTCGATAAACTTAAAAAGATCGCCAAGGATGCAAAGCTGCCTAATTTTGTCAGGAACGATAAAAACGCTTCCAATGACAAATATCTAAAGAATGCGACGCGATGGCCATTTCCCATTGAGGGGAAAATTTATGAATTGGGGGTCAACGTGCTGGCGAATCCTTCGAACAAGTACGGCAAGATCAACATGTGCTTGCTGATGGCGTCGGGCGTTCGCTTTGACCGCTTGCGAGACATGTTGCGCCGTTCTTTCAACGGAAATATTCGCGAAACGTCTGCCGAACCCGATAAAGACGGTGTTTTCACAGTGACGTTTTATGTCAGCACAAGCCGTTCCGTTAACGATTTCGGGATTTTCCTGCGTAAAAACCTGCAAGGAGGGCTCAGTCTGGTGGGGGTGAAGGTATACAACTGACCGCGTTGCGTATCGTCGCTGTTGCAGCTCTGGGCCGAATTGGCTAGTTTGGCCCCACCACGGCGAGCTAATGCTCATGCATTGAGATAGCTATCTGTCCACCCAGCCTTGAGGGGCCCAAAGCACACCAAGCTGCTGGCGGAGGCCGCGATGAGTGACCTGAATCCAGACCATCGGGGAAAAGAACGGCCGGACGGTTCGCCGCCAACCGAGGCTGCGCCCACAGTGGACACGGACCCCAGTGAAACCTACGACGGTCTGCACGTCGGCGATGTCGATAAGATCATCGACGCGCTTGAAAGCGGCGATGTCCAGCGTGTGCGCGAGCTGGTTGCGCCGCTGCACTTTGCCGATGCCGCCGATCTAACCGAACGCCTCAGTCCCGATATGCGCCGCACGCTTTTGGAGGCCGCGCACGACGTTCTGGATTCCGATTTTTACACCGAATTGGATGAAACCGTCCGCGATGAGGTTGTCGATATCGTCGGCCTTGACGCGGTGGCTGAGGTGGTCGCCGATCTCGACACCGATGACGCGGTGGAAATCATCGATGAGTTGGACGCGCATGAACAAATTCATGTGCTCGACGCCATTGCCCCCGCCGATCGCACCCTGATCGAAGAAGGGCTGGCGTTTTCGGAGTATTCCGCGGGTCGTTTGATGCAGCGTGCGGTGATGACCGTGCCGCAGTTTTGGAACGTCGGCGAAACCATCGACTTCATGCGCGAAGTCGCCGAACAGGACGAATGGGAAACCCCCAACGTTTTTTACGACATCGTGGTGGTGGACCCGCGCCACAGGCCGGTCGGCACCATTCCGTTGAGCGCCTTGTTGCAAAACAAACGCCCCGTGCCGGTAACGGAAATCATGCACGAACGCATGAAACTGATTCCCGTCGATATGGACCAGGAAGAAGTCGCTTTTCTGTTTCGCCAGCGCGATCTGGTGTCGGCCCCGGTGGTCGGCGACGAAGGCCGCTTGGTCGGCATCATCACCATCGACGACGTTGTTGATGTGATCGACGAAGAGGCCGAGGACGATATCTTGGCCCTGGGCGGCGTGCGTGAAGACGATTTGTATTCGGCCACCTTGGACACCACCAAGCAACGCTTTTCGTGGCTGTTCGTCAACTTGCTGACCGCCATCATGGCGTCGGTGGTGATCGGCTTTTTTCAAGGCTCCATCGAAAAGGTGGTGGCGTTGGCGGTGTTGATGCCGATTGTCGCGTCCATGGGCGGCAATGCCGGCACCCAGACGCTGACCGTTGCGGTGCGTGCGTTGGCCACCAAGGAACTGACCGCCACCAACGCCATGCGTCAAATCGGCAAGGAGATTCTCGTCGGCGGTATCAACGGCGTGATCTTCGCGGTGTTGATGGGCGCCGTCGCCTGGGGCTGGTTCGGAACCCCAGACATTGGTGTGGTGATCGGCTTGGCGATGATCGTCAACATGATTGTGGCGGGCCTGTGCGGCGCTATTATTCCCATCGCTTTGGATCGTCATGGTATCGACCCGGCGGTGGCGTCGGGTGTATTTCTCACCACCGTTACGGATGTTGTTGGGTTCATGGTGTTTTTGGGGCTGGGCGCTTGGCTTTTGATGTAAGCGACTGCGATAAGGTTCCGTAAGTCGAAATAGTGGGATGCTTCCTTGCCCCCTTGATTTCGGGGGGGGAATGCTAAACTCTAAAGATATAAAAAGAACATCGTCACTCGAAGAAGGGATAGGAGCCACGCCCCATGCCGCCCATGAGCATGAGCATTGAGCAGAGCCGCATCGCTGCGTTGCGCGTGCTGGTCGCGGACCCGTATTCCCAGCTTCGCGAGATCATCCGCGACATTTTATTGCGAGGCATCGGTGTCGCCGAGGTTATGGAAGCGCGCAATGGCGACGACGCGCTGACAAGCCTGCGCGAGCTTCCGTGCGACGTGGTGATTGCCGACACCGCGATGGATCCCGTCGGTGCGCTGGAACTGACGCAAAAAATTCGCGGCGGTTATGAAGGCATCGATCCCTTTACGCCGATCATCGTCATGTCCGGCAATGCCAATTTGGGCGAAATCATCGCCGTGCGCGATGCCGGAGCGAACGATTATGTGGCCAAACCGCTGTCGGCGAAAATTCTCGATCTGCGCTTGCATGCGGTGGTGGAACAGCCGAGGCCCTTTATTCGATCCGACGATTTTTTCGGACCGGATCGGCGCCGCCACAGCAAATCTTATTTTCACGGCGCGGAACGCCGCATCAAGGATGTCGAGGCCGTCGATCGGAAGGAGGGTGGGGCGTGAGCGTTCACCTCATCAAACTGGCGGTGGGGGTCGAGGATTTCGACCATCTGGCGCGACTGCAGAAAAAACGCAGCGCCGAGTTCAAGGCTCAGGGGCTATCGGCCAACCCACGCCATTTCACCCGAATGAGACCGAAACGAGAGGCGGAATTGCTCGACGGCGGCTCAATATACTGGGTGATCAAGGGGGCCATCCGTGCCCGCCAGGAACTGGTGGCGTTCGACGGCTATACCGATGAAGAGGGGGTGAAACGCTGCGCCATCGTCCTGAATCCCGAACTGGTGGCGACGCAAAACCGTCCCCACCGCGCGTTTCAAGGGTGGCGCTATCTCGATCCCGCCAAGGCACCCAAGGACGCGGACGGCGATACCTCCACGGATATGCCGACTGAATTGGCGCAAGACCTTGATGCCTTGGGGCTGCTGTAAGATGCGTGAAAGCGCAAAGCGGAATTCCCTTTGAGGCATTGGCTATAAACGATACGCTATTCACTGATTTGCGTGGGGTGTAGGCTTGTTTGATCTGTGGGTGGAGTGGTGAATGGGCTCGGTTGACATCACGCGCCTCAACATCTTGGTTGTTGAGGACAACGTGCATTTTCGCACGCTGATCCGCTCGATCCTGCAAGCCCTTGGCATGAGCAAGGTGGAAGAGGCTCGTGACGGGATCGAAGCGCTGGAAATTCTTGGTAACCCCGTTAATCCAAAAACCGTCGACTTGGTGATCCTGGATTGGAAAATGGAGGGGATGGACGGTGTGGAATGCGTTCGCGAAATCCGCAAGCTCGATTGCGAAAGCCGTTCGGTGCCGATCATCATGGTGACCGGCTATACTGAAACCAGCTTGCAGAAGAAAGCCCGCGACGCGGGCGTGAACGACTTTCTCGGCAAGCCTATCTCACCTCAATCGCTGGTTGGGCGCATCACCAGTGTCATGGATACATCTTACACTATGGTTGAAGGTGGGACTTACTACGGCCCCGAACGGCGCGCCAGCGACATACCGATCAAAGGCCCCGGCCGCCGTAAAGAGTGAGACATCGCCCTGAACGCAATCGCCGTCGCTTTTAGCGTAAGAATAAGGCCGATATGTTAAAATACTGGCGGTGCGCTGGGCTTTGCGTGTAAAGTCCGCAGCAACGATTCCTAGCGATTTTTGAAGAGAGTGGGGGCCCCATGGCAGGCAGCGTGAACAAGGTTATTTTGGTCGGAAACCTGGGGCGAGATCCAGAGATTCGCCACACCCAGGACGGCAAGAAAATCGCTAATCTCTCCATCGCCACGTCCGAAAGCTGGAAAGACCGCAACACCGGCGAGCGCCGCGAGCGAACCGAATGGCATCGGGTGGTGATTTTCTCCGAAGGCCTCGCCAACATTGCCGAGCAATACTTGCGCAAGGGCTCCAAGGTTTACGTCGAAGGCCAGTTGCAAACCCGCAAATGGCAAGACCAAAGCGGCCAGGATAAATATTCCACCGAAGTGGTGTTGCAGGGCTTTAACTGTACCTTGACCATGCTCGACGGCCGTGAAGGCGGTGGTGGTGGCGGTTATGGCGGTGGCCAGGGGGGCGGACAAGGTGGCGGGGGCTTTGACAGCGGCCCCGCCAGCAGTGGTGGCCAAGGCGGCGGCGATAGCTTCGGCGGCGGTGGCGGCGGTACCGCTCCGGGCTCCGATCTAGATGACGAAATCCCGTTCTAGGACAATAATTTTAGGGGGAGGAGGCCTTCCAAACAAAGGTTACCTCGAAAAAGCCGACGGGCCTTTTCCATCGGCTTTTTTCGTGCCGTTTTCATGTCCTTTTGTCGGCCTGGTCACGGGGTGAATTTATGGCTGTTACAAAGCCGTCATGAGGTTGTTTTCCCCCCCCCGAAATGCTAAATTTCACGGGTCAGAAGGCGGTCTGAAAAGGCCGCTTTTGACTTTTGTTAATGCATTGATTTTACAAGGATAATTCTTTGACGTCCGAATCGCCTACGCCGCCGCCTCCTCGGGAAGAAGAATTCGAAACCATAGCCATCGAAGAGGAGATGAAAAGCTCCTACCTCGATTACGCGATGAGCGTGATTGTGAGCCGTGCTCTGCCTGACGTGCGCGATGGTTTGAAGCCGGTTCACAGGCGCATCGTGCATGCGATGAACGAAGGCGGTTACGACGCCACCAAGCCCTATAAAAAATCGGCGCGCATCGTTGGTGACGTCATGGGTAAATATCATCCCCACGGCGACAGTGCGATTTACGATTCCATGGTGCGCATGGCGCAGGACTTTTCGCTGCGCTTGCCGCTGATCGACGGCCAAGGCAACTTCGGTTCGATGGATGGCGACCGTGCGGCGGCGATGCGTTACACCGAAGCGCGCATGGCGAAATCGGCCCATGCGCTGATCGACGACATCGACAAAAACACCGTCGACTTCCAGCCCAACTACGACGACAGCCAACGCGAACCCAGCGTGCTTCCGGCGCGGTTTCCAAACTTGCTGGTCAATGGCGCAGGCGGTATCGCGGTGGGCATGGCGACCAACATCCCGCCGCACAATCTGGGTGAAGTCCTGGACGGTTGCTTGGCGGTGATCGACGATCCCTACATCACCATCGAAGGGCTGATGCAATTCGTCAAAGCCCCCGATTTTCCGACCGGCGGCCTGATCATGGGCAAGCAGGGGGTGCACTCGGCGTTCCATACCGGGCGTGGTTCCGTGATCATGCGCGGGCGCACCGAAATTGAAGAACGCGCCAAGGGCCGCGAAGCGATCATCATCACCGAAGTCCCCTATCAGGTGAACAAGGCGCGCATGGTCGCCACCATGGCAGAATGCGTGCGCGACAAAAAGATCGAGGGCATTTCCGACATCCGCGACGAATCCGATCGTCACGGCGTGCGCGTGGTGGTCGAGGTCAAACGCGATGCGATGGCCGAGGTGGTGTTGAACCAATTGTTCAAGCACACCCCGTTGCAGACTTCGTTCGGCGTCAACATGCTGGCGCTCAACCAGGGCCGTCCGCAGCAGATGAACTTGAAGGAAATCCTTCAGGCGTTCGTCGCGTTCCGCGAAGAAGTCATCCGTCGGCGCACGATTTTCTTGCTCGGAAAGGCACGCGACAAGGCGCACCTGTTGGTCGGTTTGGCCATTGCTGTCGCCAACATCGACGAAGTCATCGCCTTGATCCGCAAAGCGCCCAACCCGCAAGTGGCGCGCGAACAGTTGATGGCGCGCGAGTGGCCGGCGGGCGAAGTGGTCCCGTTGATCGAATTGATCGACGAACCCGGTCGCTTGGTCGATGCGAACGGCAATTACAAACTGTCCGAAGCGCAAGCTCGTGCCATCTTGGAACTGCGTCTGCACCGCTTGACCGGTCTGGAACGCGATAAAATTGCCGACGATTTGCGTGCATTGGGCGATGAAATCAAAGAGCTTTTGGCGATTTTGGGCTCGCGCGAAAAGCTCTATGGCATCTTGCGCGAAGAACTCGAAGAGATGCGCGAAAAATTCGCCACCCCCCGGCGCACCTCGTTGGAAGAAGCAGAGTTCGAACACGACATCGAAGATCTGATCCAGCGTGAAGAGATGGTCGTGACGGTGACCAACACCGGCTATATCAAGCGTGTGCCGCTGTCGACCTATCGCGCCCAGCGCCGGGGCGGCAAAGGCCGTTCGGGCATGTCGATGCGTGACGAGGATTTCGTCAGCCAAGTGTTCGTGGTCAACACCCACACCCCGGTGCTGTTCTTCTCTTCAACCGGCATCGTGTATAAGCTCAAGGTTTACAAATTGCCGCTGGGCGGGCCCACCGCGCGCGGTCAGGCGATGGTCAACATCTTGCCGCTGGATCAAGGCGAGACGATTTCCACGATGATGCCATTGCCTGAGGACGAGAGCACCTGGAACGAAATGTTTGTGATGTTTTCCACCGCATCAGGCGGGGTGCGGCGCAACTCGTTATCGGATTTCACCAACGTTATGGTCAACGGCAAGATCGCCATGAAACTGGATGACGGTGATCGTCTGGTCGGCGTGCAGGTGTGCACGGAAGACGACGACGTCTTGCTGGCGGCGAAAAACGGCAAGTGCATCCGCTTCCCGGTGTCCAAAAAAGACGACGCCGGCAACGAAAAAGGCGTGCGCGTGTTCGCCAGCCGGGCGTCCACGGGCGTGCGCGGCATGCGTTTGGCCAAAGGCGATGAAGTCGTCACCATGTCAATTTTGCGCCACATCGATTTCTTGACCGAAGAACGCGACGCTTACCTGAAGGTTCAGTCCGCACGTCGTCGCGCCGGAGGAGCCGAGGGCGAGGGTGGTGAGGACCTGATCACCGATCCCACCCAACTGGGCTTGTCCGAAGAGCGCTTCGCCCAAATGGAAGCGATGGAAGACTTTATCCTCACCATCACAGAAAATGGTTACGGCAAACGCACCTCGGCCTTTGAGTACCGTATTGCCGGACGCGGCGGCCAAGGCATCACCAACATCGAGACCAACAAACGCAACGGCAGCGTCGTGGCGTCGTTCCCGGTGGAAACCGAAGACCAGTTGGTGATGGTTTCCGACGGTGGGCAGTTGATCCGTACCACGGTGACGGACATCCGCATCGCCGGGCGCAACACCCAAGGTGTGACCTTGTTTAAAACCGCAGAGGGTGAACACGTTGTGTCGGTCACGCGTTTGACCGAAGTCGAAGAAGAAGACCTGGACGATGAAGAGGGGACGGACGATGCGCAAACCGCGCCTGAGGCATCCGCCGATGTCTCTCAAGACGTCCCTGGCGACGCCACCGCCGCCGGTGGCGACGAACAAAGCGAATAACGGAGAACACGCTCATGTCCTCGTCGAAAATGCGCACCGGCGTTTATCCAGGCACCTTCGATCCGCCCACCAACGGACATATGGACATCATCGCTCGCGCCACTCGGGTGGTCGATCATTTGATCGTTGCGGTGGCCGTCAACGCGGGTAAGGAGCCCTTGTTCACGTTGAATGAACGCGTCGCCATGGTCGAGGCCGAGTTGGCCGTCGCCAAGCTTCAACCCGGCGTCGGCGTCGAGGTGCGCCCGTTCGACAATTTACTGGTTGAATTCGTCGCCGACGTGGGTGCCAGCGTCATTGTGCGTGGCCTGCGTGCGGTGTCGGATTTTGAATATGAGTTTCAGATGGCGGGCATGAATTCGCACCTCAGCCCTGAATTGGAAACCGTATTCTTGATGGCGTCGGACAAGAATCAGTTCATTTCCAGCCGCTTCGTCAAGGAAATCGGACGCCTGGGCGGGGATGTGCGCCATTTTGTTTCGCGTGGCGTGGCGGACCGCTTGCAGGCCCGTTTTAGCGACGAATAAGAGCGCACAGCCGTTTATGTAAAATTACTTTCTTTTTGGCGCGACAGGGGCTTGACCCGGACGCCCCCGGGCCTTAAGTTCCGGCCCGCACCTAGATATAGCGTGTTGCGGGCTCTTAGCTCAGCTGGTAGAGCATTCGACTTTTAATCGAACGGTCGTGAGTTCGAATCTCACAGAGCCCACCAATCGAAAACCTCGGTTCCAATCTTGGAGCCGGGGTTTTTTCTTTGCTTATCTGGTTGGATAAAAAACGACTGGTGGAGATAAAGGTCCGATGACGCTTTCTTGCAAAGCGAGGCAAATCGCCCAACCTCAATTATTGTGCGAATAGGATGAATATCAATAGTGGAGTTTAGTATATTAGCATATATGCAAGATTGAATATCATCGATAAATCATGAGCTTATTGAAATTTATCTAGTGTTTTATTCTAAATTGGCGAAAATTGTTAGGCAACGAGAATGAAAAGTTAAATGTGCTTTCATATCCGGGGGGAATTCAACAATGTTCAAGTCCTTGAAGCTTGGCGTGAAGCTCGGCGCTGCTTTATTGTTTATGGCTTTGCTAACGGCCGTCGCCATGGTCGTGGTCAACTACAACATCCAAAACACCATTGTTTCCGAATCAGAAGAACGTGAACTGCGGACCTATCTCAATCAATTCAAAACGTCCGTAAATGCGGAAGCGATGCGAACCCTTGCGCTGGCGGACTTCGTGGCGGAAATGCCTGAGGCACAGGCGGCCTTCGCCGCCCGCGACCGCGATAGGTTGGAGCATTTGTTCGCCGCGGGTTTTCCGGCGATGAAAAAAGACCACGGGGTGCTCCAATTTCAGTTTCACACCCCCCCGGCGACATCGTTCTTGCGTGTGCATAAGCCTGAAAAATTTGGCGATGATCTGTCCGGGTTTCGCCATACCGTCGTTAAAAGCAATGAAACGCAGGGCAAGATCAGCGGCCTTGAAGTTGGTGTCGCCGGACTTGGCATACGTGGCGTGACGCCGGTTTTTCATGACGGCGAGCATGTCGGTTCGGTTGAATTCGGCCTGTCGTTCGGGCAGAAATTTTTCGAGACTTTCAAGAAAAATACCGGGGCGGATGCAGCCTTACTGGAGCAGCGCGACGGTGTTTTCAGTGTTTTCGGATCGACTTTTCCCAAGGATTTCATCGACCCGGAGAGCCCCTGGCTTCAGCAGGCAATCAACACCGAGGCGAGCCTGGAGTCCAAGGATGTCAGCGGCGTACCGCATGCGATGATGTCCATGCCGGTCCACGATTACAGTGGTGCGCCGTTGGGTGTCGTGGTTCTTGGGGTCGACCGCAGCTTTTTTGAAGGGGAGATGCAGGCGGCGCTCCAACACTCGCTGATGACGCTGTTCGCCATCTTGCTGGTTGCGGGCATTTTGACATTTTTCATCGATCGTTCGATAGCCGAGCCGATCGTTCACATGACCACCGCCATGGACAAGATCGCCCACGGCGATTTGGAGATGGAGGTGCCTGCACAAGGCCGCAAGGATGAAATCGGCGACATGGCGTCCGCCGTTCAAGTTTTCAAAGACAACGCCATTCGCGTCAAGAAAATGGAAACCGAACAGAAACAAGCCGAACTGCGCGTCGCGCAAGAGAAGCACAAGATGATGGACGACATGGCGAAGGATTTTGAAAGCAACGTCGGCACCATCGTGGAATCGGTGTCGTCCGCTTCGACGGAACTGCTGTCATCGTCGCATGACATGGCCGCTATCGCGCGCGAAACCAGCACCCAGGCGATGACCGTTTCGGCGGCGTCGGAAGAAGCCTCCACCAACGTTCAAACCGTTGCCAGCGCTGCGGAGGAGCTATCCAGTTCGATTTCCGAAATTTCGCGTCAGGTCTCGCAATCGACGCAGATTGCGGACAACGCGGTGGCGGAAGTCGATGACGCCAATCAAAAGGTCCAAGGTCTGGCCGAGGCCGCGCATAAGATCGGCGAGGTGGTGGCCTTGATCACCGACATTGCCGATCAAACCAACCTGTTGGCGCTCAACGCCACGATCGAAGCCGCCCGCGCCGGCGAGGCGGGAAAGGGGTTTGCCGTGGTGGCGTCGGAGGTGAAAAACCTGGCCCATCAGACGGCGAACGCGACCGAGGAAATTTCCAGCCAGATCGGCGGCATTCAAGGGGCGACCCAAAAAGCGGTGTCCGCGATCGGGTCCATCGGCGGCATCATCAACCACATCAGCGAAATCACCTCGGCCATAGCGGCGGCCGTCGAACAACAAGGCGCCGCAACCCAAGAAATCGCCCGAAATGTCGAGCAGGCGGCAAACGGTACATCGCAAGTCTCATCCACCATTGTCAACGTGACCGAGGCGGCGAACGAGTCCGGCGCGGCGTCCTCGCAGATTGAAGGTGCGGCCAATATACTGTCGCAACAGTCCGAAATGCTCAGATCGCAAGTGGACACTTTCCTCAGCCATGTCCGAGAGGCCTAAGCTCCACACAGGTGGGTATCAGACCATCAATTCGATGATTTGCTTGGCTTGTTGGCGCAGGCGGTTGGTGAAGGTTTGCATCAGCAGGCCGATCACCTGATCGGATTTTCCAAGACGCTTTTGAAACTCTTCCTTGGAGATCACCAACACCTCGGTTTTCTCCAACACAATTGCGGAGGCGGCGCGCGGTTGGTCGTCGATCAGCGCCATTTCGCCGATGATGTTGCCCACCTTCACCGTTGCGATGGTGCGCGGATAATCGTCTTTGGCGATCTTGGTGATTTTCACCTCTCCGGATTTGATCAGATAGGCTTTATCGCCGTCCTCGCCTTCTTCGAATATTTTCTCGCCGATTTGATAGGTGCGGGTTTGCATCACTGACCACTTTCCGTCAAAAACACTGTAACCGATGATTAAATTATATGAGCCCTGGTTTCCTAACGTTCAAGGACGGCATCATGTAGGATTGAGTGATCAGGGGGGATGCCTACAACACAAACAGTTTGAAGGGGGTGCATATGCAACACATCTGGCAGACCATACAGACCGGCTTTCCCGTTCTGGCCGTTCATCTCACCTTGACCATCGCCTTGTTCATCTTCGGTGTGTTCGTTTATGTGAAAGTCACGCCGCATCACGAATTTAAACTGGTGCGTGAAAACAATGCGGCCGCCGGACTCTCTTTGGCCGGCGTGGTGATCGGCATGGCGATGCCGTTGGCGTTTTCGCTGTCGGCAAGCGTCAACGAGTTGGATGTCTTGATGTGGGGCCTGATTGTCGTGGTTCTGCAACTGATGGCGTTTGGCGCGGCGCACGTGGTGCTGCGCGACGTGTCGGCGCGCATTGAAAACGGCGAAATGGGTGCTGCGTGGGTGTTGTTCAGTTTCAACATTGCGCTGGCCATGTTTCTCTCCGCCGCGATTTCCGGCTAAGGTCCACACATGCGCAAGATCGACAAGATATTGCTGCTGGTGCTGTTTGTCGCCCTGTTCGGGCGTTTGGGCGAACGCCTTTTGTTCAGCGCAGAAGGCGAAGCCTTGCGCAGCCCCCTGATCGTTCATGCGGCTTTGGATGTGCCGCCGCGCTCAATCCCAACCAATTTGAGCGACAGCATCATTCAGCCATCCCCTGCCCAGGCCAACAGCCGTTACAGCGGCAGTGCGTTCGCGCTGTCTCGCGACGGTCATTGGGCCACGGCGACCCATGTCACCGAAGCGTGCAAGCGCGTCGATATCCTCATGGAAACGAAACCGAAAACATTTCGACGCGTTCGCGTCGACGGCTGGCGCGCGTTGAAAAACAAGGATGTGTCGATCATGGATAGCCCTGAGGGCGAACCGGGACTGGCGTTGGCCACGAAAATGGCTCAAGCGAACGATTTGGGCTTTTTCTTCGGCTACCCCAAAGGCGTCGCCAGTGCGGGCTACGCGGTGAACTTGGGGCGTTCGCGCATGATCAGGGGTGCGGGAAGGGGGAGTGAGGTGAGTGATGAGTGGGCCATCTATGAGATGCTACCGGGCAAGAAGATCGCGCTCGGCGGCAACAGCGGCGGGCCGATGATGAACGCCCAAGGCGAGGTGGTGGGCGTGGTGTCGGCGGGCTCGGACCGGCGTGGGCGCGTCAACACGTCGATCATAGCCAACCTTGCCCCGCTGCAACGCTTCTCCAAACCCGAATACCGCCCGAGCCAACGCCTGACACGGGAGAATTATGTCGCTTTCGGTCGGAAATTGCGCCGCTCGGGACTCGTCAGTAAGGTCGATTGCCGTACATGAGAACTGCGGCTGTTTGCCGTTCACTCAGGCGGTGTTTCAACGTATTTTTGATAATTTTCCACCCATTCCTGCGCCGTGCCCGCGCCACCGGTTGTGTTGTAGTGGTCTTTCCAGTATTGGCCGAGCGCGCCCAGGTCGGTCGCATCCGTCGGCATCGGCGCGGATTGGCGCCAGAACACCAAGCGTGCGATGGCGATGCTGTAGCCCATGTTCCAAGGCAATTGTTGGCTTGAATGGGTGTCTCCCGCAGACAAGCTTTGCACGACCTTGGCCAGATCGTCCCGGTAAGCGAGGTAGTTGGTCCATACGTCGTCGTGCGTCGCCGGCTCGATCTGCATCACGCCCAACGCCGGGCCGCCACCCAATTGTGCCAGATAGGTCAGGTGGCTTTCTTGTACCGCCGTGCCAACCAGCAGGTTTTCGGCGGCGGGCGAGTTTATCGCCGCATTCCATCCCGCCAGGGTTTGCAGGACGGGTTGAACGACTCGAGTGCGAAATTGTTGAACATCGATCATGGCGTGGTTCCTGGAGTTTTGAAGTTGAGCAAGCTTTCATATCCGACGTTTGAAAACGAAAAATGTGTCGTGCGTAAACGTACCCGGATCCCAAATTCAATTGGCCTGGGCAAAACGGCGTTCAGGTTGTGTTCAACTTGAAAAGACGATGATAGGGACGCTAACTAAAACTCCAGGCAGAATGTGCCAGACAGAATGTGCCAGACAGAATGTGAAGGAGAAGTCCTATGGAGATTTCGAGCACGACAAGCGCCCAGCTTGCCGTTCGAGCACAGTCCACTCAACTGCAAAATGCGGCGCGCGCGTCGGCTTCGCAGTTGGCCGGGGCGGATGGCCCCGACAAAGAAAACGATGGCGACAGTGATGACCGCGCGGTGACGTCGACCCGTGGAAACAACCTGAACATTAAAGCTTAGGTTCAGGTCCCCTTCACGTGCTGCGCGTCATTGTGACGCATGAACACCAAGAGGCCGTTATGCTTGCCGATATCCAGGCGGGCGTTTCGGCCTTTTCCTTTGTGTGAACGTTTTTCTTGCGGTGCCGCATGATTATTTCTAACAAGAGTAGCTCTTATCTGCTTTCTGACACGGTGCCTTGGAGCTGTCGAAGTGTTTCCCTTACGCAACACCCCGAATACTTAATGGCGTACAAGTTAAACAAACGCGTTGACTTACCGAAAAGCTTTGTTAACGATTTGTGACCACACTGTTGGTGTGGCGTTTTTCCAATGTGGGAAGGCGCAAAAACGGGTCGTAGGTCTGAGTGTCAAACACTTAGGACCGGAATAAGGGGATAAGGGATGCTGAATCCCAGCTTGAGCCAGGTTTACTTGGTGAAATTTTACAACAAGGTCGTACGCGCCCTGGTCAAAGAAAACCAGAGCCATTCATTTTTCGAAGACCACTGGGCCGACGTTCACACCCAGGATGTCGTCGCGGCAACCGAGGACGAGGCGCGCTCGAAGATCGCGAAACGTTTTCCGCCCGAAGACGGTTTCGTGATCGAAAAAGTGATGACCGCCGCACATTGACGTCGCGGGTTTTGCGTCCTGCCTGAAAGACGCGATACGCAAGCGTCGGTCGTCGTCCGGAGTTTGCCGTGACAAGACAAGAGTTCGACGCCTATTGCGCCTCTCTGAAGTCCGTGACCCATGTCGTGCAGTGGGGCAACGCGTCGGTGTGGAAAGTGGGTGGCAAAATATTTGCCATCTGTTCGCGCTGGGGAGAGGGCGCAGAGACCAAAATCAGCTTTAAGTGCAGCGATCTCAGCTACGCGATTTTATGCGAGCAGGACGGAATTATTCCCGCTCCGTATCTGGCGCGCGCCAAGTGGGTGCAACTGGAAACACCCGAGGCTATGAACGACGCGGACATCAGCGCTTACATCAATGAGGCCCATGCGATCATTTCGCGCAAATTGACCAAGGCGCAACGCGCCGAACTCGGCCTTTGATGATGGTAGATCACGGGCCGACTTCACCTCACTGGCCTTCTTCACCGCCGCTTTCGAAATAGCGCCACGCATCGAGTCCTTTGATCACCACACCGTCGAAGCCGAGGTCGAGAATCCCGTAGAGATACGATGTCGGGCCGCCGATCAGGACGCTTTGCCAGGCCGGGTCCCAATATTGGGTGTGATAGCGGTCAGGGTCTTCACGGAATGGCATGTCGATGAACGCAGGCGAACCCTGGCTCCATCCCGCCTGCCAGTAGTAGTGATAGGTGGCCGCCGACGAGACGTCGATTTCCGCCAAAACCAGGCGGCGCGAGCCCAGCTTTTTGTACTTCAAGCGCTCCACATCCAACTTGCTCAGCGGCGTGCGGCCGTGGAACACGCTGGTGATCACGACGTCGTGGTTGGTGTTGCTCATCGCCTGTACGAAGTCGCGAGGACTGCCAAACCCTTGAGAATGGGCGATGTAGAGATAGTTTTTCGCTTGGCTCAAATCGTCCAGAGATTTTGGATTGGCGTGGAAAGCGGACTTAGGGTAGGTCGGGATACGCGCCATCACCGGACTGGCGGCGACAAAGGGGGTGAAGCCCTGCTTGGCGCTCTTGGCGTAAAGTCGATCGATCTCTTTGGCTTTGGAGGCGAATTCGAGATCGAAGATATCGACACCCAGGCTTTGCGCGGTTTGCACGTTCGCGCTCAACTGGGTGCGCGCGGTGGTCACGTCGGGGTCTTCTTTGGCGTCGCCATTGGGTGGGGCCAAAGCCTTGAGCAAATTGGGTTGCAAAACCGCGTCGATGGAGCGGATGAACGTCTGCGCGGGGAACAACAAGGTGTCGTCTTGCGGGTCGGGTTTGCTGACCAGATCTAGGCCGTTTTCGCCAACGACCACGAAATTGGGATTGAAGCCGCGGCCGTAGGCGCTGACGGCTTGCACCAACTGGCGCATGCTTTCGCGAAAATCGACCGTGACGCCGGGTGCACCTGGTCCCTGCGCCAATGCCTGGACAGGTACCAAGGCGATGCAGAGCGCAAATGCGGCTGCCGTTATTCCCATCTTCTTGCACATGTTCAAGATAGAAGTCCCTTTTACCTCATACTCTTTTAGCCGATTCTGGGCGCGGATGGTACGCCTTGATTGTGCACATTCTAAGAGGACCTTGCCGTGATGATTCGCACGCCCCATTTTAAAGACATGGCGTATGCGCGCCCCCCCAGACGGTTCGTTCCGCGCGCCGCTTTCGGTTTGGCAGCGGCGCTTTTCAAAGACTGATCCGTAAGCTCTTTTCAATTATCGGTCCCCGCCCTAAAGTGCGCTCCATGAAGACACATGTGATCGTGATCGGAAATGAAAAGGGCGGCAGTGGAAAATCCACCACCGTCATGCACTTGGCCGTCAGTTTGCTGCGTTTGGGCAAACGGGTGACGGTGATCGATCTGGACGCGCGCCAGGGCACCATCAGTCGCTATTTCGAAAATCGCCGCCATCACATCGACAAAACCGGCCTCAATCTGCCGATGCCGGAACTGTTGACCCTGCGCCCCGAAGACGGCGGTGGGGACGATGAGGGGATCGAGGCCTTGCTCGCGGGCGTGTTCGAAGACGCCGGCGACAGCGCCGACGTGGTGATCGTCGACACGCCCGGTTCGGACACCGCCATGTCGCGGCTGGCGCATTCGTTCGCCGACACCTTGATCACGCCGATGAACGACAGTTTCATCGATCTGGACGTATTGGCGAAAATCGACCCTGCGACCATGACGGTCAAAAGCCCTAGCCACTATGCCGAACTGGTGTGGCAGCAACGCATGGTGCGCGCCAAGCGTGGCAAAAAAACCGCAGACTGGATCGTCATGCGCAACCGCATGGGCCACACGGACTCTAAAAATAAGCGCGAGATCGAACGTCTGGTGACGGAGTTGGCTAAGCGCGTCAATTTTCGCACCGTGGCGGGCTTCTCTGAACGGGTGATTTTTCGCGAACTGTTTCACCAGGGCCTGACGCTGATGGACGTGGCGGAGGTCAAGGGCGAAAGCGCACTGTCCATGTCCCACATCGCGGCGCGCCAAGAAGTGCGCGCCTTGGTCGAAGCGATCAAGCTTTCCTAACGGGGAAACTCGGACTACTTTGATTTAGATGTTTTTGGATGTGAGCTGAGGAGTTTCGTCGTGAGCCTTGAAAGCACCCTTGCCCTGATCGTTGCCATTTTCGTGCTGGCCATCACGCCGGGCCCCGGCGTGTTCGCCATCGTTGCGCGCGCCTTGGCGCAAGGCTTTCGCCCTACGTTGGTGTTCATCAGTGGGGTGATTGCAGGCGATTTGGTGTACTTGGTGTTGGCCGCCTTGGGCTTAAGCGTGTTGGCCACCCAATACAGCGAAGCGTTCGGTTTACTGAAAATCGCGGGTGGGCTGTATCTGATCTATCTGGGGGTGCAGACGTGGCGTTCGGCCAAGCATGTTGACATCGGGTTGACGCCGACACCGGAACGCGGACGCGGGCGGAGCTTTATGTCCGGTCTCAGCCTGACGCTGGGCAATCCCAAAGCCGTGGTGTTTTACGTCGCCTTTTTGCCCGCATTCATGGATTTAAGCGCATTGAGCACTGCCGGATTGATTGAGGCGGGGCTGGTGGTCAGCGCAACCTTGTTCGCGGTTCTGGCGGGCTATGCGGCGCTGGCGGCGCGCGCGCGGCGGCTGTTTCGCTCCAACCGCGCGGTGAAAAACCTCCATCGCGGTGCGGGTGGGTTGATGATCGGCGCGGGCGGCGCGGTGGCGGCCAGTTGAACGTATGGCGAGCAACAAAGACAATCTGCCCACGGCTTCGTCCGATGCATCGGCCATCAGTTCGTTTCTCAACGACTTAGATAAAATCCCGGTGCCGTTCGACGGCGGGCGCGGTGGCCGGTTGCTGTTCGCCATGGACGCCACGGCGTCGCGCGAACCCACCTGGGATCTGGCCGCGCGCATCCAAGGCGAGATGTTCGAGGCCACCCGCGACATCGGCGGTCTGGCGGTGCAGTTGGCGTTTTTTCGCGGCTTCGGTGAGTTCAAGGTCAGCACCTGGCTGACGGCTCCTAAAGACATTCATCGCCTGATGAACGGGGTGTTTTGTCTGGCCGGGCAAACCCAGGTGGAAAAGGTGCTCAAACACGCGCGCAACGAAGCCACCCGCTCCGCCATTCGTGCGGTGGTTTACGTCGGTGATTGCTTCGAAGAAGACGTGGATCGCGTGGGCCAGACGGCGGGCGAGTTGGGCTTGCTCGGTGTGCCGGTGTTTTTGTTTCACGAAGGCCATGATCCAGACGGCGAGCGCGCCTTTCGCCACATCGCCAAACTCAGCGGCGGCGCCTACGTGCATTTCGACGCCGCCAGCGCGGACATGCTGAAAAAGCTGCTCGGCGCAGTGGCGGTGTTCGCAGCAGGCGGGCGCGGCGCGCTGGACGACTACGCCAAGGTGCAAGGCGGCGACATTTTGCGGATCACCGATCAAATGCCGGACCAGATCAAAGGGGGCGGGTGATGCTGTCCTTGTTCATTCTGGGCGCCGGAATTTTGCTGGCGGTGATTTTGCTGTCGCGCTGGTACGTATCGGCCCCGCCGAAAACGCTTGTGAGGGGGCTTAAGTGGATCGGGTTCAGCTTGATCGTCATGCTCGTTGCATGGCTGGCGCTGTCGGGACGACTATGGGCCGCTGTGGCGGCGCTTCCGGCGATCTTGATGTGGTTCATGCGCATGTTCACCGGTTTGCGTTATGCGCAGATGTTCGGGCGTCTGTTCGGTCTTGGCGGTGGGGGCGGGTGGCAAACGCCAGGTGGAAACGGCAATCCCGGTGCGGGCCAAGCTTCCGACGTGCGCACGCGCTTCGTCGTCATGCGCTTGGACCATGCGTCAGGGCATGTTTCGGGCGAGGTGCTCGACGGCCGCTTCACGGGCCGGGCGCTGGAAAGCTTGAGCGATGATGAATTGTTCGAACTTTACCGCGAAGCCCAAGCGGACCCCGACAGCGTGCGGGTGATCGAAGGCTATCTGGACCGCCGTGAACCGGGCTGGCGTACGCACCGTACCGACGAGCCAAGCCATACCGACCCCGGAACCATGAGCCGAGACGAAGCGTTCAAGGTCCTGGGACTGAAGTCGGGGGCCAGCAAAGCCGACATCAAGGCCGCCCATCGCCGCTTGATGAGCAACCTGCACCCCGACAAAGGCGGCTCGGACTATTTGGCCCAACAGATCAACCGCGCCAAGGACGTGTTGCTGGGGCGTTGAGGTGAACGGGTGACATCCCTTTTGAGCTGTGGCACAAAGCGCACATGACGTTTTCGGCATTCCTCACCCATCTTGGATTCGGCGCGGTTTTGTGCGCGCTGTCGGCGCTGCTGACGTGGGTGCTGATGAAGCGCGTGCGCATCATCGACACGCCCAACGAACGCTCCTCGCACACCACCCCAACCCCACGCTCAGGCGGCATCGCCATCGTCGCAACGTTTTTCGCGGGCCTTTTGGCGTTGTGGCTGATCGGGGACGATCCGCTTTTCGCGCAAAGCTCTTTTTGGGCCTTTTGCGCATCCGCGTTCCTGATTGCGGTGGTGTCCATCGTCGATGATTTGTCGGGTATGAGCTTTCGCGCAAAATTGGCATTGCAAATCGCATGCGCGGTGGCGGTGATGGCCTTGGGCGTGGTCGTCGATCGAATCGGCTTGCCAATGCTCGGCGTTTGGGATTTGGGCTGGCTGGCGTATCCGCTGACCCTGGTGTGGATCGTCGGCTTGACCAATGCGTTCAACTTCATGGACGGCATCGACGGCATTTCAGGCGGCACGGCGGCGGTTGCGGCGGGATTCTTCGCCGCCATCACGTTCGCAGAGGGCAGCGGCTTTCTCTATTTGGTGAGCATCGTCATCGTCGGGGCGTCGCTGGGCTTCTTGATGTGGAACTGGCAGCCGGCAAAGATTTTCATGGGCGACAGCGGCAGTCAGTTCTTGGGCTTCGTGCTGGCGGTTTTGGCGGTTCTGGCGGGGCGATTCGATGCGTCGCACGTTTCGTTTTACGTCATGCCATTGTTGTTTTTTCACTACATCTGGGACACGGCTTATACGTTCGCGCGTCGCTTGCGGGCAGGGGAAAGCGTGACCCAGGCGCATCGCAGTCATCTCTATCAACTGATGAACCGTTTGGGCCTCAGTCATGCCCGCGTCACCACCCTCTATCTATTGATCGGGACGATGCAGGGGCTGGGCGCGTTGGTGCTGGTCAACGTGCAAGGTGAATACCGAATATCGGTGTTCGCGCCGTTCGTGGCGTTGCAGCTGTTCTTGACCGTCGGGGTGACGCGGCGCGCACGCGCGGCGGGGCTTATTGCCTAAGTGCGATCCGTGTGGCACAAAGACCGCAACCGAGTGGGGGCAAATGACGACAGCAATTACAAAAGTGGTGTTTCCCGTCGCCGGGATGGGGACGCGCTTCCTACCCGCGACCAAAGCCATTCCGAAGGAAATGCTTCCCGTGGCCGACCTGCCGCTAATTCAGTACGCCGTTCAAGAAGCGCAGGAAGCGGGAATCAGCGAATTTATCTTCGTCACCAATCCGACCAACCGCCCAATCCTCGAATCCCATTTCGCCGTCAATGATGCGTTGGAAAGCATGCTGTTGGAGCGCGGTAAAACGGCGGAGCTGAAAATCGTCACCGAAACCACCTTGCCCGATGATCGGATCAAGTTTTGCTATCAAGACCAACCCTTAGGGCTGGGCCACGCGGTGTGGTGCGCGCGCGAATTCGTCGCGGATGGGCCGTTCGCGGTGATCTTGCCCGACGATTTGATCATGGCGAATCCGGGCTGTCTTAAACAGATGGTGGATGCGCATACGCGCCTTGGCGGCAATGTCGTCGCGGTCGAGGATGTGCCGCGTGAACTGACCAGCCGTTATGGCATCCTCGATGTGGACCGTGACGACGGCGTTGCCGTTTCGGCCAACGGTTTGGTGGAAAAGCCCGCGCCTGAGGACGCGCCCTCTACGCTTTCGATCATCGGGCGTTACATCCTCGACGGTCAGGTTTTCGAGTATTTGGACAAGCAGATGACCGGCGCGGGGGGCGAAATTCAGCTCACCGACGCCATCGCGGCGACCATTGAGGACGTGGCGTTTCACGGCCTGCGCTTTGAAGGAACGCGGTTCGATTGCGGTTCCATGAACGGTTTTGTCGAGGCCAACGTCGCCTTTGGTCTTGAGCGCTCACACCACGAGAGCGATCTGCGCAGCTATCTCAAAAGCCATCTTTAGGCTGTTTTTCTTGCATGTTTTCTTGCATGGCTGGGGCCCATCGCCTAAAAAGCCTCAAGCCTAAGCGGCGTGCGGGACCAGTCCCCGCCGCTCCGTACTAAATATAGGGAACGAACGATGCATGTAGCGATGATCGGCACCGGATACGTCGGCTTGGTTTCGGGGGCGTGTTTTTCAGAATTCGGCGTCGATGTGGTGTGCGTCGACAAGGATCAAAAGAAAATCGAGATGCTCGAAAACGGCGTGATGCCGATTTACGAGCCGGGTCTCGACGATCTGGTCGCCACCAACGTTAAGGCGGGGCGCTTGACCTTCACCACCGAACTGGCCGGTGCGGTGAAGAACGCCGATGCGGTGTTCATCGCGGTGGGCACGCCCACAAGGCGCGGCGGCGGTCATGCGGATTTGAGCTACGTCTACGCCGCGGCCAAGGAAATCGCTGAAAACATGGACGGCTACACCGTGGTGGTGACCAAATCGACGGTTCCCGTCGGCACCGGCGACGAGGTCGAGCGCATCATCCGCGAAACCCGTCCCGACGCGGACTTCGACGTGGTTTCCAACCCTGAGTTTCTCCGTGAAGGTTCGGCCATCGCCGACTTCACCCATCCCGACCGGGTGGTCATCGGCACCGACAGCGCGCGCGCCCAAGAGGTCATGCATTTGCTGTATCGCCCGCTGTCGCTGATCGAAGCGCCGATTCTGTTCACGTCGCGCACATCGTCGGAACTGATCAAGTACGCCGCCAACACGTTTTTGGCGACCAAGATCACCTTCATCAACGAAGTCGCGGACCTGTGCGAAAAGGTCGGCGCGGACGTGCACGACGTCGCCAAGGGCATCGGCCTGGACGGGCGCATCGGCAAGAAATTCCTCCACGCGGGGCCCGGTTACGGTGGGTCGTGCTTTCCCAAGGACACCTTGGCCCTTGTGCACACCGCCCAAGATGTGGGCTCGCCACTGCGCATCGTCGAAGCGGTGGTCGACATCAACGACAAGCGCAAGAAAGCCATGGCGGCGCGCATTATTGAGGCCTGCGGCGGATCGGTCGCGGGCAAGACCGTGGCGGTTTTGGGCGTGAGCTTCAAGCCCAACACCGACGATATGCGCGACGCGCCGAGCCTGGACATCATCCCCGCGCTGATTGAGGCCGGTGCCACGGTACGTGCGTTCGATCCCGAAGGTATGATCGAGGCGAAAGAGATGCTCGACGGCGTTGCATGGTGCGAGGACGCCTACGCGCCCATGGAAGGCGCCGACGTTTTGGCGATTATCACCGAATGGAACGCGTTCCGCGGCCTGGATCTGGAGCGTGTGAAGGGTTTGCTCAAGGCCCCGATCATGGTCGATTTGCGCAACATCTACGAGCCCGCCGAAATGGCCGAAGCCGGCTTCGATTATCACTGTATCGGCAGACCCAAAGGTTGACAAAACCATGAGCCATTCCGACGCCTGCACGCTTGATCCCGAAATTCTGCGCGAATACGATATTCGCGGTATCACCACCGAAAACTTCGGTGCCGACGCTGTGTATGTGATCGGCAGGGCGTTTGCCGCCATGCTGGCCGGGCGTGGTGGTTCTAGCTGCGCGGTCGGCTATGACGGGCGTCTCAGTTCACCGGAGCTTGAAGCCACCTTGGTCGAAGGCTTGAGCAAAAGTGGTATAGACGTGGTGCGCGTGGGGTGCGGGCCGACGCCGATGCTGTATTACGCCGGCGCGACGCAAAATGTCGATGCGGCTTTGATGATCACCGGCAGCCACAACCCGTCCGAATACAATGGCATCAAGATGACCATCGGCGGCAAATCGTTTTACGGCGAGGACATCCAAAAACTGGGGCAAATCGCGGCCAACGGTGCGTTCGTCGATGGCGACGGCACGGCCCGTGAACTCAGCGTGTTCGACGATTACGTCGCGCGGGTGTTCCAAGATTACCGCGGCGACAAGGACCTCACCGTGGCGTGGGACCCCGGCAATGGCGCGGCGGGCGAAGTTATTCAAGACCTGGTCAAGCGGCTGCCCGGCACCCATCATCTGATCAACGCCGCCATCGACGGCACCTTTCCCGCCCATCATCCCGATCCGACGGTGGAAAAAAACCTCGACCAGTTGAAGGCATTGGTGGAGGAAAAGAACTGCGATTTGGGCTTTGGCTTCGATGGCGACGGCGATCGCATTGGGGTCGTGGACGGCCACGGTCGGGTGCTATGGGGCGACCAAATCATGATCATCGCGGCGCGCGAAGTCTTGGCCGACGAGCCCGGCGCGACCATCATCGCCGACGTCAAGGCCAGCCAGGTGTTCGTCGATGAGATCGAACGCATGGGCGGCAAGCCGATGATCTGGAAAACCGGCCACAGCCACATTAAGGCCAAGATGCAAGAAACCGGCGCACCATTGGCCGGAGAGATGAGCGCGCACATCTTTTTCAAGCACCGCTACTACGGCTTCGACGATGCGGTGTACACCGCCGTGCGGCTGCTTAGCGTGGTGGCGAGCGGCGATGAAAGCCTTGCCGATATGTATGACGCCATGCCGCGCATGATCAACACTCCGGAAATCCGTATTGAGTGTTCCGAGGCGCGCAAGTTCGCCATCATCGAAGAGGTGCGCGAACGCTTGAAGGCGCAAAGCGGCATTTCAGTCAACGAGATCGACGGCGTGCGCGTCAGTACCGAAGACGGCTGGTGGCTGTTGCGCGCGTCCAACACGCAGGCGGTGCTGGTGGCGCGGTGCGAAAGCGAGACGGAGCAGGGGCTGGAACGCCTGAAAAATCAGCTGCGCGCACAACTCGACGCAAGCGACGTGACGCCGCCCGATATGGGCTAAACGGCAAGCTTTAGGGGCCTGACCCTAGTTCAATCCCGGCCCCTAGTTCAACGACGCGAGTTCCTGCGGGGATGAGGTTTTCAGCGCCATGCAGCCGAATTTTCTCTTTTTGAGGAACCGGCACGCCCGGTAGGCCTGTTTTTTGCTGATGCCCATGATGCGTCCGCGATACAGAATACGGCCGTTCTTTTTTTCCAAAGGCGCCACAGCGATGTCGCCTTCGCCAAGATACGAAGGTGCAAGTCCGACGGCGCGCACGGCGATGGCGTAGGCTGGATCATAGGTCCTGTACGCACCGATTTGCACACCCCAGATGGAGATGGATTTTCCGGATTTTGAACGTGGCTCTTTGTAACGTGGCTCTTTGTGCTGAACATTGGCGACGGCCATATGCGGATCGACCTTGGCCCAGCCCTTGTCGAGCAATTTAACCATGTGGTGGTTGCGGATTTTGGAGTTTTTCGCCCCAAACACCACGCCGATAAGACGTTTATTGCCGCGTTTGACCGAGGCCACCAGATTGAAACCCGATGCGCGGATATAACCGGTCTTGATGCCGTCGGTGCCTTCGTAATTGGTCAGCAACTGATTGTGGGTTTTGTAGGTCTTGCCCGCGTATTTGAATGCGGGCTCGGAGAAAAAGTGATAGCGATTTGGAAAATGCATCAGCAAAGCCCGTGCAAGCTTCGACATGTCGCGCGCCGTGGACAGTTGACCGCGGTGGGGCAAGCCGGACGCGTTGCGAAACGTGGTGTTGCTCATGCCCAGAGAACGGGCCTTGGCCGTCATCAACAGGGCGAATTGGCGCTCGGATCCGGCGAGATGCTCGGCGACCGCAGCCGCGACGTCGTTGGCGGATTTAATGGCCAAGGCGCGGATGGCGTCCTCGACGCTCAGAGTTCGACCAGGCTTGATCCCCATCTTCGAAGGCGGCTGTCTGGCGGCGCGTCGGGACATCATGATGCGGTCATCCATGCGCATGCGCCCGTCTTCAAGGGCCTCGAACATCATGTACAGGGTCATCATCTTGGTCAACGACGCCGGATAATTGCGGGTGTCGGCGTTGATTTCGTGCAAAACCTCGCCGCTTTCGGCGTCAATCACCAGCGATGCGTACTTGGCCTGGGCGCGGGTGGGAGAGAACAGGGCCGCGATCAACAGCACTATGACCGCCAGAGAAAACGCTGGCGTCAAGAACGCCGTCCTATGACGCCGCCCCCTGGTGGGCACATCTGCGACCGTGTAGCTCCTCAAAATGCGCATTTCCCTATACCTGCAGTCCTTGACCGGGGCTTGATATGCCGGGGCGCGGTTCAGTCCCGCCTCCAAAAGCCCTGCTGTCGTCCGGGGACCCGTCATTTGTGCGGGAAACCGGACGTGACCGCAAGTCGTAAAACGAGAGCGCCACTGCGGTCAAAGGCAATTCTCTCCCGCTTCGGTCTAAAAAAAGGTTAAGAGTCAGTCCTTTATGTAAAAAATTGCTCACGCCACCGATTGGGGAGGAAAAGTATCAGTGATGTGGATGATTTGTGAACAGTTTGTGCAGTGCAAAATAATTATTGATTTATGCTGCAATGCAACATAGACTTGAATCGTAACAAAGGACTCGTGTGCCACATCGGGTCCCGTCATCGCAGCAAGTAACTTTGGGTAGAAGTTCAAGCGATGGAGACCCGTTTCCCATTTAGGAGTGATGAGTGATGAGCACCGCAAAGAAAAAAACCGACGCCGCCAGCAGCGCCATTGAAGCTGTTGCCGAAAACTTCGAAGCCACCGCCGACATGATCAAGGATGGCGTGGACGCCGCCATCAAGGCCGGTACCGAGCAGACCAAAGCCGCACAGGCTTTTGAAGGCATGGACTTTCCCGGTCGTGAAAATTTCGACGCCGCCGTTAAGGTCGGTGAGGCCTATGTCGCCGGCTTCCAGGAACTTAACGGCTTGTTTTTTCAGGCTGCCAAGGCTGCGGTTCGCTTCAACAGCGAGGCCGCCAAGACCCTGAGCACCTGCAAAACGCCCGAAGAGCTCACCACGGCGCAAACGAAACTGGCCCAATCCGGTTTCGAAGCTGCCGTTGAAACCAGCAACACCATCGGCCAAGCTGCACTTAAGGTCGCCGGTGAAGTCAGCGCGCCGCTTGCCGACCAGTTTGGCACCGCCTACAGCGATTTTGTTTCCAAGAGCGCTGCCTAGACCTCTTACCCTCCCCATTCTCCCTGTTTGGGTAGCGATACCTAGAAAGGCCCGGTGGTACGTCCACCGGGCTTTTTTTGCGGGTCATACACCTTAGTGCCTCCTCGCTTTTTGATCGGGAGTATATGTTTTTTTGGATGATTGGGCTGGTGTTTTACGGACCGCACCCTAAATCTTAATGAAGTGGGATACGAAATTAAGGGGGCCGAATTTACGGCCCTCTTCGTTCACGCTATGATTTGTGGGTTGAGGTGATTCTCCGCGCTTTAAGGCACGGGGCACGGACGGCGGAGACTTGAGCACGTGAGCAGAAGTTACTCGATGAGTCCCAAAGGCGCAGGCCAAGGTGGAGCAGGCGGCGGTCGCGATGACGACGGCGACACCGGCTTGGTCCTTAAAACCCGTCAAAAAACCAAAAAGCCATCCATGTACAAGGTCTTGATGCTGAACGACGACTACACTCCGATGGAATTTGTGGTGCATATCTTGGAAAATGTTTTCAGCAAAACCCAGGAAGAGGCCACCCAGATTATGCTGCACGTGCATCAAAAGGGTGTTGGGGTTTGCGGTGTGTTTACCTATGAGGTGGCGGAAACCAAAGCCGCTCAGGTGATGGATCTGGCGCGTCAAAATCAGCACCCTTTACAGTGCACAATTGAAAAAGATGCCTAAATACGAATAGAGAGCACAAATACGAGGCCAAAAAAAACAGCGGCCGAAACGACCCGGTCACAAAGCGGAGAGTGAACGACGATGTTGTCGAGAAACCTAGAGCAGTCCTTGCACCGCGCCCTCAACATTGCGGGTGAATACCACCACGAATTCGCGACGCTGGAGCACCTGTTGTTGTCGCTGACCGAAGATCCGGATGCCGTTTCGGTATTGCGTGCGTGTGAAGTGGACCTCGACAAAGTTCATGGCGACGTCATCAATTTTTTGGAAAATGAACTGGTCCTGCCGCCGCTTGACGGTATGGAAGACCCCAAGCCGACGTCTGGGTTCCAGCGTGTCATTCAGCGCGCCATCATTCACGTGCAATCGTCGGGCCGCGAAGAGGTGACGGGTGCGAACGTACTGGTGGCGCTGTTTTCCGAACGGGAATCGCACGCAGTGTTCTTTCTCCAAGACCAGGACATGACCCGCCTCGACGCGGTCAATTACATCAGCCACGGCATCGCCAAGGCCTTGGGTGCGTCCGAAGAACGTCTGGTTAGCGGCGCGGGCGACGACATGGACGAAGAGGGGGGCGCGAAAAAGGGCGAGGACGCCCTTGAAACCTACTGCGTGAACCTCAACGAAAAAGCCGCCCAAGGCAAAATCGATCCGCTTATCGGGCGCACGGAAGAGATCGAACGCACCATTCAGGTGTTGTGCAGACGCACCAAGAACAATCCGCTGTATGTCGGCGACCCCGGCGTGGGCAAAACGGCCATCGCCGAAGGTCTGGCGCGGCGCATCGTCGAAAAAGACGTGCCCGAAGTGCTGTTGGACGCCAAAATCTGGGCCTTGGACATGGGCGCGTTGTTGGCGGGAACACGCTATCGGGGCGATTTCGAGGAACGCCTCAAAGCGGTGATCAAAGAGATGGAAGCCGCCCACGACAACGTCTTGTTCATCGATGAAATTCACACCGTGATCGGCGCAGGCGCGACGTCCGGCGGGTCCATGGACGCGTCTAACATCTTGAAGCCGTCTCTGGCCCAAGGCGCGCTGCGCTGCATCGGTTCGACCACCTACAAGGAATACCGCAACCATTTCGAAAAAGACCGCGCGCTGGTGCGCCGGTTCCAAAAGATCGACGTCTATGAGCCTTCAATCGAGGACACGGTGAAAATCCTGCGCGGCCTCAAGCCCTATTATGAAGACCACCACAAGGTTCACTACACCGACGCCGCTTTGCGCTCAGCGGTGGAGCTGGCGTCGCGCTATATCAACGATCGCAAGTTGCCTGACAAAGCCATCGACGTGATCGACGAGGTCGGTGCGTCGCGCATGCTGGTGACGGAAAGCAAACGCAAAAAGAACGTCTCGGTGAAGGATGTCGAAGCCGTGGTCGCCAAAATCGCACGCATTCCACCCAAGAGTGTATCGAGCGATGATGCCAAAGTTCTCAAAAACTTAGAGCGCGACCTTAAATCCATGGTTTATGGTCAGGACAAGGCCATCACGGCGTTGTCGAGTTCCATCAAACTGGCCCGCGCGGGCCTTCGCGAACCGGACAAGCCGATTGGATCGTACCTGTTTTCCGGCCCCACCGGTGTCGGCAAGACCGAAGTCGCGCGCCAACTGGCGATGACCATGGGCGTAGAACTGGTGCGTTTCGACATGTCGGAATACATGGAACGGCATTCGGTCTCGCGTCTGATCGGTGCGCCGCCGGGCTATGTCGGCTTCGATCAAGGCGGCCTACTCACCGATGCTGTCGATCAACAGCCGCACAGCGTGTTGCTGTTGGATGAAATCGAAAAAGCGCATCCCGATTTGTTCAATATTTTGTTGCAGGTGATGGATCACGGTAAACTGACCGACAACAACGGCAAGACCATCGATTTCCGCAACGTGGTGCTGATCATGACCACCAACGCGGGTGCGGCCGATTTGGCCAAGGCGGCGATCGGTTTTGAGCGGTCCGAGCGCGAAGGCGACGACCAAGAAGCTATCGAGCGCATGTTCTCGCCGGAATTTCGCAATCGTCTGGACGCCATCATCGCGTTCGCCAACCTGTCGCCGAAGGTCATGACGCAGGTGGTGGATAAGTTCATCATGGAACTGGAAGTGCAGTTGTCTGAGCGCAACGTCACCATCGAACTGACCGACGAAGCGCGCGCGTGGCTGGGCAAAAAGGGCTACGATCGCAATTTCGGCGCCCGACCGTTGAGCCGCGTCATTCAAGAGCACATCAAGCGGCCCTTGTCCGAGGAGCTGCTGTTCGGCGCATTGACCAACGGCGGGGTGGCCCGGGCCAAGGTCGAGGACGGAAAGATCGCTTTCGAGTATCCCGAACCGGCCCCCAAACCCCCGAAAAAACCGCGCGGACCGAAAGGCGGCGGCAAGGGGCCTCGGGACGGTGGCAAGGGCGGTCTGCCCGTTCAGGCCGGTCGCTCTCCGGTCCCGGCGGTGGTGAAGTAACCTTTCGGCCCCCATCTTTGTCTTTAAGTTCACAAACACCCCCCTTTTGCGTTCTGCAAAAGGGGGGTGTTTTTGTCTATGTGTGTCATATGGCTTGGCATGACGGCGTATTGCCTTGATAACAATGCGTAAATCATTTCTATGACATCTTGTGCCTATGCGGCACGCCTCTTGCATTGATTGCAAGGCATGATGTGAACACGCGCTTTTGAACGCTCATCTGCGTTTAAAAGCTTTATCGGAGGAGGAAACCATGAGCATGAACGTGTATATGGGGCGCAAATTCAACGCCAACCACCAACTTGCGATTTTATTGACACGTCACCTCGGCATTGATGGTGCGCGCCGTGAAGCGCGCAGAAACGGCTGGGCGGGTGTGTTGACGGCGCTCAGCGAGCAAAGCGCCATTGTGACCCTGCCGGGGTAATTCCCCGCCTATTGCCTCCCGGCCGTGGGGCAGGCGTCCTGGCTCATGATGCGGGTGACGCCGGGCCCACGAAATGGCAAAAGCTGGTTGGAGCCGGGGGGAATGAGGAAGTCGCGCAGATTGGGCGTGCCGAGGTTTTGGCCTGGGCGTCGGCGTTCCACCTTGACGGCGATGCAGGCATTGCACGTGTTGACAATCGCCTCGCGTCCCGTTTGATCGCGCACCAACTGCGCACAGCGGTTGAGGGGCATGGCTTGAGCCAAGCTTGTTATGGCAATGATGCCGAGCATAGCCCAAACGGCTGTTTTCATGAAATTTGCCATGCTTCATCCTATCGCAGCTCTCAGGCTTGTCGATAGGGGCTTTCTTCAAGCAACAGTTGGCGCTCATGGGTAATGGCACGGCGTTCGTGGTCGAGAAATTGCGCCACCGCCTTGCGGAATCCGGCGTCGGGGATGAAGTGGGCGGAACGGGTGAGCACCGGAAGATAGCCGCGCGCGATTTTGTGCTCGCCCTGGGCTCCGGCCTCGACCCGCGCCAAGCCACGCTCGATGGCCGCTTCGATGGCCTGATGGTAGCACACCTCGAAGTGCAGGTAGCGGATGTCCTCTTTACAGCCCCAATAGCGTCCATAAAGCGCGTCCGTGCCGATCAGGTTGAGCGCGCCCGCGATGATGTCGCCATCGCGCATCGCCATCACCAACAAGACACGATCGGCCATGCGTTCGCCAAGAAGCTGGAAAAATTCACGGTTGAGGTAAGGCTGGCCCCATTTGCGGGTGCTTGTGTCGAGATAAAAGCCGTACAGAGCATCCCAGTGGTGGGGCTGGATGGCGTCGCCGCTGAGCCGTTCTATCGTGACGCCGCTGTCTTGGGTGGCGATGCGGCGCTCTTTTTTCAGCGCCTTGCGCTTGCGCGAGGTGAGTTCGCCCAAAAAATCGTCATAACAGTCGTAGCCACGGTTGTGCCAATGGTATTGTAGCCCGACGCGTGAAAGATAGCCTGCGTCCTTGAATACATCCACATCTTCGTCGGGGATGAAGTTCGCATGCAGGCTCGACAGCTTTGCACCTTGGGCCGCGCCCGCCATGGTCTCGCTCAGGCTGCGTTTGAGGGTTCTGCGCAAAGTTGTGCTGAGATCACCGCGCACCAGCAACCTCGGCCCGCTCACCGGGGTGAACGGTACGCCCGACATCAGTTTGGGATAGTAGCTTCCACCCGCGCGCTCATAGGCCTCCGCCCAGCCCCAATCGAACACGTACTCGCCCATGGAGTTGCCCTTGAGATACAAAGGGCTCACGGCCAAAAGCGCGCCGCGTTCGTCCTTGATCAAAACGTGGCGCGGCGACCAGCCGACATCGGCGCGTACGCACCCGGCGTCTTCCAAGCTGGATAAAAAATCGTAACTGAGAAACGGGTTGCCCCCACTGGCGCAGGTGCCCGCGCAAGCATCCCATGCGCCACGCGAAACATCATCCAATCGCTCCGCCACCGATATATTGAATTGTTCGCTTCCGTCAGGCATGGAAGGGATATGAGGTGGGGGCAGGTTCGGCGCAAGTGAAAGCGCAATTTTTGATAAGCCTGCGCCGGATTGCGTATTTATTCGATTTCGAACAGCCCCTCGACCTCGACAGCGACGCCCAGCGGTAGGGTGTTGACGCCGACGGCGGCGCGCGCGTGCTTGCCTTTGTCGCCGAACACCTCCGCCATCAGGTCGGATGCGCCGTTGATGACTTTGGGCTGATCGGTGAAGTCCGCCGTGCAGTTGACGAAACCGCCCAAGCGCACCACCCGCGTGACCCGCTCCAAATCGCCGCCGCATGCGGCCTTGAGCTGTGCGATGAGGTTCAGCCCGCAAAGTTTGGCGGCGTCGTAAGCTTGTTCGGTGGTGAAGTCCTGCCCGACGCGTCCGACATATTTCAGCGCGCCGTTTTCCAGCGTGATCTGACCCGAAATCACCACCAAATTGCCGGTTTGCACGTAGGGTACGTAATTGGCGGCGGGGGCGGCGGCTTCGGGCAGACTTAGGCCAAGCTCGACCAAACGAGATTCAATGGGGCCGGTTTCGGTGGCGGACATGGGTACCTCTACTCATGAAAAAAATGAAGGGAGGCACTGTAACCCATCGTGTTCGGACATCACAAGCGCGTGCGTGTGAATTATAGGGCTTCGTTTCAATCTTCCCGGCGCGCGAGCTAATTCGTTCGTATACCCCCGCTTCAGTCAGGCGGGCTACAACTAAAAAGTACTAAGAAAAATCGCATAACACCCTATATGGTATTTGGGCAGACTTTTGCTGAGGACTGAAAATGCCAAATATTTTGGTCGTGGACGACGATGACGACATCCGCCGTTGGTTGGCGACGGTTTTGAAAGACAAGGGATATGACGTGATTGGGGTGGCAAGCCCCGAAAGCGTCGTGCGCCAGCTTTTGACTGGAGACATCGATCTGGTGTTGATCGATTACCACATGCCCGGACAGGACGGATTGTCGCTGCTGCGTGACATTCGCGACATGCATATCTCCACGCCGAGCATCATGTTGACCTTCGACAGTTCTCAAGCGGTGGCCGTGGAGTGTTTTCGCAATGGTGCGGTGGATTTCATCGCCAAGCCCATCGATCCGGATTACCTCGCCATCATCGTGGGACGCGCCTTGGATACGCATGCGAGCACCCTTAAAAACATGGCCTACAGGGCGTTGGGCTACGTGCAGCACAAAAAAGACTGTACGCATTTCGACGATATGCAAAGTTGCAGCTGCGGCTTGCGAAGCGTTATCGAAAGCATCCAGGATTTTTAGGTTTTCACGCGATCCACGCTTGCGTGATATGCCGCTACTAAAGAGCTTCCAGATCAAAGCTGAACACGGCACGGCTTGCCTCTGCACCTACGAATAGGGCAGAGGCAAGCGTGCGGCAGGGTTCTCGTCAGTTGATCACGCGCCAACTGCCATCGGCTTGACGGCATGCGGTGCCGTAGGCTTTTTGCTCTTCACCACCGACGGTAACGATCTGTTCGTATTCCCGGCAGTAATCACCAGCGTTGTTTTGGTAGGTCTTGGTCGGGGTGACCGTTCCGCTATGACCGCTATCGGGGTTGGCCCATGTCGAGGTCGCCCCCGTTTTGGTGTGCTCCAAGGACGCCTGACTGGTGCGTTCCATCATCAAGCGGTCGGTGTTGTCGAGTGAGCGCCCGACGGAAGAGCCGGCAATCGCGCCGATGATCGCGCCCGCGCCCGTGGCCCATAACTGGCCTTCGCCGCCGCCGACCTTGGAGCCGAGAAAACCGCCCAAGACCGCGCCGGTGACCGCGCCGAGGGTTTCTTTTTGGCCCGCCTGCTGGGTGGTGTCGCAACCGCTGCCCACCAAAGCCATCGAAAGGACCAAGGGAATCCAAATCCGTTTCATATCGCCCTCCTGTTTTTGGACGTTTTTGTTATCGTTTACTATCCCATCATTGTACGACTTTTTTGTGACACGGTTAATGGTCGGTTGACTTGAGGGTGCTGTGCGCGCCGTCGCAAAAGGGATGATTTTTGGTCCGTTTGCACATGCAAAGCCAAGATTCTCCGGATTTCTCGGCGGTGAACATAACCGGTCTGTGCTCGGTGCCTTTATGGGCTCCATCGCAATACGGTTGGGTTTTGGAGCGCCCGCACGCGCACCAAGCGTACTTTTTCCCTTCTTCCAAGACGACCTGTACGGGTTGGGTGTCGGCGACGACAGGTTTGCTCATGGACTTGACCTCCTGGCCCTAATCTTCTGGTTGCCATTGTTTATCTGTACCATTGCGTTATATGGGGAAGGTAAGGACCAATGAAAACCTCATAGGAAAACGACATGACGAAAGTACGTTCCGTCCTCTTTGTTTTGGCCGTTTTGGGTCCGTTTGCGGCAGGGATGTCGATGACCGTTCCGGCGTATGCCCAGTCCGGACAGCCGAATCCTGGTTACGACACCGAAAATCCTCAAGAATTGTTCAAAGGCGCGACCCGCATGGCGTTGAAGGCGTTGGAGTTGTTGATCAAGACCTTGCCTCAGTACGAGCCGCCCGTGGTGCTGGACAACGGTGACATCTTGATCAAACGCAAACAGCCGAGCCAGCCGGGCAGCGACGCCGGGCCCGATCGGGACCGCATTTGATTTGAACCCATACATGCCCACGCTATGACCGCTGAGGTATACTGGAGCATCGCGAGAATCGGGTGCGAAGGGCAGGGAGGATGCTGGGGATGTCGGTTCGCTTCAAATCTATGATGGGGGTGTTTGCCGTGGCTGTGAGCCTCGCATTTGTGCCGCTGGCGCACGCGCAGGTGCGCGACGGCAGCCTCGAAAGCGATCTGTTCGCCAGCGTGCGCAACAAAGATATGGGGGGTGTGCGCGCCGCCTTGAGCGCAGGCGCGAACGTGTTCGCAACCGATATGATGGGCAATCGCGCCGCCGATGTCGCGGTCGATCTGAGCCAGTTCGACATCGCCCATTACCTGTTGTCGGTGATGGATCATCGTCGCGATGCTCAAAAGCAGGCGGCGCGACAGGCGCAAAAGCCTGCTGTCGTTTTGGTGCAGCCTGAGCCTCCCGTTACGCCCTCCCCAGTTACGCAACCCGTTGTCCCTCCGCCCGTTGTGGCTGTGCCCACCATGAGCCCGCCTCAACCCACGGACCCAAATCCGTTCGCCGTGTCTACGCCACCCTCCACGACGGTGCGCCTGAGCAACCCGCAACTGCGCATGGCAGGGGCGAAGCCCCGTGTTCCCGCAACGCCCACGGCCCCATTATCGCTACCTGAAGGTGAGCCAAAGTCGGCGTTGTACATCAAGCCCAAAGGCGCCGAAATCGCGTCCGTCCCAGCACCGGAAACAGCATCGGCACCCACACGGGTACCCACACGGGCACCCACACTGGCACCCACACTGGCACCTGCGACGGAGCGCGAGGAGAAGCAGGGCTGGTTTTCCAAAATGACGAGCTTGTTTCGCGGCAGCGAGGCGGATGAGCCCACCGAACCGCCTCAGCGCGAAGCCAATCCGGCCCACACCGCACCGCTACCCGTCGCGGTGGGTGGGGAGCCCACCCCAGCGGCACCAACCGAATCGGCCGACCGTGCACGCCTTTATTTGACGGCTGCGTTGACGCTCGGCAAGTCCCCGCCGCCTAAGCCTGAAAGCAAGGTTGCCGACATGCACGCCCCGGCCGAATGGCCGTGCGTCGCCAAGGGGCGTTGGGGGATCGTGTGTTTGGAGCAGGTGCGGTGGCCGGCTGAGATCAGCGCGCACTTCGACACCACGCGCGGCACCCTTTACCGGGGCTCCAAAGTGGTGGCCGGTTACAAAGACGGGCGCGCCAATTTCCTTTACGCGGTGTTTCGCTCAAACGGTTTCGATGCGGTGGTCGACGCTTTCACGCAACGCCTGGGCCCGCCTAATCTGGTCAGCCAGCGTCGGATCAAGCCGTTCCAAAAGCGCCTTGAGGTCAACCCCGTGCGCACGTGGTACGGCTTCGACAAACAGGCCGGGCGCGAAACGGTTCTGGAAATCAGTATGTTCGAGGATCAAAGCTCAACCTTCCCGGTGATGGACGAAGGTGCGATCAAACTGAGCTACATCGGCGAAGACAGCATTTTCCGCTACCTCAGCCCGATGGAACTGCAACGCTTCAATTGAGTGAATTGTGGGCAAAAGGGGAGGGCGCAGCCGTTTTCCGCTAAACGCCCCCTAAGCGATCTAGGCAGGCGTTCTGGATGGCCTTCCGCACAATTCGTTTCCCCTTTAGAAGCTCTGTGACACCGCCGCGACACCGCCGCCGGGGGTGTGGGGGCCTATACCCCCACATAAAACCAGGTGTGGGGGCCTATACCCCCACATAAAAAACCGACCGGAGGTGGGGCGAGGCTGTTCTTAAGAACAGCCCGTCGTCCCGCCGCAGGTGTCGCACTTCAGGCAGGTGCCGTTGCGCACCAGCGTGAAGTTGCCGCATTCGGGGCAGCTGTCGCCTTCGTAGCCGCGCATGCGGGCTTCGCGCACGCGCTCCATGTGGATGTCGACGGTTTCGACCAGAGTGGTCTCGACGTTCATCGTCGCACCGGCTTGCGCCGTGCCGCCGGAAACGGATTGCGGCATGCTGGACGTGGCTTGACCGCCGCCTGTCGCCGCAACCGCCTGCGCATTTTCGGCGACAGCGGGTTGTGGATTGGCTTTCTTGTCCGCAGCACCACCCTTGATGACGGTGAGCTTTTGCGAACGCACGAAGCCCTGAGAGGTCAGTTTTTCGACCGCGTTGATGGCGTCTTCCATCATGTCCATGTCGCTTTCGTCATGGCCCGAACCCATGGCGTCGGGCATCAGGTCGGCGGGCTTGGCGTGGGCCAAGTCGTTGCGCGCCAGATAGCTCACCGCCAGTTCGCGGAAGATGTAGTCCAGGATCGAGGTCGACATTTTGATGGTGTCGTTGCCTTCGACCAGACCCGACGGCTCGAACCGCGTGAAGGTGAAGGCTTCGACGAACTCTTCCAGCGGCACGCCGTATTGCAGACCGATGGAAATGGCGATGGCGAAGTTGTTCATCAAGGAACGGAACGCCGCACCTTCCTTGTGCATATCGATGAACACCTCACCGATGCGCCCATCGTCGTATTCGCCGGTGCGCAGATACACTTTGTGGCCACCGACGATGGCTTTTTGGGTGTAGCCCTTGCGACGATCCGGCAGCTTGTCGCGCTCGACCATGCGTTCGATCACACGCTCGGTGATGATCTCGGTCCGCGCCGCCGCCGCTGCGTTGTCGTTGTAGGCTTCGGACAAGCTTTCCTCGTCGTCCGCCAAATCGTCTTCGATCAAGGATGCCTGCAACGGCTGGCTGAGCTTGGAGCCGTCGCGATACAGCGCGTTGGCTTTGATGCCCAACTGCCAAGACAACATGTAGGCGTCCTTGCAGTCTTCGACGGTGGCGTCGTTGGGCATGTTGATGGTTTTGGAAATCGCGCCGGTGATGAACGGCTGGCTTGCCGCCATCATGCGGATGTGGCTTTCGACGCTGAGCACGCGTTTGCCGATGCGCCCGCAGGCGTTGGCGCAATCGAACACCGGCAGGTGCTCATCGGCCAAATGCGGCGCGCCTTCCAGCGTCATCGCCCCGCACACAAACGTGTTGGCGGCTTCGATGTCGTCTTTGGAAAAGCCCAAGTGCGCCAGCATGTCGAAGGATAGATCGTCGAGCACGCTGGCTTCGATCCCCAAAGTCTGGGTGCAGAAGTCTTCGCCCAGCGACCACTTGTTGAACGCGAATTTGATGTCGAAGGCGTCCTTCAAGGCGACTTCAAGCGCCGCGATGGCTTCCTCGGTGAAGCCTTTGCCCATCAAGGACGCATGAGTGATCGCACCGTCGAAATTCTTCAACGAGCTGTGGCCCAAGGCGTAGCGTTCGATGCTTTCGATTTCCGCTTCGCTGTAGCCGAGGCGATCCAGCGCCGCGGGAACCATGCGGTTGATGATCTTGAAGTAACCGCCGCCGGCGAGTTTTTTGAACTTCACCAGGGCGAAGTCGGGCTCGATGCCGGTGGTGTCGCAATCCATGACCAAACCGATGGTGCCGGTGGGCGCGATCACCGTGGTCTGGGCGTTGCGATAGCCGTGCAGTTGACCCAGTTCGAGGGCGTTGTCCCACGCTTCGCGAGAAGCCGCGACCAGGGCGCCATCGGGGCAGCTGTCGACGTCCAAGGGCACCGGCAGGACAGAAAGACCTTCGTAGCCGGTGGCTTCCGAATGCGCGGCGCGGCGGTGGTTGCGGATCACCGTCAGCATCGCTTCGGCGTTTTGCGCATAGCCCGGGAACGCACCCATTTCGCGCGCCATTTCGGCGGACGTGGCGTAAGACACACCGGTCATCAGGGCTGAGATCGCACCGCAGATGGCGCGGCCTTCGTCACTGTCATAAGAGTGACCGGCGGCCATCAAGAACCCGCCGATGTTGGCGAAGCCAAGGCCCAGCGTGCGGTATTCGTAAGAGCGTTGGGCGATTTCGGCGGACGGGAACTGCGCCATCAAAACCGAAATTTCCAACGTCACGGTCCACAAACGCACCGCGTGCTCAAAGCTGGGCACATCGATGGAGGCATCGGGGTTTTGGAAGGTGTGCAGGTTGAGCGAGGCCAAGTTGCACGCCGTGTCGTCCAAGAACATGTATTCCGAACACGGATTCGACGCGTTGATGCGGCCGGATTCGGGACACGTGTGCCATTCGTTGATGGTGGTGTCGTACTGAATGCCGGGGTCCGCGCACGCCCATGCGGCGTGACCGATGCTTTCCCACAGATCGCGGGCTTTGATGCGCTTGTGCACTTCGCCGTTGGTGCGCCGCAGCAGTTCCCATTCGCCGTCTTGCAGCACGCGCTCCAAGAAGTCGTTGGTGATGCGCACGGTGTTGTTGGAGTTCTGACCCGCGACGGTCATGTAGGCCTCGGAGTCCCAATCAGTGTTGAATTGTGGGAACTTGACGTCGGTGTAGCCTTGGCGAGCGAACTGAATCACGCGCTGGACATAGTTTTCCGGGATCATCGCGCGGCGCGCAGCCAAGATGGCCTTTTTCAGCGCCGGGTTTTCTTTAGGCAGGAAGCGGTTTTCATCGTCGCCGTCCGCACCGCCGTGACACGCCGCCATGACCGCGTTCATGTGCTTGGATACGGTCTTGGAGCCGGTGACCAGCGCCGCGACTTTTTGTTCTTCGGTGACTTTCCAATTGACGAAGTTTTCGATGTCGGGGTGATCGACGTCGACCACGACCATCTTGGCCGCGCGTCGCGTGGTGCCGCCGGATTTGATCGCGCCTGCTGCGCGGTCGCCAATTTTTAAGAAGCTCATCAAGCCCGACGACTTGCCGCCGCCCGAAAGCGGTTCATTTTCCGCACGCAGGTTGGAGAAGTTGGTGCCGGTGCCGGAACCGTATTTGAACAAACGCGCTTCACGCACCCACAAATCCATGATGCCGCCGTCGCCGACCAAATCGTCGCCGATGGACTGAATAAAGCAGGCGTGGGGCTGGGGGTGTTCGTAGGACGATTTGGATTTCACCAGTTTGCCGGTTTTGAAATCCACATATTGATGACCCTGGGCGGGGCCGTCGATGCCATAGGCCCAGTGCAGGCCGGTGTTGAACCACTGCGGTGAATTCGGCGCGGCCATCTGCTTGCACAGCATATAGCGCATTTCGTCGAAATAAGCCGATGCGTCCTCTTCGCCGTCGAAGTAGCCGCCTTTCCAGCCCCAGTACGCCCAGGTGCCCGCCAGACGGTCGAACACTTGCTTGGCGCTGGTTTCGCAGGTGGTGCGATCTTCAGCGTCGAGCTTTTTCAGCGCGGCTTTGTCCGGTTCAGAGCGCCACAAAAATTCGGGCACGTCTTTTTCTTCGACGGGCTTGAGCGCGGAGGGCACACCGGCCTTGCGGAAATACTTCTGTGCGATCACATCACAGGCCACCTGGCTCCAGGATGCCGGGGCTTCCATATTGTCCAGGTGAAACACGATCGAGCCATCCGGATTGCGGATTTCGCTCGTCGTGGAACGGAATTCGATGTTGGCGTAAGGCGATTGCCCTTGTTTGGTGAAGTGACGCTGAATACGCATGTGAGCCCAGACCCCAGGTTCTTGTGGTTGTGTACAGTGGTGCTTGGATAGGAGATGCGAGGCATCCCCCAACTCCCCCCAAAATCGCCCCGTACCGGCCGTTTTGAACGGCTCTATGGCTCGACATGGTGTTGTGGCACTACCAAGTGTGTCGCCAGTAACGGTGCGACACAATATGTAGCTCAAGACGGGTTAACGCTCAATGAATCATCTCTCATTCGGACACAAAAAATTGTGCATAAAATACCCTTGGATGCTAAATGATGTGGCCTATCAGTATGTTGCGGTGAGCATGTTAGACGGGGCTTGAAGTGATGTGACGCCATCTAATCTGTTTCATCTATGTGACGTCTCAGGGCCCGGCAATGCTTGGAAATGCCCCTGCAAATCGGGGAGAGGCGGCAAGACACCGTGGAGCCGGTACTGTTGCGGTGATGAAATGACCGGGAGAGAATCGATTACATTCGGTTTTACTGATATGAATGAGGGTGTCGTCCCGTTTCGATGCTCTAGACGGATTGGGGTGCTCATGCGATAAAAGTGCCGTTCGGTCGCGTTGGTGATTCCTCTCATCGTGATGGCGGGACGCAGTCTTAAGATATGTGGAGACACTGGACCCATGGATATCGGCAGCATCGGCACGCACCTCTACACACTGCTCAGTGGCGAACAGGTGGGTGCCGACGAATTCGGCAATAAGTACTACCGCAACAAAACCAAGCTCAACGGGCGTGAACGGCGCTGGGTGATTTATAAGGGCAAGAAGGAAGCCTCGAAAATTCCGCCCGAATGGCACGCCTGGATCCACCACACCTGCGATGCGCCTTTGTCCGAAGCCGCCGCTCAGCCTGAAGACTGGCAAGTGCAGCATATCCCGAACCTGACGGGCACGCTTAACGCCTACCGCCCCCAGGGCAGTGATCACCGTGGCGGACGGCGCGCGGCCACCACAAGCGATTACGAATCCTGGTCGCCGGGAAACTGAAGTGGACAAACCGATGTCGGCGATCCGGCCTTGATGCATCTGACCGAAAGCGGTGAACGGAACTCGTAAGTCATGCGCAACAATGACAATCGCGACACGATTGTGGGTGGATTGGTGCTTGCTGTCCTGGCGGCGGTATTCGCCCTTTCATATGGCGGCAAGAATCTCAGCGCCACGGCCGGTGTCGGCAATTATCCCGTCACGGCGGTGTTCAATCGGGTCGATGGGCTGTTTGAGGGCGATGAAGTGCGCTTGGGCGGCATCCGTATCGGCACGGTTGGGGCGCAGCATTTGGATAAACATTTCCGCGCCGTGGTGACGTTGAACATCAATAGCGCCGTTCAGGTGCCGGTGGACAGCGCCGCCGCCATTCATACCGATGGGTTGTTCGGTTCCAAGTTCGTGGTGTTGGAACCAGGCGTCGAGGACCGAAGCTTGGCCGCCGGAGACGCCATTGAATACACGCAAGGCGCGGTGATCGTCGGCGAGTTGTTGGGGCTGATCATCGACGAGGGACGCGCGCGCAAAGCGCAAATGACCCAAACGCCAGATACGACGTCATCAAAACAGGGAAATTGACCATGGGCCGCAATGCGATTGAAACCGTCATGGGTGCCGCCGTTTTGTTGGTGGCGGCCGTTTTTGTGTACTTCGCTTACAACACCGCCCAAATCAAGGCGGTGACGGGGTACGAGGTCTCCGCGCGTTTCTTCAAGATCGGCGGTTTGGGCAAGGGCTCGGACGTGCGCATCAGCGGCATCAAGGTTGGCACCGTGGTGTCCAACACGCTCGATCCCGTCACCTTCGACGCCATCGTGACAATGTCTATTCGCCCCGACATCAAACTGTCCACCGATACCGTCGCGACCATTTCGTCGTCCGGTATGCTGGGCGATAAATATGTGATGCTTTTGCCGGGCCAATCTCAAGAAAAACTCGGCACCGGCGGCGTGATCGGTAAAACCAAGGATTTTCGTTCGCTCGAAGATCAAGTCGGCGAAATTATCTTCCTCGCCACCGGGGGCGAGGACAAAGGGCAATAAGCTCTTTCGCAACGCCGCCCGATGTTGCGGTGCGAAGATGACGGTTGATTTTTACAGACGGTTTGCGTACTTAATGCGTTACTTCCCCCAGGTTCACGAAAAGAGACCGTCACATGATCAAAGCGCAGCAGACGTGGAGTCCCGAAACCTACCTCAGGCACGGGGTTTTTGTCTCTCTTTTGGGCGAACCGGTGGTTCAGGTTCTTGCGCCCAAAGCCGGGGAACGCATACTCGACCTGGGCTGCGGGGAAGGTGTGCTCACCGAAAAAATCGTCGCAAGCGGCGCGGATGTTCTGGGCATGGACAACAGCGAGGAGCAGGTCGCAGGCGCGCGGGCGCGCGGCCTCAACGCCATCGCCATGGACGCGCGCGAAATGGAATTTGAAAACGAATTCGACGCGGTATTTTCCAATGCGGCGCTGCACTGGATGAGCCCACTGTCCAAGGTGTTCGAAAATGTTTATCGCGCGCTTAAGCCTGGCGGGCGTTTTGTCGCCGAGATGGGCGGAGCGGGGAATATCCAAACCATTCGTATGGCGCTGTACAACGCGCTGATGCACCGCGGTATCGATCCGTCCCAGTATGATCCATGGTCATATTTAGGCGACGGTTCCGCCACAAAGATGTTGCAAGGTGCGGGCTTTGAAACCCGTTCGGTGACGCTGATCCGTCGCCCGACGGACTTGCCGGGAGACATCGGGCCGTGGCTGGAAACGTTCGCAGGCAGCTTCTTGCAAGCGGTGGCGCAAGATCAACACCCTCAGTTGATCGACGAGGTTCGCGACGCTCTGCAAGCGCAACTGTTCGACCCGCACAACAAATGGGTGGCCGATTATGTGCGGTTGCGGTTCAAGGTGGTGAAGCCTGCATGAAAAAAGGTTTGCGGATCGGTTTGCTGTCGATGGTTTTGGCGATCTCCGTCCAGATCGGGACGGCCGTGGCCGAACCCTACCAGACCGCCGTTCTGCAAGGTCTGGACAAAGTGACCGCCCGCGTCACCACACTGCAAGTGAACCTCGGCGAGGTGGCGCGCTTCGGCACCTTGGAAATCATCGTGCGCACCTGCGACAAGCGCCCGCCCGAAGAAACGCCGGAAAGCGCCGCGTTTCTCGATATCTGGGAAGTGCGCCCAGGCGAAGCCGCAATAGGCTTGTTCCGCGGTTGGATGTTCGCCTCAAGCCCCGGCCTCAACGCTCTTGAGCATCCTGTCTACGATCTGTGGCTCAAGGATTGTGCGAACAAGCTTTCAAGCTCGGAAGACAACTCTGAATCCAAAGGCTCGGCAGGGAACTGAGCATCGATGGTGAAGGCGCGTTCCAGGCGGTCGAGATACTCCTGGCCCGCAATTTCCATGCCGCCCATGGTGATCAGGTGTTCGGTGATGAACTGGGTGTCGAGCAGCACGAACCCGCCGAGGCGCAGCCGCGCCACAAGATGCACCAGCGCAACTTTCGATGCGTTGGTGCGGGCTGAAAACATGCTTTCCCCCATGAACGCGCCTTTGAGACTGATGCCGTACAAACCGCCCACCAGCTCTTTGCCGTCGGGGCCGTCCTGCCAGCATTCGATCGAATGGGCCAGGCCGAGGTGATGCATTTCGATATAGGCGCGGATGATTTCATCGTTGATCCAGGTCCCCAAATTTCCGTCTTGACCGGGACGGGGTCGGGCGCAGGCTTCGATCACCTTTGCGAAGGCGGTGTCGGCGGTGACGTCGAACTGGCCTTTGCGTAAAACCTTGCGCAGCGACTTGGAAATATGCAGGCCATCCAACGCCAGCACCCCGCGCATCTCCGGGTCGACCCAAAAAATGGTCGGATCGTCGCGTGCCTCGGACATGGGAAAGACCCCTGCGGCATAAGCGCGAACGAGGATTTCAGGTGTCAGTTTATGCGGTCCGGGAATTGGGCGTGCGGCCATGTGGGCAGGGGTCCGTGAACGAATAATCGCAGGGTCTGTTCCCAATATAAGCTTGGTGCGCCCGCATTTCATCCACGATGTGTCGTGAGGGAATATTTGCCCCCACACAGCGCTAGGTGCTACCGTTGAAGGGATGTAGAGACGATGTGCAGGAGAGCCGCGTTATGCCCCAATTGGTTCGTTTTTTGTTGATTCACGCCGCGATTGGTTTCGCCCTCGCATTTGTGTTCGTCGGCGCACTGGTGGCGTTCGACACCGGCGGTTTGCGCACTTTGATGATGAGTTCGGATGTGGGCTTTGTCGCCTTTCTGCTGCTGGTCTTCTTGAATGGGCTGACGTTCGGCAGCGTGCAGATCGGCGTGGCGGTGATGCTGCTGGGGGAAGAGAATGGCGGCCACGGCGGAGGTGGTGAGCACTTATGGAACCGGACCTGGGCCCAGGTTCGCGCTTGGCTGGCACCGCCGCGAAAGTGTGTTCCGGTCACCGTCCCCTCAAAGCATCGCTGAGCGATCCGTCCCCCTAAACCGTATCCGTTTTAGGGGGACGTTGCGCGTCAGCTGGCCGTTGCGAGAACCATGTCGCCGAGAAAAAACATCCAGCTCAGCATCACCGCGCCGATGGCGATGAACAACAAAGGCAGGTTGTCACTTCCCAGACTCCAGATGAAGGCGGCGACTTTCGACATTACTGTTTCTCCTTGAGAGATTTTTTTGAAAGAGGGGACGTTTTGAATGGCGGGGAGGCGACGTGAAAATTTCATATATTAGAAAAATGTCAATTAAATTATTCTAATGAACAAAAGAGCTGCAGCGTGTTGATCACGTATAGCCCTTAGCTGGCGTAAGGCTGCGATTCTGGCGCAAAAAATGCCCCTGAATCGTGTTGAGACAGGGGCGTTTTTTTGTTTGGAGGTGAGGAGGTGGGATTACCCCTCGCCTTCCTCCATAAAATGTTCCAGCCAGTGGATGTCGTAATCACCGTTGACGACATCCGGGGCGGTAACCAATTTTTGATGCAGTGGGATGGTCGTTTTCAGGCCGTCGATCACATATTCCGACAGCGCCCGACGTAAACGCATCAAGCATTCGTTGCGGTTGGTGCCGTGCACGATCAGCTTGGCGACCATGGAATCGTAGTAGGGCGGCACGTTGTAGCCGGTGTACAGTCCGCTATCGACGCGCACGCCCAAACCGCCCGGCGCATGATAGATGCCGACCTTGCCGGGGCACGGCATGAAAGTTTCGGGATCCTCGGCGTTGATGCGGCATTCGATCGCGTGGCCGATGAACGGGATGTCGTCTTGGATGTAACCGAGTGGCGCACCCGCGGCGATGCGGATCATTTCGCGCACCAGATCGAGGCGCGTGATCATCTCCGTGACCGGGTGTTCGACCTGCAAACGGGTGTTCATTTCGATGAAATAGAATTCACCGTCTTCATAAAGGAATTCGATGGTGCCCGCCGAACGATAACCGATTTTCTTCACCGCCTCGGCGGCGATGGTGCCGATTTCTTCGCGCTGTTCTTTGTTCAAGGCGGGTGAGGGGGCTTCTTCCAAAACCTTCTGGTGGCGACGTTGCAAAGAACAGTCGCGCTCGCCCAGATGCACCACGTTGCCATGGTGATCCGCCAAGATTTGAATTTCGATGTGACGCGGCTTGGTGAGGAATTTTTCGATGTAGACCTCGCCGTTGCCGAACGCGGATTCAGCTTCTGCACGCGCGGATCGATAGGCCAATTCCAAATCGGCCGCCGTCGGGGCCATCTTCATGCCGCGTCCGCCGCCGCCTGCGGTGGCCTTGATGATCACGGGATAGCCCATGTCTTCACAGACCTTGATGGCGTCTTCATAGGTGGCGACGCCGCCGTCGGAACCAGGCACCACGGGAATGCCGGCTTTCATCACCGCATCCTTGGCGGCGATCTTGTCGCCCATCAAGGTGATGTGTTCGGCGGTGGGACCGATGAAGACGAAACCGTGCTCTTCGACCATGGCGGCGAAGTCGGCATTTTCCGACAGGAAACCGTAGCCAGGATGGATTGCGTCGGCGCCGGAAATCTGCGCCGCCGACAATATGGCCGCAATGTTGAGATAGCTGTCTTTGGCCGCCGGCGGGCCGATGCACACGGCTTCGTCCGCGAGCCGCACGTGCATAGCGCTTTCGTCCGCTGTGGAGTGCACGGCGACGGTGCGGATGCCCATTTCGTGGCACGCGCGCAAAATACGGAGTGCGATTTCACCCCGGTTGGCGATGAGGACCTTGTCGAACATGGATGCGCTGCCTCGCCGCTTATTCGATGATCAGAAGGGGTTCGCCGAATTCGACCGGAGAGCCGCTTTCCACCAGAAGGTTTTTCACCGTGCCGCTGCGCGGCGCTTTGATCTGATTGAAGACCTTCATGGCTTCGATCAACAGCACCACCTGGCCTTCCGTCACTGTGTCGCCGACGCTGACGAACGGGGCTGCGCCCGGCTCGGCTGCGGTATACGCCACACCCACCATCGGCGAGGTTACCACGCCCGGATGATCGGCGTGAGACGCCGGGGCCGTTTCCGTGGGTGCGGCGGTAACAGGAGCCGGGGCAGAAGGTGCCACGGTGGCGACCGCCGTAGCGCCACGCGCGACGCGGACGGTGAAATCGTCTTGACCGATCTCGATCTCGGTCAGGCCGGTGTCGTCCATCAGGCCGGCCAGTTTGCGGATCAGGTCGTCATCGACGTCAATTTTTTTGCTCATGAGCGATTTGTCTCACTTCGTGGTCAACAGGCGTGCAGCGAAGTCCAGCGCCATCTCGTAACCGAAACCGCCAAAGCCGCAGATCATGCCCTGGGCGATTTTGGAAACGTAGGAGTGATGGCGAAAGTCCTCGCGCTGATGAATATTTGAAAGGTGCACCTCGATAACCGGCAGGTTCACGGCTTGCAAGGCGTCCAGCAACGCCACCGAGGTGTGGGAATAAGCCCCTGCGTTGACGATCAGCAGGTCGTGCGTGTCGCGGGCTTGTTGGACCCAGTCCACCAGTTGGCCTTCGGCGTTGCTTTGGCGAAATTCGATGTCCAGGCCCAGCCTGTCCGCGCGCACACGGCACTTGGCCTCGATGTCCGCCAGCGTCTCTACGCCGTAGACATCGGGTTCGCGCGTTCCCAGAAGATTAAGGTTCGGCCCATTGAGGGCCAGGACCCTGCCGGTCATGTTTGAATTCCCCGAATCCAAAGAGATGTTGCGTCCCAGATTAGACGAAAACCCCTTAAGAATGTATGCGCGGTTTATAGCACGCACATTCCCTTGTGGAATAGAGAGTTTGGCCTATGTTAAAACGCAGAGCACAAAAGCGCCGCCGAAAGGCGAAAAACGGACGAAATACGGAAAGGCAGAGGGGCATGCGTCTCACCATCAATGGCGAATCCCAGGATTTTGAAGCGTCACTCACGGTCAATGAGTTGCTGAGCCGAATCGGTCTCGACCCCGCCAACGTCGCGGTCGAGCGCAATTTGGAGATCGTGCCCAAGTCCACCTATGGAGATACCCCGTTGGACGACGGCGATAAGCTGGAAATCGTTCATTTCATTGGCGGCGGTGCCCCCGATCACCCGTGCAAGGGCCCCAACGCCAAGGGCGATTGCTTCGAGGTTGCGGGCGAAAGCTACTGGTCGCGTCTGTTGGTCGGCACCGGAAAATACAAGGATTTCGAAGAAACCAAAAAGGCCATCGAGGCCTCAGGGGCGGAAATCGTCACGGTTGCTGTAAGGCGGGTCAACGTCTCCAACCCCAAGGAACCGATGTTGACCGATTACGTCGACCCCAAGACCTACACCTATCTGCCCAACACCGCAGGTTGCTACAGCGCCGACGAAGCGGTGCGCACCTTGCGTTTGGCGCGCGAAGCGGGCGGTTGGGACTTGGTCAAATTGGAAGTGCTGGGCGATCAAAAAACCTTGTATCCGAACATGCCCGAAACCCTCAAAGCGGCGCGAACGCTGATCGATGAAGGCTTCAAGGTGATGGTGTACTGCGCCGACGACCCCATCCAGGCGAAAATCTTGGAAGAAATGGGCTGCGCGGCGATCATGCCGTTGGCCGCGCCCATCGGCTCAGGCCTGGGGGTGCAAAACCCCATCTCCATCCGCATGATCATCGAACAAGCGGGCGTGCCGGTTCTGGTCGATGCAGGCGTCGGCACCGCGTCCGATGCGGCGGTGGCGATGGAACTGGGCTGTGACGGTGTGTTGATGAACACCGCTATTGCAGAGGCCAAAGACCCCATCAAAATGGCCCGCGCGATGAAAATGGCGGTTGAAGCGGGCCGCTTGGCCTATCTGGCTGGACGCATGCCGAAAAAGACCTACGCCGATCCGTCATCGCCGCTGGCGGGGCTGATTTAAGGCAAACGCTCATGAGCCTGGAACTGTGGTCATCCTTTGTGTTGCTGACGCTGGTCGCGGTGTTTTCGCCGGGGCCGGCGGTGTTGCTTGCGGTGACGCACAGCGCGCAGTTTGGCGTGCGCCGGGCGGTGTTTCCGATTTTGGGCAACATCACAGGGCTGGCGATTTTGGTGGGGCTCACCGCTTATGGTCTGGGGACGGTTCTGGAAAGTTCGTCGCATTTGTTTTTTTGGCTGCGCATCGCTGGCGGGCTGTATCTGATTTATTTGGGCGTTAAGCTGTTGCGGGCAAGGTCTCTTGATCTCACTGATGTCCAGGCCCTTACCGTTCAGCCATCACGGCGCAAAAGCTATCTGCAAGGCGTCATGGTCGCGCTGAGCAATCCCAAGGCGATTTTGTTCATCGGCGCGCTGTTCCCGCAATTCATCGATCTGGCGCACCCGGTGTGGGCTCAGTTGAGCATCATGGGCCTGACCTTGATGAGCATGTCGTTCTGTGGGCTGATGATGTGGTCGGCGTTGTCGGGCGCGCTGATTTCCAAGGGCCGCAAAGCGCTTTACGGCAAGATCAACAAGGTCAGCGGCGCACTGTTCATCGCGTTCGGCGCGGCCCTTGCGGCGGGAAGCCGCTAACGAAGCCTCAGTCCTCAGCGCGTTCGACCATTCCGCACGCGTTTGTGAGAGCGCCATCGGTCAGTTCAAGACCCAGCAACCGCGCCGGGTCCACGGGGCCGGGCAGAGACAGGTTTTGCACCAACGCGTGGCGAAAGCCGAAACGACGGTAGTAAGGCTCATCGCCGACCAAAATCACCGCGTTCCAGCCCAAGTCCGCGGCCCTACGCAGGCTTGTGGTGATCAAGGCGCTGCCGATGCCACAGCCTTGGTGGTCGGGATGGATGGCGATGGGGCCCAGCAGCAGCGCAGACGGGACGGTGGGAATTTTAACCGGCCAGTAGCGGATGGTGCCGAGCAGTTGCGTTCTTTCCATCACCACCAGGCTCAACGGTTCGATTGGGTCTACGCCGTCGCGCAGCCGATAGGTGGTTTTGTTGAAGCGATCAGGGCCGAAAGCGAAGTCCGTCAAGTCTTCAATAGCTCTGGCGTGTTCAGCCTGTTGCGCCGTCAAGGGGACGCCCATGTCTTGCCCTTTACGCACTTAGATCGCTCAAATACACACCGCTTCAAGTGGCTGAAAGCCATTGAAGTTCACCGATGAATAGGTGGTGGTGTAGGCTCCGGTCGACAGGATCAACACCTTGTCGCCCGCTTGCAAGGCCAACGGCAGCTCATACGCGGTTTTTTCATATAAGATGTCGGCGGAATCGCACGTCGGCCCGGCCAGCGCCACGGGGCCTGTTTCGGTTCCGTCGTGGGGCGTGAGCAGGCGGTACTTGATCGCCTCATCCATGGTTTCGGCGAGGCCCGAGAACTTGCCAATGTCCAGATACACCCAACGCTTTTCATCGTCGGCGCTCTTTTTTGAGGTCAGCACCACTTCGGCTTGAATAACCCCGGCGTCGCCGACCAAAGAACGGCCCGGCTCCAAGATCATTTCCGGCAAGGCCGCGCCGAAATGCTTGACCAACGCGCGCATAACGGTGTCGGCGTACGCTTCGAGCGGGCGCACATCGGCGCGGTAGCGCGATGGAAAGCCGCCGCCCATGTTGATCATGCGCAAATCCACGCCGTGCGCGGCGGCCTCATCAAACAGTGTTTTGACTCGGGCGATGGCCGCGTCCCATTGGGCTAAATTGGTCTGTTGAGAGCCGACGTGAAACGACACGCCTACAGGGTCCAAGCCTAAATCGACGGTTTTGATCAGCAGCTCAAGCGCCATGCCCGCGTCGCAACCGAACTTGCGCGACAGCGGCCATTCTGCGCCTTCGCTTTCCACCAGGATACGGCAATAAACTTTCGATCCCGGCGCGCTGATGGAGAGCTTCTCCAGCTCCTCTTCGCTGTCGAAGGCGAACATGCGCACGCCTTGGGCATAAGCATGGGCGATGTCGGACTGCTTCTTGATGGTGTTGCCATAGGAAATGCGCGACGGCGCAACGCCGAACTTGAGGCACAAATCGATCTCACCGGGGCTGGCGGCGTCGAAGTTTGCGCCCAGCTTGGCCAGACGCGCGATGACGTCTTCAGCCGGATTGGCCTTAACGGCGTAGTACACGTGGGCCAAGGGCAGGGCATGGGTCATGGACAGGTAGTTGTTTTCGACCATGTCGATATCCACCACCAGGCACGGCGATGGCAAGTCATGTGTGGCGATGAAGCTTGCGATGCGCGGCGACAAACCACCTTGCCCATCGGGCAGTTGGAAACCTTCGACCGGTTCCGGAACCAGGGAGATTTGCGGCTTTGCGGAAACTTGGCGTCGCAAACGGGCACTGCTGCCCAAGTCGGTTGCAAACATCGTTACACCCCTTTTAGACCCGGCCTCGGCCGGCGGTGTCAAAAAAGGACGCGTTCGTCGTTGCATAAACCACGATGGGTCAGGGGCACGTGCGTGTGCGTCAATGAGCGGTGAATTAGTCCCCTTGTGGTTTGAATGCAATAGAAAAAAGAGGCTCTCTCGATATTATTTTTAGGCTGTTTTCGATTTAAAACAGAGAGCTGGCATAGGGGACGGTTTTCTTGGTTTTTGATCGCACCGGGTGTGGGAAGTGTCAAAAAAAGAAAACAGTGTCAGTGCTGTTCAAAAGGGTGGAACGCAGTCCCCAGGCGGTGGCGCGTCCACAGATATCATCCTTATTAAGGATTGTATAAGTCATTTAATTTTGCTACCCAATGCGCAAATTAGACGCAATAAAAGTGCGCCAGCAAGCTCAAAAGGGAACGATCATGGGGACTGCATCATCTTCCAAGTCGGAAGGTCGGCCGACCGTTGTGCTGCCGGAAATGGTTCTGGACGGCATCAGTGGCATTGAACGGGCGATTTCACGCCAAACCGACTGGTTCAAAAAATGGCATGACCGGGTCGTGGTCAATCACGACACGGCGGCTTTCACGGTGAACGCCATCACCGACATACCGCTGGGCAAGTGGTACGACAGCGATGCATCGAAGGCATTTCGCAACAATCCTGGCTTTATCACCTTAGGCGAGCGCCTTGAAGAATTGGTCACGCAGGTTCAGGTTTTTTTGACCGATACCCCCGATGGAGAGCCCCATCCGGTCGATGATTATACGCACTTCATGAACACGCTGCTGGATTTGAACGATTTGGTCCAGCATCTGCAAAACGATGCATGGCGCGGCTTGACGAAGATGGACCCGCTGACCGGGGTGCGCAATCGACATGAAATGATGGTTGAACTGGATATCGAACGCGAACGCGCCCGGCGCACCAACCACCCTTGTTCGGTTGCGATGGTCGATCTCGATCATTTCAAGACCATCAACGATACCTACGGTCACGTGGTGGGCGATACGGTTTTGCGCCATGTCTCGGGATTGATCGGCGACCAATTGCGCCCCTACGACATGGTGTATCGCTATGGCGGGGAAGAGTTTCTGCTGTGTCTGCCCAACACCGACCTGGAGACCGCCGTGATGGTCTTGGAGCGTCTGCGCGTCAAGTTAACCCAGACCGCCATGCCTTACGGACCGCGCGGCAAAGAGCTTTCCATCACGGCGTCGTTCGGCGTGGCGGAAATTGACACGGTCGAGCACATCGTCAAAACCATCGAGCGCGCCGATATGGCGCTCTACGATGTTAAAAAAGGTGGCCGTGATGCCGTTCAGGCTTGGCAGCCCGCAATAACCGCAATTTGAAATGAAAGCTTAGTCTTCAGATGAGTTGGACGTTTCCGTCTGAGCGGGCGTATCGGCCTTAGGTGCGGCTTTTTTGCGCGGTGCGCGCTTTTTCGGTGCGGCCTTTTTCGGCGCAGCTTTCTTTTCGTCCTTAGACGTGGGCTTTTCGCCCTTAGAGGCGGGCGCATCCGGCGCGCGCATCAGGAAGGCCGGCATGTGGCCGTCGCAAATCTCGTTGTGGATTTCGCGAACGGCGGTACGTTCACGACCGCGGTCTTGACGAGCCCGGTTTTGGCCGTCACGTCCGCGCCCACGGCCACCATCTCGGGCACCGCGTTCCTTGCGCTTTGACGTAGCCTCTGGCTGCGGGGCCGGTGCGCTGGAGGTTTTCGCTTCGGCCGGTTGTTCGTCCGCAACCGCCGGAGTGCTTTCAGGTGCCGTCTGTACAGGTGTCGTCTGTACAGGTGTCGTCTGTACGGGGGCGGGCTTGCGGTCACGACTGCCACGGTCACGACTCCGACCGCCACGTTCACCGCCGCGTCCACCACTACGCCCACCACGGCCGCCGCGACCGCCACGGTCGTCGCCTTCGCTCAGTTCGGCTTTCGCGAAACCGTCCATTTCAAGACGCGGGATTTCCTTGCCGATAAGTTTTTCGATGGCGGAGACATACTTGCCGTCTTCGGGCAGGGCAATGGAATAGGCATGCCCTTCCTTGCCCGCGCGCCCGGTGCGTCCGATGCGGTGAACATAGTCTTCGGCGTTGATGGGGATGTCAAAGTTGAACACGTGGCTCAAATTCGGGATGTCCAGACCGCGCGCGGCGACATCGGAACAGACCAGAATATTGAAATCCTTGTTTTTGAACCCAGCCAGCATTTCGGTGCGTGCGGGCTGGCTCATGTCGCCGTGCAACTGGCCGACTTTGTAGCCACGCTTGGACAGCGATTTGTAAACCGACGCGACGTCCATTTTACGGTTGCAGAACACGATTGCGTCGCTGACCGCTTCGTGGTCGATCATTTCACGCAGCACGTCGCGTTTGAGCTTCTTCTTGCCGTCCAGACCGCGATGTTCGCCGCCCGGGCGCACGATGGCGAGACCTTGGGTCACCGTCGCTGCGGTCGAGGCTGGTGCGGAGACCGAAATTTCTTTCGGGTTTTGCAAAAACTTGTCGGCAAGGCGCTTAATTTCGGGTGCCATGGTGGCGGAGAAAAACAACGTCTGGCGCAGCGGCGGCAGCATCGCGACGATTTTTTCGATGTCGGGGATGAAGCCCATGTCGAGCATGCGGTCGGCTTCGTCGATCACCAGGATTTTAACGTCGCGCATGATCAGGTGGCCGCGTTCGAACATGTCGAGCAGACGCCCTGGGGTCGCGATCAGCACGTCCGCGCCGGAATCCAAAATCTTGATCTGGGCTTTCATGTCGGTGCCGCCGATGAGCAGCGCTTTGTTGAGTTTGCTGTACTTGCCGTATTTGTCGAAGTTCTCGGCGACCTGGGTGGCCAGTTCGCGGGTCGGTTCCAAGATCAGTGAGCGCGGCATGCGCATCTTCGCCCGTCCATGAGCCAGGATGTCGATCATCGGCAGCGTGAATGACGCCGTTTTACCCGTACCCGTCTGGGCGCAGCCAAGAATATCGCGGCCCATCAATACGGTCGGGATGGCTTTTTCCTGAATGGGGGTGGGGGTGTCGTAGCCTGAATCGGCTACGGCCTTCAATACGTCTTCGCTCAGTCCGGTATCGGCAAAACTCATGGGGCTTTGGTGTGCTTTCTCAAAATTGCGTTGCGTCAGTGTGAGGGCTATCGCACACGACGCCCAAGCTTACTTTGCCTGGGGCTCGGTTCTTTTCCGCTCGGGAGGCGCGATAAACAACACGTTCTTGCCCGTATGTCAACGTTAACCAGGGGCAAACCAGGGCCTGACGCGATTGTGAACGGCTCATTGGCGTGTGTGTATGTTGCGTTGCACACCTGCCATTGGGGGGGTAACGTGGGTGAACATCTGAAACGCATGAGGACCAAATCACGTGCTGATCGACGCGGCGACATCTTGTCTTTTGGTGATCGACATCCAGGCCAAGCTCAACCCGGTGATGTTCGCCCCCGAACGTGCGCCTTCGGGGGCGGCGAAACTGTTGATGGGCGCCGACATGCTCGGCGTGCCCGCCGTGGTGACGGAGCAATACCCCAAAGGCGTCGGTCAGACGGTGGACGACTTGCTCGATTTCATGCCTGAGGGCAGCCCGATGGAAAAGAACACCTTTTCATGCATGGCCGATGAGGCCTTTCAGGCGCGCTTTCAAGCGCTTGGCAAAAAGCAGGCGGTGATCGCGGGCATCGAAGCGCACATCTGCGTGCTGCAAACAGCTTTGTCGTTGTTGGCCGAGGGTATCGAGGTGTTCGTGGTCGAAGACGCCACGGCGTCCAGAACGCCGGAAAACCACTGCGCGGGGCTGGAGCGCATCCGTGATGAGGGCGGGCGCATCGTGACGGTGGAAATGGTGCTGTTCGAATGGCTCAAGCGTTCCGGCACGCCTGAATTCAAGCAAATCAGCCAGTTGATCAAATAACTTAAACAATGGGGGAAATGCCTGTGACATCCGATGATCGCTACGAACGCGGCTTGCAAAAGCTCAAGGAAATCGATGGAGAGGCTGGAGAACGCGTGATCGCGTCCTTGCGCGAGATTGCACCCGATCTGGCGCGTTACGTCATCGAGTTTCCCTTCGGCGATGTGTACAGCCGCCCCGGTTTGGATCTGAAATCGCGCGAAATCGCGACCGTCGCCGCCTTGACGGCGATGGGCAACGCCCAGGCGCAATTGAAAGTGCACATCCACGGCGCGTTGAACGTTGGCTGCACACGTGAAGAGGTTGTGGAAGTGATCATCCAAATGGCGGTGTACGCGGGATTTCCCGCCGCTTTGAACGGGATACTTGCGGCGAAGGAGGTGTATTGCGAACGCGATGCGGATATTCAATCCTAAAGTCTTCGACACAAGGACATGAGCCAGACCCATGAGGGATAAAACAAACCTGATCCTGATTCCCGGCTTGCTGTGCGATGCAGCCTTGTGGGTGCATCAGGCGGAGGCGCTGTCGGACATCGTCCATGTGCAAGTCGCCGACATCGCGGACGCGGATACCATGCCCGATCTGGCGCGGTCCGTTCTCCGGCGCGCCCCGGCCCGCTTCGCCGTCGCGGGGCTCAGCATGGGCGGTTACGTGGCGCAGGAAATTATGCGCCAAGAGCCTGAACGGGTCTCGCATCTGGGCCTCTTGGACACCAACGCGCGCGCCGATTTGCCTGAGCAGTCCGCCAACCGCAAAACCCTGATGGCAGAGGCCGAGGCCGGGCGCTTCGCTGAAATCGCGCCCAAGCTGCTGCCCAAACTGGTGAACGCCAAGCACGCGCAAATACCCGCCATCGCCGATGTGGTTGTGCAGATGGCCGAAAGGGTCGGCAAGGACGGTTTCTTGCATCAACAGCGCGCCATCATGAGCCGCGTCGACGGGCGTGGCGACTTAGCCAAAATCCAATGCCCCACATTGGTGCTGTGCGGCGCTGAGGATGAATTGACGCCCCTTAAGGTCCATGAAGAAATAGCCGACGCAATCGGCGCAAATGCGTCTTTGGTGATGGTGCCCGACAGCGGTCACCTCAGCACGTTGGAACAGCCCGACGCCGTCACGACCGCGATGCGCGCATGGTTGAGGCGATGATGGCGGTTATCCTCCCATATCATGGCGTTTTGCCGAAGATCGACAACAGCGCCTTTGTCGCCGAAACGGCGGTGATCACCGGCGACGTCGAGATCGGTGCGGACAGCGGCATCTGGTACGGCTGCGTGTTGCGTGGCGACGTCAACACCATCCGCATCGGGGCGGGGGTGAACATTCAAGACGGCACGGTGGTGCATGTCTCGCGCCCTTGTCCCACGGTGATCGGCGACCGGGTGTCCATCGGCCACATGGCCTTGATCCACGCCTGCACCTTGAAAAAGGATAGTTTTGTCGGCATGAAGGCCTGCGTCATGGACGGCGCGGTGGTGGAAACAGGCGCATTCGTGGCCGCCGGATCGCTGGTGACGCCGGGCAAGCGTGTGCTTGCCGGGCAGATGTGGGCCGGTTCGCCCGCGCGATATGTGCGCGATGTGAACGAAAAGGACCGTGAGATGATGGCATATGTGCAGCCGCATTATGTCGCCATGGCGCGCGATTATAAGAAGGCGGAAAGTGAAACGTGATGGCCGAGAGTACGGGCACGTCCATTCAGGCGCTTGTTGAGGATGTTCTGGCGGGAAAAACCCGCGCGATCGCGCGCGCCATGTCCATTGCCGAGGGCCGCAGTACGGACGCCGAAATGCTGATGGCCGAAGTCCATCGCCACGCGGGCCGCGCCCATGTGGTGGGCCTGACCGGGGTTCCCGGCAGCGGCAAGTCGACACTGGTGGCGGCGTTGACGCGTGACTTTCGCAAGCAGGGCAAAACCGTCGGCATCGTCGCCATCGACCCCAGCAGCCCCTTTTCCGGTGGGGCGATCTTGGGCGACCGGGTGCGCATGACGGGCTTTGCCGACGATGACGGAGTGTTCATCCGCTCCATGGCGACGCGCGGCGCGTTGGGCGGTTTGGCGCGCGCTTCTCTGGATACCGTCGATGTCTTGGACGCGGCGGGCTTCGACGTGGTGTTGATTGAAACGGTGGGGGTGGGCCAGGACGAAGTCGACATCGTTCAAGCCGCGCACACCGTGATCGTGGTCTCCGCCCCAGGTCTCGGCGATGAAATTCAGGCCATCAAGGCGGGCGTTTTGGAAATCGCCGATATTCATGTGGTCAGCAAATGCGACAAACCGGACGCGCCGCGCACCCTTCAGGATTTAACGGCAATGTTGCACTTGGGACGTCCGGGTAAGGGCGATAAGGCGTGGACGATCCCGGTGACGCCGACCAGTGCCGAAACGGGTGAAGGCATTGAAGAGCTTGCGGAGAAAATCTCCGCGCACTATGACCACCTGAACGCCAGCGGCGACATGGACGTGCGCAAACGCCAAATTTTGCAAATGCGTATTATCAAGACGGCCGAGGACATGTTGCGCGAACGCCTTATGCACGAACGCGATGGTGCGTTGCAGGGCTTGCTGGACAAGGCTTACAGCCGTGATATGGATATACGTGCCGCCGCACGCGATTTGCTGGATGCGACGACGCGAAAGGATAAGCCGGACGATGAATGATGACCTGATAAGCCGCATCCAGGTGCTTGAGGAAATGCTCGCCCATAGGGATGGCGAAGTGCAAGACTTGTCCGACATGGTCTCCCAGCAGTGGAAGCGCATCGAAAAGCTGGAACGCGAGATCGAGCGCACCAAGGATCGCATCATCACCTTGGAAGACGAAGTTGGCGAAGGCCCCGAAGCCAGTCAAAAGCCCCCACATTGGTGAGAATTTAGGAATATGAAAACCACAACTTTACGGTTTGTAACGGCTTTTGCTTGCGCCGTGTCGGCATCTTTGCCCGCCTTTGCAGGTTTTGCCGAAGGCTTTCAAACCCCATATCACAACATCGCCAACTCCAAAGACCAGTGGTGGGACGAGGCCTGGTGGGATCGCGGTCAACTGCCCGATGTGCAAAACCACAAGGTGGTCGAACGGGCCGTAAGCTATCGCAACGGCGATGTCGAGGTCCCTGCCGTGGTGTTGCGCCCGGATGATGATAAGCAATATCCGGCGGTCCTGTTCCAACATGGCCGCGCGGGTTGGATGGACCTGATCCAGCGCCACGCCCGCCGATTGGCCGCGCGTGGTTTCGTGGTTTTGGCCCCGGATGTGTATGGGGCGCGTTTCATCGACCCGCGTCCCATCGAACATGACCCGGCGACCGAAGGCGACGTCAATGCGGGTGTCGATTACCTGCTGTCCTTGCCTGACGTGTCGACCGAACGCGCTTGTCTCTATAGCCATACCCGCGGCGGCTATTACACGCTGAAAGTCGCGGTGACGTACAAGCGTCAGGACGATGCGGTGGCGTGCTACGTGTCCTATTATCCGCATATGCAAGACCCCAACGCGCCGGAGCCCGAACAGGTCTATCGATACGCCAAGGAAGCGGATGCGCTGAGCATCCCGGCGATGATTTTTATCGGTGAGCATGAGCAGTATCAACGCAAACGATCCATCGAGACGGCGGTGAAGTCGATGCAGGAGCGCAAGCACGACGTGACCTTGATCACCTATCCGGGCGTCGGGCGCGGATTCGATTTCCGACCTGAAAACGTGCGCACCTTCGCCGACGATCTGGCGTCCAAAGACGCCGTGGCGCGCGCCGCACACTTTATGCACAAACATTTGAGCGCGTTTGTGAAATAAGAAACCAACTTCACGTTTAATCCTCGCCAGCGTTGACGGAGGACAAGCTGAGCAGGATACTTAAATGGGTGATGGAGCAAACGGTTTAAACTGGAATGGGCCTTTGCCCCCTCACCGAAGGGAAGGGGTGACGGATATGGCGCCAGCTACACCGGCGCATAAAAGCATCGGCGTTAGAGTCTTCATCTTGATTCTGGCGATAGTCGGCCCGTTAGCTGGGTTCGATTTTTACAACGGCTCCAAAGAAAAAAAGCGCTGGGTCGCGGAAACCTCGAAAGACCTCAATGGGGCCACGCGAGAGGCCGTCAACAAAATCGGCGATCTGATCGATGCTTCCGAAGACCTTCTCACCGGTCTGGTTGCAACGCAGGTGTTGAGCGAGAGAAATTTGTTCTCATGCACGCGTACATTGCGCAATGTCGCCGAGCAATTTCCCAAATACACCAATTTTTCGATGGTTAACGCAGACAGATACATCGTGTGCAGTTCCGGAAAATTGCTCAAACCGAAAAATGTCGGCACGTCCCCCAACATCGCGCAGGCTTTCAAAACCAAGGCCTTCGCCATCAGTCCCTTTAAGTTTGGCGTGCTGACCGGAAGGCCTGTGCTGGTGTTTTCCAAGCCCATTATCGCACCGGACGGGCAGGTTGCGGGTACCGTCAACAATGGCCTTAGTCTCACATGGTTGGGCGAATTTTTGGCGGGTATCCACCGTGTTGCAGGACAGCGGATGGTGGTGTTCGACGGTCATGGCCGCGTGATGGCCGGTCATCCCCAGGCGATGTTCAAGATCGGCTCCTCGGTCTTTGAAACAGAGTTGGGCCATGCCCTGATCGGCATCTCGAACGGCGCGGTTCAGTTCAATGACGAAAGCGGCCAAGATATGCTCGCCAGTGTTTCGTCCATTCCACGGATTCCGGGCGGCGCATACATTGCCGCTTTTGCGCCGCTTGATCCGTTGCTGACGCAAACCAGACGGGACATGCTCGCTCACCTCACGCTGTTGCTGGTCTTGGCTGGGGGCTCGTTGGTGGTGGGGTGGACAGGGGCGCGGGTTTTGGTGCTTGACCCCATCGACAAGTTGACGCTGCTGGCCGGTAAGGTGGAGGCGGGCGACCTCAAAGCGCGCTCGGAACTTGCCTATCACACCGGCGACCTGGGCGCCTTGGCATTGGCGTACGACCGCATGATCGAAGCCCTGGATGCGCGCACGACCGCATTGCGCGACAGCGAAGCCCATTATCGAGAGTTGGTGGAAAGTGAAGAACAGTTGATCCACCGGTTTTTGCCCGACACGACGGAAGTGTTCGTCAATCAAGCCTTAGCCGATTTTTATGGCGGCTCACCGGAAAACTGGGTGGGGGAAAAGTGGGTCGATCATGTTGCTCCGCAGGAGCGCGAAACGATCTTGGAGATTCTCGAACGCTGCACGCCGCAAAAGCCGTCGAACATTTTTGAGCACATGGCCACAAATGTGGCAGGCGAAGAGCGCTGGCTGCGCTGGAACAACAGAGCCTTTTTCGACGAACACGGGCGCGTTACGCATTTTCAGGCGGTGGCCGTGGATTTGACCGACCGCAAGAATGTCGAGCACAGCCTGGAACTTGCGATGATGGACGCGCGCGCCGCCAATCGGGCGAAGTCCGACTTTCTCGCCAACATGAGCCATGAATTGCGCACACCCTTGAATTCGATCATCGGTTTTTCCGAAATGATGTCATCAGGCATAATGGGAAAATTGCCGCAGAAATACGAAGAATATTCGCGGTTCATCAGTTCCAGCGGTCATCACCTCTTGAACATCATCAACGATATTCTCGATCTGTCGAAGATCGAAGCCGGCATGCTGAAACTGGAAGAGGACAAGGTGCCGCTTGAGCGCGAGGTGATGGAAGTCCTCGGCATGCTTCAAGATCAAGCCTTGAAGAACGATAACGAACTGCACAACAAACTCGACCGGAACGGTGCGTTCGTTATTTGGGGCGACCGCATGCGCATCAAGCAGATCTTGCTCAATGTGCTCAGCAATGCCGTGAAATTTACCCATGGCGGAATGATTACGGTTGAAGCCAGGCTTGAGAATGGCGCCATCGCGCTCATTGTCACCGACACAGGTATCGGCATGACGGCGCGTGAAATAGAAGTCGCCCTCAGACCTTTCGGTCAGGTCGACGGCCATCATTTGAGCAAACGTTACGAAGGCACCGGCCTGGGCTTGCCGCTGGCGGAGCAATTGATGGAGATGCACGGCGGGCGGATGCACATCGACAGCACGCCCGGCAAAGGCACGTCGATTGCGCTCAGGTTTCCCGAAGAAAGAACCGCGACAAGTTGAGATAGGACAGGAAATGGGGTGAGGCTCGCCCCATTTTCAGTACCCGTTTTCAGTGCTATTTCTTCTCCAGCCCCAGTGTCTCGACCATGGATTTGATTTCATAGACCTGGGCCGCCATGCTCAGGCGCGTGGCTTTGTTCTGTTTCACGGATGTGAGTGTTTCCTCGGCGTAGGATTGGATGCGGGTCACGTTGTTTTTCAGATTTTTTAGCATCATCATGGCAACGTCTTTTTCTTGCGTCGTGGACAGCAGCGCCTCTTCCAACTTCCACAATTGTTCGGACATCTGCACCATTTGATCGGTCTCAAGGGCTTGCGCCTCGATCATGTTGTTGAGGTCGGCTTTTAGCGCTTCGTTTTCTTGCTGCAAGGCGACGATGTGCGTTTCAGCAGCCTTGAGCAGGTTTTTGTAATCTCGGGTGTCGGGTGTGTCCGCCATCTATTTACTCATCCCGTTTTAAAACGTATTGACCGGGCGCGTCGCCGTGCGCCTTGAGACCGCCCTTGCCGGGTATGCGCGGTTTTTGATCTTTTTTGCCGGCGTGGCGGGCAATCCATTTGTTCCAATCGGTCCACCACGACCCCGGATGCTGCGATGCGCCTTCCAGCCACGCCCCGGGCGTGCTGGGTTTTTTGGCGTTGGTCCAATGACAGTACTTCTTGCGTTTGGGTGGGTTGATCACACCGGCCACGTGACCGGACCCCGCCAGCACGTACTTCGTCGGCCCCTTGAACAGACGGGCGCTCTCAAAGACCGATTTCCACGGTGCGATGTGGTCGTCCTTGGTGGCGAGAAAATAGCTTGGCGTCTTGACCTGGGACAGGTCGATAGGCGTTCCCATGATCTCGATCCCGCCTTTGGTGCGCAGGCGGTTCTCCAGATACATTTTGCGCAGGTAATACGCATGCATAGCCGCAGGCATGTTGGTGCTGTCGGCGTTCCAATGCAAAATGTCGAAGGGACGCGGGTCTTTGCCCAGCAAATAGCTGTTGATGGCGAACGACCAGATCAGATCGTTGGCGCGCAGCAATGAGAACGTCGAAGCCATTTCGCGCCCCGAAAGGATGCCGTTGTCCTTCATGTGCTCTTCCAGGCGCGTGACCATGCCTTCGTCGATGAACACAGATAACTCGCCGACATCGGAAAAATCCAGCAGCGTGGTGAAGAACGTGGCGGACTTGATGCGGGTTCCTTGACCGTGCGCCTCAAGATAAGCCTGCGTCGTCGCCAGCAACGTGCCGCCGATGCAATAGCCGATGGCGTTGACTTCCGTTTCTCCGGTGGCCTGCTCAATGGCGTCGAGCGCCGCCAGCGGTCCTTCGGCCAGGTAATCCTCGAACGCTTTGTCTTTGAGGCTTTCATCCGGGTTGACCCAGGAAATGGCGAACACCGTGTGACCTTGTTCGACGGCCCAACGGATGAAGGACTTGTCCGCACCGAGGTCGAGGATGTAAAACTTGTTGATCCACGGGGGCACGATCAGCAACGGCGTTTTGCGCACTTTGTCGGTGCTCGGCGCGTATTGGATCAGCTCCATCAAATCGTTGCGAAACACCACCTTGCCCGGTGTATTGGCGAGGTCCTTGCCGACCACGAAGGCGTCGTCCCTGGTGGTGCGCACAGCCAATCGCCCGTTGCCTTTTTCCATGTCTTCAATGGCCATTTCCAAGCCGCGGATCAAGTTCTCGCCGCGCGTTTCAATGGTTTCGTGCAAGGCTTCGGGATTGGTCAGCAAAAAATTCGTCGGCGCCATGGCGTCGGTCACGCGGCGGGTGAAAAATTGCGCCTTTTGGCGTTCGTGCGCATCGAGACCGTCCGCGCCATCCACCAGATCTTCGATCCAGGTGGTGAACAGCAGATATTGCTGTTTGAGAAAGTCGAAGTAGGGGTCTTCGCTCCAATCGGGATCGCGAAAGCGTTTGTCGCCGCGTTCCGGTTGGGCCACGGGCTCAGGCGATTTTCCGGCCAGCCGCGCGTTGAAATAGCCCAGCAGCTTCAAGCCGTTTTCCCAAAACTTCATTTGCGCTTGAGCCAGATGCTCGGGCTCGGCGATCATCTGGCGGGTCAATTCGGCGAAGGTTTCGGGCAGGCCGACGATTTCCGTCAGATTGAGTTCGGATCGCGCCGTGTTTCGCCACTCAGGGTCCGCGGCATGGCGTTCATTGAAGTCGCGGATCATGTCCTGAGAACGCGTCGCCACATTGGCGAGGATCGTTGGGAGTTCGTCCAGTTTTCCCAAGGACGTGTCAGAGGACGTGGTGTGGGCACCGTCTGAGGGGTGATCTGACATTGAGATGGGCCTCTTAGCTTTTCATCGCGAATATCTATCTTTAGTCATATCAGTTTACGCATTAGAAACGAAGCGTGCGTTAAATTCTTAACAAAATCCGTTCAGTGTGCCATTAATGATCGGAAATTCAGGTATTTGGGGGCTTCCTATAATGGATGCGGTTACCATGCACAAAAGCTCAGAGGTTCACTCAGGGGTCCAACGGAACCAGCTGCAGGCGAATTTAGGGCCCAAAATGGGCGTTTTTCGCGGTGTCGCGTCTGCGGCTGTGTTGAGCCTTGCGTTGGGCGCATGTTCGTCCGTGCCGGACGCCATCAACCCGGTGTCTTGGTATGAAAAAACCACGGATTTCTTTTCCGGCGACAGTCAGGCGGCCGACACGGGCACACCGATGGGTGCAACGACGGCGGATGGACAAGTCGCGCAAAATCAAGGCCTTGCCGCCGATCCCAACGCACCGCCGCCCGCTCCGGCACCCGCGCCCGCTCAGGCGGTGACAAGCGCGCCCAGCGGTTTGAGCGCCGACCGGGTGAGCGGCAACTACGCGTCCCCGCCGATCGAGCGCCAAGGCGCGCCAAGCAATGTTTTGACGCCGCAATCGCAGGTCGCGAGTGCGCCCGCACCCCAGGTTGCGCCGCCCGCGCCCCAAGCCGCGCCTCAGCCCCGTGTGGATGCGGTGCCCGCGCCTCAGTCGTCAATGCCGAGATCCGCGCCAGCACCCGCGCCCATGCCCGCGCCTATGGACATGGCTTCCGCGCCGCCGCCGATGCCGACCATGCCGACGGCTCCGGGTGCGCCCGCGCCAACTTCCGCGCCCCGGGTGGCGTCCGCCGCGCCGACGGGGCCCATGACGCCTCCGCCGCCGTTTGAATTCCCAGCGCCCAGCGCCATGACGGCCTACGGTGGCGACAGCTTTGAAACCGTGGTGATTTCGGCGGACGGCATGGAAGCCATGCCTGAGCCTGCCGCCATGCCGCAATTGAGCATGACCGGCGCGCCGACGGCCGTACCGCAAGCTTCAAACGGTGCGCAGTTCCCGCAGCCGGGTGCGACCACCGGCAGCAGAGGCACCTTGAATTCGGGCGGCCCGGCCACCGTGGGCGGCATGGTGCGCGTCGCGACCATTCATTTCGCCAACAACGCCGCCAATTTGGACCAGCGCGACCGTTCGATCCTCGGGGCGGTGGTCCAATTGCAAAAGGAGCGCGGCGGGCGCGTGGTCGTGGTCGGCCACGCCAGCGCACGCACCAAGGATATGGATTACATCAAGCACCAGATGGTGAACTTTGAGATTTCCATGAACCGCGCAGGCACCATCGGCACGGTCTTGAAAACCATGGGCCTTCCGGCTGAGACCCTTGAGGTTCAAGCGGTTTCCGACACTCAGCCGTTGTTTTTGGAAGTCATGCCATCAGGCGAGGCGGGCAACCGTCGCGTGGAAATTTATCTCGCGGCCGCGGCCACCTAAAACGGGCGACGATCCGGGTTTTTCCGGCGCCGCCGTCTCCGAGTTGGGACGGCGGCGTTTTCACTTTCCGATCAAGCCGCCACCGATCACAGCGTCGAACCTAACAAATGCCCTTGTTTGAACTCTAACCTTCTGGCAGAACGAGCCCATGGAACAGGAATTTCACCGCATTCGCCGTCTTCCCCCTTATGTCTTCGCCGAAGTCAATAAGATGAAGGCCCGCGCCCGCGCCGCGGGTGAGGACATCATCGATTTCGGCATGGGCAACCCCGATCAGCCGACGCCCGCGCACATCGTCGAAAAGCTGACCGAAACGGCGCGCAATCCCAAGACCCACGGTTATTCCAATTCCCGAGGCATTCCGGGCCTGCGCAAGGCGCTGTCGGCGTACTATGAGCGCCGCTGGGATGTGTCCATCGACCCTGAGTCCGAAGCCATCGTGACGCTCGGTTCCAAGGAAGGCCTCGCCAATCTTGCCAGCGCCATCACCAGCCCTGGTGACGTGATCTTGGTGCCCAATCCCAGCTACCCGATCCACCAGTTCGGCTTCATCATTGCCGGCGCGTCGGTGCGCAACATTCCGGTGTCCACGGGGCCTGAATTTTTCGAGGCGCTGCAAAACGCGGTCAATCACTCTGTGCCCAAGCCGAGTCTGTTGGTGATCAACTACCCCAACAACCCGACCTCGGAAGTGTGTGACATCGACTTCTACGAAGCCGTGGTCGATTTTTGCCGTCACCACCAAATCTACGTGTTGTCCGACATCGCGTACTCGGAAATTTATTTCAACGATGTGCCGCCGCCGTCGATCTTGCAGGTTAAGGGCGCGAAGGACGTGTGCGTCGAGTTCACGTCCATGTCCAAGACCTACAACATGCCGGGCTGGCGCATCGGGTTCGCCGCAGGCAACCCGCATCTCATCGCCGCCCTGACGCGGATCAAGTCGTATCTGGATTATGGCGCCTTTACGCCGATCCAGGTTGCTGCCGCGACGGCGCTCAACGGTCCGCAAGATTGCGTCGACGACATTCGTCAGCTCTACAAAGAACGCCGCGACGTGTTGATCGACGGTCTCGCGGGGGCCGGTTGGGACGTGCCCAGCCCGCCTGCGACCATGTTCGCGTGGGCACCGCTGCCGCCTGCGTTTAAGCATTTGGGATCGTTGGAATTTTCGAAACTGGTGTTGCGCGAAGCTCAGGTGGCGGTGTCACCAGGCATCGGTTTCGGCGAGCATGGCGACGATTTTGTGCGCTTGGCGCTGGTGGAAAACAAACACCGCAGCCGCCAAGCGATCCGTTCGATCAAGTCCTTCATGGACAATTACCAAAATGTATTGGAAGACGCGGAAAAACGCCGCGCGGAGGCCAAGTAAGATGATGCCCAACAACGTATCCAGCGAACCCTTTAAAGTCGCCATCGCCGGTCTCGGCACGGTGGGTGGGGGAACCGTCAAGGTGCTGCGCGACCATGGGGACGTGATCGCCAAGCGCTGCGGGCGTCCGGTCATCATCAGCGCGGTGTCGGCTTTGAGCAAAGATGGTCTGGACTTCGACGTGTCTGACTATCAGTGGTTTGGTGACGCCGTCGACATGGCGCAAAATAGCGATGCCGACTTGCTGGTCGAATTGATCGGTGGATCGGACGGCATCGCCAAGACGGTGGTCGAGGCCGCACTGGGGTCCGGCAAGCACGTGGTCACGGCAAACAAAGCGTTGGTCGCGCATCACGGCGCGGCGTTGGACAAATTGGCGACGGACAACGGCGTGAGCCTCAATTATGAAGCCGCCGTCGCCGGTGGCATTCCGGTGATCAAGTCGATCCGCGAAGGTCTGGCGGGCAATCACATCACCAAGGTTCAGGGCATCTTGAACGGCACGTGCAACTACATCCTCACGACCATGCGCGAAGAAGGCCGCGACTTCGCCGAAGTGCTCAAGGACGCACAGGACTTAGGCTATGCCGAGGCCGATCCGGCGTTCGACATCGAAGGCGTGGATGCGGCGCATAAGCTGGCGATCTTGGCCTCCGTGGCGTTCGGCGTGGAGATCAATTTCAAGGACGTGCACGTCGAAGGCATCACCCACGTTTCGGCGGTCGACATTCAATTCGCCGAAGAACTTGGCTATCGCATTAAGCTGCTGGGTGTGGCGGCACGCCAAAACGGTACGGTGGAACAACGTGTGCACCCGACCATGGTGCCGCTGAGCGCGCCCATCGCTCAGGTCGAAGGCGTGTTCAATTCGGTGGTGATCGACGGCGACGCCATCGACACCTACGTCCAGGTCGGACGCGGTGCGGGCGAACTGCCCACGGCGTCCGCAGTGGTCGGCGACATCTGCGATTTGGCGCGCGGCATCTCGGTGCCGACGTTCTCCGTTCCGGTTGCCGATTTGCAAAACGTCCCGACCCGCAATATGAGCGAACACGTGGGTGCATACTATGTGCGCTTGACGTTGATGGACGTGCCGGGCGTCATCGCCGATGTGGCCGCCGCGATGCGCGACCATGGTGTGTCGATGGAACAGATGATCCAGCGCGGCCGCGAAGAAGGCAAGCCGGTGCCGGTGGTGATGACGACCCACGAAACCTCTGAGGCCAACATGGTCGCCGCGCTCGACGCCATCGCCGCGCTCGACAACGTGACCGAGCCGCCGCGCATGATCCGCATCGAAAGCGCTTAGGGCCGTGCGCCATGCAAGAAAGTGCGGATTGCTTCGTTGCTGTCGCTCCTCGCAATGACGGGGAGGAAGGGGGCACCACAGAGTTCACAGAGAACACAGAGGACGTTTAAGCCAAGTCTACTTCTTTTCGCCGTGTCCTCTGTGAACTCTGTGGTTAAACGACCTCAAGCCCCGCCACCCCCTGGATTGCCATGCCCCCCGATTGCGCCAAAGGGGGGGCGCAATGATGGCTGTTGTTAAGAGGAACGAACCGCAATGACTTCGCCTGTTGGTGTCACCGAAGTCTTCGCAGATGGCAAGCTATCGCTTGGCGGTAAACGCTGGCTGCTCAAAGACACGGACGAACGCCAAGCCTTGGCGTTGAGCCAGCGTCTGCGCGTGCCCGAAGTGGTGGGCCGTGTGCTGGCGTCGCGCGGCCTGGACGTGGAAACGGCGAGCGGTTTTCTCGATCCCAAGCTCAAGACCCATCTGCCTGATCCGGGCCATCTCAAAGACATGGACAAGGCCGCTGCACGCATTTCTGAGGCCGTGCAAGCGGGTGAAGGCATCGCCATCTTCGGCGATTACGACGTCGATGGCGCAACCTCGTCTGCGCTACTGAAACGCTTCTTGGAAGCTGCGGGCGCCAAGGTGCGGGTCTACATCCCCGACCGCCTGGAAGAAGGCTACGGTCCCAACGCGCCGGCGTTGTTGAAGCTGCAAGCCGATGGTGCATCGCTGGTGGTCACGGTCGATTGCGGCCAGACTTCGTTCGAGCCCTTGCAAGAGGCCTCAGACGCGGGGCTCGACGTCATCGTCGTCGATCATCATGAAGGCGAAGCGCGCCTGCCCAAGGCCTTCGCTGTGGTCAACCCCAACCGCATCGACGATAACAGCTCGCACGGCCAGATGGCTGCCGTGGGGGTGGCGTTTCTGGTCGTTGTGGCGGTCAACCGCCAACTGCGCGACGCGGGCTGGTATGAAGACCGCGCTGCCCCTGATCTGATGCAATGGCTGGACATCGTGGCGCTCGGCACCGTGTGCGACGTGGTGGCGTTGACCGGCGTCAACCGCGCGCTGGTGGCGCAAGGGCTGAAGGTCTTGGCGACGCGTCAAAACGTCGGCCTGCGCATGCTCGGCGACGTTGCGGGGATCAAGGAAAAGCCCGGTGCGTATCACCTCGGCTTCGTGCTCGGTCCGCGCATCAATGCGGGCGGACGGGTGGGCCAATCGGATTTGGGCACACGTTTGCTTTCGACTGCGAACGAAAGCGAGGCACTGGCCCTGGCGCAGCGTCTCAACGATTTGAACATCGAGCGCCAAGAGATCGAAGCCGCCGTTCAAGACGAGGCCATCGCTCAGGTGGAAAAGCGCCTCGCCGGTGACGAGCCGGGCCCCATTGTGATTGCTCACGGCGAAGGCTGGCATCCGGGCGTGGTCGGCATCGTCGCCTCGCGCTTGAAGGAAAAATTCAATCGTCCCACCTGTGTGATCAGCTGGAACGGCGATCAAGGCACCGCGTCGGGACGCTCGGTCTCGGGTGCCGATTTGGGCAGCGCGGTGATCGCCGCGCGCCAAGCGGGCGTGCTGGTCAAAGGCGGTGGCCACGCCATGGCGGCGGGCTTCACGGTGGGCCGCGACAAACTTGCTGAGCTGGAAGCCTTCCTATCCGAGCGCATGGCCAAAGACATCGGCGAAAACCCGCCGCCGCCGGGGCTGTACATCGACAGCACCACGGCCGTCGCGGGCGCGAACATGCATCTGGTCAAAAAGCTCGAACAGGTCGGCCCGTTCGGTGTCGCCAACCCCGAACCGCGCTTTCGCATCAAGGACGCCACCATCGTCAAAGCCGACACGGTGGGCGCGGATCAAAGCCATGTGCGCTTGGTGCTCACCGGTGAGGGCGGGCAGGGGCGTTTGACGGCCATCGCGTTCAGGGCGTTCGACACGGACCTCGGCCCCGCCCTGATGAACCACGGCGGCCAACCCTTCGACTTCGTAGGCCGCCTGCGCATCAACGTGTGGAACGGCTATGAAAGCGTACAGTTGATGGTGGATGATGCGGTGATGGGGTGGGGAGACGTACAGCGCTAACATGACCGATTTCCCACAGGGACGATTGGATCGTGTCACCGCTAAGCGTGCCAGGTGAAATTAATTAGTATTGTGTCCCTATTTTTCAGTTGATGGTGGATGATGCGGTGATGGGGTGGGGAGACGTACAGCGCTAACATGACCGATTTCCCACAGGGACGATTGGATCGTGTCACCGCTAAGCGTGCCAGGTGAAATTAATTAGTATTGTGTCCCTATTTTTTAATTGTCGGTAGGTACAGTATGTCTCTCCCGGTTACAACGCTAGATTTGGGGCGAAAAAACTATGTCGCACAACGAGAATAATTTCGGGTTCTTTCGTATATCCCAGAACAGAGAGTCCCTTCACAG